>JAAGKN010000034.1_pt1 | contig 161438 bp, 157 predicted proteins | sample 6206371 | NCBI WGS metagenome assembly JAAGKN01 (sample SAMN11533720, study PRJNA540317) | gut metagenome | isolation source: fecal pellets from male and female animal of same cohort | host: Peromyscus leucopus | place: USA:CA | collected 2017 | reverse complement strand
AAGATGCTAGTTTAGTCCTTTTAGTAGACTATAGAGGAATTAACGTAGCTGATGATACTGTTTTAAGAAAAAGTGTTAGAGAAATCGGTGCAGAATATTCTGTAATCAAAAATAACATCACAAGAAGAGCCTTAAAAGAATGTGGAATCGAATCATTAGACGAAGCATTAGAAGGACCTACAGCTGTTATCATAGCACAAGAAGAATACTTACCAGCTTTAAAAGCAATATACAAATTTGCTAAAGCAAATGATTACTACACAATCAAAGGTGGAGTATTAGAAGGAAATGCTTCAACAGTAGAAGAATTAACAACTCTTGCACAATTACCATCAAGAGAAGAACTTATTGCAAAATTGGCTGGATGCTTACTTGCAAACGTTTCAAAACTTGCTGCTACACTTGATGCAGTTAGAGTTAAAAAAGAATCAGAAGAATAATCTTTTGATAAATACTTAGAAATAAGTAAAGTTTTATAGTAACTAAAAAAGTTACAAATTCACTTAAAAATATGATAGTAATATCTATCGAAATAAATAAAAAAATATATTAGGAGGATTTAAAAAATGAGTGAAAAAACAGATAAAATGTTAGAAGAAATCGATAGCTTAACAGTAGTTGAATTATCAGAATTAGTAAAAGGAATTGAAGAAAAATACGGAGTAACTGCAGCAGCAGTTGCAGCACCTGCAGCAGGAGCTGGAGCAGAAGCAGCAGCTGAAAAATCAGATTTTGATGTTGTTTTAACAGAAGCTGGTGGAAACAAAATAGCTGTTATCAAAGTAGTTAGAGAAGTTACAGGATTAGGATTAAAAGAAGCTAAAGAATTAGTTGACGGAGCTCCTAAAACAATTAAAGAAGGTGTAGCTAAAGAAGAAGCTGAAGCTATGAAAGCACAATTCGTTGAAGCTGGAGCTACAGTTGAATTAAAATAGTTTAATTTCACGAATATATAATAAAAGAAGGACTTTACTTTCAAGTAAAGTTCTTTTTTTATATTCTAGGAAAGTCATGAGTAATACGAATGAGACTTTCCGTGTAGATAATTATTGCGTACAAAATATTATTTCCGGTTTTTTATGTAAAAATTAAAAGTGATGCTCTGTTCTATTGATAAAAAAACTATTATATGATATATTTTTTATTAGAAAAAATATAAGAGAGTGAATTATATGTACTCAAATTCTAAAATTATAAAAGGCTTAATTTCATTTACAATAATTTTTTTTATTGTTATTTGTATAGTTGGACTAGTCTTAAATTATTTTTATAAAAATATTTCTAATATAAATAAAACCGTATCTGTAAATTCAGAATTTTCAAATTTGAATTTGTATTTTTTAAAAATAACAAAAGCAAATGATGTAAAAATCAAAAGTTATGGTTTAGTTGATGATGATAACTATAGTTATTATATTACATTTGAAAATGATGATGGTACAACAAATACATTTATAAAAATTGGAAATATGATTTATTTAAATCATATTAAAATATGTGATAATGTAGAAATATTTAAAATTATTGTTGATAAAACATTAAAACCTGCTATTTCTATAGAAGCAGAAATTTTAGGAAATACTTATTCATCTCAATATGTTATTTCAAGTTAGGAGACAAAAGAAAATGGTTAATAAAATATTTATGAAAATATTTGGAGTTTTAGATTTTATAAAAGATTTTTTAATTGCATGGGGCTTAAAAATTTTAATAGTAATTTTTGCACTTATAATTATGCATAATGTTATAAAAATAAGTGAAATATCTTCAAGATATCAAGGTGAATATAAAAATTTAACTCCAATATATGAAGATGAAAAGAAATTCATGAATTATTATGAAGTTGGAGAAGGACCAACAGTAGTTATACTTCCTGAATTTGGTTCACAATCACCAGTAGTACAGTATAAAACATTAGTAGACAGTTTAAAAGACACACATAGAGTTGTTGTCGTTGAATACTTTGGATATGGATTTAGTATGTCTATGGCAAAACATGAGAGAATTAATGATGTTATAGTAGAAGAAATAATAAAGCTATTAGAATATAGACAAATATCTGGTCCATACACATTAATTGCATCAGATACATCAAGTATTTATGCAATGCGTTTGCAACAAAGATATCCAGAATTAGTATCTTCAATAATTTCAATAGATAGTGTTTATCCTGCAGAAATTAACGATAATTATAGGATGAGTGTTATAAGAGATAGAATATCAAATGTAAATATAAATTCAATATGGGAATTAACGGGATTTGAAAGAATTTTAAGTTATTTGTCACCAAAAACATTTTATATAGATAAAATGAAAGAGTTAACAGACAATTATACAGATGAAGAAATTTCAGTATACAGAAACAGAATTGGAAGTGCATATTTAACAAGAACAATGGTTAGAGAGATAAATAAGCTAGAAGAAAATATGGATCAAATGAAAAACTATACTTATCCTAGTGGATTACCAGTTTTACAAATTTTATCTAGTGAGAAAAAGGAAATTTATGAATACGCTAAAAATAATGGAGAATCTAAAGTTAATTTAATGGATTTAGCAGAAGGAGTAATTAGTAATAGTGATATTCAAAAAATCGAAGTAGTAAATGGTGATGACAAAATGTTACAACTTTCTAATCCAGCTGGAGTAATTCAAACAATTAGAGCATTTTTAGGATATTAAAATTAGAAGGAATGAGAAATCATTCCTTTTTGTATTATAAGAAAGGTAAATTTTAAACTATACAAAAGTGATTTGAAATAAGTAATTACAACTGTTTTCTAAAGTTACATAATATTGACAAATGCAGTAAAATATAGTATTCTATAATATGCAGTAAATAAAATTTTAAGCATAATTTATATAGGAAAACTATATATAAAATTTAATGAAGAGGAATTTATGAGAAAAAAAATAGCAGCTTTAGCAAGCTTTTTAATATTAATAATTATAATGGTAATAATTGTAATGTGTTTTAAAACTGAATCAGTAATAAAAGACACAAGCAAGCTTCAGATAGTAGCAACATTATTTCCACAATATGATTTTGCAAAACACATTGTAGGAGATAAGGCAAATGTCAAGTTATTGTTAAATTCTGGTGTTGAAACACATAACTATGAACCAACAGCAAAAGATATGATAACAATTTTAAATAATTCAGATATGTTTTTATATACAGGAAAAGATTTAGAACCATGGACAGAAAAAATTGTATCAAGTTTGGATGGAAACGAATGTAAAGCAGTAGATATTTCTAAAAATATAGAATTAATAACAATAGAAGAATTTGAAGAAAGTCATATTAATTCAGAAATTGTCGATGAAGAACATGACAACCATGAAGGACATGGTCATGATGAACACGAAGAAATTTTTGATGAGCATATTTGGCTTAATCCTAAAAATGCTATAATTATGATAGATAATATTTTAGAAGAAGTATGCAGTATAGATACAGAAAATAGCAATTATTATAAAGAAAATGCCGAAAACTATAAAAAGCAAATATTAGAAATAGATGAAAAGTTAAATCAAGTTATACAAAAATCAACTAGAAAAGAAATTGCAGTAGGTGGAGAATTTGCATATGCATATCTAGTTAATGAATATGATTTAGATTTTGTAACTGTATATACAAATTGTGGAGAAGGTGAAGATCCAAGTATAACAAAAGTAAAATCAGTTATAGATTATATAAATAATCACAATATGCCAGCAGTATATTATGAAGAATTAAGTGAAGGAACTGTTGCTAAAATGATAGCAGAAGAAACAGAAGCAGAAGCTTTAGTATTATATTCAATTCATAATGGAAATCCAGAAGAGGATACATATGTATCTTTAATGAATAAAAATATAGAAAATTTAGAAAAAGGATTAAAATAAAATGACTATATTAGAAGTAGAAAAATTAAAAGTTTCATATTCAAATCATGTTGCTTTAGAAGATATTAATTTTAAAATTGAAGATGGAGAATATGTTTGCTTAGTTGGAGAAAATGGTTCAGGAAAAAGTACATTAGTAAAAACAATAGTGGGATTATTAAAACCAGATGAAGGAAAAGTAAGTGTAAATATATCTTTAGATGAAGTATCTTATTTGTCACAAACAAATTTAAAAGATTTAGACTTTCCAGCAACATCAAAAGAAATAATAATGTCAGGAGTTCAAAAGCATAATAAATTACCATTTTATACAAAAAAGATAAAGAATTATATCAAGAAATAATAAAAAAATTAAAAATAGAAGATCTTCAATATAAAAGAATAGGTGATTTATCTGGAGGTCAAAAACAAAGAGTTTTAATTGCAAGAAGTTTAATAAGAGAGCCAAAACTTTTAATATTAGATGAACCAGCAACAGGACTTGACTATAATATAACAAAAGAACTTTATAAAATATTAGAACATGAAAATAAAGAAAATAAGATGACAATAGTTATGGCGACACATGATTTAGATGAAATAAACGAAATAAAACCTAGAATAATTTCTTTAGCAAAAACAGTTAAATATGACGGAAATATTGAAGGTTGGAAAGGATTTTAGAATGGAAGAAATAGTAAATTTATTATCTTATACATTTATGCAAAGAGCAGTTCTTTGTGGAATAGCAATATCTTTTTCAGCAGCTTTAATAGGAGTAATACTTACACTAAAAAATTATTCTATGATAGGACATGGGCTTGGAGAAGTTGGATTTGCAGCAATATGTTTAGCAGTTGCAATAGGAGTTTCACCAATAGCATTTTCAATACCAATAGTAATAATTGCAGCAATAATAATAATGTTTATAAGTCAGAAAAAAGGCGAATCTGCGGATATTATAATAGCACTTGTTGCAACAGGAGCATTGGCCCTAGGAGTAATAATAACATCATTTACAAGTGGATTTGGAACAGATAGTTACAATTATATGTTTGGAAGCATATTAACAATGACTAAATCAGATGTTATTTTAAGTATAATACTTACAGTACTTTCAATAGGAATTTACATAGTATTTTATAATAGATTATTTTTAATAACATTTGACGAAAAATATGCAAAATCATGTGGAATAAATGTATCATTATATCAATTTTTAATTGCATTATTAACAGCATTAGTAGTTGTTGTTGGAATGAGAATGATGGGAACATTACTTATTTCAAGTTTAATAGTTTTCCCAGCAATCATAGCAAAAAAATTTACAACAAGTTTTAAAGGATTAGTAGTAATGTCTGTATTAACATCAGTTATATGTTTCTTAATTGGAATATTCGTATCATTTTTCTTGAATATGCCAACAGGAGCAGGAATTGTTTTAGTATATATCATACTTTTAGCTATAAGTTCAATATGTTGCAAATTAGCAAGAATATAATTAATTTATGATGCTATTTTTGGAATTTATACATATGTTATAGGAATGAATTTTTAGGATTCATTCCTATTTGATTTTTTAGAGGTTAATGTTATAATGGACAGAGTAAGGGAGAGTGATTTTAATGATACCAGAAAAATTAAAGGCAGGAGACGAAGTTAGAATTATTGCACCATCAAGAAGTATGGTAATACTTGGAGAAGATTGCAAAAAAATAGCAACAGAAAGATTAGAAGCTTTAGGATCTAAAAGTTACATTTGGAAAATATGTAATGGAAGCAGATGAAGATTATTTATGTACTTCTGTTGAACATAGAGTAGAAGATTTAAATGAAGCATTTAGAGATAAAAATGTAAAAGCAATTTTAACAGTAATAGGTGGTTTTAATTCTAATCAAATTTTAGATTATATAGATTATGAAGCAATTAAGCAAAATCCAAAAATCTTTTGTGGATTTTCAGATATAACAGCTCTTTCAAATGCAATTCATGCTAAAACAGGTCTTGTAACATATTCAGGACCACATTATTCAAGTTTTGGAATGTTAAAAGGATTTGAATATGAATTAGAATATTTCAAGAAAATGTTTTTCCAATCTGAAGAATTTGAAATTGAATCTTCAAAAGAGTGGAGTGATGATGCTTGGTTTATAGATCAAGAAAATAGAGAATTTATACCAAATGAAGGAATGTATATAATAAATGAAGGAAAAGCGGAAGGAGATATTATTGGGGGAAATCTTTGTACATTAAATTTATTACAAGGAACAGAATATATGCCAAATATTGAAGGAAAAGTATTATTTTTAGAAGATGATGGCATGGCAGGAAAAGCATATTTAACAACTTTTGATAGAGATTTACAATCATTAATTCATACAAAAGAATTTAAAAATATTAAAGCGATTGTAATTGGAAGAAATCAAAAAGGTTGTGAAATGACAAAAGAAAAATGGATTAAGTTGATTAAAAATAAACCAGAATTAAAAGATATTCCAGTAATAGCTGGTGCAGATTTTGGACACACAACACCTATATTTACATTCCCAATTGGTGGTCATGCAAAATTAGAAGCTATTGACGGAAAAATAAAATTATTGATAAAAGGGTAGACATCTGCTAAAAAATGGACAACAATGTCCCAAAACTGACGTCCCTAACTGGTCATAGGAGTGAAAAAATGGTATACGAATTTGAAGTTATAGGAGATATAAAAGGAAAAGCAAGACCAAGAGTAAATACTTATACATCACAAGCATATACTCCAACAAATACAAAAGATTATGAAATGTTAATAAAACAATATTTTAAAGTAAAATATCCAAGATATGTGCCTTTAGAAAATAGAGTTTGTGTAAAAATTATTGCACAATTTAAAATTCCTAAAAATACAAGTAAGAAAAATACAGAAAGTATGTTAGAAGGAAATATATCTCCAACCAAAAAACCAGATATAGATAATATTGTAAAAATAATATTAGATGCATTAAACACCATGGCATTTAAAGATGATAATCAAATTACGAAACTAGAAGTTGAAAAAATATATGGTGAAGAGGAAAAAATATTAGTTAAAGTTGAAGAGTATTAAAAAAATAAAGCACATAAAAGTCAAATATCAAGAGTTCTAATACAACCTTTAAATGAATACACTTTAAAAAAAGTATTCATTTGGAGGTTTTCTTTATTATGAGAAATTTATCTATAGAAGAACGTGCGGTTAAAGTTGCACAATACATAATTGAAACAGAAGATACAGTAAGAGGTGCTGCAAAAAAATTTGGAATAAGTAAAAGTAGTATACATAAAGATGTTAGTCAAAGATTATTAAATATAAATTATGCATTAGCAATGGAGGTAAGAAAAGTACTAGATAAGAATAAAGCAGAAAGACATATTAGAGGGGGGATGGCAACAAAATTAAAATATAGTCATATACAAGATGATAGAAAAAGAAATGTGTTTTAAATTTGAAATTGCAAGAAAATAGCACTTCTAGAAGAATGTTACAAAAATGAAATAAAAGTGTAATTAAAAAGATAATAATAGGTTTAAGAATCTTGTAATCCTTTATTAATAAGCAATGTGGGATATTTCATCCACTTGACAGCTTTTGACTTTTAGACACTCCTGTGATATAAAAAGTACATCAAAGCGAAAGAAGTAGGTGATTGGAAAATGGGAATTTACAGATCTGAAATTGCAGACTTAAGAAAAAATATTGGAGAAAACATAGGACAAAAAATTATAATAAAAGAGTCACCAGGAAAAAGAAGTAAGCCACAAGAGAAATCAGCAGTAATTGAAAATGTATATCAAAGTTATTTTAGAGTAAAATTTGATAATGCAGATAGAGTTGGTTCTTATAATTACACAGATCTTTTCACAAGATCAGTTGAAGTTAGTATGTATAATGGGGAAGCATATGAACCATTAGTACAACCACAATTAGAAGTGAAAAAAACTAGAGCACATGCGGCTACTACTACAGCAACAACAGAAAATGTATAAATTTAAGTGAATCCTTATTTTATAAGGATTCATTTTTTGCATTATAGAATGAATTGCTAGTTTTCCTATAATACAAAGCTTTCAAATAATTTTTAGTTTTTATTTAATAAAAGATCTCTTTTGTTCTTTTTTTTTTAGGTCTGCATATAAATGTTAAAAAGAGAAGATTTAAGGAGGATTTTTTTATGGAGAAAAACGTAGTAGTTATCAATAAAAGATTATTTAGTGAAACAAAAACAGTAGAGGTAACTGGAGATATTATAGTTCCAGATATTAAGCCAGATATTGTTAGTATTATAAATACAAATGGAATAGGATATGTTTACAAAGAAGATTTAAATACAGGAAGAGTAAGATTGGACGGAAATTTAGATACATATATTGTGTATTTAGCAGATAATGGGGACACAAGAAGTATTCAAAATACATTGACATTTTCAGAAAGTATGGAAGGTAATGGAATAAATGAAACATCATACGTAAAACATGAAGTCACTATAGAAACAATAGAAGCAAAAGTATTAAATGAAAGAAAAATATCAATATCAGGAAAAGTAAGAATCAAATTAGAAGCATATGAGAAAGAAGAAGTAGAAATTCCAACTGCATTAGACTCAATGGATAATGTAGAAATGTTAAAAGAAAATTGTGAAATAAAATCTTTAATAGAAGTTAATAAAATAAAGACATCAATAAAAGAAGATATATCTGTTGATAATTCGTATGATGTTGCAGAGATATTAAAAACAGATATACAAGTTAAAAATTTTGAGAATAAAGTAAGCTACAATAAGGTGTTGGCAAAAGCAGATGCAGATATAAAAATTATATTTTTAACAGAAGACAACAAAATTGGTGTTGCTAGCAGTGAAATTCCAATAATGAGTTTTATTGATATAAATGGCATAACAGATAATGACATATGTGATATTAGCTATTCAATAAAAAATACATTATTTAAAGTAAATTCAAAAGAGATGCATTCAATAAGTTGTCAAGTAGAGTTCGATGTGAACTGTGAGGCATATCAAACTAAGAATTTAGAGATTATTGAAGATATGTACGGCGTAAGAAATAATATTGACTTTACAAGAAGAGATGTTCAAGTACAAATTGCAAGAGAGCAAGTAACACAAACTGTAAACATGAATGAACGAGTTTTAGTAGAAGACGTATTAAATATTTTAGATGTAAATCATAGAGTTAATGTTATTAGTAGCACAAAAGCAGGAAATTATACTAACTATGAATGTGAGCTAAAATTAGATATTTATTATGAAGCTGACAACAGAAACGGATTAAACGTAAAAAATATCGATTTACCATTTATGGTCAAATTTGAAGGTCAAGAAACCAATATTGATTTCAGTATCAGCAGAAAACAATTCACAGTTAGTAACGAAAATGTGGATTGTGAAGTCGAAATTTTTGCAAAACAAGTGGACAGTAGCTTTAAGAAAATTAGTATTATGGATAACATAGAAGTTACTCCACTAGAAGAGGAAAACGATTATAAGATGTTTATGTATTTTGTAAAACCAGGAGATTCAATCTGGAAAATTGCGAAAAAGTTTAAAGTTTGTATGACAGATATTGCTAAGCTTAACAACTTAGAAGACATGAACAAGATTGATGTTGGACAGAGATTATATATAATGAGATAGAAAAGACGGGAAACCGTCTTTTTTGTTTAGGTGAGGGATAAGTTATGAGAGGGAATTTATATTCGAGAAAGAAGGTAAGACTTCCAAATTTTAGAGAACTAAATAGTGTTAAAGCTCTTTTATTAATTATGTTTGCGAGCATAATTTTTTCGATAGTATTATTTTTAAAAGCAGCATATCCTGTTTTTAAAGCAAGTTGTGAAACTGCTGCATCTTCTAAAGGAGTGACAATTATTAATGAAGAGGTTAATAAGGTCATGAGAAATTACTCTTATGACAATTTAATTTCTGTTGAAAAAGATCAAACCGGAAAAATTGCTTTTATTAAAGCGGATTCAATATGCATTAATGACATAGTTACAAAGATTGTTGCCAACATTCAAAAGCAATATGATGGAATTCCTAGGATTAGTGTTTTTATTAATATGGGAAGTGTGAGCGGTATTAGTGCATTAAAGAACATTGAACCTAAATTTGAAGTTGAGCTTGAGAGTGCTGGAAATATTAAGGCAACTATTAGAACGGATTTTCAATCTATTGGTATAAATCAAACTCATCACAAGATTTATTTGGATATTGATTCTAGTGTTGGAATTCTTACTCCTTTTGATACTTTTTCTAAAGATGTTAGCACAGAGGTCCTTCTTACTGAGGCTGTGATTGTTGGCGATGTTCCAGATAGCTATTATAATTTGACTGGTGTTGAAAACGCAGATGAGACTTATAATTTTGTGGAGTAGTGGGATAAAAAGTGATGAGAGAAAAATGTTGAGGAATGCAATATTTTGTGATATATTAAAATATGTATAAAAATATTTTGAATTTGATATTATTAAAGGGGTAATAAAATAAATGACAATAGCAGAACCAATAGTTGAAAAAATAGTAAATAATAAGAAATCTCTAGAAGAATATAGGCAAAAGATTAATACATTAGAAAATAAAAAAGAAATTATTGGAAATTTTCCAGTAGTATATATTCATAGTTGGGATGATAAAAAAAAGTACGAAGTATATGTTGGAGAATCAAACAACATTTTTCAAAGAACGTATGAGCACTATTCTAAAATGTCAGATGAAAGTGTATGGGAGCATAAATTGCAAAATAAAGATAATGCGGAATTATATGTAATAGGACATGAACATTTCAATAAATCAATGACAATGGATATAGAAAATAAATTAATAAAATATTTAACTTGTGTTGATAAAATTCAAAAGGTTAATAATAAAAAAAGTAATCCACAGAATCATTATTATCCTGTAAAAGAAGTTGATATTATTTTTTCAAAAATATGGAATAAATTGAGAAATGATAATGAAGAATTATTTCCATCAGAAAGTTTAATAGAGCATTCTGCTATATTTAAAGCATCTCCACTACATAATCTTACAGAAGAACAGAAAATTGTTAAAGATAAAATTGTTGAAAAGGTGATGGAAACTTTACAGAATAATCAAAGAAGACAATTAATTTTTATAGAAGGCGAAGCTGGAACTGGAAAGACAGTATTAAGTAGTAGCACATTTTATGAATTGATTCGTAAAAATGAACAAGATGATAATGGTAAAAATGAATCTAGAAATTTAAAATGTGCTTTATTGGTAAATCATGATGAACATATTAAAGTATATGAACAAATAGTTGATAAACTTGGAATTACAGATAAATATGGAAAAACTGTATATAAACCAACATCATTTATAAATAGGTATTCAGAAGAGGAAGTTTTTGATGTTGTATTTGTAGATGAAGCTCATTTATTATTAACACAAGGCAAATATTCATATAAAGGAAAGAATCAGTTAGAGGATATTTTGGATAGAGCTAGAGTTGTTGTTGTGATGTTTGATGAAGATCAAATTCTAAATACAGAACATTATTGGGAAGATGAGTTGATAGAAAAATATAGAAATGAGGCTATAGAAAATAATAATTATGTTCTTCTTAAGGATCAACTTAGAATTCATACTACCAATAAAGAAGTAATTGATTGGATAAATTCTTTTGTAAAAGAAGGCAGAATTCGAAAAATGCCAGAAGATTTAGGTGGTTATGATATAAAGATTTTTGATGCACCAAAAGATTTAGATAAAGAAATTACTAAAAAAGCATCTAATGAAAAAACAAAATTATCCAGATTAATTGCAACATATTGTTGGAAATATAATGCAAATAAATCTTCAAAAGATGGATTTAAATACTGGGAAGTAAAAATTGGTGATTGGCATAAACCATGGAACAGAGAATTATCTCAGTATTTTACTTCAAAACAAAAGGCAGAGATAAAAAATTTAGCATGGTCTGAACAATCACATACTATTGAAGAAGTTGGTTCTACTTACACAATTCAAGGATTCGATTTGAATTATGCAGGAGTAATTATTGGACCATCTGTAAAGTATAGAAATGGACATGTTATTTTTGATCCAAATGAGAGTTTTAATGAAAAAGCAACTAGAAACAGGAAATTGTCAAATGGTAAATATAAGAAATTTTCAGAAAATTTTTTAAGAAGTGAGCTAAATGTTCTTATGAAACGTGGAGTAAATGGTTTGTATATTTATGCTTGCGATGATGAATTGAGAAAGGCATTAAAGAGATGTAGTCAAAAAAGTTATGAATATGAAGAATGTGAAGAAACAGTTGAAGAGAAAATTGCTGAAAAATGAAGTATAAATTTAAAACAATAAATTATATAATATAAGGGATTGAAATATGAAAAAAGTAAGAAAATCATACAAAGATGAACAAAAATGTTAGTTTATTTGTTGTGAATTTGTAACAAAGATTCAAAATTTGTGATAGAAAAGTATGAATAATTAAAGATAATGAGAGGTATAAATGATTGTTTAAAATAATAATTTAAGTCATTATGAAAAGTGGGAGAAAAGTAATTAGATGAGCGATTTAGATATTTTTTTTAATAATTTGTATGTGATAGAACAAGAATTTAATGTAAAACCAATTGGAAATAATCATAAAGGAATAGCAATAAAATATTTAGATATACAAGAGCGACGCGAAGAATTTATTAATGAGTTGGTAAATAACGTTATTTTATGGACATATGGTAAAGAAAAGTGTGCCAAAATTAAACAAGAACTTTTAGATGAAGGAAGGTCTGAAAGTAATGCGTATTTAGAAATTAGAAGAAAGGCATTTAATAAGTTCAGAAAATCTAAATTAAAAGATGAATATATGATTAATGGACAATTTGGAGAATTGATTTTATTTTTGGTAATTAAATATTTTTTCGAAGCAAATCCAATTTTAAGAAAAATGCCAATTACAACTTCACAAGGTTCTGAAAGATATGGAGCAGACGCAATTCATATTAAAGAAGAATTGAATAAACATATTTTATATTTAGGAGAAGCAAAAACATATGAAACTAAATATAAATTTAATGATGCATTTGAAAAAGCTGTAGATAGTATTTTAGATACTTATAATAATTATAGAAATGAACTTGACTTTTACATGTATGAAGATTTTATAGAAGAAAAATATAAAGATATTGCAAAAGAAATAAAGAATGGAACAATAGATGGTTTTGAGGTACATTTGATTAATGTAGTTATTTATAATGAAAATAAAATAATAGATATTGATCCTATAAAAGGAGAGAAATATATAAAAGAGCAAATAGAAAATATAATAAAAGAAAGATTTGAATGTTTTGATTATTCGAAAATTAAATTTGATGAAAATAAAATAATGTATAGAATAAATTATATTATATTTCCTATATGGAACTTGGATAACTTGTTAGATAGTTTTATAAAAGAATTGTGAGGAATCATTATATGGATAGTAATATACTTGATATAATATTCAATTTTGAATTAGAAAATATTGCAAATAGACTTGGATTAATTAATGAAAAAGTTAAAGATATTGAATATAAACAAATTATAGAAATTTTAAATTATATAGATGAAAAGTCTTTAAAAAAAGAGAGTATAAATAAAATTATAGCAATATGTGCAATTATAAATGAATATTATGGAGAAAAATATAATGGAATAAAGAATATTATAGAAAGGATTTTATCTAGAATAGGCTATTATGCTTCAGCAAATGTTCTTAATGTTGATAAAGATGTAAGTATTTTGTCATATTTGCAAGTAACAAATAATAATAACGAATATAAAATTAAAATACAAGATAAAGAATTTATTTTAACAGAATTTCAAATGAAAATTTGGAAGCAGATAGAAAATAAAAATAAAGTTATAGCAATTTCAGCTCCAACATCTTCAGGTAAATCTTTCATAATTACATTAAAGTTAATGGAAATTATACAAAAGAATAATTATGATATTGTATATGTTGTTCCAACTATTAGTTTGGTAAATCAAGTTATGCAAGATTTTAAAGATATGATGCAAAAATTTAATATATTAGATTATGATATTGAAAATAGTTATATTGATGAAGAAGTTAACAAAGCAAGAAAAATATATGTCTTTACTCAAGAAAAATTAATGCAAGCATTAACAAGTTTTAAAAATCAATTTACAAATGACTTAATATTAGTAATTGATGAAATACAAAATATTGAAAAAGTTTCAGCAGATGATGAAATACGCTCGAAAATTTTATTAGATTCTATAAATGATATAAAAGAGAATAAGAATGTAAAAAAAATAATTATTTCTGGACCAAGAATTAATGCTATTAATAAATTAGGAGATACTTTGTTTGGAAAAAAGAATACAGTAAAAGTTGAGACTAAACGTACACCAGTTTTAAATTTAACATATTCAATAAAAAAGAATGGAAGAAAATATTATTTAAAACAATACAATGCAATAAATAATAAAATATATTCAGTAGAAATTAAAAATACTAGTATTATAAAAAGTTATGATAAAATAACTTATAATGATGACTATTATAATTATTTATATTATATGATTAATAATTTGGGCAAAGAGAGTAAGAATATAATTTTTTCACCTACAGCAAAAGAATCATTTAAAACAGCTAAGGAACTTGGAGAAAGAGTAATTTTTACTCAAGAAAAAATTAATGATAAAATTAGTGAATTAATACAATATTATAAAGAAAGTGTACATGAAAGATATTTAATAAGTGATATTTTGAATAAAAATATAGTATATCATAACGGAAAAATGCCAAGACATGTGAGAGTAACATTGGAATATGCTATAAAAAAAGAAATGATAAATAATGTAGTTTGTACTACTACATTAATGCAAGGTGTTAATTTACCAGCTCAGAATATAATAATAAGGAATCCTCATTTATATACTAGGTCAAACGTAAAAAACGAGTTATCTAGTTATGATATGGCTAATTTAAGAGGAAGGGCTGGTAGGTTATTAAAGGATTTTATAGGTAGAACATTTGTATACAATGAGGATGAATTTATAAAAATTACTAATGAGTATGATGAAGAAAATACTTTCTCAAATACTAGTAAAACAATTGTAGGAGACTATAGTGAGATATTTAATGAAAACAAAGATGAAATATTAAGAGAATTAAATGAAAATATAGAAGCTACTGATGACATAGAATGTAGCTTTTTAACGACATACATACGTTATATGATTCTTACAAATCAAAATTTGGCTAAAGAAAAATTAGAAAAGGTTGGTATTATAATTGATAATAATGAAATTACCAAAATTAAAAGAAATTTAAACTCTATAAAAGTACCGATAGATATTTGTAAAAAGAATAGATACATAGATCCATTTGTACTCAATAAAATGTACTTAGACGAAAATTTAAAAGAATTGGTATTTGATAATTTGCAAGATAAACAAGCTAATAAAAAAATCAGAGCTTTATTAAAATATATACGTGAGGATAAAGACTATAAGAGGTTATTTGAAAGAAATATTCCAAAAAAGTATAGTAGAGGAATGAGTTTAACTATATTATGCTCTAAAATTGTTGCTTGGAGCAAAGGAATAAAATTAAAGAACATATTAGGTGATAATATAAATGAAAATTATATTGATGATGAAATTGCATTACTGGAATCAACTATTTCTTATAATATACCAACTATGTTGAAACCTATATATGATATATATAGTCCTGATAGTACGTTATTAAATAGTATTGAACTTGGAAGTTGTAATCCTTTAGTTATGTGTATGATAAAGTTAGGAATAGCGAGAGAAACATCAATATTTTTATATGACCAATATCTAAAAAATATTAATATAACAAAAGATGAAGAAGAAAATCAGGAGGAAATAATTAAAAAGAATTTAAGAAATAATTTAGAAGAAATGCCATATTGGATTAAAATTCAATTACAATTTATATTATAGATAAAAAGCATAAAGATTAAATAAATATTAATTTTTGTACTTTCTTGAGATATTCAATGATAAATCTATAACAATATATGTGTAGTAAATGTTTCTAGTGGATAAGAAAAATTATTAGAAACTAGAACTATATGAATATAATAAACAAGGTGAACTAAATCAAGTTGAGAAAACTAGAACATGGGAAATGGTGATTGTGATGCAAGAGGTTGATGAATAAAAACCTTTAAAATATTTAAATAAAACTGTTAAAGAACACATTGCAGAAACAATAGATAGCGAAGAAGTAAAAAGAAGAATAGATAAATAATATGAAGCTCAAGATAGTATAAAAGAGTTAAAAAAAGAAAATGAAGAATCAGAGAAAGATGCAGCAAGAATAACAGAAAAATTAAGTAAAAAAGAACGTATTTTTTCGTCAGCAGAATTATTGAATATTAATAAAAGATTATTTAAATGCAATTTAATAGAGCATAAGTTCATAGAGCTTATAATTCTACTAAAAAATGCTAATAATGAATTAAAAAAAGAGATGTACATATATAGATAATATTTAAAGTACAATAATTATACTTTTGAATAACAAGTAATTATTAAAGAAAGGAGTTTAATATGAAATATATAATGAAATTGAATTCAAAATATTTTGAATATATGAAAAATGGAACAAAAAGAATTGAAATAAGGTTAAATGATGAGAAGAGAAAAAATATAAAAATAGGGGACGAAATTATATTTCAAAAAGAGCCTGAATTAAAAGAAGAAATAGGCACACAAATAGTAAATTTAATTGTTAAAAGGAATTTTAATGAATTAATAGAAAATTTAGATGTTAGTGAATATTCTGATGAAAGTGAGTCAAAAGAAAAATTTTTAAAAGATTTGTATAGTTTTTATACAAAGGAGCAAGAAGAAAAATATGGAGTTGTTGGAATACAAATAAAAATTAGAAAGGAGTAATCATGAAAGAAAAGATTTTATTAGATACTAATATGATGATATATCTTTTAGATGATCATATATTGGATGAAAAAATTTCAAAGTTAACTAAAATACTATATGACTCTGATAAATATATAATAGCAGTGCACCCAAATACAATAATAGAAGCAAGAAAAATAAAAGACAAAAATAAAAAAGATATATTTATTTCGAAGTTAGGAGTATACAAAAATATAGATAATCCACCAAGAGTGACAGAAGCTTTTAATAAACAGGTAGGATGTAAAAATGAAAATGATTTAATAGATAATGAGATGCTATATGCAGTAGTGAGGAATTGTGTAACTTATTTTATTACCAATGATAAAAGATTACTAAAGAAAGCTGAATTATTAAAATTAAATGATAGAGTACTATCAATAGATGATGCGATAGAAAAATTTAAGCAAGAAGAAAAAGTTGTTGTAGAAACTCCTGTATTTATAAAAAAAGAATTTTTATACAATATGGACTTAAATGATGATTTCTTTGCTACGTTAAGAAATGATTATAAAGGATTTGATAAATGGTTTGTAAATAAACAAAGGAATGAAGAAATGGCATATGTTACAATGACAGAGGATAATAAAGTCAAATCATTCTTAATGTTAAAAGAAGAAAATGAAAATGAAGATTATTCTGCTTTTGAAAAGTCATTCAGTCCGGCTAAAAGAATAAAAGTATCTACATTCAAAGTATCTGATACTGGAAAGAAAATAGGAGAATGCTTTATAAAAATTATGGTAAATGAAGCAATACAAAAAAATGTTGATGAAATATATGTAACTACTTTTGAGAAACAGGAATCATTAATATATTTATTAAAACAATATGGTTTTTATTTATTTACATATAAAAGTACACAAAAAAGTGATGATACAGTTGAAAGAGAAGCTATATATGTAAAAAGTATAAAAGATAAAAGTCAATATCCTTATGTTCAATTAAAAAATCAAGAAATTTTTGTTTTTCCTGTTATTCCTAAATATCATAAATTATTATTTGAAGATGCGGAGAGAGAATATCAAATAAGTATCGATGATACACAAGGAAAAAATACATCAGCTAATGCAATAAAAAAGGCATTTATTTCAAATGCAAAAATAAAGAAGATAAAGTCTGGAGATATTATTCTATTTTATGCTTCACACAGTAGAAAAGCTATTACTGCACTAGGAATAGTAGAGACTACATGGAATAAATTTGAATCTCAAGAAGAAATATTCAATATAGTAAGAAAAAGGACAGCTTATGATGAAGATGAATTAAGGCGAGTAACAAAATTAGATAGTCTAGTGATAATGTTTAAGCATTATATAACATTTCAAAATCCAATTACATATGATTTTTTATATACTAATGGGATAGTAAATGGATATATTCAAGGACCTATAAGTATAAAAAAAGAAGATTTAAAAAAGATAGTAGAAGAAAGTAAAACACAGAATATGTTTGAAATATGCTAAAAAGATACACTTTAAAAGTGTATTTTTTTTGTCCAAATATATTTACAAGCCAATGATTTTAACATATAATATTAACAAATATGCTTATAAGCATATTTGTTAATATAGGAGAGAAAATGAGTAAAAAATTCGGAGAATTGGTGAAGGAATATAGAGGAAAAAAGACCTTAAAAGAACTCGGAAGTGAAATAGGGATTACATCTGCTTATCTATCTGATATAGAAAAAGGTAATAGATTTCCATCTAAAGATAAATTAGATAAATTAATAGATGTATTTAACTTGAAAAATGAAGAGAAAGATAAATTTTATGATTTAGTAGCAAAGGAAAGTCCAAATAAATACAAAGTTTCAGGAGATATTGCAGAATATATTATGAAAAATGAACATTTAAGAAATTTTATTAGAGTTGCTAAGGAAAAGAAACTAGATAATTTATACTGGAGAGACAAAATCAAAGAATTAGAAAGAGAGATATAAATATTATGTGTAATATGTTAATTTCAATAAATCCAGAACATGTAGAAAATATTTTTAATGGTAGCAAAAAATATGAATATAGAAAAATTAGGTGCAAGCAGGATATAGATAAAATAATAATTTACTCAACATACCCTATTATGAAAATTGTAGGAGAAGCAAGAGTAGAGGAAATATTAGAAGATTCTCCAGATAACATATGGAAAGAAACAAAAAGATATTCGGGAATTGATTTAAAATTCTATCAAGAATATTTTAAAGATAGGAACAAAGCGATTGCTTATAAATTGACAAATATTAAAAAATATAGTAATCCAAAAGATCTATCTAGTTATGGAATAAAAACTGCTCCACAATCATTTGTATATGTATAACAAGAATACCAGAAGAAAATTAATTCTTCTGGTATTTCTATGCTATTCTCTTAAACACCCCACAATCATCTGCACACCATCCACAAAACCATTCCTATAAAACTTTTCATTCCAATAGCAAAGATAATTTAAAATATTTTTATCCAATTTTTCTAATTGTTTTTTTACATATTTCTTATTTTGTTTAGGAATATTTTTTAAAATCTTTTCAGAAATATCATCAATAAAAATCTCATGTTCTTTGTCATCTTCAGTAATATATCCTAACAAACAATCTTCTCTGCAAGTTAGCCAATCTCTTAAAATGTCATCTTCATTTACTTTTCTAAAACTCATCTTAAAAATCCTCCTAAACATATATAATTTCATTAAAAACAATTTCCTCAGCTCTATTCTTAATATTATTCATAGTCTTAACCCATTCAAGTTGATTTGTTGCTTTTAATTCTTCATCAATATTTTCAGCTTCAGTAAAGTGCTTTACAAGCAAATCTATACGATTTTTGTCTATATTTATTAAATAACTCTTCAAACATCCACTTACAAGTAATTCGCCATATATATCTGTATTAAAATTCTTCAAATAATTTAATCTCAATTTTCCATATTTACCAATATTTCCTTCAGGTTGTTTAGGTAAATATAAATCAGGAACTAAATAATCTCCTTCTTTGTGATAAGTAATTCTATTCATTTCTAAACCCTCCAAAATAAATTTTTAGGTTTCCCATTTTATTAAAAACTACGAACATATGTATCAAACCATTTGGAGAAAAGTTTGGGAAAAAATCCTCAAAAAAATGCCCTAAAAAGACACAAATGTTCTATGTGCAAAAATACCCGAAGGTATATAAAAAACGGCGAAAACTCTAATTTTCACTAAATTACAAAAATTGGTCAACCACGCCTCATAACCCGAAGGTCCAACTAAATTTCAACAACAATATTTATTAGAAAAGAAAAAAAGATTTAATAAAGAATCTTTTAAACAGCTATTTTATCAGTACATGTTTCAACATCATGTTCATCAGTATCATTAGTCGATTTAGACTTCATATCTTTTATAACATCATAAATTTTATAAATACCTGAACTTAATTCTTTGTTATAAAGATCTAAACAACGTTCAATCGTAACTAATAAACTTTGATGATATTTATATTCTCTCCATAGGGAGTACATATCTTCAAAATTATTTAAATCCACTTTATTTTTTTCAAAATATCCTTCTTCTAAAATAAGAAGTAAATCTTCTAATTCTTCCAATTTAAATAAAGCCCCTTCTAAATCTCCTAAATAGCCCCAGATTTCGCTAAGTTCTTGTTTGTTTTCCATTATTAAACCTCCTAAAAATTTATGAAGAGATTTTAAAATAATATTATGAGAGCAGAGTGGCGAAATGGTAAAGGTTATGTAAAATAACCATAAAAGAGGATAAAAAATTATTACTAGTAATTTACGAATTGTTATGATATAAGAGTGCTATACAAAAATATATATAAAAATATATAAGAAGGTGAATATATGAGATTTAAATTATATTTGAAATTAGAAAATGAAATAATGCCAATTGATTACAGAAGATGTATATTAAGTTTTATAAAATTATCACTTTTTGAATATGAAGAAGAATATTTCAAAAAGTATTACAATGAAAAAGATAATATTGTAAAGCCATATACATTTTCTGTATTTTTTAAAAATCCCAAAATAAATGAAAACGAAATAATTATAGAAAATAGAGAATTTGAAATAAATTTTTCAATAGCAGATTATGAGGCTGCAGTTATACTTTTAAACTCATTTAATCATCAGAAATTCAAAAAATTTTCAATAAATAAAAATTCTTGGACTTTAAAAGATATTAGCTTATTACCAGAAAAGAAAATTTCAACCAATAGTATAACTATAAAATTTTTATCACCGCTATGCGTAAGAGGAAGAGAAAATAATAAAGATTATTATTATTCATTTGAACATGAAGAATTTGAAAATATATTAAAAATAAATATAAAAGAACAAATAAAAATAACAAATTTTCCTGAAAGCATAGTTGACAATTTAAAAATAATTCCAATAAAAACTAAAAAAGTAATTATAAAATTTTATGAAAAGAAGCTGGAATGTTCTACAGGGACATTTACTATAGATGGAGATATAGAATTGCTAAACTACCTATATCAATCTGGAATTGGAAGCAGACATTCTGCTGGATTTGGAATGTTTCAAATAATATAAAAGGAGGTGTAATCTTGAAAATAAAATTATATCTAAAAGATTGGATGTATAATTGTGGACTCATTGGATTTTTAAGGATATTAAAACATAATGAAGATAATTTTGCTTTAATTAAAGAAAACTATATAGAGTTTGATTCTGAAAATTTAAGATGTTTTAGTGAGTATTATTTCAAATATTTTTTTGATAAAGATAATATTGCTAGAAAATTAAGAGAAAGAACCAATAAAAGCTTTGATTATATAGAAAATCATATAGAGGAAGAAAATAATAAAGATATAAAAGAAAGAATAAAATCAAATAAAAAATATATAAAAGAGTCTATAAAACATGAAATGGAGAAGATAAAGAAATTAGATGAAACTGTATATAATAATATAAAAGTTCAATATGATAAAATAGATAAAGAGCTTACTGCAGAAGGAATAAAAAGTATAAAAGAAATTATATTTGAAAATGTAGAGAAGGATTTTATTAATAAGAAAATTACTTTAAATTCTTTTAAAAGTAAATTAAGTAATACATATTTTGGACAAGTTTCACTCTTAAATGTTATAAAAAATTCTTTGTCATATGAAGAGCAACAAAGTCTAATGTATAAGGATTATGTTAGTAATATAGTAGAAATGGGATTTATACATGATATACTAAATAACCAATATACCAAAGCTGAAATAGATGAGTATATAGCTAATATAGATAGTCAGTTACTTTCAGATAGAATTCAAAAAATATATGTAGATATTAAGAAAAAGTACATAGATAAAGAAAAAACTTTGGAAGAAATACAAGAATATATAAAACAAAAAATAATTAGTGAATGTTATATGTGTGAAAATGAGTATGCTTTAACCAGTAATTATACTGAAGGCAATTTTATTCCATTAGCATTAAGTAGTGAAAATATGAAAAACTTTTTTTGGAATCAAAATGCAAAATTTCCAATATGTGATATTTGTAAATTAATATTATTTTGTACTCCAGCAGGAACTACAAGTATTAAGAAAACAATAAAAGATAAAGGCACGTATATAGAAAAAGATATATTAAGTTTTGTTAATTATGATACATCAGTAGAAAAACTATTAAAAACTAATAATAATTTTGGAGCCAGTTCCAAAAATGATGCAAAAGTAAATAATCCATATGCAGAACTTATATTAAATATAGTTGAGCAAAATAAAGAAGTTAGTAGATGGCAATTACAAAATATATTTGTTGTAGAGTTTGAATCTGAATATGGAAGTTTTAGTAGATTGGAATATTTTAATATACCTAGATATGTTTTGAATTTTTTTGAGCAATATTCAAAAAGAACTTTAAATAATATAACCGATTATAAATATAAACTTCAAATAATGGATTATATATTAAAAAATAAAGACATAAAACATGTTATAAATGAGAGATTATATGATGAATTAAAAAAAGAAAATAAAAATGGATACAATACATTCTTGACAATTCAAACAAGGCAATTGTTAAATTTGTTGAAAAAGGAGAAAATAGAAATGAGTGATATAAAGAAAAATAATGATAAATTATATGTTTTATATAAATTAGGAATTAAAATTCATGAAAAATTAGAATCCGAAAATAAATTAAGCAGTTATACATATAAAATGTTAAATAATATAAAATCTGGAAATAAAACAGAATTTATGGATATAGTAATTAGAATTCATATGTCTATGGGAATGGATGTATCACCAATATTTTTAGAAATAATGCAAGATACAGATTTGGATTTTGAATCTATAGGACATAGTTTTTTATCTGGTTTAATATCTAATAAATATGAAAAGAATAGTGTAGGAGGAAAGATAGATGAATAAAAAAGGATTATCTATAACAATGATATTTAAAGCACAAAGTTTAAACTATGGTGAGGGAATAGGAAATATATCAGAATTAAAAAAGTTGACTAGAGGAGATGGAAATGTATATACATTTGCTTCAAGACAAGCAATAAGATATGACATCGTAAGACTTGGAAATAAGATGTTTGGATGGAATTTAAATGTTGTTGACAAATCAAAAGGAACAGTACAATTCAAAGATAATTATACAATAGAAGATTCAGAAGAAATGGATTTATTTCGGATATATGAAAACTTCAAAGAAAACAGAGGGAGAAACTACTGTAAGAAGTGCTGCTGTTAGATTAAGTCATGCTATTTCCTTAGAAAGTTATAAAAGTGATATGGAATTTTTAAATAACAAAGGCTTAGCAGATAGAATTGGCGAATATCCAAACTTAGCAAATGTTGAACAGCATTTAAGCTATTATACATATACAACTACAATAGATTTAGAAAGAATTGGTATTGACGAAAATGTTGAGATATCAAATGAAGAAAAAATAAAAAGAGTTAATCAATTATTAGATATTATAAAAGTATTAAATAGAGATATTAGAGGTAGAGAAGAAAACTTAAGCCCAGTATTTGTTATTGGTGGGATATATAATATTAACTCTCCATTTTATTTAGGAAGAATAAAAATAAATTGTAAAAATGAAGAAGTTTCTATAGATATAGAAATGCTAAAAGATACAAGTAATTTAACAATAGGTGAAAATTCAATATATGATGATACTAAAATAGGAATAATAAAAAATGTTTTTGAAAATGAAGAGGAAATAAAAAGTAATTTTGAAGGTAAAGTGATTAGTGTTGAAGAATTTTTTGAAGGATTGAAAAACGAAATAAAAGAATATTATAAATCTTAAAAGAAAGAGATGAAGAAAATGAAAATAATAAAATTGAAATTATTTCAAGAAACAGCTTGTTATAAAAAGCCATTTGCTTTTAAGGTTGCAGAAACATATCCATTACCACCGTATTCTACAGTTATAGGAATGTTGCATAAAGTATTGCAAGCAAAATCGGGAGAATATTTTCCGATGAATATTTCTATTCAAGGAGAATATGAAAGTATATTTAGTAATTATCAGAATTTATTAATGTATAAAGGAAAAGATAAAATTACATCAATGCCTAGAAATGTACATCAACTTTTAAATGTAAACTTAATTATACATATTCAGACAGATGATGAAGTTGCAAATAAAATTTATAATAATATTGTTAATGGTGCTGAAACAATTACTTTAGGGAGAAATGAAGATCTTGTAAGAATTGACAAAATAAAAATGATTAATAATGTGAAAAAAATGGAAGATGTAGAAGTATTACAAAATGCATATATACCAGAATGGATATCAGAAGATATACATGGAATTAATTATAGACTAAATAGTACATATATAATTAAAGATGAATTGAGAAAATGGAATAAAGTAAATGTAAAATATGTAGAAAAAAATACAAATCAAGAAATATATGATGAAGTTCTTCAAGATGAAGACGGAGATAATATATATTTTTATAGTGAAAATATGCCGCACTTATAAAATAGTGTGGCTAGTTTTAGTGGAGGAAGATATGTTTTATGCTAAATCAGAACCAATAGAATCTATTAAAGAACATACAGATAAATTGCTGAAAAATTTGGAATTGCTAAAAAATACTTATGGAAAACAAATTGTACAGAATGTTAGTATAGATGAATCAAGATTTTGGTATTTAATGAGAATTGTTTGTATTTATCATGATGTTGGAAAAGTTTTTTCAGGTTTTCAAAATGTAATTAGATCAAAGCTAAAGTTAGAACTAATAAAAACTAGATTTAATTATGATGAAATTAAGCATGAGCAAATATCACCAGCATTTATTCCTTATAAGAAATTTGACTTGACAAAAGATGAAAGGAAATTAGTTTATCAAGCTATATATTATCATCATGAAAGAGATAATTTAAGTATAAATAAAGAATTACTTAAAGAAATAATTGAAGAGGATATAAAACCAAATTTAAATAATATAAAAAATGAATTACAAATAGACGTTGAAGAATTAAAAACCAATTATGTAGGAATGGTAGAAAATGTTAATAGAATTTGTGAAGGAGACAAGCTATACAAAGACTACTGTATTATAAAAGGATTATTACATAGATTGGATCATTGTAGTTCAGCAGATATAGAAGTTGAAAATGATACAAGAGATAATATTTCTGAATATGTAGAATGTTTTATGCAAAAGAAAAATTATCATTTTAATGATTTGCAGAAATACTGTGAGAAAAATAAAGAAAATAATTTAATTGTTATAGGATCTACTGGAATGGGAAAAACAGAAAGTGCATTATTATGGAGCAATGGAGATAAAACATTTTTTACCTTACCATTAAGAATTAGTATTAATGCTATATATGAGAGAATTAAACAAGAGATAAATTATGAAAATATAGGATTGTTACATTCTACAGCATTAGATTATTTTGAAACTGAAGGAAAACAAAACAGTAAAAATGAGATTTATAATGAATTACAAAAAATAGAACATTCTAGAAATTTATATGAAAAAATAACAACTTGTACTATAGATCAAATATTTCCATTTGTTTTTAAGTATAGAGGATATGAAAAAATATATTCAACATTAAGTTATTCAAAAGTGATTATTGATGAAATACAAGCGTATTCTCCTGAAATTGTTGCAATCATATTAAAAGGATTGCAAATGATAAATAATATAGGTGGAAAATTTATGATAATGACAGCAACCCTTCCTAGAATATATAAAGAAGAATTAGAAAAATTTAATATTACATTTGAATATAATGAGTTTATAAAAGAATCGCATAGGCATAAAATAAAAATTAAGGAAAATAAAATAGAAGACGATATAAATGCTATAATAGAAAATTCTAAAAACGGCAAAGTTCTAATAATTACAAATACAATAAATAAAGCAATTGAATTATATTCAAAATTTCAAGATTTATCTGTTGATAATATAAATTTATTGCATTCAAGATTTGTTCTTAGAGATAGAAATGAAAAGGAAGAAAACATAAAGAAATTTTCAAAGAACAGAGAGTTAAAAGGTATATGGATAACTACTCAAATAGTAGAAGCATCGTTAGATATTGACTTTGATTATTTATTTACAGAAATGTCAACATTAGATAGCTTATTTCAAAGGTTAGGAAGATGCTATAGAAGTAGAATCTATGAAAATGAAGAATGTAATGTAATGATATATATCAAAGATATAAGTGGTATAAAATGTGTATATGATAAAGATATTCATGAAAAAAGCATAGAGTTACTTAAGAAATATGATAATAAAATTTTAGAAGAAGATGTAAAGATAAAGTTAGTAGATAAATTATATTCAAAAGAAATGCTAGAAGAAACAGAATTTTATAAAACATTTAAAGAAAGTATAGAAGTATTAGATAATATTGTTGATTACAATGCAAGCAAAAAGGAAGCACAAAAATTATTAAGAAAAATTGACAATATTTCTGTAGTTCCCAAAATTATATACGATGATAATATAAAAATCTTTGAGGATTTTGAAAATGAAAAAAATTTACATAAGAAAAATGAATTTAAGAGAAAAATTAATAAGCTTGTAACGTCTATAAGTAAAAATAACTTTAGGCGATTAAAAGATTATATTTTAGAATGTCCATATTGTAAAGATATATACATTATTGACTTAAAATATGATAGCAAAATTGGATTGTTACTCGAAAAAGATGATGAATACTAAATTGATATTTGTTATAATATGTAGTAATTTAAGTATAGTAGAATGTAAATGAAATTGTTCCGCCTAAAATGGTGCAACTTCTATCATAGTAATTAAAATATAATAGAATGTAAATGCCTTAAGATGTATGAGTAATGCTTGTAGAATATGTAGTAATTTTAATATTGTAGAATGTAAATACTTCTGCGCCTATTTGTTGCATCTATAATTAGATCAAAAGTACTAATTTAAGTATAGTAAAATGCAAAGATATATACAATAGCTGTATCTAAATCCCATATATACAGTAGTAATCTAAATATAGTAGAATGTAAATGCCATAAACGGTGATACAATAAACGAATTACAAAGAGTAGTAATTTAAATATAGTGGAATGTAAATACCTCTGCGCTTGTTGCATCGATAATTAAATCAAAAGTAGTAATTTAAGTATAGTAGAATGTAAATGAAGAAATTGAAAAATCAATTATTCAAATTTTTGCGTAGTAATTTAAATATAGTAGAATGTAAATAAGTTTATATTTTATTATGGCAGTATGAAACGTTTGAGTAGTAATTTAAATATAATAGAAAACTAAGATATAATTAAAGAAAATTATAGTAATATATTAATTTTTTATTATAAATTACAAAAATCCAAGAAAAATTAGATGATTATATCTAATTTTTCTTAGAAAATGTAATACTTATGAATTTCTAAAATACACCCTTCTCACCAACTGCCACAAACTCACAGCAAAATTAAGAGTTTCACTAATATAGATAGAAATGATGTAGCCAATAAGTCCAAGTTTAGGAACGCAGAAGTATATAAAAGAAGTGCTAATAACTAAATCACAAATATTAACAATCATAACACCAACTTGAGCATCTAAGCCCCTTAGAACACTATCTACAACAGTGTCAACATAAATTAAAGTGGCAAGAGGAGCAAAGATTTTAATGTAGAAACCAATATTAGAATCTTTGTAAAGCAGATTTCCTAAAGTATCTGCAAAAATAAATAAAATAATACTAAGTAAAATGGCAGCACCAAATATAACCGCAAGGAGAAGTGTTGTCATTTGTTTTGTTCGTTTGTAGTCTTTTTTTGCGTGGTATCTTGAAAACTCTGGTATTAATAAACTTGCAAATGACTTCACTAAAATGTCTGGAAACATTATTACAGGCAAAGCCATTCCATTTATAATTCCATATTTTGAAAGTGACTCACTACAGTGAATTCCACTTTTTTCCAAACTTGATGGGATTATTAATTGCTTAAATGTTGATAATCCTGAACGAATGTAAGATGTAATTGCTATCGGAATTGAAATTCTTAAAACTTTGTGAGTGTAGTGTGGACTTTTGGCAAGTTCAGCTTGATAGTTATATTTTCTTTTGTCAAATATGTATATAACATAAATAAATACAAATGAAATTATTTCTGATATTAAATCTCCTAAAATAAGAGCAAAGCAACTGTAAGTTAATCCAGAAGGCAAGTATAGGCTAATTAAATATGCAGAAATAATAACTTTTGCAACATGTTCTATAAATTGACCAATAGCATTTTTGTAAATCCTACGGACACCTGCTAAATATCCAGAAATTGCAGATGACATTGCTATCATAGGAAGTGCAAGAGAGAAAAGATAAATAACAGATTTGTCTACTTTGTTGTGAAGACATCTTGCGACTATAAAGTCACTATTTGCAAAAAATATCAAGCTAGTTGAAATACTAGTAATTAATGTTATATAAATGCATCTTTTCATAACCTTTTTGACTCCACCTAAGTTGTCTAAAGCAAGTTCCTCAGATATAACACGTGTTACTGCAAGATTAATTCCAGATGTTGCAAGTGTAATTCCAAAAAGATATACAGTCATTACTAATTGATAAACCCCAACCATCTCAGAACCAATTTTTCGAGAAATATATGCAGTAAAATAGATATCAATTCCTCTAAAAATTAGAGATGTAATTATTAGAAAAGATGTATTAAAAATAAAAAATTTAAATCGTTTCATAAGCCACCTTAAAAGTAAGTTTTTTTAGAATATATGAGTGATGATAAAAAAATAGAATAGTTAAAAATTTATTTTGCAGAACACAAATGTATACAAGCACATATTTTATTAGTAGGTTAGACTTAACACAAATTTCTAAAACTGGGATAAAAAAACTTATATAAAAATGTCTAAATGTGTTGAATTCGTAATTATGATGTGTTATAATTTAAAATGATTATTGCGAAAATGAACGAGATAATAGATGTAATCTAAATAAAAAACATAAGAAGAATATATATAAAGAAAATTAATTTTTGGGGGGATTAATTTTGAAAGGACATGAAATAGCAATTCCATTTGATGCTGAAAACCTACGTGAAAATGTAATGCATAAACTATGCAGAAAAACTATTTCAATAGTAAAAACAGCAATCATAAGGATAGTAGAAATTTTTATATCATTAATAGGAATTATTTTATTAATTCCATTGTCAATAGTAGTATTTTTTCAAAACTTAAAAAATCATGATGATGGATCAATATTCTATACACAAAATAGAATTGGAAAAAATGGAAAAATTTTCAAAATGTATAAATTCAGAACAATGGTAAAAAATGCTGACGAAATATTAGAAGCAATGTTGCAAGATTCTGAAATAAAAGAAGAATATGAAAAGTATAGAAAGTTTACAAATGATCCAAGACTTACAAAATTCGGAAAAGTTTTAAGAGCAACATGTTTAGATGAATTTCCACAATTTATAAATGTATTAAAAGGCGAAATGGCTTTAGTAGGTCCAAGACCATATTTACCAGAAGAAAAAGAAAGAATGAATTCTTACTATAATTACATAGTACAACACAAACCAGGAATCACAGGAGTTTATCAAATATCAGGTAGAGAAAGAGTAGAATTTTTGGACAGACTTGATATGGACATGAGATATCATTATAGTAGAACTCTTTTATTAGATATTAAAATTGCATTAATTACAGTATTAGTTACTTTTAAAAGAAAGAAAACTTATAATGTAAAAGAAATGATTTTAGATACAACACATTATATAGGAAAACAACTTACACTTTTAGCCAAAAGAGTAATAGATATTATGGGAGCTATAGTAGGAATGATAATATTAGTTCCACTTACAGCAGTTGTATGGATTGGAAATAGAGCTTGCGGAGATAAAGGACCAATATTCTATACACAAGATAGAATTGGAAAAGATGGAAAAAATTTTAAAATGTATAAATTTAGAAGTATGGTAATTGGTGCAGATGAAATTTTAAAAGAATTACTAGAAAATGATGAAGAAGCAAGAAAAGAATATAGTGAATATAAAAAATTAAAACATGACCCTAGAGTTACAAAAATGGGAGATATTTTAAGAAAAACAAGCTTAGATGAATTTCCTCAATTTATAAATGTACTAAAAGGTGAAATGAGTATAGTTGGACCAAGAGCTTATTTATTCAGAGAAAAGGAAGATATGGGAGAAGCTTACGAAAGTATAATAAAATGCAAACCAGGTATTACTGGATTATGGCAAGTAAGTGGAAGAAGTGAAGTTGCATTTAAAGAAAGATTAAATATGGATATAGAATATTATGAAAAATATAATCTTGGACTAGATATAGAAATTTTATTTAAAACAGTAGCAACAGTTTTGAATAAAGAAGGAGCTGCATAATGAAAATAGCAATGATTGGACACAAAAGAATTCCATCAAGAGAAGGTGGAGTCGAAATCGTTGTTGAAGAATTAGCAACTAGACTAGTAAAAGATAATTATGAAGTTGATGTTTACAATAGAAAAGGAAATAATGTTGCAGATAAAAATATAAAAACACAAAAGATAAAAAAGTATAAAGATGTTAATATAATTACAATACCAACAATTAATAAAAAAGGAATAGATGCATTATTATATTCATTTTTTGCTACAGTAAGAGCAATATTTAGTAAATATGACTGCATACATTATCATGCAGAAGGAAGTTGCGGAATGTTGTGGATTCCGCATTTATTCCGAATAAAGACAGTTGTTACTATTCATGGATTAGACTGGCAACGCTCAAAATGGGGTGGATTTGCAACAAAATATATAAAATTTGGAGAAAAATGTGCTGCAAAATATGCTGACGAAATAATTGTATTGTCAAAAGGTGTACAAGAATATTTTAAGAAAACATATAACAGAGATACACATTTTATTCCGAATGGAGTAAATAAACCAATTTTGAAAGAACCTAAAACAATAAAAGAAAAGTATAATTTGGATAAAGATAATTATATTTTGTTTTTAGCAAGAATTGTACCAGAAAAAGGACTTGATTATTTAATAGAAGCATATAAAAAAATTAATACAGATAAAAAACTAGTTATTGCTGGTGGAGCAAGTCATACAAATGGTTATTATGAAGAAATAAAACAAAAAGTAAAAGACGATTCAAGAATAATTATGACAGGATTTATTCAAGGAGAAGAACTTCAAGAATTATATAGTAATTGTTATTTATATTGTTTGCCAAGTGACGTTGAAGGTATGCCTATTAGTTTAATGGAAGCTATGAGTTATGGAAAAAATTGCTTAGTAAGCAATATAGAAGAAAATACTCAAGTAACAGATAAATATGCAACTACTTTTGAAAAAAGTAATGTTGATGATTTAAAAACAAAAATGGAACAATGCTTAAATGGAGAAAACAGATTTGAAGAAAAAGAAATTTCTAATTATATTTTAGAAAAGTATAATTGGGATGATATAGTTAAAGAAACAGAAAAAATGTATAAGAAGGGATAATACTAAATGAAAATATTGTTAGTCAACAAATTTCATTATTTAAAAGGTGGAAGCGAAAAATATTATTTTGAATTAGCGGAACTTTTAAAAGAACATGGACACGAAGTTGCATTTTTTTCGATGGAAGATGAAAAAAATATTTCAACTGGAGACAAAGAATACTTTGTAGAAAAGATTGATTTGAATACTGGAAGTAAATTAAAGGCATTAGATGTAATTTATTCTAAAACAAATTATAAAAAAATGAAAGAAACTTTAGAAGATTTTAATCCAGATATTGTACATATTAATAATTTTCAAAGACAATTATCAGCTTCAATAATAAAAGCTATTAAAGAAAAAAATATTCCAATTGTATTTACAGCACATGATGTTCAAGCTATTTGTCCAGCAATAACAATGATGGATAATGATAAAAATGTATGTGAAAAATGTATGCATGGAAAATATTTGAATTGTGTTAAGAAAAAATGCAATAAGGGCTCTACTTTAAAAAGCATAATTGGAGCGTTAGAAGGTTATTATTACAGAATAAATAAAATATACAATAAAAAAATAGATTATATAATAACACCAAGTGATTTTTATAAAATTAAATTAATAGAAGATGGAATTCCTGGAGAAAAAATTGAAGCTATTCATAATTTTGTGGAATTAAGTAAATATGATGTGAAAATTTCTGACGATGGATATGCATTATATTTTGGGAGATTATCAAAAGAAAAAGGAATTTTGAACTTAATAAATGCATTTACTAAATTAAAAAATGGAAAATTATATATTGCAGGAGAAGGAACTGAAAAAGAAAATATAGAAAAAATTATTAAAGATAATAATATTCAAGACAGAGTTAAAATGTTAGGATTCTTAAATTCAGATGAAATGAAAGAATATATTCGAAAATGTAAATTTGTTGTTGTTCCTTCAATATGGTATGAAAATTGTCCATATTCTGTAATGGAAACATTAGCGATAGGAAAGCCGGTTATAGGTGCTGACATTGGTGGAATACCAGAATTAGTTAGAAATAATGAATGTGGGTTGACATACGATTATGATAATGTTACAGAATTATCTGAAAAAATGAAAAGAATGTATGAAGATGTTGAGTTGACTGAAAAATTTGGGAAAAATGCTAAAAAGTTAGCTACAAATTTATATGGGAAAGAGTTATATTATACAAAGATAATTAGTATTTATGAAAAATTAATTAAAGGAGAGAAATAGAAAATGGCTGAAAAGAAATTAAATGGTACTGTTATAGTTACATATAGATGTAATGCAAGATGTACAATGTGTAATAGATATAAAGCACCATCAAAACCAGAAGAAGAAATTAGTTTAGAAACAATAAAGAAATTACCTAAGATGTATTTTACTAATATTACAGGTGGAGAGCCTTTTATAAGAGAAGATTTGGCAGATATAGTGAGAGAATTATATAAAAAATCAGATAGAATAGTTATTTCAACAAATGGTTTTTTTACAGATAGAATTATTAAATTATGTGAAGAATTTCCAAATGTTGGAATTAGAATTTCAATAGAAGGATTAGAAGAAACAAATAATACAATTAGAGGGCTTCAAGATGGATATAACAAAGGATATTCTACTTTAAAGAAATTAGTTGAAATGAAACATCCAGATGTTGGATTTGGAATGACTGTTCAAGATGCTAATGCTAAAGATTTAGTTGCTTTATATGAAAAAGCAAATGAATTAAATATGGAATTTGCAACAGCATCATTACACAATAGTTTTTATTTTGTAGAAGCTAAAAATATAATAAAAGATAGAATGATGGTTGCTAAAGAATTTGAAAATTTAGTAAATAGATTACTTGAATCCAATTCTCCAAAGAAATGGTTCAGAGCATATTTTAATCATGGTTTAATAAATTATATATTTGGACAAAAAAGATTATTACCATGCGATATGTCATTTGATACATTTTTCATAGATCCATATGGAGATGTAATGCCATGTAATGGAACTAAAGATAAGGAAGTAATGGGAAATCTTAATAATCAATCATGGGATGAATTATGGAATTCAGAACAAGCAGAGAAAGTTAGAAAAGTTGTTAGACATTGTGATAGAGATTGCTGGATGATTGGTTCGGTTTCTCCTGCAATGCATAAATATATTTGGAAACCAGCTTTTTGGGTAATAAAACATAAGTTTTTAAGATACTTTAAAAAAGAAAAATATTCTATGTTTGAAAATAAAATAGTTAGAGACTTTAGAGATGGAAAAATAACCAAAGAAGAACTTGATAAATGTTCTACTTGCGATATGCATGCAAAAATAAATAATGGATTATCTGAAGAATCAATGAAACAGCTAGATGGAAAGACTGGTGAAGAGATTGTTGATGAGGATATAAAAAAACAAATGGAGAAATAAATTTATGAAAGTTGATATTATAACAAGACATTCTGTACCAAACTATGGTTCATTATTACAGAGTTATGCAACTCAAAAAGCAATAGAAAAAATGGGACATGAATCTGAAATAATAAATTATACAAAATATGAAGAAAGATATGAAAACTTAGCTAATACATTAATAAAAGGTAAAAAATGGGATAGAAACATAGCGTTACGATTAATATATAAGATTGTTCAAACTCCAAATTATGCTAGAATGTATAAGAAATTTGCTAAGTATAGAAAAGAATTCTTAAAAGAGACTAAGAATGAATATGGAAATATAGAAGAACTAAAAGAAAATATTCCAGATGCAGATGTGTATTGTTCTGGAAGTGATCAGATATGGGGAAAAATAGGAACAGAAGAATATGATCAATCTTACTTTTTAGAATTTGCTAAGGGAAGAAAATGTATATCATATGCTTCTAGTTTTGGAAAAACAGAATTGAATGAAGAATTGAATAAAAATTTAGATAGGCTACTAGGAAAATATACAAAAATTTTAGTTAGAGAAGATTCTGCCAAGAAAATATTAAATGATAGAAATTTTGATAATGTACAACAAGTATTAGATCCAACATTGTTACTTTCAAAGAACGAATGGACAGAATTAGCTAATAAATCAAATAAAAAAATACCAGAAAAATATGTGTTAATTTATCAATTACACGATAATAAATTATTTGATAAATATGCAGAAAAATTTGCCAAAAGCAAAAAATTAAAATTATTGAGAATAAGTCCGTCATTATATCATATTACTAGAAGTGGAAAATTAATATATTTACCAACACAGTATGATTTTTTAAAGTATTTCTTAAATGCAGAATATATTTTGACAGATTCTTTTCATGCAACTGTTTTTTCAATTATCTTTAATAAAAAGTTCATAGATGTATTACCTGCAAATAAAACTGGAACAAGAATTGAAAGTATATTAAATTTATTTGGAATAGAAAATAGAATTTTACAAAAATATGATGATATGGAACTTATAGAATCTAGTATAGACTATGAAAAAGTAAATATTAGATTAGATGAAGAAAGAAGTAAATCTATGAATTTTTTTAAAGATGCAATAGAAAAGTAATTACGAAAGGATACTAAAATGAAAAATATATCAGAATTGGACAAAAAGAATTGTACAGGGTGTAGGATGTGTGAAAAAATCTGTCCAGTGAATGCGATAATAATGACAGAAAATAATGAAGGATTTATAGAACCATACATAGATGAAAAAAAGTGTATAAAATGTGGCTTATGTTATAATAAATGTCCTCAAATAAATGATATAGAAAATAAAAATAGATTAGAAAAAAATGAAGTATATGCAGCCAAAAATATCAATATTAAAGAGCAAAAAGAAAGTTCTTCTGGACGGAATTTTTTCTGTTATAGCAAATTTTATATTAGATAAAGATGGAGTTGTATATGGATGTGCTTTTAATGATGATTTAGTAGCAGAACACATTAGAATTGATGATAAGAGTGATTTATATAAATTACGAGGTTCCAAATATGTTCAAAGTAATACAAAAAATACTTTTATAGAAGTTAAGGAAGATTTATTAAATGGTAAATATGTTCTATATTCAGGTACTCCATGTCAAGTGGCAGGATTAAAAGCATATATAGGAAAAGAATATGAAAAATTAATAACTATAGATTTAGTGTGTCATGGTGTTCCTAGTCCTAAATTATTTAAAAAATATAAAGAATATTTAGAAAAGAAATATAAATCAAAAATTATAAGCTATGAATTTAAAAATAAAGAAAAAAATGGATGGGGATCTAATGCGAAAATTTTGTTTGAAAATGGGAAAGCTAAATATTTTCCAGCAAATTTAGACTCATATTATAAATCATTTTTAAAATCAATTAATTCTAGAGAATGTTGCTATAAGTGCAAATATTCAAATACAGATAGAATATCAGATATTACTTTAGCAGATTACTGGGGAATAGAAAAAATACATCCTGAATTTTATGATGAAAATGGTGTTTCTGCTATACTAATAAATACTGAAAAAGGTAAGAACGTCTTATATCAAATTAGTGACAATGTTTTGATAAAATGTACTAAATTGGAAAACGTTATTAAGAAGAATAAAAATTTAGAAAAAGCTGCTATAAGAGTAATAGATAGAAATTCTATTTACAATCAGATTGATGTGCTATCATATGCATCTTATGAAAAAGAAAAATTGCATTTTAAAAAGGAATTAAAAGATATAGTTAAAAACGTAATTCCTTTAAAAATAAAAAGGAAAATAAAAAGGAGAATGATGAAATGAAAGTGCTACATTTACTAGCATCTGGTGGAACAGGAGGAATAGAAATATTATGTAAAAACATAGCATTAAATTCTCATGTTGATAATAGATGGATAGTATTATTTGAAGAAGGAGAAATCTTTGAAGAATTAAAACAACATAATATAGAAATTTTTTCCGTAAAAAATAAATCCTTTATAAAAAAAATTAATACTATATCACAATATTGCCTTAGAGAAAAAGTTGATGTAGTAGTAGTGCATCATGGTGGTATAAAGGAAAATATAATTTATAGTATACTAAAAAATAGATTACCTGATATAAAATATATAAGATATCTTCATGGATGCTTTGATCGATATACATATGGTAATGGGAAAAATATAATAAAGAATATTATTGTAAAAATAGTAATGCAACTGGCTATAAATTCTTCTGACTGTTTAATATATATATCAAATGCTGTAAAAAAAACTTTTAGAGATAATTTTAAAATTAGTAAATCACAAGAAGTAGTTATATATAATGGGATTGGAAATGAATTTTTTGAGACTCCGTTGCTAAACGAGAAACAAATAAAAGATACTATAAATATAATTTATATTGGAAGGTTAGTAAAAGTAAAAGGTGTAGATATATTAATTAGAGCTTTTAATCAGATAATAAAAATTTCAAACAAAAAATATTTTTTAACAATTGTTGGTGATGGAGAAGAAAAAGAACTTTTACAGAAATTGGTAATTGATTTGAAAATAGACGAGTATATAAAATTTGAAGGAAGACAGAGTAATGTAATAAAATTTCTTGATAAATCTGACATATTTGTCTATCCATCAATTTGGGAAGAAGGCTTTGGAATTTCAGTTGTTGAAGCTATGTCAAGAGGATGTGTTCCGATAACTTTTAATAAAGGTCGGATTACCTGAAATTATAAAAAACGGTTATAATGGATATATTGTAAGAGATGTTAATGTTGAATCGCTAGCAAATGCGATTTTGGAATTTAATAATATTTCAGATAAATTAAACGTAAATGCAATTGAATCAGCCAAAAATTATTCATTAGAGCAAACTGTAATTAATATTGAAAAAACATATGAAAAAATATAATAAAAAGTGAGGAAAAAATGAAAATTAAAAAAAATGAAATATTTTTTTTTGTAGGAATTATATTTCTAGCAATAAAATTATTAATAGAAGAAACATTATTATTAAAAAATATAGAAAATGATATAGTAGATATACTTCTTTTATTCTCTTATATTTTTTTAACTATCAATATATTAAATAATATATTAACTATTAATAAATTAAAATATGCATTCATTTGTGGTATATTACTTATTATTGGAATAGCTACATACTATTTTTCTGGATACACAGGTTTTTTTTCACTTGTTTTAATAATGCTTTCTTCAATTAATATTGATTTGAAAAAGATTATAAAAGTATTATTTGTGTTTAACTTCTTTGTTTTAGTATTACATATTGGAATATATATATGTAATTTAATATTTAATATTGATGAGTTAGACATAATGTTGAGAACTACTAATGATGGACAAATTATGAGACATTCATTTTTCTTTAAACATCCAAATGTATTTTCAATGTATGTTTTTTGGACAATTGCAATGTATTTTTACTTAAAGTATGAAAAGTTATCTACTATAGATTATGCAGTAACCATATTAATATCAATGTATGTATATATATATCCAAATTCTAGAACAAGCTGTGTAGCACTAATACTACTGGTTTTATTTACACTGTTAGAAAAGAAAGAATTTTTATCAATTAAATTTGTTAAAATCAGTATTATTTCTATAATATTAATTTCAATATTGAGCATATTTATGATTGAAAATCCAATAATTAGTGCAATTGATAATGCATTAAGTTGTAGAATGTCATTGGCTCATATAATATATAATAAATATGGAATAAACTTATTGGGGTCCGATATAAGAGGCGGAACGGAAATTACAGCAGTTAATGGAAGAGTATTTACAAGTATTAAGATTATAGATGGTACATATTTTGCTTTAATTTTAAACTATGGAATAATTGCGTTTGGGATAATATTCTATACTTTAATGAAGTTATTAAATAGTAATAGTTTTCAAAAAAATGGTGAAAAAAAAGTGCTAATACTAATATGGGCAATATATGCAGTTTCAGAAACAAGCTGTATGTATATATTTTTAGGATTTCCATTATTGTTTATTACAGAAATAATTATAGGAGAAAAGAATGAAGCAAACTAAAAAAATTTCAATAATTATACCAGTTTATAATGGAGAACAATTTTTATGTAGATGCATAGATTCTATTATAAATCAAACTTATAAAAATTATGAAATTATAATTATTAATGATGGTTCAACAGATAGAACAAAGCAAATTATTGAAAAATATGTTGAATGTGAATCTAGAATCATATTTATTGATAAGATTAATTCTGGTGTTTCAGATTCAAGAAATATAGGAATTGACAATGCATCAGGAGATTATATTACATTTATTGATGCTGATGATTGGTTAGAAAAAGATACTTTAGAAACTATGAATAAATTATTAGAAAAGAATGAATATGATGTTATAAGATATAATTATTATACAAACTATAGTAATGAAGTGCAAGAAAAAAGTGAATATGATATAGAAATTAAAGATCAAAAACTAGAAAAAGAGAAAATAGAAAAAATAATGTTACCACAAATTTTAACAGGTCAAATGCCAGCATATGTATGGTTATTGTTAATAAAGAAAAGGGTAATAAATAAAACAAAAAAATTTAATACTGAATTAGCTATGATGGAAGATACAATTTTTTATGTAAATTTATTGACAAATATAGATAATATATATATTTGTAGTAAAAATTTATATCATTATTATTATGACATGAATAGTGCAAGTCATTCATTTAAAAATGCTATAAGAAATTTGCATAACATATTATTGGTGCATAATCTTGAGATAAAATTGATTTGTGAAAAAAAATTAGATATTGAAAAAAACATTAAATTATGTAATGTTGCACATGCTAAAATGATAGAAGATATTAGTTTTAGAATTTTTAAAAATTATTCTTTTGAAGAATCTAAAGAAAAAATTGATGAAATATGTAATAATGAAGAAGTTCATAATATATTTTCTAATGCAGATTTTAATAAGATACAAATACATAAAAAAATAGCAATGAAAATGATAATGGAAAGAAAAATTAATTTATTAATGCTTTTTTATAGAATTAGAAAAATATTTTATTACCTAAAAAATTATTTTACTAAAAGAATTATAAATTAATACTTATTAAAAAAGGAGAAAAATGTGAAAAGAATAGGAATTTTAACAATAAATGATGATACTAATTTTGGAAATAGATTACAAAATTATGCTGTTCAAGAATATTTAAAGAAAAATAACTGTACTGTTGAAACTATTACAAATCAAAAAGGAAATACAGGGAATAATATTATTAAGAAAAAAATAAAAATATTAATAAAAAAGTTTATTCCTAAGCGTAAATTTAAAAGAAATAATTGTTTTAATAAATTTAATAAGAACATAAAATTTTCAAAAATCCATATAGATTTAAATAATATATCATCTGATTTAGGAGATAAATACGATTATTTCTTTACTGGAAGTGATCAAGTTTGGAATCCTACATTTGGAAGAATGTCTGATATTGATTTTCTTACATTTGCATCTAAGGAAAAAAGAAATTCTTTTTCAGCAAGCTTTGGAATAAGCAAAATTCCAGATGATATGAAAGAATATTATACTAACAATTTAAAAGATATGAATAATATTTCTGTAAGGGAAGATAGGGGAAAAGAAATTGTAGAAGAATTAACAGGAAGAAAAGATGTTGAAGTATTGATAGATCCAACAATGCTTTTAACTGCTGAAGAATGGGACAAAGTTTCTAAAAGACCAAAACAATTAAAAACAGATAAATATATATTAAATTATTTTTTGGGTGATTTATCTCAAGAACGTAAAGAAGAGATAAATAGAATTGCTAAAGAGAATAATTGTGAAGTAATTAATATACTAGATAAAAATAGTGAGTTTTATACAACAGGACCAAGTGAATTTTTATATTTAGAAAAAAATGCTTTTTGTATATGCACAGATTCTTTTCATTCATCTGTTTTTGCAATTTTATATAATAGACCATTTATTATATTTGATAGAGAAGATTCAAATGCCAAAATGAATTCAAGATTGGAAACTTTAATTAATAAGTTTAATTTGAAAAACAGAAAGTTTGAAGGAAAGATAACAAATGATAATTTAAATCATAATTATGAAGATGCTTATAAAATATTAGAAAAAGAAAAAGAAAAAACCAATAGCTTTATAAGAAAATGTTTAGAGATTTAAAGGAGAATAACTTTGAAAATAGAACGAACTAAAAATGCTACTAGAAATATAATATTTGGAGTAATATTAAAAATATATCAAATTTTAGTTCCATTTTTAATGAGAACTGCAATGATATATTTTTTGGGGGTACAATATTTAGGTCTTGATAGTTTATTTACATCAATTTTACAGATATTAAATTTAGCAGAACTTGGCGTTGGAAGTGCTATGGTGTTTAGCATGTATAAACCAATAGCAGAAGATGATGAAGTACAAATTTGTGCATTAATGAAACTTTATAAGATATATTATAGAGTTATAGGTACTGTAATTTTAGTTGCTGGACTAATAATATGTCCATTTATTCCATATTTAATAAAAAGTGATTTACCAGCAGGTTTAAATGTATATATATTATATATTATGAATTTATTTGCAACAGTACTATCATATTGGTTATTTGCATATAAAAACAGCTTATTACAAGCATACCAAAGAACGGATATAACAAGTAAAATTAGTTTAATCATATATACTATTAGATATTTAGCACAATTTATAATATTGTTTATATTTAGAAACTATTATTTATATTTAATTGTAACATTATTGGGACAGGTGATATTAAATGTGTCAACTGCAATTGTTGTGAATAAGATATATCCTAAATATAAAGCTAATGGAGTTTTAGACAAGAAAGCTGTCAAAGATATAAATCAGAGAGTAAAAGATTTGTTTACCTCAAAAGTTGGGAGTGTAATTATTAATTCAGCAGATACTGTTGTCATATCAGCTTTTTTAGGATTAACAACATTAGCAATTTATCAAAATTACTATTATATAATTACTGCAATAATAGGAATTGTAGGAGTAATATTTACTTCTTGTTCTGCTGGGATAGGAAATAGTTTAGTAGTTGAAAGTGAAGAAAAAAATTATAATGATTTGAAAAAGTTTTCTTTTATTATAATATGGCTTGCAAGTATATGTACATGTTGTTTATTATCTTTATTTCAACCATTTATGAAGTGGTGGGTTGGAGAAAAACTATTAATGGAATTTCCAGCTGTAATTTGTATTTGTATATATTACTATATATATGAAATTAATATGTTACTAAATTTATATAAAGATTCTGCTGGAATTTGGCATAAAGATAGATTTAGACCTTTAATTACAGCATTAGCTAATTTAGCATTAAACTTAATTTTAGTAAATTATATTGGAATTTATGGAGTACTTTTATCCACTGTTTTAACTTGTTTAATAATTGGAATACCATGGTTATTACACAATTTATTCACAGAAATATTTAAAAGAAATCCGATGGATTATATAGTGAAATTATTAAAATATACTTTAACAACAGTTATTATGGTTGGAATAACATATTCACTTTGTAGTTTTATTGAAGGTTATTCTTTAATATCATTATTAATTAGAGCAATTATTTGCGGAATAGTTTCTAATGTAATCTGGATTGTTATGTATAGAAAAACAGATGAGATGAATGGAACTATACAAATTGTAAATAAAATTATAAAAAGGAAATAAATATAAATGAAAAATAGATATTTTCAATTTTTGAGGGGAATATTAATAATTTGTGTAGTATTAATACACACAATGTTTTATAATAATTTAAAATATGCAAATTATTTTAATATTACATTAAGATGTGCAATAAATTTTTGCGTTTCTATTTTTATATTTATTTCAGCTTATTTTGTGAATAAAGAAAAAGTTGAAAATGAACCTATTAAATATATTATTAAACGAAGTACAAAACTTATTATTCCATTATTAATTTGGAATATAATATATGGTATATATGGTTATATAAGAAATAATAATGTAATTCAAATTTTAAAGAATGCGGTGAAGTTTTCAACAGCTCCACAATTGTATTATATAATTGTGTTAATACAATTAGTTATTTTAACACCAATAATAATTAAATTAATGAAAAATAAAAATATAAAGAAATGTATATACTTAATAACTCCAATATACTTGTTAATTATATTAATTTGTAAAATTATTTTTAAAATGAATATTCCGTTTTACCAATATTACTTTTTTGGCTGGATTATTTACTATTTAATTGGATTAGATAAAAACAATATAAAAAAAGAAAATATAATATTAACTATTGTAATGCTATTATTATCAATAATTGGAAATAATATAATTTATTATATAAATTCATCAAACTATTCATATGCTTGTAGTCAATTGAACATATTAAATATGATGTATGTAGTATGTCTAATTCCAGTGATTTTAAATTATGATTCAAAATATAAAACAACAAAAGTGACAAAGATTTTTGAAAGTATAGGAGATAATTCATATGGAATTTATTTTATACATATAATATTTTTAAACATTATTAGTGTTATAATTAAAAAATTAAATATGAATTTTTTGATATATTATATAATAACTACTTGTATAACATTATTTGTTAGTTACTATTTTATTAAGATATTTAAGAAGATTACTAATGGAAAATTAGATAAATATTTGGGATTTTAGAAATGAGGAAACTATGATTAATATAGAAGATAAATCAAAATGCTGTGGGTGTCATGCTTGCTTTAATGTGTGTCCTAAAAATGCAATAGAAATGAAAGAAGACGAAAAAGGGTTTAAATATCCAATAGTGGATAATAAAAAGTGCATCAATTGTGGTTTATGCGAAAAAGTATGTCCGATTATAAAAAAAGATAAGATTGAAAATATGCCAAAAGCATATGCATGTTATAATAAAGATGAGAAAATTAGAATAGAAAGTTCTTCTGGTGGAGTATTTACACTTTTGGCTGAACATATATTAAAAAATAATGGAATTATTTTTGGAGCAGCTTTTGATGATGAATTTGGAGTTAAGCATATAAAAATTGATAAAAAAGAAGAATTGTATAAATTGCGTACTTCTAAATATTTACAAAGTAATATTGGAACTACATATAAAGATGTAAAAAATATATTAGAAGATGGTAAAGTAGTGCTATTTACAGGAACACCTTGTCAAGTTAATGGATTATATTCTTTTTTAGGTAAAGAATATAGTAATTTATATACACAAGATATTATATGTCATGGAGTACCTTCCCCTAAAGTTTGGAAAAAATATTTAGATTTTCGTAAGAAAGAGGACTCAAAGAGTCCTATGCGAATAAATTTCAGACAGAAGGATGATGGGTGGAATTTATACGCATTATTATTACAATATGATAATAATAATGCGTATAAAACAAATCATAGTGATGATTTGTTTATGCAAGCATTTCTTCGTGATGCTTGCCTTCGTGAGTCATGTTATAGTTGTTATTTTAAAGAAAAAAATAGAAAGACAGATATTACTTTAGCTGATTTTTGGGGAATTAATAATGTTCTTCCAGAAATGAATGATGATAAAGGAACTTCATTAGTAATAGTAAATACTAAAAATGGACAAGAATTATTTAATAATATAAAAAATGATATGATATTTAAAGAAGTTAATTTTGAGCAAAGTGTACAATATAATAAATCTATGTATCAATCTGTTGCCAAGCCAGCATTAAGAGAAGAATTTTTTAATAATTTAGATATATTAGAATTTGATGAACTAGTAGAAAAATACACTATAAAACCAAAACAACCAACTTTTATAAGGAAATTTATAAGAAAAGTAAAAAAGATAGCAAAGAAAATACTTAATAAATAAAATATATATGAGATAAGGTGAAAATGTAATCTTATCTCATTTTTGTAATATAGAATAAAATATATTAAGTAGATGAAAGGAGAAAAGAAAATAGAAACCCAAAAAAGAGAATATTTATTTGATAATTTAAAAGCGTTATTAATAGTTTTAGTAGTATTTGGACATGTTTTAGAAAGATTTGGATTGTTTCCTAAAATAAGAGGGATTATTTATGCTTTTCACATGCCATTTTTTATATTTATATCTGGTTATTTTTCAAAAAATACTGAAAAAATAGAAAATAAATTAATAAAAAATCTTTTAATACCATTTTTTATATTTAATACAATTTATATGTTAAGTGTTGAAGATTGCTATTATACTACTTTTGAGGAAAGACTAGAAAATTTTAATCTATTTAGAGCATCATATTTATATTGGTATTTAATAAGTTTATTTATATGGAGAATTCTAACTAAGTATATAACAAAACTGAAATTGCCAATAATAGTATTATTTATATTAAGTTTATATATAGGTTTAGTTAATGATGCAGGTAGATTTTTATCTATAAGTAGGACAATCGTATTTTTTCCATTTTTTATGCTAGGATATTATACAGACAAGTCAAAAATTGAGAAGATTAGAGATATAAGTAAGGTAACTACTATATTTGTATTAATAATATTAATAGCTATAACTTTTATATTATGTAATGAAATTATTGATGTAAACCTTTTTAAAAATGCTCAAAGTTATAAGTATTCAAATGTTAGAAACTTAAAAGGAATATGTGTAAGAATATATCAATTTGCTGTTGCAAGTGGAATTTCAATATGTTTAATAAATTTAATTTCTTCTAAAAATAATTGGATGTCAAATTTAGGAAGAAAAACTATTAGTATATACATATTGTCTCCATTTATACAAGAACTTTTATATACTATTGTAGAAATATTAGTACCAGATGTGATTGGAAATAACTTTATTACATTAATTATTAGCATGATACTTTCATGCATGATTGTATGCATATGTTCATTAGAAATAGTACATAAAACGTATAATAATTTTATTAATATCATATATAAATTTATTATATGCAAAAATTAGGATGCAAATTTTATCTTGTATTGATACTTAGAAATTCTTGTAATATAATAAGAAAAAATTAATGAAGGAGACTAACTATTATGTCAAAAACTATAAAAATTGTTTTACTTATAATTGTATTATATTGTATGAGTGCATCAAGTGTATTTGCAACATCAGTAGATACTAATATAGTAAATGAAACAGAAGTAATTGAAGAAAATACTTTACAAGTTTCTAACGAATTAGAAATTGAATCAATAAATGAACAAGAACAATCAAATGAAATAATAGAAGATAAAAAAGAATTAATATATATTGATGGTATTTGGAGAATATCAATAAATGGAAAGATTGACTATAATTACACAGGTCTTGCAACTAACGAAAATGGAACATATTACTTAGAAAATGGTAAAATAACATTTAAATATAATGGGATATGTAGTACAGATACTGGAGATTACGTGGTAGAAAAAAGTAAAGTAAAAACAGATTGTACAGAAGTAATGCAAGTAAATGGTATCTGGAGAATGGTTGTAAATGGAAAAGTAGAGTATGATTATGAAGGCTTAGGTACAAATAAAAATGGTGCATGGTATGTAAAAGAAGGAACAATAAAATTTGATTATACAGATACATTTTATAGAGGTGATACAGCATATATAATTGAAGGTAACCAAATAAAAGCTTTTTGTGACAAAAATACAACAGAAGTAATGAAAATAGATAATATTTGGAGAATGGTAATAAATGGCAAAGTAGACTACAATTACACAGGAATAGGAATAAATTCAAATGGAACATGGTATCTAGAAAATGGAAAAGTGACATTTAAATATACAGGAGTAGCCAAAACTAATTCAGGTGATTACATTGTTAAGGGAAGTAAAGTTCAAACAGATTGTACAGAAGTAATGCAAGTAAATGGTATCTGGAGAATGGTTGTAAATGGAAAAATAGAATACGATTATGATGGAATAGGGACAAATAAAAACGGTACATGGTATGTAAAAGAAGGAACAATAAAGTTCGATTATACAGGAACATATTATGAAGGAGATAGAGCATACATAGTAGAAGGAAATAAAGTAAAAGCAGATTTTCCAAGAACAGGAAGTGAAGTTGTTCTAATAGAAAAAACTTGGAGAATGGTAATAGACGGAAAAGTAGATTACAATTACACAGGAATAGGAACAAATTCAAATGGAACATGGTATCTAGAAAATGGAAAAGTAACATTTAAATATACAGGAGTAGCCAAAACTAATTCAGGTGATTACATAGTTAAGGGAAGTAAAGTTCAAACAGATTGTACAGAAGTAATGCAAGTAAATGGAATTTGGAGAATGGTAGTAAATGGAAAAGTAGAATATGATTATGATGGAATAGGAACAAACTCAAATGGAACATGGTATGTAAAAGAAGGAACAATAAAATTTGATTATACAGGAACATACTATGAAGGAGATAGAGCATACATAGTAGAAGGAAATAAAGTAAAAGCAGATTTTCCAAAAACAGGAAGAGAAGTAGTAAAAATTGATAATATCTGGAGAATGGTAATAGACGGAAAAGTAGATTATAATTATACTGGATTAGGAACGAATAAGAATGGTACATGGTATCTAGAAAATGGAAAAGTAACTTTTAAATATACAGGAGTAGCCAAAACAAATACAGGAGACTACATAGTTAAGGGAAGTAAAGTTCAAACAGATTGTACAGAAGTAATGCAAGTAAATGGAATTTGGAGAATGGTAGAAAATGGAAAAGTAGAATACGATTATGATGGAATAGGAACAAACTCAAATGGAACATGGTATGTAAAAGAAGGTACAATAAAGTTTGATTATACAGGAACATACTATGAAGGAGATAAAGCATATATAATTGAAGGAAATCAAGTAAAAGTAATATGCACAAAAAACACAACAAGCTTAATGTTAGTGAACAAAATTTGGAGAATGGTAATTAATGGAGAAGTTGATTACAAATTTGAAGGATTAGCAACAAACTCAAATGGTACTTACATTTTACAAAATGGAGAAGTTAATTTTAAATACAATGGTGAATATAAAGATTCTGATGGTAGTGTTTATACTATTACAAATGGAAAAGTTACAGAAACCATTAAAAATGCAAAATATCCAGGAACAATGTGGGTAGATGAGCCAATACAAGGTAATAAATATTTATCAGGTTCTTTGAATGTTTCTGGTTGGGCTTTATCAGAAGAAAAAAATGATATTATAAAAATCTATTTAGATGACAAATTTATTGCAAATGCTTCAAGAAGAGAAAGAAAGGATGTTTTTGAAGTATATAACAATAATGAATATGGTGGAAAAGCATCAACACCAAAACCTGGATATTATTACAGCGTAAATACTTCAGGATTATCAAAAGGAAATCACTCTGTAAAAATTGTTAATTATGCAAGTGATGGAAAAACTGTAATTCAATCTAGAAAAGTAGATTTTGCAATAACAGAACTTACAAAAACATGGGGAATTGACGTTTCACAATATCAAGGAAATATAAATTGGAGTGCAGTAAAAAATAGAGGAGTAGATTTTGCTATATTAAGAATTGGATATTATTTAGAATCTAAAGGACAAACAGTTATAGATCCATATTTTGAAAGCAATTACAATGAATGTAAACGTTTAGGAATTGCAGTTGGTGGATATTTTTATTCATATGCATTTAATAGTTCAGAAGCTTCTCGTGAAGCATCTGCGTGCATATCTGTAATTAGAGGAAAACATTTTGAGATGCCAATATTCTTAGATGTTGAAGACAACATTTTAAAGAATGGTGTTGCAAGTGGAAAGACAAATAAAAATGAACTTACAAATGCAAGTATAACATTCTGTGATATGTTAAATAATGCAGGATATAGAAGTGGTGTATATGCAAGTAAAAACTTCTTTAGAGATTACTTAAATGTTTCGGTTCTTGAAAGATACAATATTTGGCTTGCACATTATACAACATCAACAGATTACACAGGAAAATACGACATATGGCAATATACAAGTTCAGGTTCAATTCCAGGAATTAGTGGAAATGTTGATTTGGATTGGTGTTTTACAAGATACTATTAAAAATGAAAGATGACTCAATTTTTGAGTCATCTTTTTTGCATATTACAAAATAAATTTGTATCTTTTTCCAAATTCTACACACAATACTCATATAAACTATTTTTTAGGAGGAAAAAATGAGAGAAGAAGGAATGCAAGAATTATTAGATATTTTCAAAAGTCATATGTACGTAAAAGACATGAAAGACATAGTTGAAGATATCAATACAGTACAAGATTTAATAGACCATAAATTCTATGATAAAGAATTAGTAGTAGAACTTGAATCTAAATATTCAATAGAGATTGCTTTTTTTGTAAATTTGGAACGTGAAAATGATATTATTCTAAATGAAAATTGTGAAGATGCAGGATTACAAGTATTAATGAATTTAAGATATCGATTATATAGAATTGGTGTTTATAAAATTCTTAAAGAAAAAGGAAAAGAAATTACTAAAGAGATTATAAAAGGAAACTATAAAGATTTAGTAGAAATGATGAAATAAATTTTACAAGTAAAGCTAAATATAGCACTGGGATTATCTACCAGTGCTATATTTGCTATATGGAACTATTTTGCAATTTTAGAATTGCCTCTCCGTTCAAGCATTGTAGTAAGACCGCCACCATAGCCATGTCCAACATACCAGTACATAACATTGTTTTCAGGATCCATATAAACCCAATTTCTTGAACTGATTTCTGTTACATCGTATATACTGCTTTCTTCATCATATAGCTTAGGAGAACCATCAGTTTCAAGCATAATATCAAGTCCACCACCATAACCATGACCAACATACCAGTACATAACATTAGTTTCAGAGTCAACGTAAACCCAGTTTCTTGAACTGATTTCAGTTACATCGTACATACTGTTATTTTCATCATATAGTTTAGGAGAGCCATCAGCTTCAAGCATGATTGAAAGTCCACCACCATAGCCATGACCGACATACCAGTACATAACATTAGTTTCAGAATCAACATATACCCAGTTTCTTGAACTGATTTCTGTTACATCGTATATACTGGTCTTTTCATCATATAGCTTAGGAGAACCATCAGGCTCAAGCATGATAGAAAGACCGCCACCATAACCATGACCGACATACCAGTACATAACATTAGTTTCAGTGTCTACATAAACCCAGTTTTTCGAACTAATTTCAGTTACATCGTACATACTGCTTTCTTCATCATATAGTTTTGGGGTAGCATCTTTATTAAGCATAATGGAAAGCCCACCACCATAACCATGACCAGCATACCAATACATAACATTGTTTTCAGAATCAACATAAACCCAATTCCGAGAGGTTATTTCTGTCAAGTCATACATTAAATCGTAAGTTTTCTGTTCTTCTTGAACAGAAACACGTTTTGCAGAACATGAACAGAGTAATAGGCAGAAAATTAAAACAACTGCAATAATAACCATACTTTGTTTTTTCATAGTTACCTCCTTAAATTCTGCTTGGAGGTATGAAACCTCCAAACGCATATGTTTATAGGTTTCTAATATAAATAAATTTCAGATATTATATCATGTAAATACTGGAAAATCAATGAATTGATAATAAATGATACAAGATAAAAATTATGAAATTGACAATGATATGTTACATGATATAATAATCTTAAATATAGATATATCAATATTTGGGGGATAAGATGAATAAAAACATGAAACAAAAAATAGCAGTATTATTTTTTATAATTTTTATGATTATTTTAAGTGCACCATTAAGTTGCATAGGACATTCAGGAAGAACAGATTCGAATGGTGGTCATAAAGATAATAAAAATGCTAGTGGACTAGGTCCATATCATTATCATTGTGGAGGAAATCCAGCACATTTACATGATGGAGGTGTATGTCCATATTCTAGTGCAGTACAAACAACAACTACTGTATCTGAGAATGTAGAACAGTTAACTACTAAAACACAAACAGCTACATCAACAAAGAAAACAGAACCAAAAAATATAGCTGTTAAAAGCATAAAAACTAGTAAAGAAAATATAGAAATGCTTTGTGGGACAACAGAAAAAATAGAGTTTATAATTTCACCTGAGAATGCAACAGATAAATCAATCACATGGAAAAGCTCAGATGAAAATATTGTCTCTGTTAATGAGGAAGGTATTATAAGTGCTAAAGAGGTCGGAGAGACAGAAATTATTTTGGAAACATCCAATAGGAAAAGTGCAACTGTTCATGTTAATGTACAACCAATAAAAGTAACAAGAATTGAAATAAATACTCCTAATATAGTTATAATGGAAGGAAAAAGAACTAATCTTTCGGCTTCAATATATCCATTAAATGCAACTAATAAAGAAATAGAGTGGAGTACTGCAAATCCAGAGATTGCAACTATTGAAGAAAATGCTATTGTTGCAAAATCAGCTGGAACAACTAAAGTATTTTGTACTTCAAAAGATGGTGTAGTTTCAGAAACAGAAATAACCGTTGAAGGAAATAGTAGTGCTTCATCTGATGAAGCAATGGGAATTGTTGGCGGATTACTTTGCTGGACATTTATAATTATTGTTGTTATTTATTTTAGAAAATTGAAGAAAAGTAGTTAAAGGAGTAATATATGAATACAGTGGAATTTATTGACACATATTGGAGCCATTACATAGCTTTAGAAAAAGAACTTTATTCTATACTGCAATATGTAGAACTTGATGAAAAAAATTATAAAACTTTTTCAGAAAGATTTTCTAAATTGATTTTACAAATAGGAAGTGAGATAGATATTGTAGGAAAAATTTATTGTAAAATGTTAGATAATAATTTTAAAGGAAAAAGTATTAATACATATCAAGATTGTATAAAAGTCAATAAACCTAATTTTATTATTCAAGAAGTTAAAATAATAAATAGAGAATTGAAATTAAAACCATGGGAAAATTGGTCATTATCTGCAAATAATCCACCATATTGGTGGACTGCATATAATAAGATAAAACATTGTAGAACAGATATTGTAGAAATAAATGGTATTAAACAGAAAGCCTCAATATTTTCAAATTTAGAGTATACTTTAAATTCGTTAGCAGGACTATATCAATTATTAATATATATTTACTATGATTTAGCTATAAATGAAAATAAAAGAATTAAAACTCCACTTCCAGGATCAAGACTATTTTCTTTAGAAAGTAATGGATGGGAAGACGTGGATTTTTATAAAGATGTAGCTTTTTATATAAATATGGATGATGGCATTTTATATATGGAATCAGGAAGATTCATATATTAAATAATAATTATTATATTGGTTTTTATAAAATTTTTTAAAGAAAAAGAAATTACTAAAGAGATTATAAAAGGAAATTATAAAGAGTTAGTAGAAATGATGAAATAAATTTTGCTATATGGAACTATTTTGCAATTTTAGAAGTTCCTCTGCATTCAAGCATAATATCATGTAAATACTGGAAAATCGATGAATTGATAAGAAATGGTACAAGATACAAAATTCAATTATTTGACATACGTGTAAATACGTGTTATAATTATTCTCGAAAGGAGGATAATATATGCGTGCTAAAGAACTAATAAAGTTACTAAAGCAAAATGGTTGGCACGAAGTTTCTCAAAAAGGTTCACACCTAAAGATGAAAAAAGGTGATCAAACCGAAATTATACCAATACATAATGGAGATATTCCAATTGGTACAGCTAATGTAATTCTTAAAAGGGTTGGGCTAAAATAAAGCCCTCCCATAAATGTATAAATAATACACGCACTCCTTTCATATATTATTATTGAGGTGAAAAAATGAATGAATTAAAAATTTGTATTTATCCAGCAATTTTTAGTTATGACAAAAAAGATAATTGTTATTTAGTAGATTTTATTGATTTAAAAGGCTGTTCTACCTTTGGAAAAGATATAATAGAAGCATTTAATATGGCTCAAGATGCTATGGGATTATATTTAGATGAAATTGTAGAATATCCTAATGTTACTACTGATTTTTCAAAAATAGAATTAAAAAATAATGAATTTATAAATTATGTTAGTATAGATATGAATGAATATAGAAGAAAACATAATAATAAAGCAATAAAAAAGACATTAACAATTCCTTGTTGGTTAAATAATTTATGTGAAAAAAATCATATTAATTTTTCACAGGTTTTGCAAGAAGCATTGAAAGAAAAATTAGGAATTCTTGACTAATTATAATACAAAATATATAATAAAATATAGAAACGCATATATTATTCTTGTAATAAAGAGCAAAAAATAACCTATAAATTTTGCATAGGTTATTTTTTGTTTTTATTAATAAAAAAATACATAAATTATTAAATAGCTATGGTGATTATTTTGTTATATTGTTTAATAAATTAATGTAAAATATTTAATATAAAAAATATGAAATTGACAAGTACATTATACATGATATAATTAAGTTGAATATAGATATATCAATAGTTGAGGGATAAAATGAATAAAAATACGAAACAGAAAATAGTTTCTGCAATTATACTTATTATAATGACTGTTGTATTTCCATTAAATAGTATAGGATATTCTGATAGAACAGATTTTAATGGAGGACATAAAAATAATAAAAATGCTAGTGGACTTGGTTTATTTCATTATCATTGTGGAGGAAATCTAGCACATTTACATGATGGAGGTGTATGTCCATATTTTAGTGTAGCACAATCAACAACTATTACATCTGAGAATGTAGAACAACCAACTACTAGAGCACAAATAGCTACATCAACAAAGGAATAGAATGGAGTACTGAAAACCCTGAAATTTCAATAGTTGAAGATAGTGTTGTTGTTGCAAAATCAGCTGGAAAAACTAAAATATTTTGTACTTTAAAAGATGGTGCTGTTTCAAAAACAGAAATAGCTGTTGAATGATCTAAAAGTTCATCTGATGAACCATTAGTTATATTAGTCGGATTAATGTTTTTGATATTTATAATAATGTTTATTGTGCATTTTAAAAAGTTGAAGAAATTAAATTAGAAATTTGTTGAAAAAAATATAAAATTATCATATAATAAACATACCTTATAAGACGTATGTTATAAGGGAGCGATTTTGCAAAGTCAAACAGTGTTTCAAACAGTGTTTGCGCTTATGTGTGTTTAAGTATATCTTACTTAAAGTCGATAAAGATAGAAATATTAATCTTAATATTAATATTAAGATTTCTATATTTATCTCTGTAGATGAATATTTGAGCATATATAAGTCCTCCATTTCTGTTATATTTATTATAACATAAGATATTTGGAGAATACTGAGTATGTTATCTTACTTAGTAATTGTAGCAAAGTTTTTTATTGTACTCATTTCCTTACAGATGCTACCTGGTGGAAGTGAGTATCTCTTTTTAGAGGAAGAAAATGAAGAAAAAAAGTATATTTAAGTATAAGACATATGCACATTTTGATGAAAGAAAATGTGTGGATAGTATAAAAGAATATATATATAATCCGACTAAGATAAAAGAGCATTCATTTTATCCGTTTATTTTGGATATTCATAAAATGAATAAATTTGATGTTGAAAAATATAAGTTAAGAAAAAAAGGTGAATATAGTGAGAATTTACTAAAACCCAAATCAAGAAATATAATGTTTTCTTCACATATAGATAGATATATATATCAGTTGTATAATTATAAATTAAATATAAGATATAACAAGTTCGCTAAAACATATGGAATAGATAAATGCAGTATTGCATATAGAAATAATCTACACGGTAAAAATAATATATCATTTGCTCATGAAGTATTTAAATTTATTTTAAATACTAATAATTGCTACATAATGATAGGAGATTTTAAAGACTTTTTTGAGAATATTCAGCATAAATATTTAAAAAGAATGTTATGCAAGATTTTTTATGCAAGTAGACTTGAAGAAGACTATTATGCAGTATTTAAAAACATAACTTCATATTCATATTTTGACTTGAAAGATATTTGTAAAATAAAAAATATAACTAAAAAAGATTTATATAAAAGAGAAAAAATTACGGATAAAATAACAGGAAAAACAAAAGAAGTTTTTAAAATGAATAAAATTATGAATGCTAATGAAATTGGTATATATAAAAAATACCTAAAGCATAATAAAGAGATGGGAATTCCACAAGGTTCATCAATAAGTTCTGTTTTGGCTAATATTTACATGATTGATGCGGATAAAAAAATAAATGATTTAGTTACTTCTAACAAAGGAATATATAGAAGATATAGTGATGATTTTATAGTGGTTATTCCATGTGAATCATCAGAAAAGTTTAAATATGTTTTTAAATCTATAAAGGAAATTTTAAAAAAGAATGGTAATCCACAATTAGAGGATAAAAAGACAAAAGTATTTTTTTATAAAGAAAATACTATAAAAAATGTCAATACAGAATTTCTTAAAAATACTTTGAATAGAAAAAATGAAATAGATTTTTTAGGATTTTCTTTTGATGGAAAAAAAATCAAAATAAGAGATAAGTCATTATCAAAATTTTATTATAGAATGTATGGAAAAATAAAAACAATAGCTAAATGTCATGGAATTACTAAAAAAGGAAAAAGAATTTCTAATAAAGAACTATATAGACTATACTCTGAGTATGGTAAGAAGATTGGACATGGGAATTTTATTACATATAATGAACGATGTGAAAAAAAATTTAACGAAGGTTTGGAAGAAAATTTTGTTTCGTATAAAAAAAGATTTTGGAAAAAGATGAAGAATAGATATAATAAAGAAATGAAAAATTATATGTAAGATTTTATCGAAAATGAAGAAATTGCAGAAAAATAATTGTCAGAAAGTATTATAAATGGAAGCAATTAATATAAAAAATATTAGTTTGGTATTGGGGCTTTTATAGAATGTTATGTATGCTAATAAGGTTTTTAAGTAAATTGATTAATTGATAAAAAATAATATTTATATTTTGAATTAGTTTTTAAAAAGTTCAATATATAAAAAAGCTTACTGATTATTCTTTACTAGTTGTAAAACTTACTAAAAAAATAAAATTACGAGAGGTGCTTTGAAGTACCTCTTTTATAATAATTATTTAATAGGACGGCGTACCTCAACATTTCTTTTAAGTCCATCTCTGAAGTGATAGCTACCATACTATCCTTATATAAGAATCATTGTATAATATCACAAATTTAAAAGGTGGTGATATTATACACTCTAAAAATATATATGAAATATGCACAGATGCAAGCTTTGAACGTATTAGTAAATTAGGAACTTATGCGATTGTTGTATGCAAAAATCAAAAAATAAATAATATCAGAGAAGATTTATATACGTTTAAATAATTCTACAGAATGTGGAATTTTTGCAATGTATCAAGCTATTTTAATTATTAAAGAGAAATTCTTAAAAAGTAAAAGAAAAGCTAGATTTATTTTAAAAACAGATTGCACAAGTGTAAAAGAATTTTTTTATGAAAATAAGAAAATAAAATTATTTATTTACAGTGTCTAACTTAGAAAATATAATAGAAAAAATACAATCATAAATAGCAAATGAGCTAAATATGACTGTAACATTTATTAACAGAATTTTTAAGAAAATGATTGAAATGAGATTAGTAGAAAAAGTTAAAATGAGGAATAATTACAGAAATAGCCAATGTAATTAAATAATTTATTACATTGGCTATTTCTGCAACTATCTTACCACATAACTCACAATCGCATGACTATCCAAATTATCATGAATAGAAATATCATTCATACAAATAGTATATTCTTTGCTAAAATTATTTCTGTTCATCAAAACAATAGCAATAGAATTATCTGGATTTTTAAAAGAAGTTACTTCAATATCAGAAGTATATCTACTAAAAGCAATTCTTTTACTACCTGGCATAATGAACTTGCTAAAATGGCCAATATAGTAGTAAGTTAAATTTTTAATATAATCAGTTTTATTTGAATTTATCATAATAGGGCTATTACAGTAATTCAATTTGTGGTTAGGACCACCTTTGTTGTCAAGTACTAAATTCCAATCAATATATCCATTGCTACCTGAATTTAAGTCTCCTAAAATATCATGACCATAAATTTCTCCATTAGTAACTTCATCATTTTGATTAAATTTTGAATATCCTGTGCAGCCTTCTGTGTGCAATAGAATTTTTCCTGGAAAAGCATCATGAGTTAAAGAAATATTTTCAAAATGGTCACCAGAATAATAATGATATGCTATTCCACTAATAGCATCTAGAGCTTTATTAGTATTTAATTCTTTCTTACTTCTACTAAATAATTTTTCCTTGTTGTGATCCCATATTAAAATTTTTGTATTCAAATTGTTTGAACGTAAAATAGGGTGTAAGTAATTTACAGCAAAGTCGATTTCTTCTTCAGGTGAATATAGGCAAGACTCCCATAATTGAACTGCATTTGGTTCGTTTTGTATAGTTGTGTACTTTATATCAATTCCTTCATTTTTATAAGCTTTAAAATATTTTACAAAATAGTTAGCCCAAGTTTGTTTATATTTTTCTAAAAGTTTTCCACCAAGTGTCAACATTTTGTTAGTTTTCATGAATTTTGGAGGACTCCAAGGTGATGATAAAAATTGTAAATTAGGATTAATTTTTAAAGCATTTTTTACTACTGGTAAAATATATTCTTTGTCTTTTTCTATGGTAAAATCCGATAAATCCTCTTTATAAGAATATGAGTAAGATTTTGGAGAAAAATCTGTACTTCCGATTGGTAGTCTACCAAGAGAGTAATTTAGTCCATCTTTTGAAAAATAATCTTCATAAATTTGATTTTGTTTGTCAAGTGGTAATTGTTTTATTGAATATCCTGTAGATTCTGTGAAAGCACCGCCAAAACCTAATATTGTTTGATATGTAATTTCAGGATAAATATTTATAACTTGATTTTCAATTTTATCACTATACTTTTTGGGATTAATTTTTGATTTGCTGAAAAATAATTTTCTTTTATAATTTGTTTCAATTTTTGTAATTTCCATATAATCTCCTTTAATGTAATAATTAATAATATTATATTATAAATTAGAAATAATATATATTAAAAATTTATTAAAATAAAATATGATAACTTGATTTAATATTTACTTATATATATAATTTATCTGTAAAAATATATACATAATAACAAAGGAGAAACTATGGTAAGTACGAAATATAGTGAAGCAATAGTAGATGTTTTAGACATTTTTGCTCATATGGAAGAAGAAGACCAAGAAAAAGTTCCACAAAAATTTATAGATGTTTTAAAAGAAAATGCTTCCAAAAACTATCTTCCTAATATAGATTATTCCAAAAGATTAGTTGAAATGGAGTTAAGCGAAGAGGCAAGAGGAATTCTAGGTGTAATGTTTAGACATTATTGGTGCACAGAAGAAAAGAAGTCAGACTTTGAAAAAAGAATTACTCAAAACGAAATTAATTTTCAAAAAATGATAAGAGAAAAATATAATCCAGATGGAATCTTTGATAATATACCAGATTCAGAACCAGTAGAAGAAGATTATAGTTTAGTTGAAATAAAAAAAGAATCTATTTTTAAAAGAATTATTGAAGCAATAATATTTATGTTTAAAGATAAATTATAAAAGTGAAATCTGGGGTTGCAAAATAAATTTAAAAAATATAGAGACAGAAAAAAATAATATGTATCAGAAAGGAAGTAATAGATGAAAAAAATCTTAAAATTTTTAGGAATTATTATAGGAATAGTAATATTATTAATTTTATCTATTGTCATTGGAAAAAATGTAGTAGCTAGAAAAATTAATCCAAATGTGGCCAATACAAATATTAGTACAAATACTGCATCAAATACAGCCCAAGAAACAGAAAATTTAAATACTACAGAAGACAACAATATTGCTACAAAAATAGATGATTCTAAAGAAATGGTATATGAAAAATCTGTAAAAGAAATTAATGAAGTTTATGATAAAGAAAATAATTATTCATTTGAAGATAAAATAAGATTACCATATATAAATATAGATTCAGAAGATGTAGAAAAGGCAAATTCTAAATTACAAGAAAAATATAATACAGCAGTTAATTCTTTTCAAAGAGAAGAATATGGATTCAGTTTTACAAGAATGGATTATGAAGAACATATAGTAGATGATAAATATGTTAGTTTAAGTGTTTGTGAAATGCCAGTTCATGTTCCTGGAGGAGATTTTTTAGAATACTATACTCTTTATAATTTTGATTTACAAGATGGTGGTAAGAAACTATTAAAAAGAGATATAATAGAAAAGATGGGAATAACAACAACAGAATTAGAAGAAAAGGTTAAACAAGCTCTTCAAAAAAACTATAATGAATATGAAGATGCACAAGAAGATTTGGGTACTTTAGAAGAATATATGAGTAATTCAAAATATCATTTTGAAAATTTACAGTTATTAATTACTGGTGAGAAATCTTTAGATGTATATTTTGAATTTCCAGTAGGTCCAGAAGGAGTGAAAACTGGTTACATGTCTATTGATATATAATAATTATAGCATCAAATTTGATGCTATTTTATTTTTAATATTATAATGTAGAAAAAATTGACAAAAATTCCTTATAATGCTTGACTTTTGATTACGTTTGTATTAAAATAATAAAGCATTATGTGTAATGGGATAAAATTATTCGTATAATAACTTCTCCCCGGTGGTTATGTACAAAGAATTTTAGAAAATTACATAAGAGATTAAAAAATATTTTAAAAATTGAAATGGAGGGTATTAGTACCATGAATAATACTACATATAGCCCAAAAGCAGGCGAAATCGAAAGAAAATGGTATGTAATAGACGCTGCAGATAAATCTTTAGGTAGAGTAGCTACTGAAGCAGCTAGACTATTAAGAGGAAAACACAAACCAACATATACACCAAACCAAGATACAGGTGATTATGTAATAATAATAAATTGTAAAGATGCTGTTTTAACAGGTCATAAATTAGATCAAAAAGTTTATAGACATCATTCAGGATATATCGGAGGAATGAAAGAAACATCAGCTAGAGTTATGATGGACAAAACTCCTGAAAAAGCTATGTTCTTAGCTGTAAAAGGAATGCTTCCTCATACAAGATTAGGAAACAAAATGGTTAAAAAATTAAGAGTTTATGCAGGTAGTGAACACGAAAATGCAGCTCAAAAACCAGAAGTTTGGGAGGTAAAATAGAATGGCAAAAAAATCAGAAAATATAGTATTCCAAGGAACAGGTAGAAGAAAAGAATCAATTGCTAGAGTTAGATTAATGGCTGGTAAAGGTGAAATAGTTGTTAATGGAAAAAAATTAGATGAATATTTTGGTTCAGATATATTAAAAGTTATAGTTAACCAACCATTCGCAGTAACAAACACAGTTGGAAAATATGATGTTGTAGTTAAAGTTGTTGGTGGTGGATTAACAGGTCAAGCAGGAGCTATTAGACACGGAATTTCTAGAGCTTTAAATGCAGCTAACGATGAATTTAGACCAGCTTTAAAAGCAAACGGATTCTTAACAAGAGATCCAAGAATGAAAGAAAGAAAAAAATACGGTCTTAAAAAAGCTAGAAAAGCTCCACAATTCTCAAAGAGATAATTACAGGACTTTTCAAGTCATATCGGAATATATTTACAAAAACCTTATGTTGCAAGTCAACGTAAGGTTTTTTTGTTTTAATAATGAAAAGAAAAATTGATTTTATGTATACAACATGATATAATTATAATATAAAAAAATTGAAGGGAGATTTCTTTATGACAAAATATTATGTACGGTTCAATTACAAAACAGAGAAGGTAGACGTTTATAGGAGGAGTGATGATTCTATTATTCGCAGTGTGGAGGTAGTTAACGGCATTGTTGATACAACAGATGTTGAAGATATCGCAGATGCCCTGGATATTACCAGTAATAATAGAATAAGAGACCTGGACTATGCTATTTTTTATGAAGATCGTGAAGGAAGGGAAGCCCTGAAAGAAATTATATAATTTCTGTAAAACCGAAAATCGGACACATGCAATTTCAGTGTCCGATTTTCGATTTTAATTATTATCTAACGTTCTTGTTCAATATATAATTCATCTACTAAAGAATACATTTCTTGAACAATATCTCCATTAATATCATTTTTTCTTTTAATAGGAGGAATAGATAAACGTAGTAGACTATCACAATCACCAGGATAACTTGATATTTTTCCAGATGGATAATGAGATATCAATCTTTTTACAGTATAAAGTAGACGCTCTGTTTTTATTTCACTAATAATATCTTGTTTATTGTAATTCATAGATAGATATTTTAATTCTCTTTGATATGTTTCGGGACATTTTCTTATTTTGTACTCATTCCATTCTCTATCAAATTCTTTTTTTGCTTGTTCACTTCGTTTTGTGTGATAATCATAATCTAAAACAAGCATACCAGGAGTTTCTATTTCATTAATTCCTTCTTTATTTAAAAAGTCAACAAAAATGCAAAGAGATAATAGTTTTGCGGGTTCTACTTTTTCTACAAAATTTTCACTTCTTAATTTTCCTTTATTAAAACTTTTTCTTGTTGCATTTATATATTCACTTAAATTTTCATCTGTTAAGTCACCAAATTTTTTATCTTGAATGGAACCAATATGACATATCTTTTTTCCATTTTTTTCATAAATTCCATATCTAATAACAGGGAGAGAATAGTGTGGTCTATTAAATAATTCTTTATTATCAAAGTATTTTTTATCATAAATAGTAATATGAAATTCTCTTGAATTTTCATCCCAAGTTCTAGCAACTTTGTTTTGTACACAAATTGGATTATTATCAAATCTGCTCAAATTTCCAATACAAGTTTCTTTATTATATTTGTCAAAAGTATGATTTTTTACAATACTTACACTTTTTCTTAAAAATTGTTCTGGATTTATAAAATCTTCAGGAGTACATCTTAACCAAATTTGTTCAAAACAATTAGTTTGTTCATAACATGGGAATCCAGAATAACCAGTTCTTTGAAAATATAGCTCAATATCATGTTCATAATATTGTCTAAGTAATTCAAAAAAATCTTTATAGCTATGTATTATCATTACAGGTTTTTTGTCACTGAAGTCTTTAGACTTTATACTGTCTAGTATTTTTGAAGATTCTTCATGATAGAAATCGTATTTTTTACAATACCTTTTTAAAACCGATTCTATAAAAACGATTGCTTCATTTTCTCTAAAGTCAAATTTAAAATTAGGTAAGTTTTCATCAAACATTAATTTATACATTGTATTTGTAATAAATTTTTCAGATACATTTTTAAATGTAGGCTTCAGTTTATCTGCGATTGTTCTTTCCATAAATACTCCTTTTAAATGTAAATTTTTGAAATTATTAATATAAAATCTATGATAATACACTCTATCAATTATAACTTATGTAAACAATAAAATCAATCTTAAAATTCATTTAGATTAATTAAAAGCATAAATTCAGATTATATAAAATTAGAATTATTTTTATAAAAGTATTGCAAAATAATAATTTTATGATAGAATATAGCAAAAAGATGTTCGCTAAGAACTTGAATAACAAAAATTAACACACACTTATGTGTAACGAATAGGAGAAGAGAATAATGTTTGCATATATAAAAGGTTCATTAGAAGAAAAATCAACAAATTATGTAGTTATAGATGTTGGTGGAATTGGATATAAAATTTTTATGTCTAATATTTCAATAAATGAAATTGGAGAACTAGGAAAAATAGTAAAGGTTCATACTTATTATTATGTAAGAGAAGATATTATTAGTTTATATGGCTTTTTACATCATGATGAATTAAAAATGTTTGAACTTCTATTATCTGTAAGTGGAATAGGAGCAAAATCTGCTATATCAATGCTTTCAAATATAACACCAGCAGGTTTTGCGTGTGCAATAATTTCAAACAATGTATCATTATTAAAGAAAATTCCAGGAATTGGACCTAAAACAGCTCAAAGAATAATTTTAGAATTACAAGATAAATTAAAATCAGAAGAAGATCTTACAAAAAATAATGAACAAACAGAAATTAGTACTATTGCTAATAATGAAAACGTTAATGAGGCAGTACAAGCATTACAAATACTTGGATATAATAAAAAGGAAATCGATAAAGCGTTTGAAAAAATTGCAAATACAGATGTATCTGTTGAAGAATTAATCAAAAAAGGATTATCAATATTAGCAAGATAGTCCAAAATTCAAATATGCTTTGCAAATAGCAAGAAAATAAATAGCAAAATAATGAAAGGGATTAATAAATTATGGATTTAAATCAACCGTTAGCATTTAGAGTTAGACCAAAATCTTTAGATGAGTTTGTTGGTCAAGAACATGTAGTTGGAAAAGATAAGTTATTATATAGAACAATAAAAGCAGATAGATTATCTAGTTTAATTTTGTGGGGCCCTCCAGGATGTGGTAAAACTTCACTTGCTAAAGTAATTAGTGAAACAACAAAATATAAATTTACAAAATTAAATGCAGTAACATCTGGAGTTGGAGATATAAAAAAAGCAATAGAGGAGGCAGATAATCCATTATTAAATCCGAGTGGAAAATGTATATTATTTATTGATGAAATTCATAGATTTAATAAACTTCAACAAGATGCATTACTTCCTTTTGTAGAAGATGGAACTGTTATTTTAATTGGGGCAACTACAGAAAACCCTTATTTTGAAGTTAATAAGGCGTTAATCTCTAGATCTATGGTTATAAAATTAGAGCCTTTAAAAAAAGAAGATATATTTAAAGTTTTAAAAAATGCACTTACTAACAAAGATGGACTAGGAAGTTATAATATAAAAATTTCAGATGAAACATTAGAAACAATTGCAGAAGTTTCTGGTGGAGATGTTAGAACTGCACTAAATGGTTTAGAAGTAGCTGTATTAACAACTAAAATGAATGCAGATGGAGTTATAGAAATTACTAACGAAATAGCTAGTCAAAGTTTAAATAAAAGAAAAGCTATGTTTGATAAAACTGGAGATAGTCATTATGATAATATAAGCGCTTTCATAAAATCCATGAGAGGTAGCGACCCAGATGCAGCAGTATTTTATTTAGCAAGAGCTTTAAATGGTGGAGAAGATCCAGTATTTTTAGCAAGAAGAATTGTAATAGCAGCTGCTGAAGATGTTGGTATGGCAAATCCAAATGCTTTAATTTTAGCAACATCAGCAATGCAAGCTGTAACAATGGTTGGAATGCCAGAAGCAAGAATTATTTTATCAGAAGCTGCTGTATATGTAGCAACTTCTAAAAAATCAAATGCTTCGTATAATGCTATAAATAAAGCACTTGAGGATGTATCAACAAAAGATACTGGAACAATACCAATGCATATAAGAAATGCACCAGCAGAAGGAATGCAAGAATTTGGATATGGAGAAGGATATAAATATCCACACAACTATCCAGGTCATTGGGTTGAACAACAATATCTTCCAGATAAAATGATTGGAACAAAATACTATATAAAAGATGATACAGTAGATTAAAAACGTATAATTATATTATTAGAGTGAATTATAATTTGAAGTTATTTATTATTGCTAAACTTTTTTAGGAAATAGTTGATAAACTTCAAATGTAGTTCACTTTTATATTCTACCATTGCAATATTATGTAAATTGTGATATAATAATATAGTACGAAAATTATTAATTGAGTTGATATAATATCAATTCTTTGGAAAGGAGGATAGTTTTTAGTTTGTAACTGTTAATTAAATATAGTAAGGAGAACATGATGGAAAGTAAAAAATTTTCTTCAACTGAAAAAAGGAGGAGCAAAATGAAATTTGGAAAATTTTTAGTCACAGGATTAGTCGCTCTCGTACTTTGGGCTTTTTATTTCTTCGGCTGCCCTACAATTTCGATTGGGCATATTGACGGCGTGATGTTTATCGGTGCAGGCATCGTTTCTGTAATTGCATTAATTGCAATGTGGATATCACGGGACGACCCTTACATCGGTTTCGGAATTGTTTTTGGAATTGGAGCCGTAATTGTTGTTGTTATAATGTTTATTGGACTAATAGCAGGAATTACCCCATTTCATGCAGACACATTACGGGCTCAGCTGGGAACACCAGAAGTAATCGAATTTGATGAGATGATTCACCAGATCGATGTTTCTCAGATTCCGATTGTAGACGAGGAGCTGGCGAGAAAACAGGCTGATAAAAAGCTTGGCGAGGATTTAGCTCTTGGTTCTCGGGTCGAATTAGGAGATGCTGCGATTCAGGAAGTTAACGGCGAGATTATGTGGGTTATTCCATTAGAGCACACAGATCCGTTTAAGTGGATGAAGTTCCATACTGTACCTGGTTATATAACTGTATCGGCGTCAAACCCGAACAAGGTAAACTATGTAAAGACAGTTGATGGAGAAGATCTTAAGATTGCGTATTCTCAGTCATCTTGTTTTGGAAACAACTTGAAACGCCACATCAGAAACGAAGGATATACCAATGTAGCTTTAACAGAGTATACCTTCGAAATTGATGATAACGGAAGACCGTTTTGGGTGGTAACGACATATAGTAACAAAACAGTATGGGCAAATGGCGAAGCAACAGGTGTTGTTATCGTTGATGCCCAGACAGGAGAAACAACTTTCCATGGTGTAAATGATGTTCCCGAGTGGGTGGATGTTGTTCAGCCTAAAGAGTTCATTGAGACCCAGATTGATAACTGGGGTGATTTGGTCCATGGAGTTTTGAACTGGTCAAACGAAGAGAAGACCAAAAAGACCGATTTGACATTAACGGTATACGTTGACGGTGATTGCTATTATTTCACCGGCATGACCAGCGTTGGTTCAGATGAGTCTTGTGTTGGATTTATTATGGTCAATACAAGAACTAAGGAGAGCAAAATCTGTTACATGAGTGGTGCAACTGAAAGTGCCGCTATGAAGTCTGCTGAAGGATTGGTATCTGACTTTGGGTATAAAGCTACGGAGCCACTTCCTTTGAATGTAAATGGCATACCAACGTATGTCATGGCACTTAAAGATGAAGAAGGGCTTATTAAGAATTACGCAATGGTTAACATAGCCAATTACAGCATTGCGGCTAAAGGTTCCAGATTGCAGGATACCTCAAGAGCATATATTCAGAACGTTTCTAAGAACAGCTCAACATATGTTGTAGCATCAGACGAAGCGTATGGGTATAGTTTTGAAGGTGTGGTCGAGAGAATTTCTGCGGTAGTGGAAGACGGTTCTACTTACTATTACATGATATTGGAAGGCGAGCCGGATAAGATTTTTATGGCGTCATATGCTGTGTCTGATGAATTGTCTATTACCCGTGATGGTGATACTGTCAAGGTGTATTACATTGACGATTCCAATGGTACAGTAGATATTGTGTCTTTTGAAAACGTAGCGTTTTCTGTGCAGGTATCCGATAAACAGCAGGAAAGAAACGAAATGGATGAAGGAACATCTGCACTTGATTCGGAAACAAATCAGATTATTGATGTAAATCCAACGGAAAACGAAGATTTATGGAACAGCATGAGTGATGAAGAAAAGTCAAAGCTCATGGAGGGATATCAGAAGCAGCAGGATAACTAAAAACTATTTTTTGTAATTTTTGGAATGAAGGGCCAGCTCAATGAGCTGGCTCTTTTCAACTTATTATATCTAAAAAAAATAATTGAATAAATTTAAAATTTAGGTAGAAAATACTCTTATGAAAAAGAGTATTTTTTTATGTATAATAGCTGGTTTTTTAGCAGGAATTGTTAGTGGACTTTTTGGTGCTGGTGGAGGAATGATATTAGTTCCTTTTATGACTTTAATTTTAAAAGAAGAAGAAGTTTCTTCAAGGGCTACAACAATTATGTGTATATTTTTTATGGTCTTGACAAGTAGCTTTTTTTATTTTAAACAAGACTCTATCGAATGGTATACATCGATAAAATGTGCTATTGGTGGAATTATAGGTGGAGTGATTGGCTCAAAATTATTAATAAAATTAAATAAAAATATATTAAAAATTTTATTTATTATATTTTTAATATATGCAGCTATAAAGATGATTATTTAGGAGAATTATGGGAGAAATTATTATTGGAATTGTATCAGGAATGGTTGCTGCACTTGGAATGGGTGGAGGAACTATTTTAATTTTGTTACTTGGAATATTTACAAGTTTAGAACAACATATAATTCAGGGAAGTAATTTAATATTTTTTATACCAACTTCGATTGTAGCAATTATAATGAATATAAAAAATAAAACAATAAATTACAAAAATGCACTTATAATAATTATATCTGGAATAATAGGTGCAATAGTTGGATGTAAAATTTCTTTTGCTATTGAAAGCCAAAGTCTAAAAAAATATTTTGGAATTTTTTTACTATGTATAGCAATTTTTGAAATATATGATTTTTTTAGTCAGTATATAAAAAGCAAAAAAGAAAATAATACTTAATATAGGAAAAATAAAGTAGCAAACTTCTAAATGAAAGTTGATACTTAATATAATAAAAATTTTAAAGGAGGGGATTGGTATGAGTTTTACAAAAGGTGTTGTGATAGGAAGTTTAATTACAGCTGGAACTTTGATGATGTATTCAGAAAATTTAGATCAAAATAAGAAAAAAGTTATGAAAAAGGGAAGACAACTTGTTAAAAGAATGAAAAATGCTATGTAAAAAATGAGGCGCTATTTTTAGTGCCTCATTTTTAATATAAATTAGATGTTAAATAAAATTTTCAAACAATGAATCCTATTCTTCTTCTTTATCAAATAATACTTTTGGGCATGGCATTTCTTCTTTTTCGCAGCAAAGATCAACGCCTTTTAAGCATTTTCCTTCATGTTCGCAAACTTTGCAAATTTTAACATGTTTTACTCTGTTTACCCAAATTTCAATTGCATAAGATTTGTGAGGGCAAAGAGGTCCGAAAACAAATTCTCCTTCTTTATCTGTAAAAGTATGAGAAACTGGTTTTCTTTCGTCTTTACATACTTCTATTAATTTTACAACTGCATCAGATACAGGTTCACCACAAGAATCTTTTACAATTCCATATACAACATTTCTAATATCTTCAGGAAGTCTTAATTCTAAATCGAATTGCTTTCCTTTTTCTATTTTTCCATCAACATCAACTATAACTTTTTTTTCAAATTCCATAATAAACTCCTTTCAAATTGTTTATATTAAAGTTTATGAATTTTATATTGATTTTGTTAACATATTATAAATATTTACAAATTTAATAAATTGAAGTAAAATGTATAAGATATTTAAAAAATTTGCATATAATATATTGGTAAATTTTATGAAGGGAAAATTGATAATGAATTTTTGTGAAGTAAGAGAAAAATACCCTAAGTTTATATATAACGATTATAAAATATCTGAATTAGAAGATAGAATAGTAATAGAATATGATTTTGAAATAGAAGGATTAACTACATTTAAGCCTAGAATTGAAATCTTAAAAAAGAATTTTAAATTTAAAAATATAAATTCTAATATAGTAAAAAATATAGTGTTTAATCTGGGAATGATAGAATCTATAAGTTATTTTAAGCCAACATGTTCTCCACAATTTTTTATAAAATGTGGAAAACTTGATGTATTTCAAGAAAAATGGTTTAAAAAGTTATTTTTCTTAGGCTTAGGTGAATTCAGATTTATAAATAACATAAATGTTGATCAAAATGAATTAGTAAATTTTGTTTCAATGGGAGAAAGTATTGAAGTAGAACAATCACAAGAAGAGCTAAAAGGTTGTGTAATACCAGTTGGTGGTGGAAAAGATTCAAATGTAACTTTAGATTTATTAAAAGATTATAAAGAAGATTCAATTGCTTTTATGATTGGTGGAAAAAAAGTATCTATAGATTGTGCAAAAGCTTGTGGATATTCAGATAATCAAATTCTAGAAGTAAAAAGAGTAATAGATAAGAATTTATTAGATTTGAATAGCAAAGGATTTTTTAATGGTCATACACCATTTTCTGCAATTGTTGCATTTATATCTTATTTATGTTCATATCTTATAGGAAAAAAATATATTGCATTGTCAAATGAAGATAGTGCGAATGAAACTAATGTTGATGGAGAAAATATAAATCATCAATATTCAAAAACAATAGAATTTGAAAATGATTTTAGAGAATATGCAGAAAAATATTTAAAAGCAAATGTTGAATATTTTAGTATGCTAAGACCAATAAGTGAACTTCAAATTGCAATGCTTTTCTCAAAAATAGAAAAATGCCATAGCATTTTTAAAAGTTGTAATGTAGGAAGTAAATCTGAACCTTGGGTTTGGTGTTGTGATTGTCCAAAATGTTTATTTGTATATACAATATTAAGTCCATTTTTATATAAAGAAAAATTAGTAAATATTTTTGGAGAAGATTTATTTACAAAAGAAAGTTTATTAAAAACATTTATAGAACTTTGTGGATATGGAGAAACAAAGCCATTTGAATGTGTAGGTACTTATAGTGAAATAAGATTTGCAATTACAAAAACAATTGAAAACATAGAAAAACAAAATAAAGAATTACCATACTTATTAGACTATTATAAAAATCATTTTGAGCTGTCAGTAGAAAACTTATTAGAATTTTATAATGAAAACAATAATGTACCAGAGCAATTCGAAAAGATTTTAAAAAGAGAATGGAAGGAGAATAAATGTTAAAAGAATTATTAGATTATTTAAAAGATAAAAAAATTGTAATTTTGGGATTTGGAATGGAAGGAGAATCTAGTTATAGATTTTTAAGAAAAAACTTCCCAGAAAAGCAATTATATATAGCAGATAAAAATACTAATTTATTAGATAATAAAATAGAATTAATGGAAGATCCATATGTAGAAGTTTCTTTAGGAGAAAACTATTTAAATGGAATAGAAGAATATGAAGTTATTTTAAAAGCGCCAGGTATATCTTTAAAAGATGTAGATATTTCAAAATTTGAAAATAAGATTACAAGTCAATTAGAATTATTTTTAGAATTTTTTGATATATGTAGTATTGGAATAACTGGAACAAAAGGGAAAAGTACAACTAGCTCTTTAATATATAAAATTTTAATAGATCAAAACAAAGATGCATATCTTTTAGGAAATATAGGAGAGCCAATTTTTAATGATATAGAAAGCTTTTCTAAAGATAGTATTGCTGTAATAGAACTTTCTTCACATGCGTTAGAATATGTAAAGAAGTCTACTAATATAGGAATAATATTGGATATTTATGAGGAACATTTAGATCATTATAAATCTTTAGAAAAATACATTGAAGCTAAGTTTAATGTAGCAAAATATCAAAATGAAAATGACTTTTTAATTTATAATTTGGATAATGAATTTATGAATAACTATGGATTCAATTATAAAGAAAATGATTTTGCTGTTTCAATAGAAAAAGTGCCAGATACTAAAAATAGCGTATTTTTAAAAGATGATTTCATATATTGTAATAATGAAAAATGCATGAGTATTAATGAACAAATGAATTTAAAGGGAATGTATAGTATAAATAATATAATGTTTATATTTGCAGTTTGTTATATATTAAATCTTAATATTGAAGAGGCAGTAAAATCAATAAAAGAATTTAAACCATTAGAACATAGATTAGAATTTGTAGCAACTATTAATGAAGTTGAATATTATAATAATTCTATTGCAACAATTCCAGAATCTACAATTGAGGCAATAAAAGCTTTAAAAAATGTAAATACAGTTATTGTTGGTGGAAAAGATAGAGGAGTTAATTTGTCAAGTTTTATAGAATATTTGAAAACTTGTGAGGTCGAAAATATTATATGTTTGCCAAAAACAGGAGAATATATAAAACAAGGATTAGAAGGAGCAAATAAAAGAGTATATTTTACAAATGAATTAGAAGAAGCTGTAAAAATTGCAAAAGATGTAACTAGAAAAGGAACTAGTTGTTTATTATCGCCAGCCGCCTCAAGTTATGGATATTTTAAAAATTTTGAGGAAAGAGGAAAACTATTTAAACAATATGTAATGAATTAACATAATCAAAATAAGGTTGCAAATAATAATTGTATTCAAAAATCCTTAGAAATAAAAGAGAAAAACTGACAACAAAATATAGAAAAAAGAAATAAAATTGGAAAAATATCCAATTTTATGTAGACAAAAAGATTAAAATATGGTATACTATATTTGTTTTTAGGTCAAAAAACGAGAAAAGATAAACATTATATGAAGAATACAGTAGATAAATATTAAGGAGGAAACGAAATTGAATACAAATTATTCAGAAAACAATCACTTAGTATTAGTAGGAAAGGTAGTAAGTGAAAAAAGTTACAGTCATGAAATTTATGGAGAAAAATTTTATGTGTTTAATCTAGAAGTAGTTAGATTAAGTTCAACTGTTGATATTATACCAATCACAGTATCAGAAAGATTACTAACAACACTAGATTTAGAAATTGGAAAAAAAGTAAGAGTTGAAGGTCAATTTAGATCTTACAATAATTATGAAAATGAAAGAAACAGATTAATCTTAACTGTATTTGCAAAAGAAGTTATCGAACAAGAAGAAGCCCAAGAAGAAAAAGACGAAGTAACAAACGAAGTTACATTAGTTGGATATGTTTGTAAAAAACCTATTTACAGACAAACACCATTTGGAAGAGAAATTGCAGATATTTTATTAGCAGTTAATAGAGCTTATAATAAATCTGATTACATACCAAGTATAGCTTGGGGAAGAAATGCTAGATTCTGCCAAAACATGGAAGTTGGAACAGAAGTAAAAATCACAGGTAGAGTTCAATCTAGAAATTATGAGAAAAAATATGAAGACGGAACAGTAGAAACAAGAGTAGCTTATGAAGTTTCAATTGCTAGTATGGAAATAGCTAGTGAAGAAAATGAAGAAAGCGAAGAACAAGCTGAAGAAGTTGTTTAAGATATAAATTAAATTTATATAAATTTTAGCAAATTATATACGTTCATGTGCTAACAGAGGTTGGTATGTGGACGTATTTTTCTTAGCCGTAGGAACAAAGTGACGTACGGATAAGTTATGCTGTGTATTTCTTAGCCGTAGGAACAAAGTGACGTACGGATAAGTTATGCTGTGTATTTCTTAGCCGTAGGAACAAAGTGACGTACGGATAAGTTATGCGAAGCTTTTTATGTATTTGACAAATTTCTACACACAGAGATATAATAACATAGTATGCGTATATATAAAAAATATGGATACAATATATAATATGTAGATAATTAGGAGATGAAAAATGGACATATTAATATCAATTATAAAACTTCTTGGTGGATTAGCTTTACTAATTTATGGAATGAAGATATTAAGTGCAAATTTAAAAAAAGTATCTGGTGGAAAACTAGAAAAGTTTTTAGTATCTGCTACAGATAATATGTTTAAAGGAGTACTAACAGGTATATTAATTACTGTTGCTACACAAAGTTCCTCTGCAACAACATTAATTGTAGTAGGACTTGTTAACTCAGATATTTTGAAATTAAGAAGTGCAATTCCAATAATAATGGGAGCTAATATAGGAACTACAATAACCTCACAAATATTAAGACTTACAAGTTTAGGTGGTGGAAGTTGGATATCTTTATTTACTCCTCAAACATTAGCTCCAATATTTATAATTATTGGTATTATAATGATGGAATCAAATAAAAATAAAAAAACTACTAATGTTGGTCAAATGATAATGGGAATAGGATTACTATTTACAGGTATGATTACAATGATTGATATTGCAAGTGATTTTAGTAAGTTACCTATTTTATCACAAATATTGATGGCACTTTCTAATCCAATATTAGGAGTAATTGCTGGAGCAGTTATAACTGGAATTGTTCAAAGTTCAGCTGCTACAGTTGGTATATTACAGGCTATTTCAACATCTGGAATAATAACATATGCATCAACTATTCCTATAATTTTAGGTCAAAATATTGGGACTTGTACAACTTCAATGTTTGCAGCAATAGGAAGTTCTAAAAATGCGAAAAGAGCAGCTGCTGTCCATTTATATTTTAATTTAATAGGGACAATAATATTTTTAATTCTTATATACACATATCAAACATTTATAGGATTTTCATTTTGGAATTCACCAATAGATATGGGACAAATTGCAAATTTTCATACATTATTTAATGTAGTGTCAACAATAATATTATTACCATTTATAGGATTTATAGAAAAATTAACAATACTTACATTTAGGGATAAACCAGTAAGTGAAGATGATGACGAAGAAGATGAGAGTGATTATTTATCTGTATTAAATTTACTAGATGAAAGATTTTCAAAAATGCCTAATATAGCTATCACAAATAGTAATACAGTTATAGAAAAAATGATTGAAATTGCTGAAAAAAGTTATAGAAAATCTATGGAATTACTAGGAAAATTTGATAGAAAACGACTAGAAAAAATGCAAAAAAGAGAAGATGCTATAGATAAAATTGAAGAAAAAGTTACAGGATTCTTAGTGGAAATTGGAAACTTAGATTTGTCAGAACAAGAATCTAAAACAGTTACTACATTATTAAAAATTGAATCCGAATTTGAAAAAGTAGGAGATTATGCGTATAAATTTTCTAAAGTAGTAGAAGATATGAACGATAAAAATGCAAAACTTTCTGAAACTGCATATAAAGATTGCGAAAAAATTTATAGTATAACAGAAGAAGTAATTTTAAAAACAATAGAATGCTTTAAAGAAAAAGATATAAAAATAGCTATAGAAATAGAAGCACTAAAGGAAGTTGCAGAAATACAAAAAGAAAAATATAGAAATGGACATATCCAAAGATTAAAAGAAGGAAAGTGTAATATTGAAAGTGGAATAGCGTTTTTAGAAATTCTAACTATATGTGAAAAAATAATAGATCACTGTTCAAATGTTTCTATATTTACAACAAATTATATGACAAATGAAAGTTATATAACAAAACATGAATTTTTAAATAAAATTTATCAAACAGAAAGTGTTCTTTTAAAAGATAAATTAAACGAGTATAATCATAAATATGCAATTTAAATAAAGAAGCTCTTAATTGTTAAACAGTTAGGAGCTTTTTTTATGATTGCATTGAATTTTCAGAAAAATTTTATTTAAGTAGAAAAATTTATATAAAGTATATATTTTTTTTTAGTTATTTGATATAATCTGAAATATCTATAATCATAAGGAGTTTTACGGAAATGGAAAATGAAGAAAATTTAAAAAATGAAAGTATAGATTCAAAAGAAGAAAAAAATGAACAATTAGATAAAGTTGAAAAAACAAATAAAATAAAAAATATATTGTTTCATGCAATTGCTGTAATTTGTATAAGCATATTTTGTTGTTGTATAGCACCAAAAGTATTACAAAATGATACTTTTTATACAATTCCAATAGGGGAATATATCTATAATAATGGTGTATCAGATTTAACAACAGATAATTTTTCATGGCATGAATTGCCATATACTTATCCACATTGGTTATATGATTTAATGATGTTTGTAATATATAATTCATTTGGACAAGCAGGAATTTATGCTTCAACAATGATTTTTACATCAATTTTAGGAATTTCAATTTATGTGTTAAGTAATAAAAAATCAAAAAATAAACCAGTATCTTTTGTAGTATCAGTATTTGCAATTTACTTAATGAAAGATTTCTTGGCAGCTAGAGCTCAGCTTGTAACATTTATTTTGTTTGTATGGGCAGTATTTTTTATTGAAAAATTCTTGGAAAAAGGAAAAATAAGATATGCTATCCCTTTGGTGTTAATGGCTTGGTTAATTGCTAATTTGCATTGTGCAGTATTTCCATTTTACTTTGTGTTATTCTTACCTTATTTAGCAGAATATTTCTTAACAGTGCTTGTAGATTTAGATATAGATCTAAAATTAGTATCTAGAGTATTAAAAATAAATAATAAATTTACTAAAAATGAAGAAAAGAAAGAAAAAATTTCTAAAAAGTTAGAAAACATAGAAAGTGCAAAAGCAGAAAGAAAAAGAAAGAGAAATATAATTAGAGAAAATCCTTACAAAATAAAAGTGCAAAAAAATCATGTAGTTTTATTACTTATAGCTGTAATGGCAATTTGTTTTGCAAGTGGTATTTTTAATCCAGCAGGAGATGGAGCTTATACTTATTTAGTAAAAACAATGCAAGGTAATACAATGCAATCAATAAATGAACATTTACCACTTACACTTGCAGAAAATTATGAATTTGCTATTGCTGTAATTATATTTTTACTAATCTTAATATTTACAGATACAAAAATAAAATTGCCAGATTTATTTATGCTTACAGGATTAACAATGTTAACATTTTATTCACGAAGACAAGAATCAGTATTTGCAATAATTTGTGGACCAATACTTGCAAGTTTAATTGGGGCTATGGTTGAAAAATATGATAAAGAAACATTTAAAAAACTTGAAAATTTTGTTGCAAACTGGTTTGGGTCAATTGTTATTATATGTTTATTTATAATATTAGGAACAAACATTATAAAACCACATATTCATAGTGATTATATAGATGATACATCATACCCTGTAAATGCATCAGATTGGATTTTAAGCAATTTAGATATAAATAACATGAAATTATATAACGAATACAATTATGGAAGTTATTTGCTATTTAGAGGCATACCAGTATTTATAGATTCTAGATGTGATTTATATTCACCAGAATTTAACGAAGATAAAGAAAACGATATAGAAGGTAGAGACATTTTTGCAGATGCACTAAATATACCAGCAATATCTGTAAACTATGAAAATAAATTTGAAGAATATGGTATAACACATGTTATGTTATATTCTAATGCAAAACTTGCAATGATTTTAGAAGAAGATTCAAATTATAAAATTATATATGATGAAGGAAACTTTAAAATTTTTGAAAGATTATCAGCAAATTAAAATAGCAACAGGTGTATACAAAAGTTAGCGGGGGAATTAATGAAAAATAAAATAATAAGACTATTAGTTATTGTTGTAACAATACTAATTATAATTGATCAAGCAAGTAAAATATTAGTTACTAATATTTTAAAAGGAGAATCAATTGGAAATGACAATTTTGGAATAGTGGCCACCTCAAATACAGGAATGGCATTCGGATTTAATGATGGAAATGGTAAAAACATATTTTTAACAATTTGCATTTTAGCTGTAATCATTTCATTTATAAAAAATCAATTGGAAAGAATTGATACAAAAACAGCAGTTGCACTATCACTTGCAATATCTGGTGGAATTAGTAATTTAATTGATAGAATATTTAGAGGTGGAGTATTTGATTTTATAAGAATATTTACAATTACATTTAATTTAGCAGATATTTTAATTGTATTAGGCTGGGTTTTATTAGTAATTTTCTTAATAGATTATTCAAGAAAAAATTAGAGGTGTATAATTTGCGAAACACAGTTAGAATATTAGGCATAGATATTGATAATATCAATATTGAAGATGCAGGAGATATAACAAAAAATTTAATAGAAAGTAGTAACAAAAGTTGCAAAATAGTAGTTGCTCCAAATACGGAGTTTATTATGATGGCACAAAAAGATAAAGAATTTTTCGATATATTAAGAAAAGCTGAACTTGCTACTCCAGATAGTGTTGGAGTTATGATTGGTGGCAAAAAACAAAAAACACCTTTTAAACAGAGAATTCCAGGACAAGCTTATTTTAGAAAAGTGTTAGAAGTTGGTGAAAAAGAAAATTGGACTTTTTATCTTTTAGGTGGAAAAGATGAAGTTCCTCGCTTAGCTGTAGAAAATGTGAAAAAACTTTATCCAAATGTAAATATAGTAGGATATCATGAAGGATATTTCGATAAAGATTCAGAAGAAGATGTAATTGCAGAAATTAATAGACTGCAACCTAATGTATTATTTGTTGCAATGGGAGCACCATTACAAGAAAAGTGGATTGCAAAACATAAAAATGAGCTTAAAGTTGATATAGCAGCAGGTCAAGGTGGAACTTTTGACTATGAAGCTGGAAAAATAAAAAGAGCGCCAAAAGTATTTCAAAAATTAGGAATAGAATGGTTTTGGAGATTAGTATTACAACCATCTAGACTTATTAGAATGCTTGTACTTCCAGTTTATTTAATAAAAATAACTTTTACAAAAGATATTACAAAAGGAAAATTTGATTAATTAAAAATTATAAATAATTGTGTAAAACTCTATACAAGTAAAAGGAGTAAATATTGGAAAAAAATAATTATATAATTGATGAATTAAATAAAGATTTTGTCGGATTAAGAATTGATAAAGCAGTAAGCTTAAAAGATAAAAATCTTTCAAGAGCAGCTGTTCAAAGAATGATAGAAGAAGGAAATATTTTAGTAAATGGAAAAAATACTAAAGTATCTTATAAAATTTCTTTAGGAGACGAAATTACTATTATTAAAGAAGAACCAAAAGAGATAGAATTAAAAGCAGAAGATATTCCTTTGGATATTATTTATGAAGATAATGATATTTTAGTTGTAAATAAACAAAAAGGTTTAGTTGTACATCCTGGAAACGGAAATCCAGATGGAACATTAGTAAATGCAATTATGGCTCACTGCAAAGAATCTTTATCTGGAATAGGTGGGGAAATTAGACCAGGAATTGTACATAGAATAGATAAAGATACATCTGGTCTATTAATTATTGCTAAAAATGATAAAGCTCATATAAATATGAGTGAGCAAATAAAAAATCATGAAGTTAAGAAAACATATATTGCTTTAGTTAGAGGAAAAACAAAAGAAAATCAAGCAACAATAGACATGCCAATAGCTAGAAGTAATAAAGATAGAACAAAAATGGCAGTTTCTAAAAATGGGAAAAATGCTATTACACATTTTGAAGTAATTGAAAGATTTGAAGATTATACATTACTTAAAGTAAATATTGAAACAGGAAGAACTCATCAAATAAGAGTTCATTTATCTCAAATTGGTTATCCAATAGTTGGGGATTTTGTTTATTCAAATGGAAGAAATCCATTTGGAGTAGAAGGACAAATGCTACATAGTTCTAAATTAGAGTTTAAACATCCTATTACAGGTAAAGAAATGTCTTTGGAAGCAAAATTACCAGAATATTTTGAAGAAGTATTGGAAAACTTAAGAAAGAAGGCATAAAAATGGAAGAGATGAGACTTCAAAAATATCTTGCAGGCGCAGGAATTGCTTCTCGTAGAAAATGTGAAGAATTAATTGAAGCTGGGAAAGTAAAAGTAAATGGTGAATTAGCTTGGCTTGGAACGAAAATTAATCCCGAAAAAGATATAGTTGAATATAATGGAAAAGTTATAAGATTAGAAAAAAAAGAATATAAATACATACTATTAAATAAACCAATAGGAGTTGTTACAACAGTTGATGATCAATTTGATAGAGAAACTGTTTTAGATTTAGTAAAAGTTAAAGAAAGAGTGGTTCCTGTTGGAAGATTAGATATGTATACATCAGGAGCACTAATTTTAACAGATGATGGAGATTTTGTTTATAAAGTAACACATCCAAAACATGAAATTACAAAAACTTATACTGTTACTCTTTCTGGAATTGTATCTAAAGAAGATATAGCTAAATTAGAAAAAGGTGTAAAAATTGATGATTCATATGTAACAAGACCTGCTAAAGCCAGAATAATGAAAATAGACGAAGAAAAGAAAATTTCGCGTGTAGAAATAACAATTCATGAAGGAAAAAATAGACAAGTAAGAAAAATGTGTGAATCAATTGGAAAAAAAGTTATTGCACTACATAGAGCGAAAATTGGAAATATTGGAGTAAAAGACTTAAAATTAGGAACATGGAGATATTTAAAACCCGAAGAAGTAAAACAACTATTAAAATAAATGTTTTAAAATAAGTTACGAAAGAGGAAATGATATGGAATATCAAAAAATGGAAAATATGCCACAAGTATCAGGATTTATACCAAATGGAATTGAAGAAGGATCTATTGTAAAAGGAACTGTGAAAAATATTAGAAAATTTGGAGCTTTTGTTGAAATAGATCAAGGACCTGTAGGACTTTTACATATAGAAGATATTTCTGTTTCAAGGATAAAATCACCAGAGGAAAGATTTTCTATTGGACAAAAAATTGATGTTATGGTAAAATCAATAGACAAGCAAAACAACAAAGTTGTTTTAACATATAAAGAGTTACTAGGAAATTGGGATGAAAACGTAGAAGAATACAATGAGAAAACTGTTGTTGAAGGAATCGTTAAAGAACCAGATAAATTCAAAAACGGTATTTTTATTGAGTTAAAACCTAATTTAGTAGGACTTGCAGAATACAAAGAAGGCTTGGAATATGGACAAAAAGTAAATGTCTATATTAAAAAAATTATTAAAGACAGAAAGAAAATTAAACTTTTAATTGTCTAAAAAAGGGAGGTTATTTAAAAATGGTAGAAGATCAAGAAATTAAGACTACCGTTTCTCCATTCGCTATTAGAGAAGGAGAAATAAAAACATTTGATGGCAAGGATGGATATGTATCTATAAACCAAATTATCCATAAAATTAACCTTGGCCATATTACAGATGTGCATTTCAAAATACTAGATTTAGTAAATGAATTTGAATTTTTAACTTCAAGACAAATTTATCAAATTCTAAAATTTAAGGGAGAGGACATTAAGTCACAAGACAAATTAAACACAAAATTAGAACAATTAGTAAAAACAAAAATCTTAACTAGATATTATTTTACTTCAGAAGAAGGAAAAGGTATATATAGAGTTTATTGTATGGAAAAAATGGGTAAATATTTACTTAATTCTAAAGAAATAGAATGTAAATGGCAACCAACAGATAATACAAAACCAGTTGCTTTAATGAAAAAAAGATTAGCAGGAAATCAAGTAATTATTGCTTACATGAGAAAAGCTAAAAACTTTAATGGATATAAAGTAAAAACAGCTATTACAGCAAAAATGAATGGAAAAGCTTTTAAAGGACATGGGGAAGTTAAAATTGCAAAATCTGGAAAAGCTTTAAGCTTAATATTTGAATGTGTTAGAAGAGAAGATGATTGGAAAGCTAAGTTTGTAGATAGAATGAAATTATATAAAGACTTTTTAGAGAACTTTGTTCCATTTGATTCTGGATTTGAAGCAAGACCACAATTAATATTAGTTTGTGAAGATGATAAACATATGGTAGAAACATTTAAGGAAGTAGTAAAAAATGGATTACAATTTGAAAAAATAAAAGTATACTATACTACAGATTTAAAACAAAACGCAGATTCACTTGATAAATCTTTAACAGAATTTACAAAAAATGAAACAACAGGAAAATTTGAAGCTAAAAATATTGAATTTAAAATATTAGAATAATATAAAAAAGGGAAGAGCTAGGCAAAGGCTCTTTCTTTTGGCTTAAAATAAAATATTAAAGTGAAAAGATAACTAATAAAGGACTTAGTATATACTAAGTCCTTTTAGTGTTTATTTTTTATTGTTATTATTTGTATTGTAAGATGTTATTGCATCTTCGTTATTAAATCTATATGGGCTATCAGATTGATTCATTTGAATTGGATCCATATCATTTGGATTGTTTGGTTTTCCATTAAAGTTTATATGTTTTAAATCAAATTTATTATCTGTAGACTCATAATCTGAACTTTCGTTAGATACTGAAGAGCCCTTTGAATATTTACTAAAGTTATAAGTTTTGATTTTTTGTTTTTCCTTATATCTAGACTCTAAGAAGTCTATTTTTGCTTGACCAATTAAGCTCTTTCCTTTTAAATCTTTTGTTTTATAAATTACATATTTGAATTTTAAAGATTGAACTTTACCAGCTTTATAATAAGGAATCCATGCCCATTTAATACCTTTATAGTTATCATCGTATTTTCCTTGATCTGTATGGTAATCGTGGGTGAATGTCCAACGTCTCTTTTCACCAAGTTCTTTTTCCCACCATTCATTATCTTCTGGTGTGTTGTTACCAAATACGACTTTTGTTGTACAGTTAGCTAAAATTGTTTGTCTATAATTTTCTCCATTAATAGTACCAAATTGAGATAAGTTTTGAGAAGATATAATAGTTCCAACTCTGTATTTTCTATATAAAGTGAATATATCTTCAGTTGCTTTACAAACGAATGGAGGGAATTCATCAATATATAAGAAATGAGGAATTCTAGTATTTTCGTTACCTGGTCTAGATAAAACAGATTGTTGCATTAATAATAGGAAGAATAGACCAAATGCTTTATGAACACCAGCACCTAAATCTCCACGTCGTGTACATACGAATGTTACTGAACCATCTTCTAAAGCTTTATCATAATTTATATTGTTTGTTCTATTACATAATATATTTCTAACACCTGGATATCTAAGAAGATTTTCAAGTTGTGCAGCAGATGCTTGTAAGAATTTTGCTGTTTCAGCAGTATTTAATGCATCTTTATAAAATGTTTTCTTAAAATATCCTAATTGAATTCTATATTTTTCTGCAAGATCTGGGAAGGATTTCATTTGTTCAGCCATTTCTTCAATTAAGCTGAAATCATTTAATAAATCTAATAAGTCTTCTAAGTTAGGAAGTAAACCTTCATGTAATCTTGGATAAGTTTCTTTTAATAATAATACTAAGTTTTCAATTGCTTGAGTTACAATATTTCTCATAAATGCTTCATCATGAGATGGATGTTCAGAGAAATACATTCTCTTTAATATAGAAGATATAGCAATTGAAGTTTTTATAGGATCCTCATAAGTAAATGGATTTAAACCAATAGATGCATTATCGTTAGGATCTATAATATTATATTTTACTCCGAAATTTTCAGCAATATCAATAACATGAGAAATTGATTCGTGATCTGGAGCTAAATATGTAATACCTAAATTTTTGTATACAGATTTGTCACCATTGTATTGATAAAGAAGTTTTGAGAAATATGTTTTAAATACTTTTTCTCTACCACTAACTGGTGTAAGCATATTTAATGTAAAGTTCTCATTTATATATTCATTAGAATAAGGAGAGTTTAATGTAGCAATATTTGTTTTTAATGCTGTAAATCCAAATTCTTTTGCAGATTCTTTAAAGAAATGTTTTTTCTCTATATCTCTAGCAATCATTGGTTCGAACATCATAGATGTTTTTCCAGAACCAGATACACCAACAATTAATGTAGCTTCAAATCTTCTAGTTTCTGGGGTTTTTACAGCTTTACCTGTTTCTCTATCTTTACATAGGAACATTTCGCAAGTATATGGTCCCATACCAACAGATTTATCAGATAAATCTATACCAGCGTAATCCCAAATTGATTCTTTAATAAATAATGTATCATCAACTGTTGTATATAACCATTTAAATAATGGGAAAAATGTACAAACTGGAATGTACCAAGCAAATGATGAAAATGCTGGTTTTATTAAATCCATAAATGACGTTATTATGTAAGAATAGTTAGGTACCGAAAATAACATAAGCCAACCAAGTTGATTTATCCACTGAATGACCATTGATATTACAACTATGTATAAAATTATGGTGTATGTATAGAAAAATTGCAGTTTTGTATTTTTATCTTCAACAAATTTTGAAGATGGTGAAAAGTAAAATGCAAAAACTACACATGCCATTGCCAATGTATATTTTATTGGTCCCCAATATGAAACAGAAATTCCCGAGAACATGATAAATAGAATCTCCGAGATTCTATCAATAGTAATGTATACCGATATTAATGTTAATACATAAGTTGCAAAGGTATTTCTGTCCGTTTTTAACTTCTTTAAAAACATATCTATATATTTCATAAAAATCTATCCTTTTTATAACAAAATTATACATCTTTATTATCTTACAAAATGCGAAAAAAATCAAGAGTTTTGATGAAAAAAGCTTGTAAAAATGGCAAAAAATATGTTAAGCATATAAATTCATTTTAGATAATACAATTAAAGCATAAGATTTATAAGAAAACAGGATTGGTAAAATGAAGCTTAACAAATTTTTAGAAGGTATTTTTTCATTAATAATTTCTCAAGTTTTTATAAAAGTATTTGGTGTGTTATATAGCCTATACTTGACAAACAAGACAGGATTTGGAGATCAAGGAAATGCAATATATATGAGTGGTTATCAAATATATGCATTACTTCTTACAATCTCATCGATAGGGGTACCAAATGCAATATCAAAATTAATTTCAGAAAAAAATTCTATAGGAGATTATAAAAATGAAAATAGAATACTTAAAGTTGCTATATTAATTTTTTCAATAATTGGTTTTATAGGAAGTATTGTTATTTTTGCATTTTCTGGATATATAGCAGAAGAAATTATACAAATTCCAGAAGCAAATTTAAGTTTAAAAATTTTATCGCCAGCAATATTTTTTGTTTCTATAATTTCTGTTATGAGAGGATATTTTAATGGAAAAGGAAAAATATATATTACAGCAAAATCTCAGTTTTATGAACAAGTTGCAAAGTCAATCATTACAATTGTATTAGTTGAAATAACATCTAAAATATCAAATTATAATACAGAAGCAATGGCAGCAGTAGCAAATTTATCAACAACTATTGCAACATTATATAGTTTAATATACATATATATAAGATATAAAAATGAAAAAGATATAGAAATTGGAAACGACTTTTATAAAGATAGAATTTTAAAGATAGTTAGAAAAATATTATTTATTTCTGTTCCAATAACAATTAGTTCATTAGTGGGAAATTTAGGAAAAAACGTCGATTCTATAACAATTGTGAGATTGCTTAGAAATGTTGTTGGAGAAGAAAATGCTAAAAGAAGATATGGAATTTTAAGTTCAAAGGTTGATATATTGGTTGCACTACCACTTTCATTTAATATTGCTCTTTCTACAGCATTGGTTCCAGAAATTTCAGAAAAGAAAGCCCAAAATGATTTGGAAGGAATTGTAAAGAAAATAAAATTTTCATTGCAAAGTACATTTTTAATAGGAATACCATGTGCTTTTGGAATGTATTTTTATTCAGAAAGAATATTTAAGTTATTATTTCCAAATGCAATGGAAGGATATATGCTTTTGTCGTTAGCTTCTTTTTGTATAATATTTTCTTTATTAATACAAACAATAAGTGGAATTTTGCAGGGATTAGGAAGAACAAAAGTATTATTAGTATCATCTTTTATAGGATTAATTGTAAAGATTATTGCAAATTTTGTTTTAATACCAATACCAGAAATTTATGAGAAAGGTGCTATTATAGGAAATATACTTTCTAATTTTGTATCATTTATAATATTGTATATTTCTTTAAAAAAGAATATAGAAATAAAAAGCAGTTTAATAAAATATTCAATTAAACCAACTTTATCTAGTATAATTATGATTACTATTTCAAACAAAATTTATTACAAATTATTATTTTTTAAAATTCCAGTAATAATATCTATAATTGTGTCAATAATATTTGCAATAGCTGTTTATTGTATAGCTATGATAGCTTTTAATGTCCAAAATATAAAAAAAATTATAAAAAGTAAAAAACGTCAAAGCCTTGCTAAATAAGGAAAAGAAAGAATACAGCTTTTGAAAACCTTGAAAAATAAAGGTTTTTTTGAAAAAAAGAAGGATTTTAGCTTATTTTGGCGAATAAAAATATTGTAGAACAAAATAATAGATATTCTACATAACATAAATCTATTAGGAGGGAATTTTAAATGAACAAAGCTGAATTAGTAGCAGCAGTAGCTGCAAAAACAGGAGAAACAAAAAAATCTGCAGAAGAAGCTGTAAACGCATTTGTAGAAGTAGTTACAGATTCTTTAACAAAAGGAGATAAAGTTCAATTAGTTGGATTTGGATCTTTCGAAGTAAGAAAAAGAGCTGCTAGAAAAGGAAGAAATCCACAAACTAAAGAAGAAATAAAAATACCAGCATCAAAAGCTCCAGTATTCAAAGCTGGAAAAGCTTTAAAAGATGTTGTTAACAACTAATAAGATTTTAAAATTTTATTAAATAGAAGAAGATACGATTTTGTCGTATCTTTTTTTTATTGACAATAATAAAGTGCTATGCTATTATTATGAAAATTTATTTCAAATTTTATCTAGGCATTTCGCCAAAAATTTTCAAAATTAAAAATATATATGAAATGGATGTGATAGGAAAATAAAATTGTGTTTTTTTTATTAATATGTTATATTGGAGGTGATGAAATATGCCAATAGTTACTCAATTTTATGGTATAGTAATTAGGATTTTTTATAAAGATATTCAAAAGCATAATGGAGCACATATACATACTGAATATAATGAATATTCAGCAGTATATTCTATTGATTCTCTAGAAATTATTGAAGGTAATTTGCCACCTAAACAAAATAGGATGGTTATTGCATGGATGGAAATTCATAGAGAAGAATTAATAGCTTTGTGGAAAGTATCCCAAACAGATGGAGAATTCTTTAAAATAGATCCTTTAAAATAAGGGGGAATACTAATATGATACCACCAAGACCAAAAAAAGTAGAAGTTTTGGAAAACTACAAATTAAAAATTTTATTTGATAATGGTGAACAAAGAATTTATGATATGACTAGAAATTTAAAAGAAAAGTTTTATAAAAATTTAATAAATAAAGATTATTTTAATTCAGTAAGAGTTTCTGGAATTACTTTAGAATGGAGAGATGGAGAAGATATTGATCCAAATGAACTGTATGAAAATAGTGTTGATATTACTTAATAAAATATTGTATTTGATTTGTATCAAAAATGTAATAAAAATGATTTTGTAAATGAAATTTATTAATATTATAATTATAATGTAAAATTACCAAAGATAATAGGAGGTACTATACTTGGAAGAATTTGAGGTTATATTTTTAGATGATGATAGAAGAACTGTTTTAGATCATCAAATGGTAAGTAGTGGTAAATCTGTTAAATATAAAGGAAAAACACCAGCTAAAGAACCAACAAATGGATTATCTTATACTTTTGTTGGTTGGATTGGTGAAGAAAAAATGGAATCTGTTGAAGAAAGGTTAGTTTTAGTTGCTAAATATTCAATAGAAGTAATTTCTGCAACAAAAGATGAAAATGCAATGTTGCAAGCTTCTTTAGAAAATGCAGAAGGTACAAATTTAAATGCAACAATAGAAGCTGGTCAAAAAGTTACAGAGCAACAAAAGGCTTTAGAAAAAGATACTAGAACAGCAGAGCAGATAGTTAATGAAGTTTTAGAAAATGGAAAAGCTGAAATTGGACAAGATGTAAATAAAGATAATATAGAAAGATAATAAATACTAAAGAAAATTATGGAGGATTACAAATGAGTATTGTAATTACATTAGAAGATATTCAAGCATATGCAGAAGTAGATTATATCATACATCATATGAATCAAAGGTATATAGATAAAGTTCCACCAAAAATGTTGGAATTTTTCTCAAGCTATAAAGATCCAAATCATGAAATTCATATTAATCCATATGTACCACTTCAAAAGCAAGGTTTAAAAAGATATACATTAGAAATAATTGCATTATTACATTTAAAATATTGGTGTGAAGATGAAAAAAGAAAACAAGAATTATATAATATAATGCTAAGTAATCAACATAAATTAGAAGACCAAATGCGTGAGAAATATAGTGTTGAAAAATTATTTGATAATGCCTCTGCAACGGTTATAACTGGAGAAGAAGATTTAGAAAAAAATGATTTTTCTAAACCTAGAGCAGTACAAAGATATGAACAATATACTCAAAATAATCCAGATATTCAAGACTATACAGATGTTGTTGATGAAGAGCCAACAGATGCATTACATCAAATTGCAAAAAATTTGCCAGTAAAAGAAAATAATAATTCTTCTGGTATATTACAAAAAATAAAAAATAAATTTCTTTCTATATTTAGTAAAAATGGAAAATAGATAATTAAGAACTTCTATATTGATAGAGGTTCTTTTTTTTACTTTGAAAAAGTGTTATTTAAAAGACATACAAATGAAATGCAAAAGTTATACAAGTTGGAATGCCTGAAAATTCCAATGAAAATAAAAAATCGTACTATTAAGTATGCAACTTAATAATACGATTTATACTCATTTTATCATAAAACATAGGAAATTCAAGTTTTCAAAAGTTAGTATATTTTTGACAATCAAATTTTAAATTCATTTACAGTTTCAAGAGTTCTACAGATTTGAAAATTATTATTAAGTTGCATACTTAATAATAATTTTCAAAGAAAAAGGAGAAGAGATGTAAATGAAATCAAAAATAAGACAGAGAAGTAAAAAGAAAAAAGTGATTTCTAAAACAAGACTAGTTATAATTACTATATTTCTAGCAATAATTTTCTTGTTTGTTTTTTATGAAAAAGTTCATAAAATAGGAATAGTAGAAAATATAAAAAAGCAAGCAATATTATTATCAGAACAAATACAGAGTAATATAGCTAATCTAAATAGAGCAGATGAATTAACAATAATAGATGTAACAAACTTAGTAAAAGGAAAAGAAACAGAACATGAACATTTATGGAAAAAAATATACGATGAAAACAATCATTGGGAAGAATGTACAGTTTGTGGTGAAAAGCAAAGTATAGAAAAACATAGTTATACAACGACATGGGCTTTAGGATACGAATCATGTCATAGAAGTAATTATTATACAAAGTCATGTTTATGCGGATATTCTTTTATTGGATGCAGACCATGTGTATGGAATGGAAAATCATATTTTGCGGTAGATCCAGCGGGTGGATATGGACATTCAAGAGCCTGTTCAGTTTGCAAAGATTTTATAATGCATTCATACTATTTAAATTCTTATGGAAATGGTAAAGTATATTCAGAAATATATTCAGAAACTAATTCACATTATCAATATTGTAAATCATCAAATGGAACAAAATTAGATTGTAATCATTTAGGTTATTGTACAACTTGTAAAACAAATTATACTACTAGTAACCATTATTTGGGAGTGAATAATAATGGGGGAATTTATTGTATAAAATGTAATAAAACATATGGAACTTATTCAAGTGAAATATATATAGATAATAATACACCATTAACATATAAAGTTGTTGGAAAATATAATCTTAATAATGGAGCAAGTTTTTATAGTTGTGATGGATTTAGAAATTTTAATAACGATTTTCAAATTAGGACACAAACTGTAAGCAATAAAAATTCTAATGGTACACAATTTACTATTACTTCTACCGGAAAATTAAAATCAACTATTAGAGATCCATATAGTACATGGATATATGTTAATTTAAAAGTATCAAATAGAATTTGTCCTCTATCATGTGATAATATGAATATGCTTCCGGATTCAATAAAACCAATAATTTCAAATATAACAATGGAGAATAAAGAGAACTTAACAGAATGGAGCAGAACTAAACCTATTAGTATTCGAGGAACAGAAAATTATTGTAATACAGTAACAGTAAAAATATTAGATGATGAAAATAATGCAATATTTTCTGGAACAGTGGCAGTAAATACTAATCTTAATAATGATAACTATTCTATTTCAAGTACGCCTTATATAGAAGCTGATGAAAATGGTAGAAAATTTAAAGCAATAGTAACAGATTCATGTAATAATAGTACAGAAAAAGAATTTACGATTGCCAAAGTAGATGCAATACCTCCAAAGCAATATCTGGAAATGAAATATTAGGAGATTGGGCAAAATCAAAAGAATTTACATTTACAGCAACAGATAAAGGAATAGGAAATGTATCAATAGCATTTAATGATGTAAAAGATTATAGGTTAGCAACAAATGTTGAAAATAATACATATTCAAGAAAATATAAATTTGTAGGAGATGCATATGTTCCAACAGAGGCAGTTGTTTTTTATAAAGATGGATTAGGAAATGTAAGTACACAAACAGTAACTCTTAGATAAAATAGACAATACAGCACCAACAATAATGTCAGCAAGTATAGATAGAAATGTAATTACAATAAATGCGAACGATAGACATAGCACATTAGGAGAAGGTTCAGGAGTTGTTGGTTATAGATACATAATTAGTGATACAAAAATAGATAATCCAGTTATAACAGAAGATAATAGCATATTAGTAAGTGATAAAACAACAGGCACAGGAACATTTACAATAGATAATTTATATAATAATCAATATGTTTATGTTGCAGCAGTAGACTTAGTTGGAAACATAGGAGAAGCAAAAGAAATTTTTGAGCCAATTAGTTATACAATAAAATATAATGGAAATGGAGCAACAAGTGGAAATGTAGAAGATAGTATTCATAAATATGATGAATCTAAAAATTTGAATTTAGATGAGTATGAGAAAAATTATCTAGTAACATATAATCATAATTATGAAGGAAGTAAAAATAAAGAAGAAAAAGTTGCATATAAATTCAAAAATTGGAATACCAAAGAAGATGGAACAGGAACAAGTTATGAAGATAGAGAAGAAGTAATAAATTTAACTAATAAAGCAGGAGAAGTTATTAATCTGTATGCAATGTGGGAGACAGAAAGTACAAGGTATGAGCCAACAAGAGAAGGATATAGTTTTAGTGGTTGGTATTCAGATCTAGAATGTAGTAAGAAAGTAGCAAACGTAGAATATATACCAACAGAAGATGTAACGTTATATGCAAAATGGGACAAAGAATACACGATAACAGTTGATAATGATAGAGATGGTCATACATATAACTCATATCAAGTATTCAAGGGAGATTACTACGAAAAAGAAGAAAAAACAAAAGATGAAAATGGCGAAGAAAAGATAGTAAAAGTTCCAATATTATCAAATATAGAATGGGGAGAAGAATTACAGAAAGAAATAGAAGAAGGAAAAACACATGGAGACAAGATAATTGAATTACTAAAGAATAGTGAAAATGATAAAGATGAGGACGAAAAATTATATACAGAATGTAAGACAGCAGAAGATGTGGCAAAAGTATTGCAAGGAATGCCAGACGATGGAGAAGTAATTAGGAATTTTACAGATGTAGTTGGAAAATATATTTTAGATAATAAGATAGAAATTACGAAAGGAACATACACATTAGTAGAAGAGAAAGATGAATCAGGAAATGTAGTAGATGAAAACTATAAAATTCAATATCTAAAACCAGGATATTATTTGGTAATAGATGCAAAAGCAAATGATAAGGACGACGCATACAGTAGATATCTAATAGATGTAGTACAAGATGTAACAATGGAACCAAAATCAACAAAACCAACATTGAGTAAAAAAGTAAAAGGAAATAATATAAAAACATTAGTAAATGGAACAGGTACAAGTGAAGAAAATCCAGCACAATACATAGAAGATGAAAAAAGAAACACAGCAACATATAAGGAAACTTCAGAAATCTATAATGCAGAAGATTATGACATTGAATTTGAATTAAAATCGTATATACCAAATACAGATGGATACAGTAGCTATAAATTTGAAATAGTAGATATTTTAGCAAAAGGATTTGATTATGATAGAAATTCTGTAAAAGTATTTTTAGGAGAGAATGAGTATCCAAAACAAAGAGAAAAAGTAATAAAAGGAAATGAAGAAACTAGCGAAGATAATAAAACAGAAACAGTAGAAAACTACACAATAAAAGATGTAGTAATTACTGCTGAAAATTATGCAGAATATAAAAATTATTTTGAAGAAGAAGGAAAAGAATATCCAGAAGAATATAAAGAATTTCAATATGGAAAGACATTAATTTTAATCGAAATAAATGATTTAATAGGACAAATAAATGATAAAGTAGTAAAACCAGAGCAAGATGTATTTGTAAGATACAATAGCAAATTAAATGGAAAAGGAGAAGTTGGAAACATACCAAATATAAATGAGGCATATTTAAAATATTCAAATAATCCATATAATAACGAGCAAATAACACAAACAACAATACAAGAAACATATACATATACAATAGATTTAGAACTAGAAAAAATAGCTAGAATTAAAGCAGAAGATAATAACAGTATTACTAATAATAATTTAGAAAATAATAATGTTTTAGGAGACCCAAATACAGTAGAAGAGTTAGAAATAAAAGAACAATTAAAATATTTAAGTGGAGCAGAATTTGAAATATATGATGGACCAGAATATCTAGAAAACACTTTAATACCAACCAAAAATCCAAATAGAAAATTAATAGGAATAGTAACAACAGATGAACTAGGAAAAGGATTATATAGTAGTTTAGGAGCTGGAACGTATTATTTAAAAGAAATAAAATCACCAGAAGGATATAATAAACTACGAGAAGAAATAGAAATCGAAATAACAGCAACATGTGATGAATTAGGAACAATAACATGGAATGTTAAGGAAAAAAACAAAAACGATTTAGTATTAGTTCAAATGGGAACAAAAGAAAGTGGAGAAGGAGAAAATAAAATATCAATTCCAATAGTAAAATTACAAGTAGAAAATAAATCTGGATTTCAATTACCAGTAACAGGTGGAAGAGGAACAATTATCTTCACAGTAATAGGATTAAGTATAATGTTAACAGCTACAGTAGTTTTAAAATTAAATAAAAAGATAAAATAGATATAGTAAAAAGAATTTTACAATTTTGAAGATTGTAAAATTCTTTTTTTTACATAAAACAAGTGATTTTTTCGAATTATTGTAAAAAAATCATTGACAACAAAGGAAAAAAGTGGTATCATTTTTATGTTTTAAGAAGAAGTATCCACTTCTCACCTTATCTTAAGTATGAGCATAAGGTTAAATTTCAATAATATAATGGAATTTAGTATGTGGATTTGGCTTTTTAAAATAAGTCAAATTTTTTTTTGGAGGTGTTTTACTATTAAACAAGAATTGCCTATAAACAGACAAATTAGAGAAAAAGAAGTTCAATTAATCGGTGCAGAAGGAGAAAAAATAGGAGTTGTTTCTATTGAAAAAGCATTAGAATATGCTGAAGAAAAAAACTTAGATTTAGTTTTAGTTGCTCCTAATAGCAAACCAGTAGTTTGTAAATTAATGAATTATGGAAAATACAAATTTGAACAAGCAAAAAAAGAAAAAGAGTCTAGAAAAAATCAAAAAACTGTTGAATTAAAAGAAATAAGAGTTACACCAAATATTGGTGAACATGATTTTACTTTTAAAAGTAAAAATGCTAGAACTTTTTTAGAATCTGGTAATAAAGTTAAATTTACTGTAAGATTTAGAGGAAGAGAACTAAATAATACAAAAGCAGGAGAAATTGTTTTAAATAAGTTTGTAGAAGACTTATCAGATATATCAACAGTTGAGAAAAAGCCATTCTTAGAAGGTAAAACAATGTTTGTAATTTTAACAAAAAAAATATAATAAATTAAAGAATGAAGGGAGATTTCAAAATGCCAAAATTAAAAACAAATAAAGCTGCAAAGAAAAGATATTCTTACACAGCTACAGACAAAGTTAAAAGAACAAAAGCTAATAGAAGACATCGTTTAGCAACAAAAACAACAAGACAAAAGAAAACTGGAAAAATCCAAAATGCATACGCAGATAAAACTGTAGTAGCAGGAATTAAAAAATTATTACCATATGGTAACTAGAAGAAATTTAGAATAGAAGGAGTTGAAAATAAATGGCAAGAGTAAAAACAGCAAGAACAACAAGAGCAAGACATAAAAAAGTATTAAAACAAGCAAAAGGATACTATGGTGCAAAACACTACAGATATAGAAATGCTAAACAAGCAGTTATGAAATCTGGAATGTATGCATATGTAGGAAGAAAAGATAAAAAATCAGATTTTAGAAAATTATGGATAGCAAGAATTAATGCAGCAGCTAGAATGAATGGTTTAACATATAGCAGAATGATAGCTGGATTAAAAAAAGCTAACGTAACAATTAATAGAAAAATGTTAGCTGAAATCGCTGTTTCAGATAGCAAAGCATTTGCTGAATTAGCTGAAATTGCAAAAAAAGCTTAAGTTGAATATAAAGTTTAAAAGGAGAATATGGTTTACATATTCTTTTTTTATTTTATAGGAAAGTGCTTTGCACTTCCTATAAAATAAAGGCTTCGCCAATATTTGTACACAAATTTACTGTGTAAATTTGGCACGGCGAACAATGACGTGGACGATTCAGTAAAGTTTTGTCTTTTGCAGATTATATATCGTTCACTATTGTTCTTGCAATTTATTTCAAAACGTGCTAGAATATCAAATGCTATGATGTACATATACATCATTTTATATAAATTTCCTTTATAATCTAGCATTGCTAGTTGCACTTATATAAATGTTACTGTTAACCAAATAATTTTGGAAAGGAAAAGGTGAGTATATGTTTTGGATTAAATTTATTTTAGTTGCATTATCACTTGGGTTACTATTTGTTGCTCGGGTGATTTGTAAATCAATAGACAAAATAACATGGAAAAGCAATGTACCATTTGCTCTGTCAACTGTATTAGGAATAGCTTTCTGTATTCTTATGGCAGAAACTCACTGGAACATAATGATAATTCCCAAAGTAATAGTATTTATTTCAGTTTGTCTGTATGTTCTATTTAAAGAAGAGTTGGAAACATGTGGACCATTCTGGATGGGGATACTTATTGCATTTATTGCATGGATTATTACGGGCTATTTTTATATTGGTAAGCTTGAGAAAACGAATGATCCAGATGTTGCAATAACTACGTGTAATGTATTGTGTGCAAAGGATGGTACTATGACTTCTGGAAGTTTTTCTGGGACGATTATTTATGTACATGGTTCATCGTCAGAAAAGTCAGTGTATAAATATTATTATCAACAGGAAGATGGGGGAATTAAATTAGGGTCTATTTCTGTTGACGATACAACACTATATTTTCTTGAGGATGGGGAGGAGCCACGGATTGAAACCATATCCACAACATGGTATTATATGAACTACAACAATAATCCTGCAACTCGTTGTTTGGAGACAACTAATATAACATATAAGTTATATATTCCTGAAGGCTCAATAACAAATGTTTATGAGTTTGATACAGAATAAAAATTAAATGTGAAATAATAATGTGGAAAAGGCAGCAATTTAACGTGCTGTCTTTTTCATATAAAAAAATATCTACAACAAATAGCACTCTATAAGTGATAATTTATTATAGATATTTTCTCATATAGTAAACAAATATAATTTTTTTGAAAGAGCTTTTTAATTTTTGGAATTTATAATATAAGTAGTAAGCGTATTAACAATTTCTTTATCCTTATCATCAAATAAATTAAGCGAATTTATAATAAAAGAATCAACTGTTGTTTCAGATGAATCGATAATTCCAGAGAAAAGGGTGTTAGCATCAATTTCAAGTGCACCGCAAATATCAACAATTGTTTGAATACTAAGACCTGTTTTTCCATTTTCTAATAAGCTTACAAAGTTTATAGATTTTTGCAATTCACTAGCTAAATTTTCTTGACTAAGACCTTTCAATAATCTAATTTGTTTTACATTTTTTCCTAGTGTTGTAAGAACACTAGATTTTATACTTTTTTCTTCCATATGTAATACCTCTCTTTATACGATTTTATTAACAATAAAATTTAAATAGAAGAAAATACCACTTTAAAATATAATAACAACACTTGAAAATAACGAATTAGTTGTGATAAAACGTGATTATAAGTTTGAATTAGTTTAATAATAAAAATGACCTCTATATTTGGTAGAGGTCATTTTTATAAAAAATTCCTTCAAAATCCTACTGAATAAAGGCTTGAAAAAACTGAATTATTGATATATAATATTTAGCATTGAAATCAAAGTAAAGGGAGAGAAAGCTATGGGGTATAATTTTAAAGAAGTAGAACAAAAATGGCAATCAAAATGGTACAAAGAAGGAACATTTAATGCTAAACAAGATTTTTCAAATAAGAAAAAATGGTATGGATTAATAGAATTTCCATATCCATCAGGTCAAGGATTACATGTAGGACATCCTAGATCATATACAGCATTAGATATAATTGCAAGAAAGAAAAGAATGGAAGGATATAATGTTTTATATCCAATTGGTTTTGATGCTTTCGGACTCCCAGCTGAAAATTATGCTATAAAAAATCATGTTCATCCAAAAATAACAACAGAAAATAATATAAATCATTTTAGAGAACAATTAAAATCTTTAGGATTTTCTTTTGATTGGTCAAGAGAAGTAAATACAACAGATCCAGATTATTATAAATGGACACAATGGATATTTATTCAATTATATAAAAAAGGATTAGCTTATAAAGCTACAATGCCAATTAATTTCTGTACAGGATGTAAAGTAGGTTTAGCTAACGAAGAAGTTGTAAATGGTGTTTGTGAAAGATGTGGAAGTCCAGTTGTACAAAAAGAAAAATCACAATGGATGTTAAAAATAACAGAATATGCACAAAGATTAATTGATGATTTAGACGATATAGATTTCTTAGACAAAATAAAAGCTCAACAAGTAAACTGGATAGGCAGAAGTGAAGGAGCAGAAGTTAATTTTAAAATAGAAGGAACAGATGATACATTATTAATTTATACAACAAGACCAGATACAATTTTTGGAGCAACATATATGGTTGTAGCTCCAGAACATGAGTTAATAAAAAAATATGCAGATAGAATTACAAATATAGATGAAGTAAATGAATATAAAGAAAAAGCTGCATTAAAATCAGATTTTGAAAGAGCAGAACTAAATAAAGAAAAAACTGGTGTTGAAATAAAAGGAATTAAAGCAATAAATCCATTAACAAATGAAACTATTCCAATTTGGATTTCAGATTATGTTTTAATTACTTATGGAACAGGAGCAATTATGGCTGTTCCGGCTCATGATGATAGAGATTTGGAATTTGCTAAAAAATTTAATTTGCCAATAAAACCTGTTATTAGACCAAAAGGAGAAAGTAAAGCAGATGAATTACAAAATGAATTAGAAGCAAAATTTGATTATTTAATGAATGATGGTTCTGCAGAACCATATATGAAAGAAGCATTTACAGATGTTGAAAATGGTATTTCTGTAAATTCTGGATTTTTAGATGGATTAACATCAAAAGAAGCAATAGCAAAAGCAATAGATTATATCGAAGAAAATAAATTAGGTGAAAGAAAAGTAAATTATAAATTACGTGATTGGGTATTTTCTCGTCAAAGATATTGGGGAGAGCCAATACCAATGGTATATTGTGAAGATTGTGGTTGGAATCCAATTTCAGAATCAGAATTACCACTTGTATTACCAGATATAGAAGATTATGAACCAGGAGAAAATGGAGAATCACCTCTTGCAAAACAAACTGAATGGATAAAAACAAAATGTCCATGTTGTGGAAAAGATGCAAAACGTGAAACAGATACAATGCCTCAATGGGCTGGATCTTCTTGGTATTTCTTAAGATATATGGATCCACATAATAAGAAAGCTTAGCTTCAAAAGAAGCATTAGAATATTGGTCACCAATTGATTGGTATAATGGTGGAATGGAACATACAACACTTCACTTATTATATTCAAGATTTTGGCATAAATTCTTATATGATATAGGTGTAGTTCCAACAAAAGAACCATATCAAAAGAGAACATCTCATGGTATGATTTTAGGTGGAAATGGTGAAAAAATGTCTAAATCAAAAGGAAATGTTATTAATCCAGATGATATAGTTGCTGAATTCGGAGCAGATACATTTAGAGTTTACGAAATGTTTATGGGACCATTTGATCAAACTGCACCATGGTCTATGGAATCTATTCGTGGCTGTGGAAAATTCTTAGACAGAGTATGGAACATGCAAGAAATATTAGTAGATGGAGATGAATATTCTCCTGAACATGAAAAAATGATGCATAAAGCAATAAAGAAAGTAACTTCAGATATAGAAGAAATGAAATTTAATACTTCTGTTGCAGAATTTATGAAAATGACAAATGAATTCTATAAAGATAAAAAAATTAATAAAGCAGAATATAAAACATTTCTACAATTATTAAATCCTTTTGCACCACATATGACAGAAGAATTATTTAGCATTTTAGGTGAAGAAAAAACAGTTAATGAAACACCTTGGCCAACATATGATGAAGCAAAAACTATTGATGATGAAATTGAAATTCCAGTTCAAGTAAATGGAAAAGTAAAAGCGGTTGTTGTAGCTCCTAAAGATGCTTCTCAAGAAGAAGTTAAAGCAATTGTTGATAGCAATGAAACTGTTCAAAATGCTATTAGTGGAAAAAATGTTGTTAAAGAAATTTATGTAAAAGGAAAAATTTATAATATAGTAGTTAAATAAAATATAAAAATGGAACCAAGAATATCTTGGTTCTATTTTTTTGCTAAAGTTTATATAATATGAATTGCTATTTAATATTTCAAATTTGATATTTGTTTTGCAAATGTTTCATAGTTTGGTTTGTATTTTTTTAACATATCATAAAAGCTTTTTGTATGATTTTTAAATTTTAAATGGCAGAATTCATGAAAGATGATGTATTCAATAATATCTTTTGAATATCTAACTATATATGGATTTATACTAAATGTTTGTAAATCTTTATTGCATATAGCTAAAGCTCCTGAAAGTTTTTTTATTTCATAGTCTTCTGGAGCAAAATCGAATTCATGTCTTGCTTTTTCCATAATATTTTCAATTTCATTTTCTGCAATTTTTGTATACATTTTTAATAATATTATATTTACTAATTCTTGATTATCTTTTTTTCTATAGGTGATAGGTAGATGAATATTTATACAATTTTTTTCTAGATTCAATTCTGGAGAATTTATTTTTAAATAATAGATATTTACGTTATAATTTAATCCAAATATTTTTGCAAATTTTGGTTGTAAAGTTTCATCTTTTCCGAACAAAAAGTTATCATTATTTAATTCTATTTTTTCCTTTGTATTAGCTACTTTTACTAGTTTTAAAATATTCATTTTTATATCCTCCTACAAAATAAATGTTCGCAAATGTTTGTTTGTTTTATTTTACAATTATGAATATAAAATGTCAATACTTTTTTCGAAAAAATGTTCGGTATTTTTGCAAACACTTTATACAGTAAGAAAGAAATTTTTTAGAAAAAAAGAGAGAGGCTATGGAAGCCTCTCGAGATGAGATTTGAAGATTTAAACAGTAGTGAATATGGGATTTGTAAGTTACATGATTACTTTAAAACCATTTTAGGAAATTTTACGAGTTTTCCCGTTTTTCAGAACGATTTGTGTAGTAAGTCCAACATCATTTCGGTTAAATCCTATTGCATTTGTGCATACACGTGAAACATCTGTTGGATAGGCAATATGAGCCTTGTAGACTTTACCATTCCGAATGTAGCAGAAATGTGTTCCAGAGATAAAACCAAAAGCAGAAACCGTAGAATCGATTTCAATACCATTTAAGGTAAGGACGCCATCTGTGAGCATCAGTGTGAAGCTTTCTACAGTATCTTTGATGTAAAGTGTTGCGTAGGTATCTTTGGTTACAACATACGTTTTACTTGCCTTCCACTTATCAGAAGTGGTAAGCTGGCTAAGTGTGTAGGTTGTTGTATCTGTTACTAATTGGCTAATAAAGCCATTTTCGTCTGTTTTGTAGGTTTTGAACGCACCATCAAGAACAATTTTTTCAGCAGAGTACCAATTACCATACTTAAAACGATACAAAGTACCGTTTGTCTCATACAAATAGACATTATAGTCGGTATCAATACCCATAAATTTTACGCCCTTCAAAATATCAGAGAGGCGAACGCCGTCAGTTGCATTCAAAATGTGTTTGCCGTCAGAGCTGAGAATGATGCTTACCTTTAAAACATTTCCCTGATATGCATCATATACCATTTCTTCTGAAGAATTGGTGTAGATTGCAACTCTGTTGTTTGTGCTTGGTGTAGGGGATGGAACAACCGGTGTGGTAGTGTTGTTATCAGTTCCAGAAGGCTCTTTCAAATCAGAAAGATTTTTGGAACCAGAAGATGTTGAGACACTTATAGCTAAATCATCTGTATTATAACACAGTTCATTCGCACCAGATGTCAAAACTGTAACTACCTTATTGTTATTTCCAATCTTTAGTAATTCACCTTTACTTGTGACTACATAGAAAACACCATCTGTGCTGAAACCATTGTACCGATACCCAGATCCTGCCGAAGCAGTTGTTACTGCAGTTCCATTGCTGAAAGAAACAGTGTTCCCACTACTGTAAAAGGTACGTTTTGCAACGTATGAATCCTTTGAACTGTTGTAGGAATAATACTTGTAAACTGTTCTGCCACTCGCTGCATCATCGTAGGTATAACCATACGGAAGATTGTCCGAGTCGGCTGCAAATGCAGTAGTAGTACATCCGAGCATAACCGAGAATGCCAGCACCATAGCAAGGATAACACGAAAAACCGAAGAATTCTTAATCATAACGTTAACTCCCTTCTTGATTGATAAATCTTCGCATCTCATCTTGTTGTTCAACTAATGGATGAAAGTTCATCCAAAAATATTGAACGCCAAATCCCATAAGGCCATTATAGCACCATCAATAAAAATTAGCAAGTTTTTATGAAAACTATTTGTAGTTATGTTATTAAAAAGAAATATAAAAGATATTATTTTGAAAAAAGTTTATGAAACAATTGTGACTCTAAGAAAAAATAAAAGGTGTATTGTTAAGTATAGAACTTAATAATATGATTTAGCCCCATTTTACCATAATTTTCAGCAATTTCAAGTTTTGAAAATTTGGTGCAATTTGAATCACAAAAATAAACATTTGCTTACAGTATCAATAATTCTAGAAATTTAAAAATTATTATTAAGTTCTATACTTAATAATAATTTTTTTAATTTATAGGAGACAAGATATGAAACCAAAAGAAAGCAAACAAACAAGAAAAACAATATTAAGTAATTATTTAATAGTAATTAAAATAGTATTTATTATATCGCTATTAAATTTAGTAATATTTTTTAAAGCAGAAGTGAATGCAGCAACATATGGAAAAGATTATTTTGGGGAAGACTATTCAAATGGCTATATAAGAAGCCGTAGTTCTAGCGATGTTATTAGATCGTATGGAGTAAGTGTAAAAACTGGTAAGCAAATTTATTCTGGAGCTGATACAGCTCAGAAAAATAGAGCATTTTATACAGGAAATAATAAAAGTAAATCTGCATATATAGATTATTCAAACGCTGCGAGAACGATAAATAGCAATGGGGAGCCAACATGGCTTGATATAAGGGTATATATTTGGTCTGCTACGAATCATTCTTGGACTGTATGGCTAGAGGGATTAGGTCTAGATAATATATATCGCTCTGGTATTCAATATACTAATGTAGAATTTCATTTTTATACAACAGGGCATTGTGGTGAACCTGCTTATGAGCAATCATTTAAGGGTGTTTTAAAATTTTTTGATTTAGATACATCAGAGGGATGGGCTATACATTCAGGTTATAATCAAGTGTATTTGCAATCTGGAATACCAATAGGATATGTTGCTAAATGGGGACAAAACAGTAATAATAGAAACAATCCTTTTGGGACAAGTGGAACTTCTTCATATACATATTTTTTTGGAACTAGAGTAAACAATAGCACAGATAATGTATGGGTAGAAGTAAATAGTACACCTAGTGAACCATTTCATGTCACATATGGAACAAGAAACGGAAATAGAGGCTCAGGAATGTATTATACAGGAACGCCAATAGAATACTATATAAATGGAACACTTAAAGATACATATTATTGTGTACCATATGGAAGATATAGGCTTGTAGATACAGCTAAAATAGCAGGACAAGTAAGTAATTATACTGTTGATGGGTGGTATACTGATGCAAATTATACTAAAAAAGCATCTAATGGAATTGCAGGCACTAGTACAATAAAACTCTATGGAAGAACATTTAGTAATTATACAGTAAAATATAATGGAAATGGAGCGACAAGTGGAAGCACAGCTAATAGTAATCATGTATATAATACTTCTAAAAATTTAACACCAAATGGATTCCAAAAAAGGTATATAGTAACATTTAATGGTAATTATGAAGGTGCTAAAGAAGAAAAGAGAACAGCAACATATAAATTTAAAAATTGGGACACAAAAGCAAATGGAACAGGAACAAAATATAATAATAGTCAAAGTGTTATAAACTTAACATCAATAGCAGGTGGAATAGTAAATATATATGCAATATGGGAGCCAACAAGTGTAAGCTATGTTCCAGAACGAGAAGGATATAGTTTTCAAGGCTGGTATTTAGATGCAGAATGTACAGCAAAAGTAAGCGATAATGAATATACACCAACAAAAGATACAACATTGTATGCTAAGTGGGAAAAGGATTATACAATAACAGTAGATAATGACAGAAATGGACATACATACAATTCGTATCAGATTTTTCAAGGTGATTATTATGAAAAAGAAACTAAGGTAAAAGATGCAAATGGAGTAGAAAAAATAGTAAAAGTTCCAATATTATCAAATATAGAATGGAGCGAAGAATTCCAAAAAGAAATAGAAATAGGAAAGACACATGGAGACAAAATAATAGAACTTTTAAAAGAAAATGAAAAAGATAAATCTGAAACATATAAATTGTATACAAACTGTAAAACAGCAGAAGAGGTAGCAGAAGTACTAAAAGGAATGCCAAATGATGGAGAAATTATAAGAGAATTTACAAATATAGTTGGAAAATATATTTTAGAAAATAATATACCAATAACCAAAGGAACAAGTACACTAGTTGAGAAAAAAGATGAAAATGGAGAAGTAATAGAAACAAATTATAAAATAACACATTTAGAACCTGGATATTATTTAGTAATAGATGCAGAAGCTAATCTAAAAGACGACGCATATAGCAGATATTTAATAGATGTAGTACAAGATGTAACAATGGAAGTAAAATCATCTATTCCCAAATTAAAGAAAAAAGTAATAGGAAATAATATAAAAACATTAATAGATGAAAAAAGAAACACAGCAACATATAAAGAACCATCTCAAAATTATAATTCTGCAGACTATGATATAGAATTTGAATTAAAATCATACATACCAAATCCAGACGGATATAATACATATAAATTTGAGATAGTAGATATTCTAGCCAAAGGATTTGACTTAGATAACAATTCAATAAAAATATATTTAGGAGAAAATGAATATCCCAAAGTAGGAAAAGGTTTCGAGACAGAAAATTATACAATTGTAACAATAATAATTTCAGCAGAAAATTATGAAAATTATAAATCGTATTTTGAAGAAGAAGGAAAAGAATACCCAGAAGGATATGCAGAATCTCAATATGGAAAAACACTAATTTTAATTGAAATAACTGATTTAGTAGGCCAAATAAAAGATAATATTATCCTATCTGGGCAAGATGTATTTGTAAGATACAATAGTAAATTGAATGGAAAAGGAGAAGTTGGAAACATACCAAACATAAATGAGGCTTATTTAAAATATTCGAATGATCCTTACCATAATGACAAAATAACACAAACGACAACACAAACAACTTATACATATACAATAGATTTGGATGTAAGTAAAATAACAGAATTAAAAAGTCCAGATTCAGAAAAAGAATATTTAAGTGGAGCAGAGTTTGAAATATATAATGAGCCTAATACAGTAGAAGATAGAGAACCAATTGCAACAATAACAACAGATAAATTAGGACAAGCTCTATACAGTAGTCTAGGTACAGGAACATATTATTTAAAAGAAGTAAAATCACCAGAAGGATATAACAAATTAAGGGAAGAAATAGTAATTGAAGTAACAGCCACATGTGATGAACTCGGAACAATAAAATGGAGCGTAGAAGATAAGACAAATAATGGATTAATATATGCACAAATAGTAGAAAAAGAAGGTACAACAATTCCAGAAATAAAATTGCAAGTAGAAAATAAATCTGGATTTGAATTACCAGTAACAGGTGGAACAGGAACAACAATATTTACGATAGTAGGGGTAAGTATAATGCTAATATCAGTGAAATTAAACAAAAAAAGAAAATAGAAAAATAAAAAGAGTTTTACAATTAAAGAATTGTAAGATTCTTTTTTGTTTTAAAGAAAAAATGTTGTATATGTAGTTTTGAGCGGAGCTAAGTTCTATATAAAGCAAACTAATAGTAGTTACATTTTGAACTGTTATTAAAAAGATATATAAATGAAATGTAAAAGATAAATAAGCTGGAAATATGGGAAAAAACTTGTTTTTTACTATTAAGTATGAAACTTAATAATATGATTTATACTCATTTTACCATAAATTTAGGCAATTTCAAGTTTTGAAAGTTTAGCATGATTTTAATAATAAATGTTTAATTATATTTACAGTATCAATGGCTTTATAGATTTTAAAATTATTATTAAGTTTCATACTTAATAATAATTTTAAAAATTTATAGGAGAGTATATATGAAGCCAAAAAGAGGAAATAAAATAAGAAAAATAATATTTATTTTGTTTTTTATAAGTTTAACAATATTTTTGAAAACAGAAGTAAATGCAAGTGAAATTGGAATTTATGGAAAAGACTATTTTGGAGAAGAATATTCAAATGGATATATAATAAATAGGACGTCAGCTAATGTTATTGGAATTTCATCTGGAGTAAGTGTTAAAACAGGCAAGCAAATTTATGCGAATACTGACACAAGCTTATTTAATAGTAAATTTTATACAAGCAATAACACAAGTAAATCTGAATATATAGACTATTCAGAAGCTGCCAGATACATAAATGATAATGGAGAATCAATTTTTCTTGACATGAGAGTTTATGTTTGGACAGACAATAGAAATTATCCATGGGCAATATTTAACAGTGTTTTTGGAGTTCAAACTTTGTATAATGCAACTCAACATATAACTATAGAATTTCATTTTTATACTGCAGGGCATTGTGGAGAGGATTTTTATGAACAACCATTCAAAGGAATTATTTGTTTACAAGATTTAGATACTTATGAAGGCTTTTCTGTTTATTCTGGATATAATCGATTTACTATAAGACAAGGAACATCATTAATAAGTATTTTACCAGGAGATAAAAATAGCACTAATGGAAATAATCCATTTAGTACTAGCGGAATTGCTACGTATCCATATTTTTTTGGAACTAGAATTAATAATAGTTATGATAATGTATGGATAGAAATAGATAGTACTCCAAGTTCTCCATTTATATTTACATATGGAACAAGAAATTCAATAAGGACAATGTATACATATTATCAAGGCACTTCGATTGAGTATTATATAGATGGAGTACTAAAAGAAATATCATATTGTGTACCATATGGACCATATAAACTTATAAATCCAACAAGAATGGATAATGTGAAAGAAGGATATACAATAGATGGATGGTACACAGATACAAGCTACACTATAAGAGCAGAAAATGGAATTGCAGGAGAAAATACGATTAAAGTGTATGGAAAAACAATTCCTAAAGAAACATATACAATAACAGTCGATAATGATAGAAATGGACATACATATAATTCATATCAAGTATTTCAAGGAGATTATTCAGAAAAAGTAGATAGCGAAGGAAATAAAATACCAATATTATCAAACATAGAATGGGGAACGGAATTAAACAAAGAGGTTGAAGAGGGAAAAACACATGGAGATAAAATAATAGAGCATTTAAAGGAAAAAAATCCAAACTTATATAAAGACTGCGAAACAGCAGATGACATAGCAAAAGAGCTTCAAGGAAAGCCAAATGATGGAGATGTGATACGAGAGTTTACAGATATAGTTGGAAAATATATATTAGATAATCATATTTCAATAACAAAGGGAACATCAACACTTTTAGAAGAAAAGGACAAAACTGGAAATATAGTATCAAACTATAAAATAAAAGATTTAGAACCAGGATATTATATAGTAATAGATGCACAAGCAAACGAGAAAGATGATGCATATAGTAGATATTTAATAGATGTAGTACAAGATGTAACAATGGAACCAAAAACATCAATACCAAAATTAAAGAAAAAGGTAATAGGAAATAATGTTAAAACAAAAATAGATGGAACATATGTTGAAGATGAAAAAAGAAACACAGCAACATACAAAACATCATCCGAAAATTATAAGGCAGAAGATTATGATATAGAATTTGAATTAAAATCATACATTCCAAATCCAGATGGATATAATACATATAAATTTGAAATTGTAGATATTCTAGCTAAAGGATTTGATTTAGATAGTAAATCAATAAAAGTAATGTTAGGAGAAAATAAATATCCAAAAACAAGAGAAAAAGTAATAATTGGAAATGAAGAAACTGGCGAAGAAGATAGAACAGAAATAGTCGAAAATTACACAATAAAATATGTAGTAATCACTGCTGAGAATTATGCAGATTACCAAAAATACTTTGAAGAAGAAGGAAAACAATATTCAGAAGGCTACGCAGAATCTCAATATGGTAAGACACTAATTTTAATCGAAATAAATGACTTAATAGGACAAATAAAAGATGAGGTTGTAACTCCTGGACAAGATGTATTTGTAAAGTATAATGCAAAATTAAATGGAAAAGGAGAAGTAGGAAAAACACCCAATATAAATGAGGCATACTTAAAATATTCGAACACTCCATATAATAATGATCAAATAACTCAAACAACAACTCAAACTACATATACATACACAATAGATTTAGACTTAAGAAAAATTGCAGAATTAAAGCCAGAGATAAATGAAATAGAATACTTAGAAGGTGCAGAATTTGAAATATATAATGAACCAGATACAGTTAAAGATAGAGATTTAATTGCAACAACAACAACAGACGAATTAGGGCAAGCTCTATACAGTAGTCTAGGTGCAGGAGTATATTATTTAAAAGAAATAAAATCACCAGAAGGATATAATAAATTAAGAGAAGAAATAGAAATTGAGATAACAGCAACATGCGATGAATTAGGAACAATAACATGGAATGCCAGCGAGAAAAACAAAAACGATTTAGTATTAGCTCAAATAGGAACAAAAGAAATTGGAGAAGGAGAAAATAAAATATCAATTCCAATTGTAAAATTACAAGTAGAAAACAAATCAGGATTTGAATTACCAGTAACAGGTGGAGAAGGTATAATAATATTTATAATAATAGGTTTATGCATAATGTTAATTGCTATAATATCTTTAAAATCAAACAATAAAAAATAGTTTAATAAAAGAATCTCTAGTAGAAGAAACTCTAAATGGAGATTCTTTTATTTTTGATTAATTGGAATTATTGAATTTGTTATTTAAAAGATATACAAATGAAATGCAAAAGATAAATAAGCTAAAAATACTGAAAAAACTTGATTTTTACTATTAAGTATAAGACTTAATAATATGATTTATACTCATTTTACCATAATTTTTAGCAATTTCAAGTTTTGAAAAAATAGTGTAATTTAAATTATAAAACTCAAATTATAGTTACAGTATCAATGATTCTAGAGATTTTGGGATTATTATTAAGTCTTATACTTAATAATAATTTTTAAAATTGATAGGAGAGTAGATGTGGAACTGGAAAGAAGAAATAAAATAAGAAAAACAATATTTAAAATAATATTTATTTTTGTTTTATTAAATTTAGTAGTCTTTTTGAGAACAGAAGTAAATGCAGTTGAAATTGCAAGCTACGGAAAAGATAATTTTGGAGAAGAATATTCAAATGGATATATAAGAGATAGAAATTCAAGTAATGTTATTAGAATGTCTCCAGGGATAAGTATAAAAACAGGCAGACAAATTTATTCAGCAACAGCTTATGCCAATTATACGTTTTATACAGGTAATAATACCAATAAATCGGAATATATAGATTATTCAGAGGCTGCAAGAACTATAAGCAGTAGTGGAGAACCAATATGGCTAGATATGAGAATTTATATTTGGACCAGTAATCCTAATTATAATTGGGTAGTAGATACAAATACTCTTTGGGTTGGAAATATATATCAATCTGGTATTTTATATACAAATTTGGAATTTCATTTTTATACAGCAGGACATTGCGGTAATGATGAATATGAGCAAGAATTTAAAGGAGTTATTAGAATAAATGATATTGACTATTATGAAGGAATTATGGCTTATTCGGGATATAATAGATTTTTCACACAAGAAGGAATACCAATAATAAGTGTTTTACCAGAAATGATTAATAGTACACATTCATATAATCCATTTAGTAAAAGTGGAATTGCAGAACATCCATATTTTTTTGGGACTAGAGATTATGATTGTGTTGATAATATTTGGGTAGAAATAAATTCAACCTTAGATTCGCCATTTATGATTTCATATGCAGCAAGATATGGTTTAGGTGTATTTATATACTATATAGGAACACCAATAGAATATTATGTAGATGGAGTATTAAAGGATATAACCTATTGTGTTCCTTATGGCAAATATAAACTAATAGATACAACAAAACTTAATGCACAAAAATATGGTTATGCAGTTGATGGATGGTATACAGATACAAGTTATACCACAAAAGTTCAAGAGGGAATAGCAGGAACTGGTACAATTAAAGTTTATGGAAGGTATATAAAATATACAATAACAGTAGATAATGAAAAAGATGGACATACATATAATTCATATCAAGTATTTAAAGGCGATTATTATGAAAAAGAAGATGAAAATGGTAAAAAAATACCAACATTATCAAACATAGAATGGAGTCCAGAACTAAAAAAAGAAATAACAACAGAAGATGAACATGAAAAAGGAAAGACACATGGAGATAAAATATTAGAATTATTAAAAGAAAAAAATCCAGACCTTTATAAAGACTGCGAAACAGCAGATGATGTAGCAAAAGTACTACAAGGAAAAGAAATTGATGGAGATATTATTAGAGAATTTACAGATGTAGTTGGAAAATATATTTTAGATAATGATATAGAAATTACTAAAGGAACGAATTGCATAATAGAAGAAAAAGATGAATTAGGAAATGTTATAGATAAAAATTATAAAATAACATATTTAGATCCAGGATACTATATTGTAATAGATGCAGATGCAAACGAAAAAGATGATGCATATAGTAGATATTTAATAGATGTTGTACAAAATGTAACAATGGAACCAAAGTCATCTATACCAAAATTAAAGAAAAAAGTAATAGGAAATAATGTTAAAATCCAAATAGATGGAACGTATGTTGAAGATGAAAAAAGAAACACAGCAACATACAAAATGCCATCTGAAAATTATAATGCAGAAGATTATGATATAGAATTTGAATTAAAATCATACATTCCAAATTCAGATGGATATAGCACTTATAAATTTGAAATAGTGGATATTTTAGCAAAAGGATTTGATTATGATAGAAATTCAATAAAGGTGATGTTGGGAAATATTGAATATCCAAAAACAAGATTAAATGAATCAGAAGAACCAGTAGATAATTACACTATAAGAAATATAGTAATTACAGAAACAAATTATGAAATATATAAAAGTTATTTTGAAGAAGAAGGAAAAGAGTATCTAGAGAGCTATGCAGAAAGCCAATATGGAAAGACATTAATTTTAATCGAAATAAATGATTTAGTAGAACAATTAAATGCAGGAATTATAGAAAAAGCACAAGATGTAATAGTAACATATAACGCAAAATTAAATGGAAAAAGAGAAGTAGGAAACACACCCAATATAAATGAGGCTTATCTAAAATATTCAAACGATCCTTACCATAATGACAATGTTACACAAACAACAACTCAAACTACATATACATATACAATAGATTTAGACTTAAGAAAAATTGCAGAATTAAAATCTGAAATATATGAAATGGAATACTTAGAAGGTGCAGAATTTGAAATATATAATGAACCAGATACAGTTAAAGATAGAGATTTAATTGCAACAACAACAACAGACGAATTAGGGCAAGCTCTATACAGTAGTCTAGGTGCAGGAGTATATTATTTAAAAGAAATAAAATCGCCAGAAGGATATAATAAATTAAGAGAAGAAATAGAAATTGAGATAACAGCAACATGCGATGAATTAGGAACAATAACATGGAGTGTAGAAGATAAAACTAATAATGGATTAATACATGCACAAATAGTAGAAAAAGAAGGAACCACAATTCCAGAAATAAAGCTACAAGTAGAAAATACTTCAGGATTTCAATTACCAGTAACAGGTGGAAATGGAACAATAATATTTATGATAGTAGGTTTAAGTATAATGCTAATTGCAGGATTTTATTTAAAAGTAAATAAGAAAAAATAAATCAAAAGAGCGTATCATTTATGAAACGCTCTTTCTTTTACATAAGTTAATATTTTTGAGATTAATAGGTGCAAAAATTCATTAAATAAATTGTTATTTGTACGAATAAAATATACTTTATAGGATTTTCTTATTTCAAATTGATTAGTAAAAATATATTGTGAATGGAAGTTCCGCCTTGAAAGTAATTTGAATTAGAAGTTCTTGATAAAATTTTGTGGAAAATGTTCAAGCTTGTACTTGAAAGGGTGCCACAAAATTTATTTAGAACTTCTATGAAAATTAGCTTGAACTAGGAACTGTAGATGAATAATATATTTTTACTAATCAATTGTATATAAAACTTATAATTAATTTTTACTCGTACAAACAACAATTTATTTTAATAAAATCCTTACTGTTTCTTAATCTTCGGTTTTGAAATAAGCGACGCAATATATCCAAAGAAAATTGCAGCAGCAATTCCACCGCTAGCTGCTTTAATACCACCAGTAAAAGCACCAATTACACCATTAGTAGAAACTTCAGATATAACACCTTTAGATAAAAGATTTCCAAAACCAGTAAGAGGGACAGTAGCACCACATCCGGCAAAATCTATTAAATATTTATATATACCAAGACCACCTAAAATAGCACCTAAAGTAACATAAGCTACTAATATACGCGCAGGAGTTAGCTTTGTTTTATCTATTAATATTTGTCCAATTACACAAATTGCTCCACCAACACAAAAAGCTTTTAAAAGCATCATCCAATCAATATTCATAAAAAGCTCCTTTCTATATTTCTATACTTACAGCATGTGCAATTCCAGGTATAGATTCACCTTGCTGAGAAGAAGTTGAATTCATTAATGCACCTGTAGCCATTAATAGAATTTTCTTGTATTTTTTCTCTTGAAGTTGCTTGTAGATATATCCAGAAAAAACACTGGCAACACATCCGCAACCAGAACCACCAGAATGTGTATCTTGTGCTTCTTTATCAAAAATCATAACACCACAGTCATTATAATTTTGTTTTATATTATAACCTTTGCTTGAAGCTAAATCTATTAAGATATCTTTTCCAATGTAGCCTAAATCACCAGTAAAAATAGCATCATAATAATTTGGAGAACGACCAGTATCATGAAAATGTGTTACTAAAGTGTCAAGTGCAGCACCAGCCATTGCAGCTCCCATATTATTAGCATCTTTTATTCCCATATCAACAATTTTTCCTGGTGTGTATGCTGTTATATATGGTCCTGTTCCATTTTTTGTTAAAACAGCGCAACCAGAACCTGTTACAGTCCATTGACTAGAAGGCGGTCTTTGATTTCCAAGTTCTAATGGAAATCTAAATTGTTTTTCTGCACTACAAAAATGACTAGATGCACCACATAAAACATTTGTAGCAAAATCACCATCAATAAATGTAGAACCTACAACTAATCCTTCAACAAATGTAGAACAAGCTCCAAACATTCCTAAAAAAGGAACATTAATTTCTCTTAATCCAAAAGATGAAGCAATACATTGATTTAATAAATCACCAGCTAAACAAAAATCAATTTCTTGAGTAGCAAGTCCAGATTTTGAAACAGCCATATTTGCAGTTTCTTTTATAATTTTACTTTCAGCAGATTCCCAGCTTTTTTCACCCCAGAATTCATCTTCTAAACATTGATCAAAATATTGATGCAATGGACCAGCTTTTTCTTTAGGACCAACAATAGCTGCTGTAGATGCAATATTTACTGGATTTGCTAAAATGTAACTTTGTTTTCCAACCTTTTTAATAAAAATCACTCCTATCTATATAAACAAATAATTATCTTTATTTATCCTAAGTTAAAAATTAAATAAATAAATCCAACAATTATACTTGTTGAAATTCCATAAACAAGAACAGGACCTGCAACAGTAAACATTTTTGCTCCAACTCCCATAACATATCCTTCAGATTTATATTCCATAGCTGGTGATACAATTGAGTTTGCAAAACCTGTTATTGGAATTAGTGAACCTGCACCTGCAAATTTTCCTATTTTGTTGAAAACATTTAACGCAGTTAAAAATGCACTAGCAAAAACTAATAGCATAGATACAACTGCATATGAATTAGTTTCGTCAAGCCCTCTAGAAGTACATATTTCAAAAATAATTTGTCCAATAGTACAAATTAATCCTCCAACCCAAAATGCATTAAAACAATTTTTTAAAATTGGTGAATTGGGTGTTTTATAATCTACATATTCTTGATAATCTTCTTTACTTTCAATTGGTTTTATAATAATCATCTCCCTTAAAAAAATTTTTCTTTTTATTTATATTTTCCGTAAAATACATTAATTATTCATAAAATTTTCATAATTAAATTATAATATTCTAAAATGAATTTTTTTGTAGTAGGAAATTTATACAAGTAGAGATAAATTTCTGAACTAGATAATTGTAGCGAAATTTTGATTTTTAATAAAAGGAGTTAGTATGGACAAATATTTAAAACAATTAAGTAAAACATATAAAAATATTCAAGAGGTAAGTGAAGAAATTATAAATCTTCAAGCAATTTTAAATTTGCCAAAAGGAACAGAATTATTTATGAGTGATATTCATGGTGAGTACGAAGCTTTTATTCACATATTAAATAATGGATCTGGAATAATAAAAAGTAAAATAGAAAGTATATATGATAAAGTTATGACAAAATCTGAAATGAAAGATTTTGCAACTTTGATTTATTATCCAGAAGAAAAATTAAATTTAATAAAATCTAAAGAAATAGATTTAAATGAATGGTATAAAATAACTTTATATAGATTAATTGAAGTTACAAAAGCTGTAAGCTCAAAATATACACGTTCTAAAGTTAGAAAAGCAATGCCAAAAGGATTTGATTATATAATAGATGAACTTTTACATTTGCAAGGTGATGATGAAAATAAAGAACAATATTATAATCAAATAATTGAAAGTATTATTGATTTAAATAGAGCAGATAATTTTATTGTAGCAATTTCAGAATTAATAAAAAGAATGGCAATAGATCATTTGCACATAGTTGGAGATATTTATGATAGAGGTCCAGGAGCACCAATAATAATGGATAAACTTATGAATTTCCACAGTTTGGATATAGAGTGGGGAAATCATGATATACTTTGGATGGGAGCTGCAAGCGGGAATGATGCATGTATAGCAAATGTTATTAGAATTTGTAGTAGATATGATAATTTATCTACTTAGAAGATGGATATGGAATAAATATAAGACCATTATCAATATTTGCAACAGAAATCTATAAAGATGATTTATGTGAAAAGTTTTTACCTAAAAACAAAGATGTTTCCAAGTATAGTAATACAGATAAAATTGTACTTGCAAAAATTCAAAAAGCAATTTCGATTATTCAATTTAAAATTGAAGGAAACTTAGTAAAAAAACACCCTGAATATAAAATGAAAGATAGACTATTACTTGACAAAATGAATTTAGAAAAAGGAACAATTACAATTGCTGGAAAGGAATATGAATTAAATGATACTAATTTTCCAACTATTGACAAAAAATTCCCATATAAATTAACAAAAGAAGAAAATGAAATTGTTGAAAGATTAAGAGAATCTTTTATGCATAGTGAGAAATTAAATAGACATGTTAATTTCTTATATGCCAAAGGTCATATGTATAAAAACTTTAATTCTAATGTATTATTTCATGGATGTATTCCAATGAAAGAAAATGGAGAATTTGATAAATTAGAGGTGATGGGAAAATCATTAAAAGGAAAAGAACTATTAGAGCATTTAGAAAATGTAGCACATAAAGCATATTTTGGTGCAAAGCCAGATGAAAAAGAAGAAGCAGTAGATTTTATGTGGTATTTATGGTGTGGTCCAAAATCTCCATTATTTGGAAAAGAAAAAGCAGCAACTTTTGAAAGATATTTTATTAATGATAAAGAAACACATAAGGAAAATAAAAATCCATATTATTTATTAATAAATGAAGAAGAAATTTGTAATAAAATTTTAGAAAATTTTGAAGCAGACGTAGAGGAGGGACACATTATAAATGGTCATGTCCCTGTAAAAGCTAAAGATGGAGAAAATCCTGTAAAGGCAAATGGAAAACTTATTATGATAGATGGAGGTTTCGCAAAAGCATATCAAAATACAACTGGAATTGCAGGATATACATTAACATATAATTCACATGGATTAGTTCTTGCTATGAATGAACCATTTGAGTCCAAAAATAAAGCAATAGTAGATGGATTAGATATAAAATCTCAAACAATTTTAAAAGAAAATATAATAACAAGAAAAAGAGTTGCAGATACAGATATTGGCATAAAATTAAATGAAGAAATAAAAGATTTAAAACAATTGCTTGTTGCATATAGAGAAGGTGTATTAAAAGAGAATGCATAAATTTATTACATTTCTATTACTAACTTCAAATATATTGACTTTTTTCATATTTAAATATATAAATATAAGTAGAAAAAATGGCAAAATATAAGTTTTTTCGATTTTAAAGTACAAGGGAGAAAATCATGCTAAGCTGTTTAGGAATTTTTGTTGATAAAAACTTAATAAAATATGCAAAAGTAAAGAAAAGTAAAGATGCTTATAAAGTTGAAGCTTTTAATGTAGAAGTGTTTGAAGACCTAGAAAAAGCATTAGAAAAAATTATTATAGAAACAGATAGCACAAAAACTCCTATAAGCATAAATATTTCTAATGAACTTTATAATTATTTTGATGTATATTCTTTATTAGAGAAAAAAGATATCACAAAATCATTAGATATAGAATTTGAGATGTTATGTGATCAAAAAGGTTACGATAAAGAAGCTTTAGAATCAAGATATATATTAATGGATAATAGAGAAGATCCAGATAAACTAAAATCTATGTATATTTCTGTTAATAAAAATGACATAGATGAAAAAGTAGAAAAATTGTCAAAATATAGATTAGGTTCAATTTCTCCTGTATCAACAAGTATAACAAATCTTATTAATGAAAATGAAGATGAAAATATTGCAATTATTAATATTGAAAACGAAACACAAATTACAACAGTTGTAAAGGGGCAAATAAATAGAGTTGATATTTTAAATTCAGGTATGGAAGAGGCAGTTTCAGCAATAAATAGAATTGAAATGTCATGGAAAAAATCTTATGATGTATTAAAAAATGTAACAATATATAATCAAGATGTTAAAAGTTTAAATGAAGATGAAAACGAATATATAGATTTCGTAATGCCTGTTTTATATCAAATAGCTAATGAAACTAAGAAAATATTTAAAAATTCAAAAGAAAAAATTAATAAAGTATATATTACAGGTATGGGAGCTACAATTAATAATATCGATTTATACTTCCAAGAATTTTTTGAAGGAATAAGATGTGAAATTTTAAAACCATTTTTTATAGATAGTACATCTTTAAAATTCCCAATAAAAGAATATATAGAAGTTAACTCAGCAATATCACTTGCACTAGATGGTCTTGGATTTGTAAACAAAGATTTAAATTTTTCACCAGTATCTAAATTTGATAATCTAGATTTAGATTCAATAGAAGAATTTGAACCCAAAGATTGGAGTAACTTATTTAAAGATCCTTTAAATATTAATGAAAGAGCTTTAGTAAGAATAATTGCTGTATTTATTATTACAACTATTGGTTTTTCTACATTAGGTACAAGTGTTATGAATAGGATAAAATCTCAAACAGAAGATGTTCAAGCTAAAATTGCTCAAACAGATACTAATTTAAATAACATGAAGAATGAACTTAAAAAAATAGAAACTCAAACTAATGTATACACAACTTTAATAGATAATGTGGATTCTTTAAAAGAAGCTAATAATAATGCAGCCAATAGTAGAGTTATTCCCAAAGATGCAATACCAAATTTATTAAATCAAATAATGTATGTAATTCCACAACAAGTGCAAATTATCTCAATAGAAAATACAGAAGATAAACATATTGTAATTGAAGCGCAATCTGAGAAATATGAACAATTAGGATATTTTTCAGCAGCTATAAAAAATGATGAAATTCTTAAAAATGTTCAATCAACAATAGCAACAAAAACAGATTCATATGTTCAAGTTACAATAGAAGGAGATTTACCATGAGAAAATTTATATTAGTTGTTTTATTAATAGTAGTAGCTATAATTTGCTTTTGCATAATAGGGATTGGAATAAAAATAGGTCCTTTAAAAATTTATAGCTATAAAGAAATACAAAAAGCTAGTAGTGAAAGAAAAGTATTATTAGCTGAATTAAATGAAAAAAATGGAAATGAATTTGAAACAATACAAAAATCATTATTGTCTTCTGCAGAAAAGTATCAAGAGAAAAAAGAACAATATGATTCTTTAGTTGAAAGTGGAGACTTAACAGCAGAAAGTAATATATATAATTCAAGTTTATATGATATTGATTTTTTACTAACTGTAGTTGGAAAATATGCTACACAAAATGGTGTTACACTTCAGTTTGATGTTTTTAAAAGTACATCATCAACATCTGTTTCAACAGAATATATAATTTGTGATTTAAGTTTTACAGTAACAGGTGATTATATTCCAATAACAAATTATATTTCAAACATAGAAGATGATGATACATTAAATTTTGAAATAAGTGATTTTGTTTTAGAAAAAGGTGGACAAAATTTACAAGCAACATTTACTGTAAAAAATGTTCCTATAAATAGTAAAAATTTATCATCTATTCCAACAACTTCAAAGCCAAATATAAAAGTAATGAATTAAAGAAAGGTTGCGAAAATAATGAATAAAGTTATAAGAGAAGTATTCATAATTTTATTACTATGTATGATAGTAATATTTACAATAGGATTGCTATTTTATGATTGCATTCCACACAAAAATGAAAAAATAGATTCTGTTGAATATGTTGCAGATAAAAATGTAACTAATGCAATAAAACAAATAGAAGTAAATGGTGGATCAGATACTACAAATGATAATGAAGAGTCTTTACTTAAATCTTATAGTATTGGAAAAGATGATTTAACAGAATTTGCTTCAGAAAATTCATATGAAACAGGAAAAAAAGATCCATTTGCAGAGTATTCAAATACAGTTGAAGAAGAAGTTATAAAAACAGTAACAACAGTAAATACAACAAATGTTCAAACAAACAATAAAGTAGAAGATACAAAAAGTAATGTTTCAAACACATCTACTACTAATAATGTTATAAAAAATACTACAAAAGAAAATATAGTAGAATCATCTGAAGGAAGATATACTGAGAAGAAAAATTCTAAATAAAGAAAGGAACAATAAAAATGGCATTACAAAAATATGTAGTATTAATTGTAGTACTAATAATGCTTGCAGGATTAACTGTATATGTTGCATTAGATAGTGAAATTTTTGAATCAGAACCACAAACTGTAATTACTCAAGAACAAACAAATACTATTAATAATAAATAATAATATTAAAAAGAGGCATATGCATATTTATTTGTATATGCCTAAATTTATATAGGAAATAAATTATATGAAAAATAATAAAATTTTAATTATGGAAGTGATTATTTCTTTTTTTATAATAATTATTATTTCTTCACTAATTACTGTAGTGTGCTTAAAAATTAAATCAGATAGTCAAGAGGTAACTAATTCTTCTCAAAATTCAATAATTATTACTAGTATATTAGAAAATATGCAATCAAGACGATATTCAAAAATTGAAGAATATATTAATAATCTTTCTGTTATAGGTATTTCTAAGAAATTTGAAGAAAATAATCAAATAATAACTGTGAATGGAAGTATATTTCAAGATAAATTTTTTGGAGTAGAAATTCCAGATGGATATACTTTAGAATTAAGAATTCATGATTTAAATGAAGATTTTGATATTCAAAAAAGTGTTAATATCACTTTAAGTAACAATACAGGAACAGCAGAACTTTCAACAGTTATACAACGTGAAATTATAGAAAATTGTAATAAACCAGAAATTACAGATGAATATTTTAATGAACTTGAAATTAGTTTAGATGAGTATGAAATTATTCCAATAAAATATTCGTATAAAACAAATTCTTATGTAGTAACTACTAAAGGTGATAAAGATTGGTATAACTATTATGCAAAAGAATGGGCAAAAGTATTAGTATTTCCAATATATGGTGAAGATTTAAAAAATCATTTTATTAATTCAAATGGAAATGTAGAAAAACAAGTAACTTATAATGGATATACACTAAATTTAGAAAGTTATATATATACATGGATACCTAATTTTTCGATGAAAGATAATATATCATATTTTAGATATGGTAATGGAAAAAATTCTATAAAGCAAGAATTGTTATATAACAATGGAGAATATTTGTATTTAAATACGATATCAGATGTAATTTCAGATGTTTCAGAAGAATGTAATTTTAATGGTATATCTGGAGTTTGGAGAAAAATTGATAACGAAAATGATGTATATATAAGCAGTTTTAATGCAACAAAATTTGGACCAATAAATTTGCATTAATTTTTCTATTATCAAAATTTGATAGAAAGGAGGAAATATGTCTAGATTTATATGTAAAGTGTTAACACCACAAGGTCAAATTGTAAAAATAAAAATAACTGAAGAAGATAAAATTACATGCTTAAAAAATCTAAAGAAAAATGGTATGACTCCAATTAGCATTGAAAAGGTAACAGAATTTTCTAAAACTAAAAAAACTAAAGTTTCAGCTGATATTTATGCTAAAAGAAAGAGAAAAATAAATTTAGATTTAAGGAAAGAACTTAAACTTTCAGATAAAATAACAACTGATGACCTAATAAAACTTACTCAAGATTTTTTTGTTTTGAAAAAGTCAAAGTTTACAAATAAACATGCGTTAATGACACTTGTAAATACTACTAAAAAGCCAAAATTAAAAGAAATATTACACAAAATGATTAATAACATAGATGAAGGAAAATATATGTATAAAATAATGAAAGAATATCCAGACATATTTCCTTACATATATAGAAACATAATAAAAACAGGAGAACTAAATGATTTACTAGAAGAGGCATTGCAACATGCGATTGTATTTTTGAAAGATGAAGAAAGTTTAAAAAGTAATCTTGAAAGAAAAATAATTCCTCATATTGCAATATTTTTGGGAAATTTATTAATGATATTTTTATCTGTCCTAATAGGAATACCACTTATACAAGATATATTTGCATCTAATGGAAATATAATTGCTATTCCTTTTGGAATACGAGTATTATCATTTGTATTAGATTTTATTATAAAATATTGGTATATGTTAATTGGAGCAACAGGATTAATTATATTTGGTGTAATTGGATATATTCATACAAGTAGAGGGAAAACTAAATATGACCAATTTAAATATAACAATTTCTTAATGGGAAAATTATTATATTTATTAGATTTTTCAAGATTTATAAGATGTTTAAATATTAATATAAAAAATAAAATTAGATTTCAAGATGCTCTAGAAGTTAGTAAAAATGTTGTTGATAATACATGTATGATATCTACAATTGAAAAATCTATTAGCAATATTTATGTTGGAAAATCATGGATTACTCCATTTGAAAAGGATAAAATTTTAAATCCAATTATGCTAGAAATATTAAAAAAGAGTGAGAAATCTAAAACACAAGAAACACTAGAAAAAGTGATAGAGTATTTAGATGTAGAAATTGAAAAAGAAACAAAAAGAGTTATGAAATTATTACCAAAAATATCTTACAGTATAATTGTAATATTGTTAATATTATTTTTATTAATAATACTAATACCATGTTTGCAAGTTTTCTTAGGAGGATTTTTGTTTATATAGGAGGTACAAATGAATTTAGGAATTGATTTAGGTGGAAGTCATATTGGAGTTGGCTTAGTACAAGGAGCAGACTTTATAGCTACAGTAGATAAATTTTTTACAGAAGAAGATAGAAAAGATATAGAAAATGTAATTGTAAATAATATAGTAGAATTAATAAATAAAATTTTATTAGAAAATAATTTAAAATTAGAAAATATAGATAGAATAGGAGTTGCTTCTCCAGGAACTGTAGCTGAAGGGAAAATAACATCTGGAAATTTAAACCTTAAAGATTTTGATTTAAAATCTCGATTAGAACAAATATATGCAAAAGAAATAAAAATTAGAAATGATGGTAAATGTGCAGCATTAGCAGAGAAAAAATTTGGTGCAATGAAAGAGTTTGATGATTGTGTTTTTGTAAATATTGGAACAGGGCTTGGTGGAGCAGCATTTATTGATGGAAAATTATTAGAGCCAAAAAGATATTCTGGATTTGAATTTGGACATATGACTTTAGTAAAAGATGGAATACAATGTACTTGTGGAAAAAAAGGATGTTTTGAAAGATATTGTTCTATAAAATCTCTAAAAAATAGAATAACAAAAACTTTAAATATAGATGGTACAGATATTTCAGGTCAATATTTAAGAGAAAATTTAATGGTAAAATATCATGACGAAGTGCAAGATGATATTAATGATTTTATAGATTATTTGAGAATAGGAATATGTAATTTAATAGATATTTTTGAACCAGAAATAATTTGTTTTGGAGGAAGTTTTTCTTATTATGAAGGACATCCAGTTTTAAATAAATTAATTGAAGAAATAAACAAACCGAATACAACATTTAATGATTCTAAACCTCAAATTACAACAGCATTTTTTAAAAATGATGCTGGAATAATAGGAGCAACAGTAGAATAAAAAATCCATTAGTTGACAATAATATAAAAAAATAGTATAATATACGTTAGTATTAATGAGATTTATATAAATAAAGATTAGTTCGGAAAATATTAAAAAATAAAAATGTGCGGAAAAAATTGAAAGTTTTAAATTATTAAGAACAATTAAAAGCATATAGAGATTAGCTTTTTTTGTTCTTTAATTTTCTATATTAAAAAAAGATTATTAAAAAATAAGAGATAGTAATTTATAAAATTATGGTGTGTAAATATTAATTTTATTTTCCTAAATAGTCTAGAAATAGGCTATTTTTGCATGCAATCTTTAATTATAAATTTTAAGAAAGATACGAGAAATAAAATTTAAAAGAAAGGAGAGTATGTTAAACAAGCGGATTAAGTTTAATGTACAAATAGAAATGGAAGAAATAAAAAAATCAAATGAGAAGAGAAGAAGAACAAATAATACACAAAAGCAACCAAAAGCAGAACAAGGAGCTAATAAATTAAATACAAAAAATAGAAATGCTAAAACAGTTGCTTCAAAAACAAAAAGTAATAGTACAACTGAAAGTGTAACTGTTTCAAAAACAAATAATAAAAAAGTAGTAAAAAAACAAAGAGTAAATAATAAAAAATCTAAAAATGATAATTTAAAGCCAATGGTTGTAAATCAAAATGCTAAAGCTGTTGTTAAAGTAGAAGAAAGACCTTTAGCAATAAAAGAGGAATTTTCTTTTAAGAAAGAAAGCTTAAAAATAATTCCATTAGGTGGAATTGAAGAAATTGGAAAAAACATAACAGTTTTTGAATATGGGAATGATATAGTATTAGTAGACTGTGGAGTTGCATTTCCAGAAGATGATATGTTAGGAATAGACTTAGTTATTCCAGACTTTTCATATTTAGTAAAAAACAAAGAAAAAATTAGAGGATTAGTAATTACTCATGGTCACGAAGATCATATAGGATCAATTGCATATCTTTTAAAAGAAATTAATGTTCCTATATATGCTACAAAATTAACAATAGGATTAATTCAAAATAAATTAGAAGAACATCGTTTATTAAAAACAGCTAAACTTCATACTGTAAAACAAGGACAAACTATAGTACTTGGAAAAATGAGAGTTGAATTTATTAGAAGCTGTCATAGTATACCAGATTCTGTAGCTTTAGCTATCCATACACCAGTTGGAACAGTTGTGCATACAGGAGACTTTAAAGTAGACTATACTCCAATAGATGATCAAAAAATAGATTTAGGACGTCTAGCAGAACTTGGAAATAAAGGAGTTTTAGCATTACTTTCAGATAGTACAAATGCTGAAAGAAAAGGATATACAATGTCTGAAAGTACAGTAGGGGAAGTGTTTGATAAGCTTTTCTTAAACTGCAAAAAAAGAATTGTAATAGCAACATTTGCTTCAAATATGCATAGAGTTCAGCAAATAGTTAACTCAGCTGTTGCTAATAACAGAAAAATTGCTGTATGTGGAAGAAGTATGATAAACATGATAAATACTGCAGCAGAACTTGGTTATATACACGCACCTAAAAATACATTTATTGAATTAGATATGATTAAAAACTATTCAGATGACCAATTAGTAATAATTACAACAGGAAGTCAAGGTGAACCAATGTCAGCTTTAACAAGAATGGCTAATGGTGAGCATAGAAAAGTAAATATTAATTCTAACGATTTAGTAATAATTTCAGCAACACCAATTCCTGGAAATGAAAAATTTGTTGCAAAAGTAATAGATGATTTAATGAAAATAGGAGCAGAAGTTGTATATAGTTCTTTAGCAGATGTTCACGTTTCTGGACATGCTTGTCAAGAAGAACAAAAATTAATATTATCTATAGTAAGACCAAAATTCTTTATACCAGTACATGGTGAATATAGACAATTAATTGCTCATAGAAATACAGCAAGATTAATGGGAATTCCAGCAGATAACATTATTTTAATGAAAAATGGTAGAGTTCTTGAAATTAATGAGAATGAAGCAAAACTTACAGGAACAGTACAAGTTGGAAAAGTATTTGTTGATGGATTAGGTGTAGGAGATGTTGGAAACATTGTTTTAAGAGATAGACAACATTTATCACAAGATGGATTAATTGTTGTTGTATTAACAATGGATTCACATGGAAATGTAGTTGCGGGTCCAGATATAATTTCAAGAGGATTTGTTTATGTTAGAGAATCTGAAAACTTAATGGATGGAGTTAAAGACTTAATAAACATGGAAGTTATGAGATGTGTAGATAGTCATATTACAGATTGGTCTACAATGAAATCTGCAATAAAAGATTCTTTAAGAGAATATATATTCCAAAAAACAAAGAGAAATCCAATGATTTTACCAATCTTTATGGAAGTTAAATAAAGAAAGCTCTGCAATTGCTTGCAGAGCTTCTTTTAAATCTGTAAATTTACATCTTTTTCAAAACATTATTACGCAAACCAGTACTTGTCTGGTATTACTACGGTGGGCTCTTTTATGTGAAAAGCCCTGTTTTTTTCTTCGAACCTTTTTCCTGCCTCCATATATTTATGGAAAAACATGTCCCATGGAGACACATTCAGCGCAAGTTCTTCAGGATCGGTATTTTCGCCGGGCTGTATGTGCCATACATCATTAGCGGTGTATATAGCGTTTAGCCCAAAAGCAGCTACCAGATCAAAGAACTCTTTTCGCAGGTTTGAATCGATTACTACATCTGCTGTCCGAGGATCATAAAAGTCACTTATATTCTGAAACCGAACAGAAAAACATTTTACCATATCCATAATGTTTTACCTCCTAATAAAAAATGTTTTTGCTACATAATGGTATTATACACAAGTTTAGATATTATGTCAATTAAAAGTAGGCAAAAATACTTTATCAACAAATGTAATATATATAATTTTAATTCTTTGAGAAATATAAAAAAGTTTCACTAATTAAAATTTCATTTTGAAATTTTTAATGATATAATAACTTAGAGTTTAAATATAAGGTGGATAAATATGAAAAGTGATTACTCAAAAATTAAATATCTAATATTTGATTTAGATAATACAATAATTTTAGATGAAGAAGAAGATATAAATACATATAAAGATGCTTTAGAAAGCTTAAATTATGATCCTGAAGATTATCACAAAATTTATGATGCTGTTGACGAATATGAAATATCAGTAACAGAAGATGAATTATTTTTCACTCCAAAAGGATTGTTAGAATTTTTAAATAAAAAATTAAATAGAACTTATAATATAGAATTAATAAATAAATTATGTGATGTTATAGGCAAATATTGGATAAGAAAGGTTTTATTAGATGAAGAAACTGTCAAGTATTTATCTAGTAAATATAAATTATACATATATACTAATTTTTTTGGAGATGCTCAGTATCAAAGAATAAAAAATATAGGATATGATAAATATTTTGAAAAAGTATTTGGGCCAGAAGAATATGGTTTAAAACCATATAGAAAATCAATAAATATGGTTTTAAAAGAAATTGGTTCTGTAGCTGAGGAATGTGTTATGATAGGAGATAGTAAGGATAAAGAAATATTAGCTGCAAGTAATGTTGGAATGCAAGCAATATTATTTGATTATGACGGAAAACGAGATAAAAAAGATATTGACATAGATAATTATATTGTTGTAAAAGATTTAAAAGAATTGGAATCAATTTTATAAAAGTGGAAAGTAATAAAAATCAAAATATTTTATAAAAATTATATGCAAAATAACAAAAATATTGGAACGAATAAACATAAAACAACATATTGAAAAAGATAAATAATTTTGCTATAATAGAAAAGATTATAAAAGAAAAGAGGAGTTTATATGGATAATAAAGATTTAGCAAATTTAATATTTCCAGATGTAAAGAATTATACATACTATGAAGAAAAATATAAATCAAGAAATTTACCAGAAGGAGCTATTGTTACAAGATTTGCTCCAAGTCCAACAGGATTTGTTCATATAGGTGGAATTTATCAAAGTTTAGTAGCAAAATTTATGGCAAAAAATAATGGTGTATTCTTTGTAAGAATTGAAGACACAGATCAAAAAAGAGAAGTAGAAAACGGAACAAAACAAATTTTAGATGCATTAAAAGATTTTGATTTATCACCAGATGAATATATTGATGAAAATGATGTGGATCATGGTGAATATGGACCATATAAACAATCATTAAGAAAAGATATATATCAATCTTATGCCAAAAAATTACTAGAAGAAGGAAAAGCATATCCATGTTTCTGTAGTTCAGAAGATTTAGATAAAATTAGAGCAGACCAAGAAAAAGCAAAAGAAAGAACTGGATATTATGGAAAATGGACAAAATGTAGAAATATGCCAATAGATATGGCTATAGAGAAAATAAAAAATGGTGATCCATATATAGTAAGATTTAAATCACCAGGAAATCCAGACAAAAAAATAAAACATAAAGATGCAATTAAAGGTAGTGTAGATTTTCCAGAAAATGATCAAGATATAGTAATAATAAAATCAGATGGATTACCAACATATCACTTTGCTCATTTAGTAGATGATCACTTAATGGGAACAAATATGGTAATAAGAGCAGATGAATGGTTAGCTTCAGTACCATTACATTTACAACTTTTCTATGTAATGGGATTCAAAGCTCCTAAATATGCACATATTGCTCCAATGATGAAAATGGATGGAGAAGGAAAACGTAAATTAAGTAAAAGAAAAGATCCAGAATCAGCAGTAAGTTATTATAAAGAAGAAGGAATACCAAAAGATGCTGTTTTAGAATATTTAATGAATATAGCAAATTCTAATTTTGAAATTTGGAGAAAACAAAATCCAGAAAAATCTATGTATGAATTTCCTTTTGATTTAAAGAAAATGAGTGTAAGTGGTGCACTTTTTGATATGGTAAAAATGCTTGATGTTTCAAAAAATGTAATTTCTAGATATACAGCAGATGAAGTTTATAATAGTTCATTAGAATGGGCAAAAGAATATGATGAAGAACTTGCAGAAATGTTATCAAACAAAGAATATTCTTTAAAAGTTTTAGGAATTGAAAGAGGAAATGCAAAACCTAGAAAAGATATTGCAAAATGGTCAGATGTTAAAAATACTATTTATTATATGTATCCAGAAAAATTTGCTAAAAATACAGAATATGAATATCAAAAAATAACAGATAATGATGAAATAGAAAAAATAGTTAAAACATATTTTGAAAAATATTACAACGAATCAGATGATAAACAAACATGGTTTGATAAAATGAAAGATTTAGCAGAAGAGTTTGGATATGCTAGAGAAGTTAAAGAATATAAAGCAAATCCAGAAAACTATAAAGGTCATGTTGGAGATATAAGTACTGTTATAAGAGTAAAATTAACAGGAAGATGCAATACACCAGATCTTTATGAAATTATGCAAGTTTTAGGAAAAGAAGAATTATTAAATAGAATTTAATATGATTAAAAAAAGAAATTTAAGATATATTCTTGGATTTCTTTTTTTGTTGGTTGCATAAAATGTTATTAAAAAGAAATATAAAAGAAATAATTTTCTTTATAAATCGATGAAACTTAATAAAATAAATGACTTTGAGCATTATCCATATTATTAAGGTATATACTTAGTAATATGAATATAATTTATACCCACTATTATTTTAGCAAAAAAACGCTTTTTTGCAAATGTATCAAATTTCTAATGAATTAAAATACAAAATCTGCTAAGCTTTAATAATACCAATACTTACAATGGCGTTTAAAATTATTATTAAGTATATACCTTAATAATAATTTTAAAAATTCATGGGAGTTTACATATGAAAGAGAAAAAAGCACAAAAAACGTTAAAATTAATATTTTTTATTGTTATATTAGTTCTAATAATATTTTTGAAAAATGAGACTTATGCAGCAATATATGGAAAAGATTATTTTGGGGAAGAATATTCAAATGGATATATAAGAAACTGTACATCAGCAGATGTTATAGGGCATTCTTCTGGTATAAGTACAAAAACAGGTAAACAAGTTAATATATCCAATAGTTATTATTATAATACAAACTTTTATACATGTAATAATATAAGTAAGTCTGAATATATAGATTTTTCAAAAGTAGTTAGATATATAAACGATAATGGAGAACCTATATGGCTTGATATGAGAATATATTTTTGGACTAATAATTCAAGTTATCCGTGGACATTGAATCAATCTTATTTTGAGATTGTCCATGTATTTAGTAATATTATTCAGCATACGACTATGGAATTTCATTTTTATACTGCTGGACATTGTGGTGAAAATGATTATGAACAAGAATTTAAAGGAATTGATTGTCTTTCAGATATAGATACTAGTGAAGGATTTTTAATTTATTCTGGATATAATAGATTTTATTTACCTCAAAGTACCGCATTAGTAAGCGTCTCAAAAGGAAATGCCAACAGTACTAATGGAAATAATCCATTTAGTACAAGCGGATTAGCTACATATCCATATTTTTTTGGAACTAGAACTAATAATAGTGTTGATAATGTATGGATAGAAATAGATAGTACACCAACATCGCCATTTAAGATTATGTATGGAACTAGAAAATCTTCAAGAGGAGCAAGTATAAGTTATACAGGGACTCCAATAGAATATTATGTAGATGGAGAACTAAAAGATATATCATATTGTGTACCATATGGTACATATAAACTTATAGATACATCAAAATTAGATGCACAAAAATACGGTTATGCAATAGATGGTTGGTATACAGATACAAGTTATATTACAAAAGCTTATGATGGAATTGCCACTGAAAACACAATTAAAGTTTATGGGAAATATATAAAATATACAATAACAGTAGATAATGAAAAAGATGGACATACATATAATTCATATCAAGTTTTTCAAGGAGACTATTCAGAAAAAAATGATGATAAAGGAAATAAAATTCCAATATTATCAAATATAGAATGGGGAGCTGAATTAAATAAAGAAGTTGAAGAAGGAAAGACACATGGCGACCAAATAATAGAAACTTTAAAAGAAAAAAATCCAGAACTTTATAAAGACTGTGAAACAGCAGAGGATGTAGCAAAAATTTTACAGGGAAAAGAAAATGATGGTGACATTATTAGAGAATTTACAGATGTAGTTGGAAAATATATTTTAGATAAGGGGATAGAAATTACAAAAGGAACTAGTGAATTAGTTGAAGAAAGAGATAATGATGGAAATGTTGTTTTAAATTATAAAATAAAAGACTTAGAACCAGGATATTATATTGTAATAGATGCAGATCTAAATGAAAAAAATGATGCATATAGCAGATATTTAATAGATGTAGTACAAAACGTAACAATGGAGCCCAAAACATCAATTCCCAAATTAAATAAAAAAGTAATAGGAAATAATCTTAAAACATTAGTAGAAGAGTCATATGTTGTAGATGATAAAAGAAATACAGCAACATATAAAACGCCATCTGAAAATTATAATGCAGAAGATTACGATATAGAATTTGAATTAAAATCATACATACCAAATCCAGATGGATACGGTACTTACAAATTTGAAATAGTAGATATTCTAGCAAAAGGATTTGATTATGACAGAAATTCAGTAAAAGTAACACTAGGAAGTAATGAATATCTAAAAACAAGAGTAAACGAATCTGGAGAAACAGTAAATAATTACACTGTAAGAGATGTAGTAATTACAGAATCAAATTATGAAACATATAAATCATATTTCGAGGAAGAAGGAAAAGAATACCTTGACGGATATGCAGAATCTCAATATGGAAAAACATTAATTTTAATCGAAATAAATGATTTAGTAGAACAATTAAAAGCAGATGTTGTAGAAAAAGCACAAGATGTAATAGTTACATATAATGCAAAACTAAATGGAAAAGGTGAAGTGGGAAATACACCAAAAACGAATGAAGCTTATTTAAAATATTCAAATAATCCATACCATAATGAGAAAATAACACAAACAACAACTCAAGTAACTTATACATATACAATAGATTTAAACTTAAGCAAAATAGCAGAACTAAAAAATGAAGATTCAGAAAAAGTATATTTAAGTGGAGCAGAGTTTGAAATATATAGTGAGCCAAATACAGTTGAAAATAGAGAACCAATAGAAATAATAACAACTGATGAATTAGGACAAGCTCTATATAGTAGTTTAGGAGCAGGAACGTATTATCTAAAGGAAACCAAATCACCAGAAGGCTATAATAAATTAAGAGAAGAAATTGAAATAGAGATAGTAACAACATGTGATGAATTTGGAACAATAACATGGAGTGTAGAAGATAAAACGAATAATGGATTAATACATGCACAAATAGTAGAAAAAGAAGGAACAACAATTCCAGAAATAAAATTACAAGTAGAAAATACTTCAGGATTTCAACTACCAGTAACAGGTGGAACAGGAACAATATTATTTACAATAACTGGTTTGAGTATGATGTTTGGAATAATAATTAACTTTAAATTAAATAGGAACAAATGAAAATAAATATTTAATATAGAAATATTTTATTTGATATGATATACTTAAGAAGAAAATAAAAAAGGAGAAATGTTCTTATGCCTAATGTACCAGAAAATATTAATAATATAATAAATGAATTTGTAAAAGGTATAAATGAATTACTAGGAGAAAGAGTAAAGAAAATAATATTATATGGTTCTTATGCTAGAGGAGATTATAACACAAGTTCAGATATTGATATTATGATTTTAACAGATTTAACAGATGACGAGATTGTAAAATATCGAAAAAAAGTAATATATTTAGCTTATGATATGGAAAGTGATAATAATTTTGAAATTACTTTATCACCACTTTTAAAAAATATAGATAAATTTAATTATTGGCTAGAAGCAATGCCATTTTATATGAATGTCCAAAAAGAAGGAGTGATTTTAAGTGAGTCCTAAAATATCAAAAGAATTATCAAATCATAGACTAGAACAAGCTAAAGAAAATTTAGAAGAAGCAGAGTTATTGTATAGTGCTTCTAAATATAAAGGAGCTAATAATAGAGCATATTATGCAATTTTTCATAGTATAAAAGCTGTATTAGCATTAGAACCAATTGATTTTAAAAAGCATAAAGATGTTCAAGCATACTTTAATAAAAATTATGTGAAAACTGAAATATTTCCTAAAAAAATGGGACATAAAATAGCAGAATCAAGTAAATTTAGAGAAGATAGTGACTATGATGATGAATTTATTGTAAATCCAGATGAAACAAAAGAACAAATTAATACCGCAAGAGAATTGATTGAGTTGGTAGAAAAATATATAAATGATAAAAAATTAATTTAAAATGTAATTAAAAAAAGCTAGGAATTTTTCTTAGCTTTTTTTATATAGGAAATTATTAATAATTTCCTATATAAAAATAAATTTAAAGCTTGTAAAATGTTGTTATTTAAAAGATATACAAATGAAATGCAAAAGATATAGAAAACACAAAAGCCTGAAAAAACAAGGATTGTGCTATTAAGTATATAACTTAATAATATGATTTATACTCATTTTACCATAAATTTTGGCAAATTCAAGTTTCGGAAATTTATCATATTTTTAAAAGTAAAAGTCGGATTTTACTTACAGTATCAATAATTTTATAGATTTTAAAATTATTATTAAGTTATATACTTAATAATAATTTTTTTATTTATAGGAGATAAGATATGAAACAAAAAGAAAGTAATCAAACAAGAAAAACAATATTTAGTAAGTATTTAATAGTAATTAAAATAGTAGTTATTATATTTTTATTAAATTTAATAATGTTATTAAATAGCAAAGTATTTGCGGCTTCTGATCAACTTTTATATTATGGAAAGGATAATTTTAGAGAGGAATATTCAAATGGATATATAAGAAATTGTACGTCAAGTGATGTAATAAGAACTTCATCTGGAGTGAGTATAAAAAATGGAAATCAAATTAATCCAAATACATGGTATGGATTTAAGAGTATGACATATTATTCTGGAAATAATACAAGCAAGTCAGAATATATAGATTTTTCTAAAGCAGCTAGAACTATAGACAATAATGGAAATCCAATATGGTTAGATATGAGAGTTTATATTTGGACTAATAATTCAAATTATCGTTGGGCACTACACACAGGTGAATTTGTTATATATAATTTGTTAAATAAGGTTACTCAGTATACAACAATGGAATTTCATTTTTATACAGTGGGGCATTGTGGAGAAAGTAATTATGAGCAATCATTTAAAGGAATTACTAGAATGGCAGATATGGATGCTCGTGAAGGATTTTATTTTTACTCAGGATATAATCAATTTTATGTACCACAAGGTAATATTCCAGGAATATATGTTGCAAAAGGAAGTAAAAACAGTACTAATGCCAATAATCCGTTTGGTAGAAGCGGAATAGCTGAACATTCATATTTTTTTGGAACTCAGGATAATGATGTGCTTGTTAATGTTTGGGTAGAAGTTAATTCAATATCAAGCACACCACTAAAATTTGCGTATGGAATACAAAATGATCCACGAGGAGGATATTTATATTATACAGGAACTCCTATAGAATACTATATAAATGGAACACTTAAAGATACATATTATTGTGTACCATATGGTAGATATAGACTTGTAGATACATCTAAAATAGCAGGACAAGTAAATAATTATACTGTTGACGGTTGGTATACAAGCACAAGTTATACTACAAAAGCATCTAATGGAATTGCAGGTACTAGTACAATAAAGCTTTATGGAAGAACATTTAGTAATTATACAGTAAAATATAATGGAAATGGAGCAACAAGTGGAAGCACAGCCAATAGTAGTCATGTATATAATACTTCTAAAAATTTGACATCAAATGGATTTCAAAGGAAATATACAGTAACATTTAATGGAAACTATGAAGGTGCGAAAGAAGAAAAGAAAACAGCTACTTATAAATTTAAAAATTGGGATACAAAAGCAAATGGAACAGGAACAAAATATAACAATAGTCAAAGTGTTATTAATTTGACTTCAACAGCAGGTGGAGTAGTGAATATGTATGCAATATGGGAGCCAGCAAGTGTAAATTATGTTCCAGAACGAGAAGGTTATAGTTTTCAAGGTTGGTATTTAGATGCAGAATGTACAGCAAAAGTAAGTGATAACGAATACACTCCAACAAAAGATACAACATTGTATGCTAAGTGGGAAAAAGATTATACAATAACAGTAGATAATAGCAAAGATGGACATACATATAATTCATATCAGATTTTTCAAGGAGATTATTATGAAAAAGAAACAAAAGTAAAAGATGCAAATGGCGTAGAAAAAATAGTAAAAATTCCAATATTATCAAATATAGAATGGGCAAAAGAATTACAAAAAGAAGTAGAACAAGGAAAAACACATGGTGACAAAATAATTGAATTATTAAAAGAAAATGAAAAAGATAAATCTGAAAGTTATAAGTTATATACAGATTGTAAAACTGCAGAAGATATAGCAGAAGTATTAAAAGTAATGCCAAATGATGGTGATGATTATTAGAGAATTTACAAACATTGTAGGAAAATATATTTTAGAAAATAATATTCCAATAACAAAAGGAACTAGTACATTAATTGAGAAAAAAGATGAAAATGGAAATGTGATAGATACAAATTATAAAATAACACATTTGGATCCAGGATATTACATAGTAATAGATGCTAATGCAAACGAAAAAGATGATGCATATAGTAGATACTTAATTGATGTAGTACAAGATGTAACAATGGAAGTAAAATCATCTATTCCTACTTTAAAGAAAAAAGTAATAGGAAACAATATAAAAAATCAAATAGAAGGAACTGGAACAAGCGAAGAAAATACAGCTCAATATGTGATAGATAAAAAAAGAAATACAGCAACTTATAAAGAATCATCTCAAAATTATAATTCCACAGATTATGACATAGAATTTGAATTAAAATCATACATACCAAATCCAGATGGATACAGTAGCTATAAATTTGAAATAGTAGATATTTTTGCAAAAGGATTTGATTTAGATAGCAATTCAATAAAAGTATATTTAGGAGAAAATGAATATCCAAAATCGAGAGAAAATTCAGAGACAAAAAATTATACAGTTACATCAATAGTAATTACAGCAGAAAATTATGAAATCTATAAAAAATATTTTGAGGAAGAAGGAAAAGAATATCCAGAGGGATATGCCGAAAATCAATATGGTAAAACATTAATTCTAATCGAAATAAATGATTTAATAGAACAACTAAAAGATAAGATTGTAACTGTAGGACAAGATATATTTGTAAGATACAATAGCAAATTAAATGGAAAAGGAGAAATAGGAAATATACCAAACATAAATGAAGCATACTTGAAATATTCAAATGATCCATACCATAATGATAAAATTACACAAACAACACCACAAATAACCTACACATATACAATAGATTTGAATTTAAGCAAAATAGCAGAATTAAAGGCAGAAACTGGTGAAAAGACATATTTAGGTAGAGCAGAATTTGAAATATATAGTGAGCCAAATACAGTTGAAAACAGAGAACTAATCGCAAAAATAACAACAGACGAACTAGGACAAGCATTATATAGTAGCTTAGGAACAGGAACATATTACTTAAAAGAAATAAAATCGCCAGAAGGTTACAATAAATTAAGAGAAGAAATAGTAATTGAAGTAAGTGCTACATGTGATGAATTCGGAGCAATAACTTGGACAGTAGAAGATAAAATAAATAATAATTTAATCTTTTCACAAATAATAGAAAAAGAAGGAACAACAATTCCAGAAATAAAATTACAAGTAGAAAATACATCAGGATTTCAATTGCCAGTAACAGGTGGACAAGGAACAGTAATATTTACAATAGCAGGTTTAAATATAATGCTACTTGCAATATTTTGGATAAAGGCAATTAAAAAAGAAATATAAATTGATATCTTAATAATACTTTCAGGACAGTTTCTCACTGTCCTGTTTTTTTATGTGTTATTAAAAAGATATATAAATGAAATGCAAAAGTTATATAGGCTGTAACACTTGAAAATAAATAAAAAAATGTAGTTTTTATACTATTAAGTATGCAACTTAATAATATGATTTATACTCATTTTACCATAAAATCTGGCAAATTCAAGATTGGAAGATTTAGTGAAAATTGAATTATTAAAATGAATATTTATTTACAGTATCAAGTACTTTGTAGATTTTAAAATTATTATTAAGTTGCATACTTAATAATAATTTTGAAGATTTATAGGAGATAAGATATGAAACAGAAAAGGAGAAATAAAACAAGAAAACTAATATCAAGAATATGGATATTAATATGTTTAATTATTGGAATATTTATATTTTCTGAGAAAGTTTATAAATTAGAAAATAGTTATAATGTAAAAAAACAAGTAAATTTAATGGCAGAGCAAGTACAGAATGATCCATCTAATGTATTAGTATTAAATACAAATGTAAATTTAAATGCAGCAAATGGAAAAGGTGGTGTAGACTTAGATTGGTCAACATATGATGCTACAGGAAAAGTATTTAAAGCATATCAAAAGAAAGAAAATTCAGAAGAATGGGAAACAATATCAACTTTTGATTATTATTCAAATGGAATAGAACCAATAAAAGTTCTAAATATTTATCCAAATTCAAGTGAGGTACCAACAGTAACTTTTAAATACTTGGATGGAACAAGTAAAAGTCTTCCTAAATCAGCAGCATTAAAAGTGTGGATGGAAGGTGGAACGATGAATGGAACATCTTTCGAAGCATATGGAAAAAATCCAATAACAGGAGAGCAAATAATAAAAGTAATACCAATAAGCAATACAGAGTTTAGCAAAAATCCAAATATTGTTTGGAATTATGATGTTTTAATGATTGGAACCTGGGATGGAAATGGACATCAATCATTGAATGATAATGCAATTAAGATAATTGAAGAATATATAAAAGCAGGTTATGGTATTTTAAGTGGACATGATACAATGAGAGAATCAGTATCAAATGGAATTTTAAATAAATTAAGAAAATATTTTAATATTGATATTAATGAATTAAGTAGCAGTAATAATTGGAAGTATTCTTCTACTACAATAACTGTAAATAAAACGGGAATATTAACAAATTTTCCATATGAATTACCACTAGGGACGAAATTAACAATTCCTTTAACACATACGATGTCAAATGCTGCTGTAGGTAATGTATGGATGACATTTATAAATGGTAGTGGAACAACAGAAAACTATAAGGGAAAAGGAAATCCATATTATTATCTAACAACATGGAATAACACAGCCATGATACAAACAGGACATTCAAATTGTGAATCAACAGATGATGAAAGAAAAGTATTAGCTAATACATTATTTTATTTAAAGCAATTAACAAAGATGACAAATTTAATTGATAATTCATCGCAGGACTTAAAAGCACCAGATGCACCAAAGATATTTGCAGAGTTAGTAAGTAATGATAATAATATAAAGATAGACTATAGCGCAAAAGATAATGGAAGTAAATACTCATTTTATGTAGAAGCATATGATAGTAGTAATTCAAACACAAAGCTTGCAACGTCTAATGAAAGTACAGAAATAGTAGTAACAGGAACGAGAGGTTGTTATTATATTGTTGATGAAGATAGTTCAAATAAAGATTTTGATATAAATACAGCCAAATATACAGAAGATACGAGTATAATTTTAGATGTAATAAATAACGGAAAGTATATTCATATGAAAGCAGTTGATATTGCGGGAAATGTTGGAGCACCTTCAGTAATAAAAATTGATGTGGAAGAATATACAATAACAATAGAAAATGATAGAAATGGACATACATATAATTCATATCAAATTTTTCAAGGTGATTATTCTGAAAAAGAGGATGAAGAAGGAAATAAGATTCCAACATTATCAAATATAGAATGGGGAGAAGAATTACAAAAAGAAATAGAAGAAGGAAAAACACATGGAGATAAAATAATTGTATTATTAAAAGAAAATGAAAAAGATAAATTAGAAAAAGAAAAAATATATACAAAATGTGAGACAGCAGAAGATATAGCAAAAGTACTACAAGGAAAAGAAATTGATGGCGAAATAATTAGAAATTTTACAGATATAGTTGGAAAATATATATTAGAAAATAATATTCCAATAACTAAAGGAACTTGTGAATTAATAGAAGAAAAAGATTCTAATGGAAATGTAATAAGTTCGAATTATAAAATAAAACACTTAGAACCAGGATATTACATAGTAATAGATGCAGAAGCAAATCCAAAAGATGACGCATATAGCAGATATTTAATAGATGTAGTGCAAGACGTAACAATGTATCCAAAATCATCAATACCAACTATTCGTAAAAAAGTAATAGGAAATAATATTAAAATATTAGTAGAGGAATCATATGTTGAAGATGAAAAAAGAAATACAGCAACATATAAGGAAGAGTCAGAAATATATAATGTAGAGGATTATGATATAGAATTCGAATTGAAATCATATATCCCAAATCCAGACGGATATAGTACTTACAAATTTGAAATAGTAGATATTTTAGCAAAAGGATTTGACTATGATAGAAATTCTATAAAAATTATGCTAGGAAGTACAGAATATCCAAAAACAAGCGTAAACGAATCTGGAGAAACAGTAAATAATTATACTGTAAGAGATGTAGTAATCACAGAATCAAATTATGAAACATATAAGAATTATTTTGAAGAAGAAGAAAAAGAGTATCTAGAAGGATATGCAGAAAGCCAATATGGTAAGACATTAATTTTAATCGAAATAAATGATTTAGTAGAACAGTTAAAAGCAGGTGTTGTACAAAAAGCACAAGATGTAATAGTTACATATAACGCTAAATTAAATGGAAATGGTGAAGTTGGAATTACCCCAAACACAAATGAAGCATACTTGAAATATTCAAACAATCCATATAATAATGAACAAATAACACAAACAACAACTCAAATAACTTATACATATACAATAGATTTAAATTTAAGCAAAATAGCAGAATTAAAAAATGAAGATTCAGAAAAAGTATATTTAAGTGGAGCAGAGTTTGAAATATACAGCGAGCCAAATAAAGTTGAAGAAAGAACAGCAATAGCAACAATAACAACAGACGAATTAGGAAAATGCTTATATAGTAGTTTAGGATCAGGAACATATTATTTAAAAGAAATAAAAGCACCAGATGGATACAATAAATTAAGAGAAGAAATCGAGCTTGAAGTAAATGCAATATGCGATGAATTAGGAACAATAACATGGACAGTAGAAGAAAAAAATAATAATAATTTAATTTATGCACAAATGGTAGAAAAAAAAGGAACAACAATTCCAGAAATAAAATTACAAGTAGAAAATAAATCAGGATTTCAATTACCAGTAACTGGTGGGACAGGAATAAGAATATTTGTATTACTAGGATTAAGTATAATGTTACTTGCTGTAATATCCTTAAAATCAAATAAGAAATGATAGTTTAATAGTAGAATCTCTAGTAGAAGAAAATCTAATTAGAGATTCTTTTTTGTTATTAAGTGGAATATAAAAATGTCGTATTGACTAGAAATCTTGAAATTTATATAATAGAATTACCAAAGTTCGAAAAGTACAATAATAATGATGAACTAAGTACTTGGGTAAAATTTATAACAAATCCAGAGGGAATAGATATGAAAGATATGAGTAAAAATAAATTATTAAAAGAAGCAAAAGAATTACTAGTACAAATAAGTGGGGATGAAAAAGAGCAAGAACTAGCACATCAAAGATTAATGTACATAATGGACCAACAAGCAATTGAAGCAGCAGGATTTGATAAAGGAAAAAAATCAGGACTTGAAGAAGGAGAAAAAATTCGGAATAGAAAAAGGAATAAATTCAGAAAAAGTAAAGATTGCAAAATCTTTATTAGGTAAAAATATAGACATTAATATTATAATGGAAGTTACAGAATTAACAAAAGAGGAAATCGAAAAATTAAAATAATGTAATATATGAATTGAAATATTAAATTTTAAATAAATGTTATAGTGATGAACCAAAATAGATGTTTATAATATCAGTATTAAGTATTATGTTAGTTACGGGAATTTGCCTTGTTAGAACTGCAAAATTATGGTATAATTAATGTGTAACTCGATAGCAACTACGTTCAAACAAGTTAGGAGGATGCTGTATGAAGAAGAATAACTTGTTAAAAAGTAAACCAACCAAAGTATACGAAATTTGCTCAACAGAACGGGAGGTGTACGAAACGCAGTCGTGCCAAGTATTAAGGGTGCGGGATAGTGCCAATGCACTCGAGAAGATTTCAGAGGAAATAGGGGAAGAGGTAGACACAGTTGTAAACTATCTGTATAACAGAATGAGAGACCTTTGTCTTAAAGATGCTGTGAAAGAAACTATCGATTCCAAAAAATATGATGTCGTAGTAAGTATTAGGGACTATCAACAATCACGTACAGCGGTAGTTAAAATTAACAAGCGAAGCGTGAAAGAGAAGATTCAAAATGGAATAAAAAACTTTTTTACCGAATCAGCGGGATAATTGTTAATGTTTTGTTTTGAAAATTAGAGCTGTTTTTTGAGGTTGCCCACAGGTTGGTGGGCGGCTTCTAAATAGCAAAAAGATGAGGATAATTAGTTATGGAATATAATATTGGAGATATAGTAAAAACAAAAAAAGCACATCCATGTGGTAGCAAGGAATGGGAAATAACTAGAATTGGAGTAGATTTTAAATTAAAGTGTTGCAAATGCGAGCACACAATTATGCTTCCACGTGAGAAAGCTTTAAAAATGATAGTAAAAAAAGAAATTAAAAATATATAGAAAAGCTGGAAAGTATTTACTTTTTCAGCTTTTGTGTTATAATTAGAAAGGTATAGCGAGTAGATGTTATATTTATAAGGAGAGAGGTTATGATGAGAAAAAAGGTTTACACAAGGGAAGGCGAACACTCAGAAAAAACAAAATCATCGTACACAATCGCATACTACCGGCTAACGGTAGAAGATTTCTCAGGAGTATGTGATTCCAAGCTGATTGACGAACTCTTCGAATGCTACAAATCTGAAATGCTGGAGTGGAGATTAAATCGGCTTAGAAAAAAGCATAAGAGATTGGAAACAGAAGTTGAAGACCACGGAACTATTGCAACTGTTACAATCAAAAAGAGACCATTGTTAAAGAAGTAAAACAATATTGCCCTTTGCATGAATTTGCGAGGGCAATAAAATATTATTTTCAGTTTTCAAAAAAAGGTTTACATTTTATTATTTTATGATATAATATTATCCATAGTAAAAAAACGTTTGATTAAGAACTAAGTAATAAATTAACTTTTTTAAGAGAGCTTATGGTTGGTGAGAATAAGTAAAAGTATTTATGAAATCTACTCTTAAGATGTTTCTAGCAAAACTAGACCGAGTTGTTGCAGGTTATAGCAATATAATAAGAAAAAACAAAGGTGGTACCGCGATTATTCGCCCTTATACAATTTTGTATAAGGGCTTTTTTGTATTATAGAAAAATCATAGATTTTCCTATAATACAAAGCCTTAGGCAAACTTCGCACACAAGTTTATATGTAGCTTCTATATTTATCTTATAAATATAGAAGTACTGAAACTGTAACAGCTAAAGCTTAACAGTTTCAGCAAATTTCAGGAGGGAAAATATGGAAAATGTAGAAATTGGAAAAGTGTACAGACATTTTAAAGGAAACTACTATTTTGTTGAAAATGTTGCACTAGATTCGGAAACTAAAGAAAGAATGGTTGTTTATAAACCATTATATGAAAGACAAGACTCGCAAATTTGGGTAAGAAGAGAAAAAATGTTTATAGAAGAAATTCCAGAAAGACCAGATAATATTACAGGTCAAAAACATAGATTTGAATTATGTGAAGAACTAAGTAAAGACTATACAAAAAAATAAAATAGATACTAACAAAGTAATCTATAAAAATATTATCAAAAAATTAAATAAAATATAGGAGTGAAAAATTATGATAGATATTAAATTATTAAGAGAAAATCCAGAAATGGTAAAAGAAAATATTAAAAGAAAATTTCAAGATCACAAATTAGTTTTAGTTGATGAAGTATTAGAACTAGATAAAGAAAGCAGAGAGTTAACATTAATGTGTGATGAACTTCGTATGAAAAGAAACTCTATTAGTAAAGAAATTGGTGCTTTAATGGGACAAGGAAAAAAAGAAGAAGCAGAAGGTAAAAAACAAGAAGTTCAAGAAATTAATGAAAAATTAGCTGCAAATGAAGGTAGAGAAGCAGAATTAAAAGAAGAAATAAAAGCAAGAATGATGAAAATTCCTAATATAATGGATGCATCAGTTCCAGTAGGAAAAGATGATACAGAAAATGTAGAAAACGAAAAATATGGAGAACCAGTAGTTCCAAATTATGAAATACCATATCATGCAGATATAATTGAATCTTTAAATGGATTAGATAAAGAAAGTGCTGGTAGAACAAGTGGAAATGGTTTCTATTATTTATTAGGAGACGCAGCAAGACTTCATGAAGCTATGATTGCTTATGCAAGAGATTTCATGATAAACAAAGGATTTACTTATTGTATACCACCATTTATGATAAGAAGTGATGTTGTAAATGGAGTTATGAGTTTTGAAGAATTAGAAGCTATGATGTATAAAATTGAAGGTGAAGATCTTTATTTAATTGGAACAAGTGAACATTCAATGATTGGTAAATTTAAAGGACAAATAGTTAAAGAAGAAGAATTACCAATTGCTATAACAGGATATTCTCCATGTTTTAGAAAAGAAGTTGGTTCTCATGGTCTAGAAGAAAGAGGATTATATAGAGTTCATCAATTTGAAAAACAAGAAATGATAGTTCTTTGTAAACCAGAAGACCAAATGGATTGGTATAACAAAATGTGGAGTTATACAGTAGAATTCTTTAGAAGTTTAGATGTTCCAGTTAGAACATTAGAATGTTGTAGTGGAGATTTAGCAGATTTAAAAGTTAAATCTTGTGATGTTGAAGCATGGAGCCCACGTCAACAAAAATATTTTGAAGTAGGAAGTTGTTCTACTTTAGGAGATGCACAAGCTAGAAGATTATCAATTAGAGCTAAAGGAGAAAAAGGAAATTATTTAGTTGCAACATTAAATAATACAGTTGTAGCAAGTCCAAGAGGATTAATTGCAGTTCTTGAAAATAATTACCAAGAAGATGGAACAATTAGAGTTCCAGAAGTATTAAGACCATATATGGGAGGAACAGAAGTATTAACACCAAAAAAGTAATAAAATAGGGGTAATACGATGGATAAAAAAATAGAAGAAAAATTTGACAGCAAAGCTTTTGACAAAGAAGTTATAAGTATTATAGTAACAAGCTTAATTGCAATAAGTGTATTTGATATCATGAACATATTTTTAAATTTTTCAACTAAGCTTGGATACTATACAAGTAGCTATAGTTTTAGATTTTCAGTATTAATGAGTGTAATTGTATTTACTTTGTTTTGGATGCTATTCAAAAAAGCATCCAAAGCAACTATAAGTTGCTATATTATAGTGTTTTTGCTTAATCTTATAACAAATTTAAAGATTATATATACTGGAGAACCTCTATATTTTTCAGATGTAAAATTTTTAAATCAAATAGGTGGACTTTTTGGAATTGTATCAAGGGGTGGTTTTTCAAGTGTTCATTTATCAACTATTATTGGATTTGCGATTTATGCAATAATACTTGTAGCAATCATATTATTAAATCGAAAATATGATATAGAAATAAAATCTAAAAAAATTAGAATTTCAATTGTAATAGTTGATATATTATTGTTGTTAGTTTTATTTGTACCTAATCAATATACGAAAGATTTCTATTTAAAAGTATTTTTTGATTCTGAAAACTATGTAGATTATAATTCATATACAAATAATTATAGTTACTATATGAAAAATGGAATGATAAATGGTATGTATGGAATTCTATTAAACAATAGATTTTCAGAACCTGAGGACTATAACGAAGAAGAAATTAAAAATACTTTAAATTCAATTGGTGATACATCAAATACGAAATTAGGTAAGCCCAACATAATAGTTGTTTTTGCAGAATCATTTTTTGATGTTAATAGATTAGAAGAAGTACAATTTGATAAACCAATTACAAGTAATTTTAATAATTTAAAAAACGAAGGAAAACTTATTAATTTAATCTCACCAGCGTATGGAGGAATGTCAGAAAACGTTGCATTTGAACTATTTACTGGTGGAAGTATGAATTATTTTCCAAAAGGATATATTCCAATCATGTCTTTATATTCAAAAAATAATATAAAGGATAGACCTTCAATTATAAAGGTTTTGAAAGAGAATGGATATAATTCTAAAATTACTTTCGCTAAAGATTATTATAATTCTGAAGATGCATTTAAACAAATAGGATTTGATGAATATGTTGAGCTTAGCGATACAATGGATGTTGATGAAGTAACAGATGAATATGCTATAAATTTAATTATAGAAGAATTAAAAAATAAAAACGAAAATGATAAACTATTTTATACAATTGAAACTTTTGAAGGCCATATGCCATATTTAGAAGATAAGTATGAAAACTATGATATATCAATTGTTAAAAGTAATTTAGATGAAGATGAAAATATAAGTTTAAGAGTATATAGTCAATCAATATATAATACAGATAAGCAATTAGGAAAATTATATGAATTTGTAAAAGAGTATAATGAACCTACAATAATATTATTTTTAGGTGATCACTTACCATACTTGTATACATCTAATAATTATAATGTAATAAATGATTTAGAATATTTCAATACAGATGATGAATTACTAAATTATTATAGAAAATATAATACACAAGGATTACTACTTGCAAATTTTGATATATCAGAAGTAGAAGTTCCAGAATATCTTGGAGTAGACTTAGTATTTGCAAATTTAATAAATCAAATGGATATAGAAAATATTAGTTTCTATAAATGGTTAAATTCAACCAAAGATATTTTAACTGCGTCAAACAGATATATATCTTTAGACAAGAATGGAAATAGATATTATACAAATGAATTAAAAGATGAAATGAAAAGAATATATAATTTAAAAAATAATATGCAATATATGCTTTTTATGAAATAGAAATAAAGATTGGAGAAGGAAAATGATAATAAATAATCCAAAATTTGAAATATCAGCAGTAAGTAAAAAACAATATCCAAAGGGAAATCTTCCAGAAGTAGTATTGGTTGGGAAATCTAATGTAGGAAAATCTTCTTTTGTAAATACTATGGTAAATAGAAAAAATTTAGCTAGAACAAGTAATGTACCTGGAAAAACAAGACAAATAAATTTTTATAATATGGATAATAAATTTTATTTTGTAGATTTACCAGGATATGGTTATAGTAAAATGTCTAAAGAAGAAAAAGTTATTTCAGGTAATTTTATTGAACAATATTTAGAAGAAGGAAATAATGTTGCCTTAATAATACTTTTATTAGATATAAGACATAAACCAACAGCAGATGATATTCTTATGTATGATTATATTTTAAAAAGTAATTTACCATTTATGGTACTTACAAATAAAGCTGATAAAATTGCTGTAACAAAAGTAGATGCGGAAGTAGAAAGAATAAAAGAAATTTTAGGAATTTCTTATAGTACAATATTACCATTTTCATCAGAAAGAAAAATTTATCAAGAAAATGTTTGGAAAGAAATTGAAAAATATGTAAAAGATGAATAATTTGATATAAAATACATAAATTATATAATAGGAACTAAATTTTAAGTACATATAAATTTAGTTATATGTAATGAATAGGAGATATATTTATGTATAGTGAATTTGTAAAAGAAGTTGAAATATCAGATTTAGATGAAAACGAAAAAAATAGTGATCTTATAAAAAATATAAAAATAGTAAAAGAAACTTTAAATAATATGTACAATAATATGCAATTTGCAGATGGAGATTTAATAGATTATTTTACTTATCAAATAAAAGCAGAAGAGGCAAAGTATGATTATTTAATAAAACAAGCAAAAAGTAAAAAAATAAAAATAGTATAAAACAAAAAGTTCGCTAAGCAATTAGCGAACTTTTTACATACATATATTATTTTATTCTACTGTTACGGATTTTGCAAGATTTCTTGGTTTATCTACATCCAATCCTTTTTCTTTAGAAATATAATAAGCTAAAATTTGTAAAGGTATAACTGAAAGAACAGGAGAGATAAGAGTATTTGTTTTTGGTATTTGGATAACTTCATCAAAATCATGATTTAACTCTTGATTTGTAACAATAAATGTTTTGGCACCTCTAGTAACAACTTCTAATAAGTTACTTACAGATTTTTCAACTAACATTCTGTTTGTTAATACAGAAATAACAGTAATGTCATTTTCGATTAAAGCAATTGCACCATGTTTTAACTCTCCTGAAGGATAAGCTTCAGAATGAATGTAAGAAATTTCTTTTAATTTCAAAGAACCTTCTTGGGCAACAGAATAATCAATACCTCTACCAATAAAGAATACATCTTTTTCTTTATAAATTCTTTTTGCAAAATTTTTAATTTTATCTGTATCTTTTAATACTTCTTCAATTTTTGAAGGAAGAAGTAAAATATCATTTTTTAATTCAATAGCTTTTTCTGAATTCTTTTCTAATATTTCAGAAAAATAAATTGCAACAATTGAAAGTAAAACAATTTGAGAAGTATAAGCTTTTGTAGATGCAACAGCAATTTCAGGCCCAGCATGTGTATATACAGTATAATCTGCTTCTCTTGTAATAGAAGAACCTATAACATTAGATATTGCAATTGTTTTTGCACCTTTAGATTTTGCAAGTTTTAAAGCAGCTATTGTATCAGCTGTTTCTCCAGATTGAGTAATAAACAAGCAAAGAGTTTTTTCATTAATTATAGGATTTCTGTATCTAAACTCAGAAGCTGCATCAACTTCTACTGGAATTTCGCATAATCCTTCAAAAATTGGTTTTGTAGCATATCCTGCATGCATAGCAGTGCCACAAGCTACTATAAAAATTTTATTTATTGAACTTAAGTATTTTTTATCTATATTTATATCTGGAAGAAGTGTTTTAGAATCTTTTGAAATTCTAGAACCTATAGTTTCTCTAATTGATTTTGGTTGTTCATTAATTTCTTTTAACATGAAATCTGGGTAACCATCTTTTTCAGCAGCACCAGCATTCCAAGTAATATTTTGACATTCTTTACTAATTTTATTTAGCTGACTATCATAAAAATCGATAGAATTTCTAGATATAAAAGCAAATTCGTTATCATTTAAAAGATAAAAATCTTTTGTGAAAGAAAGAATTGCAGGTATATCTGAACTAATATAATTTTCACCAGCGCCTTTTCCGATAACTAAAGGACTGTCTTTTCTAACAACAATCATATTATCTGGATACATAGAAGATAATATTTCCAATGCATAACTACCTTTTAACATCTTGCAAGTATTGGCAACAGCATCCAATAAACGTAAATTACCAGTTTTTTCAGAAGATTCAAAATAAAAATGAATTAAATTTGGTATAACTTCTGTATCTGTTTCAGATAAAAATGTATAGTTATGTTTTTTTAGAAATTCTTTTAAATCCGCATAGTTTTCAATAATACCGTTGTGAACAACAGCAAAATTTCCTGAATTATCCATATGAGGATGAGAATTTATACTAGAAGGTTTACCATGAGTTGCCCATCTAGTATGACCAATTCCGATAGTACCTTTTAAAGAATTGATTCCATCTGTATTATTTAATTCGTTTACACGACCTTTATTTTTTACTACTTTTAAACCAGTAGATTCCATAGTTGCGATTCCTGCTGAATCGTAACCTCTATATTCTAGTCTTAAAAGACCATTAATTAATATTGGTTTTGCTTCCTTTTTTCCTATATAACCAACTATTCCACACATAAAAAAACCACCTTTCTTATAAAATGGGTACGAAATTTAAAGGTAGTATTGCTACCTTAATACCCACTTTTCTAATAGGGTGTAAGTAAGATTATTTACTAAAACTTGTTATAATATCACTATTATTTTTTGATTTAGTATATGGTAATAATCAATACCACTAGAGTATCCGCCGAATATTTCGATAACTCTAGACCTCGTCAACTGCTATAAGCAGTTCTGGCGCTAACTATCTGTTTTATAAATCTCCTTTCCTAAATAACTTACACTATATAACCTATTTCTACTCTATAATATGTGAAATATTCATAAATGTCAATTAAAATTTTCTGGAAATAAAAAATTCTATTGTAAATGAAATTCTGTAATGCTATAATTCAAGTATAATTGGAATGTTAAGAAAGGGAAATTTATGGAAGAAAATAAAATACCAAATTTAGAAATGCCCCCAAAAAATAATCAAGAAAAATACTTAATAACTAGTGTTGTTTCTGAAGAAAATAAAGAATATTTTTTATATAGTGATGGAAAATTATATGAAAAAGATGATAATGGTGAGTTAAGAATAGTTGACAATGTAACACCAGAAAGTAAAGAATTAATAAAAAAAATAATGGAAAATTTTAAACCAGGAAAAACAGATATATATGAACCTGAAAAAATTGCTCCTGTTACCAAAAGAAAAATAGAAGTAGATGTACCAGAATTATAAAATCACATAAGAGAAAGTGAGTTACAAATGGCAAATAGTATCTATAAAGATAAAAAAGTAAAAAAGAACTTAGAAAAATATTTTAAAAAATATATCAATACTATGAATGTAAGCAATAAGTATAAACCACTATTAGTTGATATTTTGATGAGAAGAGCAGATACATATGAATTGTCTCCAGAAGATATAAGACAAGATGTTGTATCTTTACTATATAATTTAGATGAAATATCTATTGATGATATGCCAGAAGGATATGAAAATGCAGCAGGGCTTTATATGCCAGAGACAAAAGAAATTTTAATAGCTAAAGGATATTCTCAAGTGGTGCAAGATGATAAATTGTATCAAACATTAACACATGAGGTATATCATGCATTGTCTAAAGATGAATATGGTAGGGATAGATTAGGTGGATACAATAGCCTAACAGGAGAATATAATTCATCATTATTAGAAGCAATTGTTGAAAAATCATCATATAGAGCAGCTTTTGGGAATGACAAACAAAGTAATATTTATTTTAATAATAGTGCAGATGGATATTCAGATATAACATTTATAGTAGATGCTTTAGAAGCAACATATGGTGTTAGTGAAAAAGATTTTTTGAAAAATGCTATAATGGGAAGAGAAAGATTAGCTAGTTTTTTAGCATCACATTCAGGAGAAACACCAGACTCTGCATATCGTTTTTTAGATGAAATTGAAATAAGTTATGCACAATTACACCATACAATGTATCCATTTGAAGGAAAAGAACAAACACCATATCAAAAATCACAAAATATAAGTAGAGCACTAAGTGGAATATATAATCTTTGTGAAAATAAAATGGCTGAAAGAATTAGATATACTAATGTACACTCATATCAAGAGATTTCTAACTTAAATGATAATTTTAAATATAGTCATAATAAATTATCTGCAATTATGAATGATAGAATGGAATTCTTTTCACTATATTATGGCTCAAATATAAAAAATGAAGTTCTATGGAATACACAAGGGTATAAAAATAATACTCTTTTTAAAATAAATGATATAGAAAATCTAGTACAAGCCGCACCAAATTTTTCAAATGAAAGAGATTTTATTTCAGCATATGGATGGGCTAAACAAGGAAGAGTATCAGATTTATCAGCAGATTGTAGAGCATATTATAAAATACAAAATAATTTTCAAGAAACTTTACCAATTACACAGGAGATTGTAAATAAAGAATTTGAAGATGAAGAATTTGGACCACAATATGATAATTCAAAAGCAAAAAGAATGATAAGAAGAGTTAAAATCAAGGAAAATAATATATTAAAAGCAGGAATAGATAAAATTAAATGTATGTTTGCAAGAAAAGATCAAAGGCTTCTTACAAATGGAGCATCTGCTACAAGTAATTATCAATCACAAAATGTAGAGCAATCTACAATATTTCATACATTAACAGAAGAAGAACAAGAATATTATAATAATCAAGTTAAACAAGCTGTACAAAATTCAAGTAGAAATAAATCACAAGAGGAAATAGAAAAAGAAGAAAGATAAAATAAGAGGTGTTATATGGATAATATAATTAGTAAATTAAAAGTCATGTATACAGAAGAACAAATTCAATCAAGAATAAAAGAAATTGCACAAATGATAGATAACGATTATAAAGGAAAAGAATTGATAGTTATTTCTGTATTAAAAGGTGCAATATTTTTTACAGTAGATTTAGTTAAAAAAATGGAAACTCCAGTAACACTTGAAATGATACAAGTATCTAGTTATCAAGGAACACAAAGTACTGGAAATGTTATAATAAAAAAAGGTTTAGATGAAGATATTTCTGGAAAAGACGTATTAATAGTTGAAGATATTATAGATACAGGTTACACACTAAAATATTTAAAAGAATATTTACAAACATTAAATCCAAATTCTTTAAAAATTGCTGTTCTAGCAGATAAAAAGGAAAGAAGAGAAATTGATGTAGATATAGGCTACACTGGTTTCGAAATAGAAAATAAATTTATAGTAGGGTATGGATTTGATATAGATCAAAAATATAGAAACATACCATATATAGGTTATATAGAAGAATAATGGAGCGGGCAATAATGTTTGATATTGAAGAGGAATTAAAAAAACTTCCTGAGAAACCAGGAGTTTATTTAATGCATGATAAAGACGACACTATTATATATGTAGGAAAGGCAATTGTTTTAAAAAATAGAGTAAGACAATATTTTAGAAAAACAAATAAAACTCCTAGAATTGAAAAAATGGTTTCCTTAATAGACCATTTTGAATATATAGTAGTTGGAAGTGAAGATGAGGCATTAATATTAGAATGTAATTTAATAAAAAAATATAGACCAAAGTTCAATGTTTTGCTTAAGGATGATAAAACATATCCATATATAAAGGTAGATATTAAATCAGATTATCCAAGTGTATTTATGACAAGAAGAATTTCAAATGATGGTGCAAAATATTTTGGACCATATCCAAATGTTGGTAGTGCAAAAGAAATGGTAAGTTTTATTAAAGAAAAATTTCAAATAAGACAATGTAAAAATTTTAAAAATCAAGATAGAGCTTGCTTAAATTATCATATAAAAAAATGTTTAGCACCTTGTATGGGATATGTTTCAAAAGAAGAATATAGAAAACAAATAGATCAAATTTGTTTATTATTAGATGGAAAAATAGATAGTATAATAAAAACTTTAGAAGAGGAAATGAAAACATATTCCAAAAATTTAGAATTTGAAAAGGCAGCAGCAGTAAGAGATAGAATATTAGCAATTGAAAGAGTATCTGAAAAACAAAAAGTATCAAATATATCTGAAAATAATATAGATGTAATTGGATTATATAAAAATGAAGTTACTGTTTGTATAGAAATGTTCTTTATAAGAAATAGTAAAATGATAGGAAGAGAACACTATTTCTTTGATGAACTAAAAGACATGGATGAAGAGGAAATTGTATCTGGATTTATAAAACAATATTACATGGATATGGACAAAAAGAATTTTCCTAGTAAAATAATGCAAAGATATCAATTAGAAGATAAAGATGCTATTGAAAAATGGTTATCTGATCTTGGAAATAGAAAAGTGGAAATAAAAAGTCCACAAAAAGGTGAGAAATTAAGATTTGTTGAAATGGCAGAACTTAATAGTAAAATAACATTAGAAAATAAAGTTAAAGATAAAACAGAAATCTTAACAGAATTGAGAGAAGTTTTAGAACTTGACAATTTACCACTAAAAATAGAAAGTTTTGATATTTCAAATATATCTGGAAACTTTATAGTTGCAGGAATGTGTGTGGCTCAAAATGGAGTTATAAAAAGAAATTTATCTAGAAGATTTAAAATAAAAACTGTATTTGGACAAGATGACCCAAGATGTATGCAGGAAGTTGTAACTAGAAGATTAAAACATTCAGTAGAAAATCCTAAAGGAGGATTTGGAACACTGCCAGATTTAATTTTAGCAGATGGTGGTATTACACAAATAAGAGCAATAAAAAATGCAATGAATGAAGTAGGAGTGGAAATTCCTGTATTTGGAATGGTTAAAGATGATAAACACTCTACAAGAGCTCTTATAAATGAAGAAAGAGAAGAATTTCAAATTTCAGAAAACCTATTTAATTTTATTACAAATCTTCAAGATGAAGTTCATAACACTGCAATAGAATATCACAGAAAAGTACGTGATAAAGAAATGACAAAATCTAAGCTTGATTATATAGAAGGAATTGGCGAGAAAAAAAGAACCGCTTTACTACAGAAATTTGGAAGTGTTAGCAATATAAAGAAAGCAACAGTAGAAGATTTAATGATGGTGAAAGGAATTAATTTAGAACTTGCGCAAAGATTAAAAGATGAATTATAGATTAATAAAAAAATTTGACAGCAAAATAAAATTATGTTAACATTATTGACGTAACAATATAAATATAACCCTTATAGTCTAATTAGATAGAAAGGAAAATGTTATGTTTGAAGGAAAAGAAAATGCAATTACTATGCAACATTTGTTGAATGGAGAGCGATGTAAAGTAACAGGGTATGGTCAATCGATGACTCCAAGACTAAAATCTGGGCAGTCTGTTATAGTCGATCCAGTAACAGAGGATACGCTATTGAAGAAAAATGACATTGTATTTTGCAAAGTAAAAGGTCATTTCTATCTGCATAAGATTTCAGCAATTAGGAATAATTCAAGCTATCAAATTTCTAACAATCATAATCATGTTAATGGTTGGATTTCTAAAAATAATATTTATGGAAAGGTTATAGAAATTTTATAAAAGAATCAAGCAAAAATGAGTAATTTAAAGATTTTATTTTAATTACTCATTTTTGCTTTTATATTATTAATAATAGTACAATAAATTAAAAAATATAAAATTGAAAAAAATTTTAAAAAAGTATTGACATATTATTTTTCAAAGAGTATAATAAGTCTTGTCAGTTGGAAAACTGATTGCCAGTAAATAATGCAGATGTGGCGGAACTGGCAGACGCACAGGACTTAAAATCCTGCGGTTGAATAAACCGTGCCGGTTCGATTCCGGCCATCTGCACCACAGAAAACTATAGCAAAGCTATAGTTTTTTTGTTTTTATTTTTATTTAAATTTATTCAAAAATATTCGTTGTTTTCCTCACTCAACGATTAGTATGTTTACTTTTATAAATAAGAATTTTACAATAATATTAAAGGAGGGAAGATTATGGAACAAGTGAAAATAGGAAAATTTATTGCTGAATGTAGAAAAAACAAGAATTTGACACAAGCACAACTTGCAGAAAAATTAAATATTACAGATAGAGCAATATCAAAATGGGAAACAGGAAAAGGTATGCCAGATTCATCAATAATGCTTGATCTATGTAATGAACTTGATATTAGTGTAAATGAATTATTAAGTGGGGAGATTATTAAAATGGAAAAATATAACCAAAAAGCAGAAGAAAACTTATTAGAGATGAAAAAAAATAAAGAGGAAACAGACAGAGAAATGTTAAGACTTGAAATAGTTATTGGATATATTTCTACTATAACATTTTTAATTTTAATCTTTATAGCATCTTTTGTTGAGATGTATTCAGTAATAAGAATATTGCTTATTATTGTGGGCAGTATTATTTTTGCAGTAGGAGTAATAAATGCTATAAAAATCGAGCAAACAGCAGGGTATTACAAATGTGATAAATGTAATTATAAATATATTCCAACATACAAAAGCGTATTGTTTGCAATGCACTCTGGTAGAACAAGATATATGAGATGTCCAAAATGTAATCAAAAATCTTGGAATAAAAAAGTAATAAGCAAATAACAAATTATAATTAGTCGAAATGAATAGCTTAGTACTAGTCATTTCGACTTTTGCTCGGAGCATGTGTTATTGATAAACAATTAAATAAATGATATTATTTAATTGTTAGACAAATAGTAGGTTGTCACTAAGATTATATTGACAAGTTGGCGAATGGAGATACGAGGAGAAACAAAATGAATATTATATTTTTAGATGTAGATGGCGTTATAAATTCTGTTAATAATTTAATTAAGGTATATAATGAAACACATAAATCTCATTCTGGATATTCATATCCTTTTGATTCTAATTGTTTAGAAAATTTAAAAGAATTAGTAACAGAAACAAAATCTAATTTAGTTATTTCTTCTACTTGGAGACATTCACAAAAAGGAATGGAAAAATTACTAAAGGTATTGAGTGAATATAACTTAGATAAATTAGTAATTGGATGTACACCAGTTTTAGGTTTAAGTAGAGGAGCAGAAATAAAAAAATATTTATCTGAATCTAAATTTGATGATATTATTAATTTTGTTATATTAGATGATGATAGAGATATGGAGGATTTATTACCATACTTAGTGCATACAGATAAACAAGTTGGACTTACTAAGGAAAATGTACAACAAGCGATAAAGAAATTAACAAAATCTCATATTAAGGAAAATGATGATTTTGAAAGATAATTATATCGAACACTTACAATTAGTTGAATAAAAGAAAAATATATTTATAGACAAATTTGAGAAAATACTATATAACAAATAGATATAAGGATTGTGATAAAATAATCCATACACTTTGTAAAATTTTCTATAATAATAACACAATTAATCGCCAGATTAACTCAAAAGAAGTCATTAAATTTATACCTCCCTTCTCAAAGATATCCTTTTTGCAAGTAATCATATATTAAATGCTAACTCATAAAAAAGTTAATAGACTAACAAATTATAATTTGTATTAGTTAAAGTTATATTTTAACTTAATTTGCATTTTATGTAAAATAGTAGTATAATTGTTCTATAACATAGTCTTTTGAACTTAAAACAGGAGGATTAAGTATGACAAAAAAAAGGATACTGGCAATTATTATTGCCCTCTCTACATTAGTAGTTGCTTTTAGTGGCTGTGGTAAATCAACAGAAAGCAACAATAGCGATGTCGAAACATCAACTGTGTTCAATACTATAATTGTTGATGAATCTGTTGGAAAATATAAGCAAACGCTTATATTTGATACAGAAACAATGATTGAATATGTATATTTATGGCACAGTGGTTCTGGAAAGACTGTTTCAACTATGTTGTACATGCCTGATGGAAGCCCAAAGTTATATTCAGGTCAAAGTTCTAAGCTTATTTTAATTTCAACTGAGAATATGGGAAATTATAAATTGAGCTTAATGTATGACTCTGAAACATTAGTCATGTACTGCTGTTCATGGCGCAGTGGCTCTGGAGACACTACTATTCAACCACTTTACAATACTAATGAAAATTTGAAATTATATCAGTTTTCGGAGGAAGAGCCCTAATAAGGCTCTTCTATTTTTTTGTATACGTATAATTGGTTATTGATAAAATAGTATATAAATGATATTATCTAATTATTAGATGAATAGTAAGTTATAAGGAGAAACAGTATATGAAAAAATATAAAATAGCATCAATATTGATGTTTATACATGGAGCATTTATGGAAATAGGCGGTTGTCTATGTCTTATTCCTGTATTTATTATTGGGAGTAATAAATTTGATATAAATAAATATTTTTCATTTATTGTTCCATACTTTAGAGATAATATGAATTTAATGCTTATAATGGGGGCAATTTATGGAATGGTAAGAATTATAGGTGCAGTTGGTTTATGGAAAAATAAAATGTGGGGATTGATATTATCAATAATAAATTGTGTTAATACAATGGCTTTAATGATGTTTATGCTACCTGCTGGAATTATGGATGGAATACTTGCTTGTAGTGCTCTAGTTTTAATTTTAATGCAATATTTTGGAAATAAAGAAATTGTTTAAGAATAATAGTGATATTATTAATTATGCAAAATTTAAGTTGAATTTTATGTGAATTCGTATTTTATCACTATAAAATATGAATGTTAATATGCATTGCTTGTAGCAACGGCTTATTCGTTATACAATGGTTTTAACGAAAGGAAGGTGTAAAAAATGTTAAAAGAAAACATTAAAGCAATAAGAAAGTCAAAAGGACTTTCGCAAGAAGAACTTGCTATCAAGTTAAATGTGGTAAGACAAACAATTTCTAAATGGGAACAAGGATTATCAGTTCCTGACTCTGAAATGCTGATTTCTATATCAGAGGTACTTGAAACTCCTGTAAGCACTTTGCTTGGAGAAAATATTTCCGAATCTAAAGTTGATGATTTAAAAGTAATTTCTGAGAAATTAGAGATAATAAATTTGCAATTATCACAAAGAAAGAATACAATGAGAAAAATAATTCATTGGATACTAATCTCATTATGTGCAATTATAATAATAACTGCTATAGCTTTAATATTATTAAATAGTCCATATGTAAGTTGGAATTATAATAATCCTGAAAATATTGTTATGGGAGTTACTTTTCATATATTTGAATGGGTATTTATTAGAATAGCACCGATTATTGTGATAGTAACAATTGTTGGAATTTTTTTAACAAGAAAGAAAAATTAAAATTATTTTTAACAAACTATCTATTGTAGGGTTATAAGAAAACAAGAAATAGTTAGTCATATAAATTACAAGTTGTACCTATAGAAAAATAGTAATTTGTTAGGAGAGAAACAATGAAAGTTATATTTTTAGATGTTGATGGTGTATTAAATTCAGATGAATATTTTGATAAAATTAAAAATCTAAATATTCAAGGAATACAAGAGGTTTAGAAATAAAACAATGGTTATTGGATCATCAAGATGTAGAAAATTTTGTTATATTAGATGATGAAATTTTTGATTCTTATGATGAAGAATTATTAAAGAAATTAGTAAAAATATCAAATGGAAACGGACATAGTTTTGGAGAAGGATTACTTTCTAAAGATATAGATGAGATAATTAAAAGATTAGGTAAAAAGAAGGAAAAAGAAAGTATAGATGAAGAATTTGAACGATAAATTCCAGTTTTGTAGTTAATCGATTTATAGTAAACTAACGAAAAACTTAAAAAAAAATAAGATAGTATGAAAAAACAACTAAATTAGAATTTGAAAGAAAAGTTTTTTATTATGAATGCCCTGGAAAATATTTAGAAAAAGGAGAAAAATATGAAATTTACGATTTTAACCGAAAATAGAAGTTGTGGTAATAATTGTATTAATGAAGCAGGATTATCTATATTAATTGAAATTGATGGAAATAAAGTACTTTTAGATACAGGAATAACAGATGCATTTTTAAAAAATGCTGAAACTTTAGGTGTTAATCTAGATGAAGTAGATATAATAGCTTTAAGTCATGGCCATTGGGATCATGGCAATGGACTAAAATATTTAAATACAAAGAAAACATTAATATTACATCCAGAATGTTATACTGAAAGATATAGTTTAAGAAGAAATATGGAATATGCTGGAATTAATGAAAATAGAGAAGAACTAAAAAGTAAATTTGATTTAATTGAGACAAAAGAATCATATCAAATATATGATAGTATTTGGTTTCTTGGAGAAATTGATAGAAAGTTTGAAGTACCAACTAAAAATTTACCAACTGTTTTAAAAAATCAAGAGATTGATTATTTAAAAGATGATTGTGGTGGAATTGTTGTAAAATTAGATAAAGGTATAGTTGTATTTACCTCATGTTCACATTCAGGAGTAGATAATATTGTAGAACAATCAAAAAAAGTTTCTGGAGAAAATCGAGTTCTTGCAGTTGTAGGTGGATTTCATCTAAAGGTAATAGATTCATATACACAAAAAATAGTACAATATTTTAAAGACAACAATATAGAAAGAGCTTATATGGGGCATTGTACATCTGATGAGGTAATTGAATATTTTAAAGAGCAATTAAGTGGAATTACACAAGTTGAAAAATTATTTTCTGGAGCAAAATTTGAAATAAACTAGAAAATTGCAATTTTATGTAAAATACTGTATAATTAAAATGTAAGCTCTATTTGAGTAGAAACTAAAAAACATCGCTAATTTAGCAAGGAGGAAACAACAATGGTAGAAAAGATCACTACAGAAAACATGGCTCGGTTAGTTGAGGAGACATTTAAAAAAAGCCTTTATAGAGAAGGTGAGAGTGTTACAGAAACGATTGAGATTGACGGCGTGGCTCACAAATATGCTTTTAATGTCGAAAGACTTAAAGAGCAGAAAGAAACGGTTGAGGCATTGGTTGCTGAACTGCCTGCAGAATTTAAGCAGGGATGGACATTTCTTAATCTCTGCATGACAAAGGATGGCGGACAGTGGACTGGACTGCAGTTGAGAAGTGAGCAGCTTATGGTAATGGCAATTGCTTTGGACCTTATGAAGTATTGCCTTCCGAAGAATATGTGGTTTGTTCTGCCTGGCGGAGTACCATATGTTATTGTAAAATAGTAATAATAACAGAAAGGTAAATAGAAGGACGCATGAGAAATGTTATCATGCGTCCTTCTGCTATTATAAAATGAAATAAAAGCAAAGCAGTTCAAACTTGAATTTGCTGTTTGTTAAAACCTTTCATAACCAGAAACATTATTTTCCTGGCACCATTTTCTAAATTCTTCACGCTGAGAATCTCTAAAGTTCTTAATCGAATATTCATTATATTTCCACTGTTTATAAGTTTTAAAGTTATATAGCTTGCAGAAATCGGAATATTTTTCAGACATATGCATATTGCTGTCATAAATATATCCATTTCTTAAAATAACAGCATGAGCATAATAGTTGTGACCATCCTCCAAAGGCTCTTCTATAGCACCCCATATAAGTGTTGAATCTTTTATAATTAGTGCTATTTCTAAAGAATAAAAATAACAACAATGTTCACATTCATCAGATAATAAGTCATTATATAATCCAATGTCATGTTGTTTAATTTTTTTCCATTCTTTTTTGCCTAATGCTTTCCCATGTAAACTTACAAATCTTTGAATAAGCTCTGCCATTCGTAAAGTTCTTATTTGTGAAGGTGTACTTGCACCGCAGGTATTAAATTGGATAACTTTCTTTGTTTCTTTAAGCTCTAGAAAAGCTAATATTAAAGCAATATCAACAAAAGCTAAAGCATAGATTCTGGGTGAAATGAAAATTAACCAAATAATTCCAATGAAACTTAAAGTCAATATAGTCAAAACTCTTCGTAATGCGAGTAATGTGTAAAGTCCACATTTCCATTTATACAATTTATAAAACAAATTTTTTTCTGTTGTATAAATTTTGTTTTGGTAAAAGATCCGAGTTAAAAATTTTAACATGTTTTCATCCTCCTAAATAATTATTTGTAGAGATTATTGATAAAGTTGCATATTGCAAAATAAAAGTATCTGCACAATTATACTATACTTTACATAAAATATCAATGCTAAATTTTTTATGAACACAACATATATTTTATAAAATTTGATTTTTTTGATTAAATGTGCTATATTTAACAGGTATTTTGGGTATTTTTACCAAAATTATTAGCCTTCTCCTATAGGGGCTCGCAATATGAAACTGAAAACATCTCAATAATTATTGAAAGGAGAAAAAATGTATAATAGTTATTTATTAGATGAAAATGTTACTTTTTTAGATGAACTTGAGCGGTTTAAATTAATTCGAACAGCAGTAATTCCTAAAAAGGTTGTTGAATATCTAAAAAATAAGTTAAAGAATTTAGATATTGAAATTTTAGGTGATCATTCTGGAAATATTATCGAATTAATGAACCGTGGACTTCTTGAAGGATGGTGCTGGCAAACAACAGAATCGGCAATAGTATTTTTTGAAGATACAGATACTATTGAACGTGGAAATTTGAAATTTCAAAGATATAAAAATTACTGGCATTCATGGATTTGTTTTACATTTGAAAATCAGCAATATATATTTGACCCATGTTTACAAATCTTAGTTGAAAAGCAAGTATATTATCATATTTTTGAAGTAGAAGTTAAAGGAACAGTAACATCAAAAAATGTATGTGAAGACCTGATTTACAGAATAAAAAATCCGAAGAAGAAAGTTTATTTTTCAGCTGAAAGTGAACGATTTATTAAAAAGTTCTTTGAAAAGTACATGTCCGAAAGACAAAAAAATGAAACTCATATTTCAGGAACAGAAGATGTGAATTCTCCAATGTATAGGAATAATACAGGATATACAGCAACAATAGAAGATGGAAAAATAACAGCATTAATTGCTCATTACTATTTAAATGCTTAAGTATTATTTTGGGGAGAATGAATTTTTTGTGATAAAATAAAACCTCATTGTTAGATTTAGTTCTAACAATGAGGTTTTTTTATTTTATAGAAAAGTATTTTTTACTTCATATAAAATAATATTACATAAAATTTTTATATTTGTAAACTTGTAGAAAAATGTCGTATTTTGGAGAATTATAAAGAAATGTGAAACTAATTCCTAAAAAGATTAAAATTATTGATAAAAAACGCAAATTTTTTTCAAAAAAGTGTTGTGTTAATTTTATAATTATGTTATTATACGTAACTGTGTTCAGTTTGCAGAAGGTATTATGCTTACATATAAAAGAAATTTAAGCTCAATTAATCTAAAAATAATGCTTATTGCATATGGATACAAAATATATTTGAATTAGTCAAAATAATATAATTCAAATAAAAAAATATAACAGAAGTGGTAGGAGTAAAAGAAGTGAAATTAAAAAATGTAATTGATGAGTATTATAAGATGATATATCACATATCACTTGAATACTTAAGAAACAAAGAAGACGCAGAAGATATTGTACAGGAGGTACTTTTAAGGTATGTTACATATATAAATGAAGAAGGAAAAACTTTTACTAGTAAAGAACATGAGAAATATTGGATTGTTAGAGTAACAATAAATTTATGTTGTAACGAATTAAAATCATCAAGAAGAAAGACTAATACTAATTTAGATAGTAGTAATGAAAAGTCTTATATTATGCCAGATAATGCATTGTTTGATGAAATACAAAAATTAAGTGATAACTATAAAAATGTATTTATACTACATTATTTAGAAGATTTTAAAATATCTGAAATAAGTGGAATTTTAAATATTACTGAAAATAATGTAAAAACAAGATTAAAAAGAGCAAGAGAAAAATTAAAAAATGGATTAAATATAGAGGAATAGAAAATGGAAAAATTAGATGTAGAATTAGATATAATCAAATGTACAATCCATAAAGAGGATTTGCAAGAAGATTTTAAGGAAAAATTAGAAGAGAAATTAAATAGTGTATGTGAATCTAATGCATATACAACTACTGAAAGTAGCAAAAATAAAATATGTAGACCATTTTACTTTTATAAAGCAGTGGCGGCAGTATTTGTTTGTGTGTTTATGTTTTCAAGCTGTGCATTTGCTGGTGGAGTGGGAGACTGGATAAAGAATCTGTTTAATAATGTTGATAAAGGCATGGAAGTTGCTTATGAAAACGGAGATATTAAAGAAGTAGATTCGGAATATCAAACTTTTGATGGAGTTTCTGTTAAAGTTGATTATGTGTCTTTGAAAGATAATGAATTGTATGTTGTGTTTAATGTAAAGAATGAGGAAGAGTATGATGATATATCTTTGAATAATTTCATAGTAAAAGATGAATTTAATAATAATATTTTTGAAATTAAAGATGGTTTTGTAAAAAAAGAATATAGATATGATATTAGAAAAAAGAGAGAAACTTCAACTAGTAGTGTATTATTTTTATCTATAATAAAAAATAGTGATTTTGAATTATACAAACAAATAAATATTCAATTAAGTGAAGTACAACTTTTAAATAATAGCAAAACTAGAGTTAGCTATGGTGATTGGAATTTTGAAATTGAACTATAATAGAAAAACTAAATTATGTGTAATATGTAAGTCTGAATTTTTTATTCAGACTTTTTTATATAAAAATTGGGCTCAGCAATTGCTGAGCCCAATTTGATACAGAGAATAACACTTTTAGCTCCAGGAATAATATGTTACATAAATGGTTATTGAAACTGAAGTGTTATTACTTAATTTAAATCCACAAGAGTTATTTGTTGACTGAAGATCAATCCAATCATTTTTATGTGATACTCCATTAACCTCATAAGTCATACCTGATTTTATAAGACCACTTTTTAGTAATGTAACAGAAAAAGTTCCTCCATTGGAACCACCTCCCATAACAGTTGCATAGGCTTCAAAAGCCATATACCGCTCAGGAATAGAATATCCAGAAAGCGTTGTGCTGCTATTAGGAGGAATGTCAACAGAGAATGAATGATTAACCAATGGCATAATTCCTTCATCACTGTTGGTGAGAACTTCAGTAGCCTCAATAGGCTCTGTTACGTTCTCGGGTGCTTCTGCGGCAAATGCGGTGGCAAAATTCATAGCGAATACCATCACAAAAACCAAAAGGAAACTAACTGCTTTTTTCATGTTTTTCATAAAGAATACCTCCATTGTACTTTCGTGAAAATAGTGTTTTCGTGTTTCTTCCTTTTTTCTCTGCATCAACTTCGAATACTCACAAAGTGAAGTTTCGAACAGGGGCGATTATAAAGTCGAAATGTGTAAAATTTAATCTAAATGGTGAAAAGCGGTGAATGTAGCATAATTCTATACAAATTGCAATACGCATGGTATTGCTACGAAATATAACTAACTTAAGTAAACTGAATTATAAAATTTAGATGTTATATTTTTCAGGAAAAAAATTACAAAAAGTACTTGAAATATTAATGAAAATCTGTTATAGTATTAAAGTATTTTAAAAATCACACATAGATAGAGTTTTAAATTGTGCATCTGTTATGCACAGATGTAGTTTAAAATGTGGAAATCTGTGGAGGAAAAACAAATAAGGAGGAATTAAAAATGGCAGTAGTTGCAATGAAACAATTACTTGAAGCAGGTGTTCATTTCGGACATCAAACAAGAAGATGGGATCCTAAAATGGCTGAATATATATTCCAAGCTAGAAACGGAATCCATATTATCGATTTACAAAAAACATCAAAAAAATTAGACGAGGCTTACAAATTTATTAAAGAGCAATCAGAAGAAGGAAAAACAGTTCTTTTCGTAGGAACTAAAAAACAAGCACAAGAATGTATTAAAGAAGCTGCTCAAAAATGTAACATGTACTATGTTGACCAAAGATGGTTAGGTGGAATGCTTACAAACTTCAAAACAATTGAAGGAAGAATTCAAAGATTAAAAGATTTAGAAGCTATGCAAGAAGATGGTACATTTGAAGTATTACCTAAAAAAGAAGTTGCAGGTTTAAAAAATGAAATGGAAAAATTAGAAAAAAATCTTGGTGGAATCAAAGATATGAAAGAAATGCCAGGAGTTATGTTTGTAGTAGATCCTAAAAAAGAAAGAATTGCTATATTAGAAGCAAGAAAATTAGGAATACCAGTTGTTGGTTTAGTAGATACAAACTGTAATCCAGAAGATGTTGACTATGCTATACCAGGAAATGATGATGCTATAAGAGCTGTTAAATTAATAGCAGATGTTATGGCTAATGCTGTTATAGAAGGAAGACAAGGAGAAGATGCTGAAGTATCTTCAATGGAAGAAGTTGCAGATTCTGAAGAAGCTACAGATATCGAAGAAGTAGCTGCTAAAGAAGTAGAAGAATAATATTTAACTAAAAATAACAGAGCGGACATCAAATAATATGTTTAAATCTAAAATATTATTATGTCCGTCGTTTTTTTATAAAGAATACAAGCCACTGGAAAGAAGTGGGAAAATAAAAGATTATTGGAGGTAATAAAATGATAACTGCAGAATTAGTTAAAAACTTGAGAGAAAAAACAGGTGCAGGAATGATGGACTGCAAAAAAGTTTTAACAGAAACAGATGGAGATATGGAAAAAGCAGCTGAATTATTAAGAGAAAGAGGAATTGCAAAAGCTGCTAAAAAATCAGGAAGAATTGCTGCTGAAGGTTTAGTTGCAACATATGTAACAGCTGACAAAAAAGTTGGTTCTATAGTAGAAGTAAATGCAGAAACAGATTTCGTTGCAAAAAATGATGAATTT
>JAAGKN010000244.1_pt1 | contig 161689 bp, 106 predicted proteins | sample 6206371 | NCBI WGS metagenome assembly JAAGKN01 (sample SAMN11533720, study PRJNA540317) | gut metagenome | isolation source: fecal pellets from male and female animal of same cohort | host: Peromyscus leucopus | place: USA:CA | collected 2017 | reverse complement strand
GAGATTTTGGTGCGGTTGCCCTGGCCGCAGATCCTCCTAACCACCTATTATAACGGTGGGACATCCCAATACGATTTGCCCTCCGTGAGCTGTCGTATCTCCCATTCTGGCGGCAGGTTTACCGCAGATCATCACGGTGGAAGATCCTTTAATGATCGTATCCGGCGGACCTACGCAAACGCAACTATCCCCCATTACCGCCGCCGGCATCTTACCGATTAGAACAGTCGCCGCTCCCGCCCCTACGATAGGACCGCCTACATGGGGTATCGGTGATGGCCAAGCCGGGGTTTGCATAGGACATGTATGCATATCTGTCAATCTTGCTGCTGGAGGCATATTTATTACTTTTTAGTTAACGATTTATTGAAATGATAATCTACTAATATATAATATTTATCATGAATATACTACTTTTGCGCACTAATATTTTTAATCATGAATGCAAAAGCAAAAGGATATGTTCTAGGGGCTATCGCCGCAGCGACTTATGGAATGAACCCCTTGTTCGCCCTACCCTTGTATAAAGCCGGTATGAATCCGGATTCAGTCCTGTTTTTCAGATATTTATTCGCAATCCCGGTATTGGGTATCATGATCAAAGCGAGAGGGCGGAACTTTAAGTTGAAACCCAACGAGATCGTTCCTTTAATCCTCATGGGGCTGTTGGTTTCCTTCTCTTCCCTAGCGTTATTCCAAAGCTATAATTATATGGAAGCAGGCATCGCCTCGACTTTGCTGTTTGTCTATCCGATCTTAGTGGCGCTGATCATGGCGTTTGTCTTCAAGGAGAAATTAACGTTACAAACCATCTTTTGTATCTTGCTGGCATTAGGCGGTATCGGCTTACTTTATAAAAGTGGTGACGGAACGACTCTTAGTTTAACCGGTGTCCTGTTGGTCATGGCTTCCGCTCTTTCCTATGCTATTTATATCGTAGGCGCGAATCGTCCGCTATTAAAGAATATCGCTACGTTGAAACTTACGTTCTATGTCTTGCTTTTCGGAATGACCTTGTTTTTAGTCCGTATAGATTTCGGCAGGAGCCTTCACATTGTCCATGATTGGTATTTATGGGGTAACCTGATCGCTTTAGCCATATTCCCAACCGCTATCTCTTTCCTTTGCACGACACTAGCGGTCCAATATATCGGCTCCACCCCAACGGCGATCCTCGGAGCCTTGGAACCGTTGACCGCCGTATTCTTCGGAGTGACTGTCTTCGGTGAATCATTAACGTTACGATTGTGTTGCGGAATCATCCTGATCATCCTAGCCGTTACCCTCATTATCGCAGGAAGTAACGTAACAAGCCACCTAGTTCGTTTTCGAAAGCTTTTCCCAAGGCTTCCGCTTAAGAAAAAGAACGCTAAATCATAAAATCATATACAGGCATCATTTCTAGATACTATTCTACGGGGCTATCGCAAATCTATGATAAATTCGTAAAATCATTTGTTACAATCAATTATTTTACATATGTTTGCGATAAACAATACGTATCCAATCATGATCACCAAGTTCTCAACATGCTTATTGTTCCTTGCATTGCTCTTAAATAGTTGCCAACAAAGGAATCAACCCGCCTCTCCCCAATATGAAGCGGAGTATAATCGTTCGACAACTCCGGCCCTCATTGATATAGAAAAGGCGCTGGACCATCCGGTGATGTTGAAACTGAGTCAAATAGCCTCTAAGCTGGAATATTATAATGTTGGAGACGCTCGTTACACGGTAACACAAGCGATCGCTATTCCGGATAGCGACGCTTTTATCACATTCAATAACCCACGTATTTATTATCGTAAGCAAGGCATTCCCAGCAAACGATATGGATTTAAGGCCTTGGATTATAAATGGAACCATGGGATGAACGGCCTTAATCTATTTTACGACAAGAAAACAACCCGTATGTACTGCGCCTTGAGCGGCCTCGACCAAGACAATAAAAAAGATTCGACCACATTCAACGATATAAGGCCATGTATCGGGGAATTACCCACATTAGATACGATGCTGACCATTCAGAATTATATATTCCCCGAAAACCTGCCTACCAAATATTCGATAAATGCGGATGCCAGTCAAATAGTAGGCTTCTCCTCCTCGGGATATATGCTTTGTGATTACGCGGAAGGCTCTAAAATCCCGAAAGGAATAACGACATTCAACCTTCGAGGAGATACGCTTTGCAAATTCATCCTTGCGGATGCCAAAGATATTAACGTCTCTCCGGATACGATCACCCGGTTTCAAACCTTTTATTGGAATACGGATCAAGACCGAATAAATTTCTTGATTCCTTATCGAGATACGGTATACCAGCTTTCAAGTTCCCACTCGATCACCCCTTTATATGCGCTTCATAAAGACAATCAAGATAAACCGACCGGCCTTCGTTCTTTCTTGGAGAATCCGAACGGGCTATTTATGGGAGTCTTTCAAAAAGGTTCTCCCGCCATCTATAATTGGCTGGGATGGCTGGACGATTACAAACCGGTTATCACCCATCGAGTAGTCTATCTCAAGAAAGAGAAGAAAACATACGCCTTACCCAAAAGCTCCGGAGGATTTATCAATGATATAGATGATGGACTTCCGTTCTGGCCAGACGGACAAACCGATGACTGTGTTTATATGATTCGTACCGTCACCGAAATGCGTGAGACCGTTAAACGCACAAGCTCCTCCCGCCAAAAAGACCTGATCAAATTCTTAGACGATCCTAAAGTGTTCGAGAGGGATTATGTAATGATCGTGGCAAGACCTTGATAGATATGTGACAGATAATACAATAAACGAATGAAACTACAACCATTTTTCCGATTCCTATCACTCTTGCTCTTTATCCTCTCTTCTTGTGAGCAAGCAGAGAAAAGTAGGTCTTATCAATTAGTAAGATCCGATCAGACCTTGGCTTTCAGCTTGGATGATAAGACAAAAAACGTAACCCCTTTCTTATCGTACTATCGTGATAAAAAGGGAAAGGAATATATTGTGTTACAATCTTACTCCATGCAGTCACGTAGCAATAAATTCTATTTTTATGATAAGGATAGTCAAGAACTAGCGTTCAAGATAGAACCGGAGATCGAGGGTTCAAATGGAGTAGGCCGTGTATTAGGATGCTATATACAGGATTGGGACAGCCTATATCTCACCAGCTTATTTGAACCAGAGATCATACGCATCAATAAGGATTGCCAAATACTAGAAAAAATAAATTATGAGGAAGCAAATGATGGCACAAGACTTTACAACAATAGTTTCCTAAGTTTCAGAACCGCCACCCTGATAGGGAGGGATCTATATATCTATTCAGATCCCAACCGTTTGATAGAGAAAGATTATGTCTCCGCTACTATCAATCTCGACACGAAGGAGATCAGAGCATTACCTTTTGTTTATCCGGACTATCCCGGCTCTTCGGTCAAATTGAAACGATACGGGCTAGAGGGTAGCTATAGCCGTTCTTTTGATGGGCAGCGATTTGTATATTCTTTCATTTACGATGAATCTGTCTATGTGGCGAATATCGCACACGACTCCATCCGCAAGGTATCCGTGAAAAGCGAGTATATCGACCAAGTGCAATTGCCAGACGAGCTAACCGCCCAAGCGATCGATTTCTGTCAAAACGCGATGTATGGAGACTTGATATACGATCCTTACCGAGAAGTTTTTTATCGGATCGCTTATCCATCCACCACGATCGAGAAAAGGGTTAAAGCTATGGAACTTATAGAATATGGACGAAAGACCTTTTCAATCATAATCCTTGACAAAGAGTTAAACAAGCTAGGAGAGACTCTTTTCCCTAATTACACGTACAATTCAAGACAATTATTAGTTTTACCCGATGGCCTTTACATATGTAACAGCCATTTCATGAACCCCGATTTCAACGACGATATATTAAGTTTTATTCGTTTCGATCTAGTTTCTCGATACGGCCGGAGATAAATATAGGCTGTATATCAACATATTACAACAAACACAAACAAGCAGTTCATGGTAAAGAAAACGCACGACTTCTGTCGAAGTATGCTCTAATTGAGTTATAAAGGAACGAAATAAGGTCTCCATATCGATTCATGTTTAAAGGACAAATATACAAAATTGCACATCGCATCGTGCAAATACCTTTATATAAATTGCCCTAAGGCTATCTGCTTAAAAACGCTCTCGTCCCACTCACTATTCATTTACCACCCTATCCTTTCCTATAAATAATCAAAAACATCTACAACATCTACAACTTCGCATATAGACATCTGGTTATACGAAGTTTAACCCATGATTGCAGATAAAAAAACATCTACAATAATCCGATCCTATCTACAATCATTTACGCTTTTTCACCACAAAACAGAACGATCTTCTTACACTCGCCGTATTTCATCACTTCAGCAGTCCTCTTGATACCTATAAAACATTAACATACAATATCTTACAGTTTTTATTGGCAAAAACTAAAGTTTCCTATAGGAGAAACCATTGTTTTCCCTACGAGAAACAACAATACCCCTGTATGTTAACGTTTTTAGTTGACTACCTCGCATCTTATTTATAAAGCAGGTTGACCGGTTTGTGACTTAGTAATAAAAGAGGTTGACCATGTTCTATCTTATTCGTGAACGAGGTTCACCCGGACAAAAATAATTAACATTGTTTGCACAAATTCATTCAACTCACGATATAAATAGGTGACCTTAGACTGGCAATCCTAAGACCAATACAGACTTGGCTAAGTAATATATACTGTGTTGGGCAAGTCAGTATATATTACTTAGCCAAGTCAGTACTACTGCCGATAGCAAGCTCATCACACAAATAAACCATCAAATGAACGTTGAGATAGAGAATTTACTCTCCCGAAACGATCTTTAGCGAATATCCTTTACCCCGAGCACTCTCTATCACCAAACCCGGAATAGGAGACAAATCCTCTTTAAGCCTTTTAGCCGTAGCGGTAAGAGCATCTTTGGACACACTTCCATCCGGCCAGATTTCTTCTTTCAGCCGATTAGACTCAATGAAATATCCTTTATGTTCTAATAAAATACAAAACAGTTTCAGCCGTTGATTTGCCAATTCGATACGATGCCTATGATAATGCAATACGCCATGTGTTTCATCGAACAAGATATCTTCTGTTATTTGTATCATCTCTTTAGGTGCTTCTTGTAGCGGTAAGATATTTATCCTTGGTCTTTTCCATGTCAAGACAATAGCGATAACCCAGAGAATAACCATTGCCAGAATCCAAAATATATTTCGCAAAAACACTTCACCTACTATATAAAGGAAAGGAAATTGAACAAACGCTTGCAAAACGATCGTCCGATTCGCTCCAAAAACAATTTCTTTTAATGGTATAAAAGATTGATAAAAAGAAGTATCCGAAGAGCTACATTCCGTCTTGTCTATAAAGGTATAACAAGTTACGGTCTGAGCCGAAATCGCCTGTTTGTGTAAAGAAGCACGAAAAGTACTGTCCAATAAAGTTACTTGAATCGGATTCTCCATGGACAAAAAAAGCTGAAAAGAAAAAGCGGTCTTCTCCAATTGGGACATCTTTCGTGCGACCTCTTTATTATTCTTTATATGTATAACCGTATCGGCAGATCGTATCGTAATGGTATCCCTTTCTAACCAGCTCCCGCCCTGAGAAGAAAAAGGGAAAGTACCACCTATTTCTTTTATTCGCCTATTCGTATCCTCTTGAACAGCCTGTTGAAATAAGGTTTGAGACTCTTCCTGCAATTCAGACCTTATATCTTGATAAGAGGTATAAAAAAGCAATAAGCAAAACAACGTTATCAAAACAAATTCCAAACACTCACAATAAAATTTCCAAGCTTGCTTCTTCATAAATGATTTCCCATTAAGACCGCAAAGGTACATTTTCTATCTTTCACTACGAACAAATTCATTCAACTTGCAAGATGTGTAGATGACTACAGCCCTACTAATAGCCCATTTATCAGCTGTCAGCTAAAAGTCACCTAAAAATATTGGGCTATTTAAAGAGCTAATCGTACGTTTGTAACAAAATTTAGAAACAACATGAAACAAATTACATTCAAAAACACTTTCGCTATCATTTTCATTTGCGTCTTGTGTGCTTCGTATTTTCTCTTGCAAAAAGAAAAACAAAATTTCTCAGATCTTACTTTCTCTAATATTGAAGCGTTAGCTTCCGGTGAAGATGATAAGACAGGTTGTATTGGCTATGGATCTCTATCATGTAATGGAGGATATTACAAATATATAATCAACCGCTAAAATAACACATGAGCTACTACGTGTACATAGTCCTATTAATAGGTAGTCTGGTATCCTGTTCGGAATCCTCACGGCACTTCCCCCGCTACGAGGATTTTCCCGATGAAAAGGCATTAAATGCGCAGGTTATCCACCTAGATACCGCCTTGTTCCGCTATCCTTTCCGGGTAGCGGTCAAGGATAGTATCGCTATTATCATGGACTTGCACAACGTAGATTATTTCTTCCATGCCTTCTCTTACCCCGAATGGGAATATATGACATCGTTTGGCAAACGAGGCGAGGGACCCGAGGAAATGGTATCGGCAGATTGCTTCCGGTTTATCTCCAAGGATTCTATCTGGACGCTCGATGCGAACAAAATGCGAACAACCCGGTGGAAGATTGAACAAAATATGAACAACATCATCCCCGTAGAAACGATCGATATGGACAAGCGGCTGGTTAGGGCATTGGACTTTTACCCGATGGAATCGGGCTTTTTAGTATCTGACTACCTCGGTGAATATAGACAAAAGTGGACAGACCGAGAAGGGAAATGGATTCACTCCGCTAATCAGATCCCAACCGAAAATAATTATGAAGACATCGCTCGCCCCGCATTGGCGCAAGCGTGGCGAAGCTTCTTCGACTATAATCCCCAAAAAGGCATCTTGGTCATGGCAACCCAACTAGGAGAAGCATTAGAAATATACAACTTCACAGATACTACACAAACCGTACGATACGGACCTAATGGAGAACCTCAATTCGCAATCTCACAATCGGAGGGAATTCCAACGGGTATCATGGGATTCAGTGATGTTCATATCACAGACCATTTCATTTATGCCGTATTCCATGGGCGTAGCTTCAAAGATATCGGGCAGGCATACCAACGAGGGGAAGAGATTGAGGATGGAGGACGATATATCTATGTATTCGACCTCAAAGGAAACCCCGTCCGGAAATACGTGCTCGACCATGCCATTTATGGTATCGACGTAGATGAGGATACGGGGACGATCCTTGCCACGGATGTAAACAGCAACGATCCGATTCTTTCATTTAAAATATAACGACAAAATATCATGAAATACTTAAATCTAATCATACTATTATTATTCCTTCTAGCTTGCCAAGACAAGAAAAAAGACGAGATCAAGCATTTAGTATCCGAATGGCAAGGAAAAGAGATACGATTTCCGAAAGACATGGTCTTTGCACGGTTTGCAACCGATACGGTAGACTTCACCCTGCCAAAATCCCCCCACAAGGTGCTGGTTTTCGTGGATTCCATAGGATGTACCAGTTGCAAACTCCAACTGCACCGATGGAAAGAACTGATTCAATACACCGACTCCATTACCCAAGGAACGGTTCCCTTCCTGTTTTTCTTCCAGTCCGATGATAAGAAAGAAATACGGTATCTATTGAAAAAAGACAATTTCGACAAACCTATCTGTCTGGATCAATCCGACAAGCTGAACGAACTAAATCATTTCCCGGCCGATGGGAGATTTCAAACCTTCCTATTGGATAAGTACAATAAGGTCGTAGTGATAGGAAATCCTATCCACAACCCGAATATCCGGGAGCTATACCTAAAAGAGGTCACCGGAAAACAACCCGCTTCACAAATACAGACCACCGTGAAAGTGGAATAGGCATCCATACAGCTAGGAACTATCCAAATGGGAGAAAGCAAAGAAGCTGTTTTCCGATTAACAAACACAGGAAATAACCCGTTAGTCATACTAGACGCGGCTACAACCTGCGGCTGTGCCCGCCCATCTTTCGACAAACATCCCGCCAAGTCGGGAGAGATCCTTCAAGTAAGAGTCATCATGACACCGAAAGACAAAGGAGTCTTTGACGAGATGATTACCGTGAAATGCAATACGAATCAACCGATAAAATTAAATATCCGGGGAACAACTCAATAAGAAAAGAGCTCTCTTTTATACATGAAGAAGAAAGGAGGTGACACAAAAGTAGTAAATTAAGTTCAAAAAAAGGATCGGAGAATATCCTTATCTTGCGGAAGAATAGTAAGCAAGAGATGAAATTCTCAAAAACATAAAACATAAACAATAAAAAATAAGATACATGAAAAAAGGAATTTTCGGCTTAATTATTATAGCCGTAACAGCAATCGCAGGTTGGAATTACAGTAAGAATAATAACGATGTTAAGTTATTAGACTTAACCCTCAATAACATTGAGGCCTTGGCTAGTGATGAGTATCATGACTCAATATGGGACATATACTCAACATCAACAGGCCACTCTTGTGTACGAGGAGGTTCACATAGTTGCTTATAACAAAAAATCTAATAAAAAATTCACAGAAGCCTATAAATAAAGACTTCTGTGAATTTAAAATACAAATACCCATGAATAAACTATCATTCTTTATTATCTTTATATCAATAGGTTTACTTTCCGGTTGTTCTCAGAAAGAAAATAGAGCAGACTCTCCTATCATTGATTTTGGAGAGTCCATCAATTCTATAAAAGCTAGTCAATTAATCAAAATAGAAAATTCTGTCAAACTTGAGACAAAAGACGAGTGTTTAATTGGTCATATAGACCACGCATGTATTTATGATAGACATATATACATATTAGACTCATGGATTTCTAAAAGCCTATTTGTCTTTAATGACGAAGGTAAATATATAACAAAGATATCTGCAGCATCTGGTGGGGAAGGAGAATTTTTAATTCCTTACAACTTTGAAATAGATAAAGAAAACAACACTCTTTTATTAAATGACATCGCACAAAACAAGTTGCTATTTTACGATATAAAAGATTTTAAATATATCAAGTCAATAAACTACAAAGAAAAGTATAACGCTATTTGTAAATTAACAAATAAGGACTTATACATTGGTTACAAACCGATGCGTAATATTCATGAAAACAATAATACACAAATAGATATCCTAGATAGCGACCTAAATAAACAAAAAGGACTAATAAAAGCAGATCCTCGCACCTCTATATTAAGTGGAAAGGTTTTCAATTTTTATAATACGAAACAAGGTGTCGTTGTCTTTCCTTTTTTCTCTAACAAGCTATACAACATCACAGCTGACACTGCAATGGTTCGCTACGAGCTAAGATTTGGAGAATACGATTTCCCACCAAATGATTTTTTCAGTTCAAAGCAATACGAGCCTATCCCTATATTCCAACAGTTAGAAAAAGAAGAGTTTATACAAAACATATATCCATACGAAACGACAGATTATCTTTTAGTTAAATATGATGTCAAAAAAAATAATTTTATGGCCATACACAACAAACACACAAAGAAAAGCATTAATATCGCTTATGACAACATCATCAACGATCTAAATATAAGCAATTTCCCTATACCTATATTTAATGAGGGAGAGAATATTACAGGATATATAGATGCCAGCAACATTGACAGTACTATAAAAAAAGGAGACAATCCTATTCTTATCACATTTAAAATAATTATCTAATAAACTGTGAGATATATTTGCATCATAATAAGACGTGAATATATCTCTTATAAATTACACACTAGACCAAGGAGTCTCCTCCATCGCAGTAGACAATCAAAAGCGGAAGATTTATGGCATCAGCGATGGTCCGGAATATCATAGTGGAGTTCTGCTATTAATAGATCTCCAAAGAATCGGGATATAGGAGAAAAATCATAAGTACAAAAGAATGAGAATAAAAAAACGTATATACAAAACAATTATAAATCAGATACTAGACTATCTGGCACTTATACTCTATGGAGCATTTGGAGTCTGTTGTATATACATATTACTCCTTATCTTTTGTTTCAGCACGTTCAAAATCCCTTCCGATTCCATGGAGCCTCAACTCCAAACCGGAGATCAAGTATTAGTAAACAAATGGATAGCCGGACCTAGGCTATTCAATATTTTCGCATCTATGAAAGGGAAGCAGGTAGATATATACAGGGTGCCCGGAGCCGGGCAAATCAAACGGAATGATATCCTCGTATTCAACTACCCACATCCCTATTCATGGGAGCGGATCGAAATGCACATCATGCAATATTATATCAAACGCTGCCTCGGGTTACCGGGAGACTCCATCCGGATCGAACAGGGATTCTACCGAAACAACCATACGAAAGAGCCTTTGGGAAATGTGGAAAGTCAAGCGAACCTATCCAGACAAAAAGCGGATCGGATGTCGGACGGTGTCTACCGTTGTTTCCCTTTTGATTCTACATTCAATTGGAACGTTCATGATTTCGGTCCTTTGTATATCCCCCGAAAAGGGGATAGAATTACCGTGAATCAACCAAATTATAAGCTATACAAACAAATGATCGAGTGGGAATCAAAAGATTCCCTATCGTGGAAAGATAGTAAAGTTTATATAGGAGACAAACAGGTAAGACAATACCAGTTCCAAAGCAACTATTACTTCGTGGCCGGAGATAAGACAGAAAACTCTAGAGATTCCCGTTATCTCGGACTTATACCGGAGGAATTTATCGTAGGGGTAGCTTGGAAAGTGTGGAAATCCGTTGACCCTTACACGGGGGAATACAGAAAGGGACGTTTTTGGAAAAATATTCGAAACAATTGAAGAATTATGAATAAGCTTATTTTATATGTATGCGCTTGGATCTGTCTGCACTCTTGCGGTTTCTCAAAAAGCCAAGAAGAAAGTATGTTGGAATATGCGTTGTCGCAAGCCGGCGATAACAGGAAAGAGTTGGAATATGTCATCAAATACTATGAAGGGGATTCGTTAAAAAGAGAGGCCGCCCGCTTTTTGATACGCAATATGGTCTATCATTTCGGATATGAGAAGCGAGAGAGGGTATCAGACATCACCACCCTATCCTCGGACTATCTAATCCGTAATATCGAGCTGGCGTTTCAGGCGTGGCCCAAGCCCTGGAATAAATCGGTAAGTTTCGAGAATTTTTGCAGGTATATACTTCCCTACCGGGGGTTATACGAACCGCCCTCCGGTTTACGTGAGGAGCTGATGCGGACGTACCTCCCTTTGCTGGATAGTTCGCATATTGATAACACGTACGATGCGGCCGTGAGGTTACAAAAGATACTACGAACCCGAGTCACCTATCAAACGGAGATACCCATCCACTATCCAACCGCAGAGGAGATCCACCGGACAGGGGTTGGACGTTGTGATGGGGTAGTCTTGTATGGTATCCAGCTGATGCGTGCGGCCGGTATTCCCACTGTAGCAGAACATACGATCTGGACTCGTAGGAACGGGGAACATTATTGGTGCGCATTCTTAAACGAGGATGGGCGATTCCTACCTTTCGCTCCGGAGTACGAAGGCCCGGATTCCTTGATCTACAACCTAACCAAGCCGTTCTTGACCCCGGCCAAGGTTTACAGATACGGATTCGCCCCCTTACATCCGGTAACGACCGAGTCGACCGATGAATACCGTACGTTCTTAAAAAATCCGTTATTGACCGCTGTCACGGAGCAATACCTACCACCTGTCGCAGATATCCATACGACTTGCGACCTCCCGGTGAGATCAAAAAGAGCACCTATTTACCTCTGTACCTATAATCATGGTAACTGGAGGCCTTTCGCCATGAGCGAACGGATCGGCAACCGCTGTACCTTCCCGAAGATCGTAGGCGATGATGTGTTTATCATCGCCGAATATGACAAAGAGGCTTATGGCTCACTACGCTTCATCACATCCCCTTTCCATGTGAGCAATACGGGGATCATCACGAAAATTAAGCCCGATCCGGCCCGAACCGATTCCATCTTTATCGCCTCGGACAACCCGTATCAACAGCAAGTGCCGTATACACTCGCTTATTGGGAACAGGAACAGCAGTGTTTTAAAAACGGATATTTCCCGACAGACACGATACCCGGTGGCATCCTCATTCGCAAGATACCTAAAGGGAGCCTGTTGAAAGCGATGATCTCGCGACCGGAAAAGGCTGCAGAAGATCGTATCTTTTTGGTGGAAAACGGTACGGTAAAAAGATATTAACCATGAAAGAACTGTTGAAACTCGGCGTATATACCCTACTTGGGACACTTTTGCTAAGCGCCCCTTTCGCAGGATTGGGAATGCTATCCACACACTTGGTGACAGAGAAAACCTTTTGGATTCAACTAATCACCCTGTTCTTATCCGCCGTGTCCCTACAAGGTTTGTGGTTGAATCCAAGCAAGGAGCTGTGCCCATGGACTTACGTGGATATCCTCCCCCTTTCCCTCTTGGGGCTTATCCTCCTCTCTTATCCCTACTCCATACACCCGGAGCCGGAAAAGCTCCTGTTTATCGGACAAATGGTTGTCTTGTGGTATCTGCTTCGGCAGGTACTCCATGAATGTCCGGTGCTCATAGGATATTTTTCAATGTTCTTTATCGCGACAGGCCTTATAGAAGCCATCTGGGGCTTCCGTCAATTACAGGGATGGGCCTATTCGAACCATTCCCTGTTTCGGCTGACCGGCTCTTTTTTCAATCCGGGGCCTTATTCCGGATATTTGGCGATCACATTACCGGTGGCTCTTGGCATCTTGCTGGAACAGTCCAAACGAAATATGCCCTATTACCTGTCCATGGGATGTATAGGCACAGCGATCGTTGTACTTCCTGCGGGAATGAGCCGATCGGCATGGATAGCGGTGGTCGTTTCTTGCGCCTGGGTATATGCCCTGTACCGCCTTGACAGGAAACAGGCAGCGACCAGACTGAGACAACACAAAAGGTGGTATATCCTAGGCGGCATATTGCTTCTTGGCGGGAGCGCATCACTCTATACATTAAAGAAAGATTCGGCAGACGGAAGGTTTCTGATGTGGAAGATCACGACGAAAGCGATACAAAAACAACCGATTACAGGTACCAGCCTAGGTGGGTTCCCTGCCGCTTACGCTGAAACACAAGCGGAATACATGGCTTCGGGAAAAGCGACTGAACAGGAAAAGTTGGTTGCCGGATGCCCGGAGTACGCATTTAATGAATACTTGCAGATTGGATTAGAACAGGGGTTAGTAGGATTAGCCCTATTTATAGGCTGGCTGGGGCTTCTATTTTATAAAGGAATAAAGAACAAAAGGTATGCTTGTTGCGGGGGATTGATGTCTCTGGCTATATTCGCCTTCTCTTCTTATCCATTACAATTGCCGGAGTTTTGGGTAGTATTGATATTCCTAGGGGTGATGAGCGTAACACCGGACAAGGATGAGATCCGTGAGAACCAAGCCGAATCAAATGGCCATAGATGGGGCAAACAGATATTTTTTATGGGAATCGCTATCCTTGGAATTGGTTTGTTCTGGATGCAAAAAGATCATTATAAGGCTTATCAACAATGGAACAAGGCGCAAATGTATTACAAAAATAAAGCTTACGAAGCGGCCTTGGAGGTATATGAACCTTTGTATCCATTATTGAAGCATAAACCGGAATTCCTTTTCGAGGTCGCTCAATGCCTAAGCAAGACCGGACGATACGAGAAAGCGAATGGATATCTGGAAAGAGCTGTCTTATTAAGCTCCGATCCCATGCTTTATTACGTAATGGCTAAAAATGAGCAGTGTTTAGGTGAATACCGACAAGCGGAAAAGTACCTGTTACATGCCATTGATATTTTACCGGAACGTATCTATCCGTATTATCTGTTAATGAATCTTTATACGGAACCATCTTATTTTCAACCTGCAAAATTGAAAATGGCGATTGATTCCGTATTAACTAAGAAACCCAAAGTGGAAAGTTCCGCTATTAAAGAAATGAAAGAGAAAGCACGAAGTATGTTAAACAACACATCAATATGAATACAAAATCCTTATTTTTACAACAATTACGACTACATCGTAACAATAAATACTTATATTTGCGAATGATAAATTGTACAAACCGATCAATCATACGAGTATGAAATACTATAAATTGTTGACCTTTACGCTTTTATTCTGTTTAAGCGCATGCGGCGGAGAAAAGAAAGATACAGATGCCACACAGGATTCCGTAGAGACCGTATTGCCGGATGAGGCGAACGAAGTCACGATCATGACATTGAAGCAAACGGAATTTAATCATGAGTTGATAAGCAATGGTAAACTGTCCGCTCGCAAGTTGGTGGATTTACGGTTTGAGTCGGCGGAACCCATCGCCCGTATCTACGTGAAGAACGGAGACCGGGTAAACAAGGGACAGAAAATAGCGGAACTCGCTACTTTCCGGCTCACGAACAAAACAGCGCAAGCCAAGGATGCCCTAGAGAAAGCGAGGCTTGAATTAAAAGACGTATTGATCGGTCAAGGATATATGCTGGAAGACTCAGCGAAAGTCCCGCCCGCAACGCTCAACCTAGCACGGGTAAAAAGTGGATATGATCTGGCGCTCGCCCAATATCAACTTGCCCAATATGAGGAACAGAATGCGACGCTAATCGCGCCTTTCGACGGTATTATCGCAAACCTTTTCGCTAAACAAGAGAACGTGGCGTCTACGACGGACGCATTCTGTACCGTTATCGATCCTCATAGTCTGGAAGCCTCTTTCACCGTATTGGAAAGTGAGTTGCCGCTTATCCAAAACAGAGATAAAGTGGAAGTTACCCCTTTCGCCACCACCAGCTTAAAGACTGAAGGACGTATATCCGAGATCAACCCGCTAGTGGATGAGAACGGGATGGTACAAGTGAAAGCGGCGGTAAACGACAAAGGTAAATTATTCGAAGGCATGAATGTACGGGTTAGCGTACAACGCTCGCTCGGGAAGCAATTGGTCATACCGAAAACGGCCGTGGTATTACGTTCCGGAAAACAGGTCGTATTTACTTTAGTTGATGGGCACGCTTATTGGAACTACGTGCGTACCGGATTGGAAAACGCAGATAGTTATACCCTTTTGGAAGGATTGAAAGAAGGGGATGTCGTGATTACAAGCGGCAATATTAACCTGGCGCATGAGTCGCCGGTCAAGGTAATTGAAAATTGAAAACTGAGAATTGAAAATTAGTCGCATATGATTCGCTTCCTGCTAAAACGTCCGATTGCGGTATTGATGGCTTTTACGGCCTGCTTTATCGTGGGGTTGGTGACTTATTTCACCATACCGGTCTCCTTATTGCCTGATATCGCCATACCCGAGATTACCGTTCAGATATCCGGACAAAATACATCCGCACGGGAATTGGAAAACACCGTCGTGAAGCCGGTCCGTTTGCAATTGATGCAAGTGGCAGGATTACGGGATATCCATAGCGAGACTCGTGATGGAGCGGGTATTATCCGCCTTAGCTTCGACTTTGGCACGAATACGGATCTTGCCTTTATAGAGGTCAATGAGAAAATAGACGCCGCCATGAATTACCTGCCCCGTGAGGTAGAACGTCCACGGGTAGTCAAGGCGAGTGCTACAGACATTCCAGTGTTTTGCCTCAACCTCACACTCAAGACAATTGAAAATGATGCCGCTTTCCTCGATCTTTGCCAATTCGCAGAAACAGTAATCAAACGAAGGATCGAACAGTTGCCGGAAGTGGCGATGGTGGATATCACGGGCATATTAGGACGGCAATTACAGATCGTACCGGATATGAAGCTCTTGGATATGGCTGATATTACATTAAATGATTTGGAATCTGCCTTATCCGCCAACAATATAGAGCCGGGAAGCATGACCGTACGGGATGGTTATTATGAGTACAATATCAAATTTTCCACCTTATTACGTACACCGGAAGACGTACAAAATATCTATATCCGTAAGAATGACCGGATCTTCCAGATAAAAGATCTGGCAAAAGTAGCTGTCGTACCGGAAAAAGAGACCGGCTTATCGCTAGCCAACGGGAAAAGGGCCGTTACATTAGCCGTTATCAAGCAAGCGGACGAGAATATGGATAATATGAAAGAGGCGCTTGCCGAGGTTACCGATTATTTCAAGTCTATTTACCCGGATATTGAATTTACGATCACAAGAAACCAGACCGAGTTATTGGATTATACGATCTCCAACCTCAAACAGAATCTATCGTTAGGTTTCTTATTTATCTGCATTGTGGCGATCCTTTTCCTTGGGGACGTAAAAAGCCCGGCGGTAATCGGATTGAGTATGGTAGTCAGTATCGTCATCAGTTTCTCGTTTTTCTACCTTTTCAATATGTCTCTGAATATCATTTCTCTATCCGGTCTGATCCTTGCTTTGGGTATGATGATAGACAGTTCCATCATCGTGACGGAGAATATAGCGCAATACCGGGCAAAAGGAGATAATCTGGAAGAAGCGTGTATAAAAGGGACCACAGAAGTAATCACCCCCATGCTTAGTTCCACATTTACCACGATCGCCGTATTCGTTCCGCTGGTATTTATGAGTGGTATAGCGGGAGCGATTTTCTTCGATCAGGCGTTTGCTGTTACGGTTGGTTTAATGGTCTCTTATTTCACCGGAATCATGTTACTGCCTGTACTTTACAAATTAGTTTACAGCATACCGGAGATCAAGCATTCCTTTTTCAACCTGAAAATAAACAATTTGATCAAGGAGCATACGCTGGACCGGTTCTATGACGGAGGGGTTGATTTCATATTCAGGCATAAGACCGCTAGCCTACTATTTGTAGGTGTCACCATCCCCCTTTGCGCAATCCTATTCTATATGATCCCCAAAAGCCGGATGCCGGAAATCGATCAGAATGAGTTAATCGCACATGTTGAATGGAATGAGAATATTCATATTGATGAGAATAGAAAGAGAGTCACCGAATTATTTGGTGAGGCCGATCGGTTAGGCGCACAACACACGGCCTATATCGGACAGCAACAATTCCTGCTTAACCGAGACCGGGAATTATCCATCTCGGAAGTAGAACTTTATTTCAAGACGGAAGAGACCGACGCTATCGCTCCTTTACAACAAGAAATCTCCGCTTGGGTAAAGCGAAATTACCCGACAGCCGTATTATCGTTCTCTCCGCCCGAGACCGTGTTTGAGAAACTGTTCGTAACCGGTGAGGCCGATATCGTAGCCGAGTTCTATGCCCGTAACAAAGAGCAAGCTCCGGATGCCCCTACTTTGCAAAAACTAGAGAAAACACTAGAGAGTAAGACCGGTCTCGCTCCCGTTGGCGTAGCTTTCGAGAATCAATTAAACATATCCATAGACCATCAGAAACTATTACTTTATAATATCTCCTATGAAGAGGTCTACCGGGTACTTAAGACGGCCTTCAAGGAAAATGAAGTCGCTACCTTACGCTCTTATCAACAGTATTTACCGATCACGCTAGCCGGAAACGAGCAAACGGTCGATCATATCCTACATAATACGTTAATCCGTACGCAACCGGACGAAAACCAAAAGACGAATCATGTTCCTCTTAGCGCAGTAACAAAGATTACTCCCGGAGAAGACTTGAAGACACTCACCGCTGGAAAGAACGGGGAATATATTCCTTTTAGCTTCTATCAAGTAGAGAACGCGGAACAGTTAATGGAAAATATTCGGGAGCTCGTCCGCAGCGAATCCAAAGATAAGACGAATTGGGACATCGATTTCTCGGGAAGCTTCTTCTCGAACCAGCAAATGCTGAATGAACTGGTCGTCATCTTGTTCATATCCATTCTCTTGATGTACTTTATCTTAGCGGCGCAATTCGAGAGCTTCTTGCAGCCCTTGATCGTCCTGCTGGAAATACCTATAGACGTAGCCGCCTCCTTACTGGTATTATGGATATGCGGGCATACCTTAAACCTGATGAGTGCTATCGGTATCGTGGTAACTTGCGGTATCATCATAAACGACTCTATCTTGAAACTGGATGCGATCAATGAGCTTCGAAAAGAAGGTGTACCCTTGATGGAAGCGATCCATGAGGCGGGTCGTCGCCGTCTGCGCCCGATTATCATGACCTCATTGACAACTATATTCGGTATGGTACCGCTACTATTCACGTTCGATATGGGAAGTGAGTTGCAAAAGCCACTCTCCATTGCCATGATCTCGGCGATGCTGATCGGTACGGCAGTCAGTTTATTTATTATCCCTTTGGTTTATTGGTTTATCTATAGGAGACATGCATTATGAAAAAAAGATACAAGAGGACATTCCTAGTTTTATATGCGTTCTGTTCGCTATTAGCCGAAGGAGTATCGGCCCAATCGCTCGTCCTTTCCCTTGAGAAGACGATCTCATTGGCCGCCGATAGCTCGCTGGAGGCTTTTCGTACGAAAAACCTATTCTTGTCCGGCTACTGGGAGTTTCGTAATTACAAAGCGGAGCGACTGCCTAGTCTTACATTGAATATTACACCCGCCGAATATTACCGGGATATCACGAAACGATACGATTCGGACAAAGATATTGACGAGTACCGCGAGCAACAATCATTCTACGCAGGTGGTAATTTGCAAATCAAGCAAAACTTCGATCTATTAGGCGGTAGTTTCTATATCAACTCCAATCTCGGCTATATGCGATATTTCGGAAATAATACGTATAACCAGTATACTTCCGTGCCCATCAGTATCGGCTATACGCAAAATCTGTTAGGATACAATCCTTTCCGGTGGGAGAAGAAGATAGAGCCTCTAAAATATGAAAAAGTAAAGAAAGAGTTGCTTTACAATATCGAGACCGTCAGCGAGCAAGCCACCACCTACTTTTTCTCTTTAGCCATGGCTCAAGTAGAATATGATATGGCTAAAGAAAATGTAGCGACAACCGATACATTATACCGTACCGGCCAAGAGCGGCATAAGATCGCGGCTATCAGCCAAGCGGATTTACTGACACTCAAGCTGGATGCGATCAATGCCCGCAACACGTTACAAAACGCCGATATAGCCTTGAAACGAGCCATGTTCAGTCTGGCCTCGTATCTGAATTTCGATAAGAATACGGAGATACGGCTTCGGTTGCCGTCACGCCCCCATGATATGGATATTCCGGTGGATCAAGCATTGACGTTAGCCCGGGAAAATAACCCCAAGTTTCTGGAAGTGCGGCAAGAGGTACTAGAGGCCGAGCAACAAGTAGATAAGACCAAGAAGGAAACCTTATTCAACGCATCCTTAAATGCCAGTATCGGTTTCAATCAAGTAGCGACCCAGTTTAAGGAAGTTTACAAGAATCCGCTACAGCAGGACTTGGTATCGATCTCTATCTCTATTCCCCTTATAGACTGGGGAGTACGGAAGGGTAAATACAATATAGCCAAAAGCAATCTAAATGTTACGCAAATATCCGCACGGCAGACGGAAGTCACTCTGGAGGAAGACGTTATCATGACTGTCGGCGATTTCAATGTACAGCAAAACCTGATCGCCAGCGCAGAGGAGGCTTTGGACATCGCGATCATGGCCTATAACGAGACCAAGCAACGTTTCATGATCGGCAAAGCGGATATCAATAGCCTTACGCTCTCCTTGAACCGACAGCAGGAAGCGCAACGTAATTATATCACGGCCTTGCAAAATTATTGGTTGAGCTATTACAAAATACGTAAGCTCACCTTACATGATTTCGAGACAGGCATCTCATTAGCCAACGAATTTGATTACGAGCATGGGTTCTAAGCCGAACATATCATCCTTTACGATCATCGTCACCTTCCTCTGTATCGCATTGGCGGGGATCGCCTTCGTGCCTTTATTGCCGATCAAGCTATCTCCCTCCCGTACGCTGCCGAAATTAAGTATCAGCTATAATATGCCCTCCAACTCAGCGAGGGTTATCGAGATGGAGGTAACCTCCCGTTTGGAGGCGATGCTTGCCCGTATCAAAGGAATCAAAGAGATCTCCTCGACCTCGGGAAACGGATGGGGAAGGATTACCTTAGAACTAGATAAACATACGAATATAGACGCCGCACGTTTCGAGGCATCAACCATTGTAAGGCAGACGTGGCCGGACCTTCCGGAGGAATTAAGTTATCCGATTTTAGAGATGAGCCGTCCGGACGACAAGGAATCACGCCCGTTCATGAGTTATACCTTGAACGCTTCCGCTACCCCGATATTCATCCAGCGATTCGCCGAGGATCAGATAAAGCCCCGGCTTAGCAGCGTGCAAGGTATTTATCGTATCGATGTTAGCGGGGCAACCCCTATGGAATGGCGCTTGGAATACGATAGCCGCCAGCTACGAGATCTGGGGATCACGATAGAGGATATCCAATCGGCTATCAGCCAATATTACAAAAAAGAGTTCCTTGGAACCGCTAATATGGGACAAGGAGATATCGGCAAGGAATGGATTCGTCTGGCGTTAATGCCGGAAAAGATCACGAATGGGTTCGAACCATCGCATATCACCGTCGCAAACAAAGATGGTAGCTTAATCCGGCTGGATCAATTGATAAAGGTAACCCGGCAAGAAGAGGCCCCGCAAAGTTACTACCGGATCAATGGTTTAAACTCTATTTACCTGTCTATCCGTGCAGAAGAGACTGCCAACCAGTTGCAATTAGCCAAGAAAGTGAAGGAAGAAATGGAACATATCCGCACCTTGCTTCCTCCCGGTTACGAGATCCATACCAGTTACGACGCTACCGAATTTATCCAAGAAGAATTGGATAAAATCTACGTCCGTACAGGCTTGACCATCTTGATCCTCTTGCTCTTCGTTCTGCTGATTACCCGGAATGTACGTTATCTGTTCTTGATCATCATCAGTTTAAGTATCAACCTGTGTATAGCCGTTATCCTTTATTATTTATTAGGGTTGGAGATGCAATTGTACTCGCTGGCGGGTATCACTATCTCTCTCAGCTTGGTGATCGATAATACGATCGTGATGACTGATCACATCCGGCACCATCATGACCGGAAAGCGTTCTTGTCTATTCTGGCGGCAACTTTGACGACTATGGGTGCCCTCGTGATTATCTTCTTCTTGGATGAGAAGATACGGTTGAATTTACAAGATTTCGCCGCTGTCGTGATCATTAATCTGGCCGTATCTTTGTTCATTGCGTTATTCTTGGTTCCGGCATTGATCGATAAGATGAATTTGCACCCGAAGAAAGCCGCTTCTTCTTCCCCAAAAGCTCGAAGTCATTGGAAACAACATCCGGTGGTCCGTCCGATACGGTCGTTCATACACCGTTTCCCAGTCTATTTCTCTCATTATTACCGGGCGCAGATCCGTTTCCTTTGCAATTGGAAAAAGCTGGCTTGCCTTATTCTAGTACTGGCTTTCGGACTACCGATATTTTTATTGCCGGAGAAGATCGAGCCGGAAGAGAAGGATCTATCCGCAAGGGACTCTTTGTGGATCGCTCGCTACAATGAATTCGCGGCGAAAGATATTTGGAAGGAAACGATAAAACCTATCGTCGATAAGAGTTTGGGAGGAACCTTGCGCCTATTTGTCCAAAAGGTATACGAGGGGAGTTATTTTACCCGGAATGAAGAAACGGTATTAAGTATCAGCGCTTCCATGCCGAACGGTACGACCCTTGATCAAATGAACCACTTGATCAACCGAATGGAGGCTTACTTGAGTACCTATAAGGAAATACGGCAGTTCCAGACCAGTATCTATAACGCACGTCAAGCCAGTATCAACGTCTATTTCACCCGTGAGAACGAGCGAAGTGGTTTCCCCTACACCTTGAAAAGCAGGGTGATTAGCAAAGCGTTGGAATTAGGTGGTGGAAGTTGGGGCGTATGGGGACTTATGGACCAAGGTTTCAGCAATGATGTCCGTGAGAACGCGGGTTCTTTCCGGATCGAGATGTACGGATATAATTATGACGAGCTATACGAATGGGCGGAGAAACTGCGAGAGAAACTGCTTACATATCGCCGTATCAAGGAAGTATTGATCAATTCCGAGTTTTCTTGGTGGAAGGATGATTATCAGGAATTCTACTTCAACTTGAATAAAGCCCGTATGGCGCAAGCGGATCTATTGCCGATCGACCTGTTCGCATCTATCCGGCCTGTTTTCGGCAAAGATATCTACGCGGGTACCATCGTCGTTGATAACGAGACGGAAAAGCTAAAACTTTCTTCCCGCCAATCGAAGGAGTTCGATATCTGGAGCATGCAATATGTACCTCAAACCATCCGTGATAAATCCTATAAATTATCCGAACTCGCCGCCGTTGAGAAAAGCCAGACCCCTCAACAGATAGCGAAAGTAAACCAACAATACAGGCTCTGCCTGCAATATGAATATATCGGAGCTTCCTCACAAGGCGAGAAGATACAGAAAAGGGAACTTAGAGAGTTTAACAAGATCCTGCCTATGGGATATACGGCTAAAGCGGAAAAGAACTATTGGTCATGGGATCAGAAAGATAATAAACAATATGCGTTATTATTCTTGATCATCGTTATTATTTTCTTTACGACCAGTATCTTGTTTAATTCCTTGAAACAACCGCTGGCGGTCATTTTTGTCATACCGATCTCTTATATCGGGGTATTCCTGACCTTCTATTGGTTCAAGCTAAACTTCGACCAAGGAGGATTCGCCTCCTTCGTTTTATTATGCGGTATCACGGTAAACGCCAGTATCTATATCTTAAACGAATATAACCAAATTCGGGAACGGATACCCGCTATTTCCCCAATCCGTGCTTATCTAAAGGCATGGAACGCCAAGATCACGCCGATTTTCCTAACCGTTATATCGACCATACTCGGATTTATCCCGTTCATGCTAGGCACCGATAAAGAAGCCTTTTGGTTCCCGCTCGCCGCCGGAACGATAGGCGGCCTTATCATGTCTATCCTAGGCATCTTCTTTTATTTACCGATATTTACGCTGAAAAAAGAACGGCATTAAACAGGAATACGTATCTTTAACGGATAAATCGTTAATCAAATTCATTAAACTTATGAGACACATAAATTATTTAGTATTGCTTCTGGTAGCTTGCTGCGTAGGTGCTTGCAGTTCCCCGAAAAATGATACGAAAGATGCTTATCCGATGTTCTGGACTTGGTTGGATTACCAGCCCGGAATGAATTTCGACTCCATCTGCACGATCATGAATGAGGCGGGGATAGACGGTGTCATGCTAAACGCCCCTACTCCGGATGATTATCGGGCCGCTATTCCCATCGCCCAGAAACATGGGATAGAGGTCTACGCTTGGTTATGGACGATGAATCTGGAACATGACCGAGACGCTATCTTAAAAGAACATCCCGAATGGTTCAGCGTAAACCGTAACGGACAAAGCTTGGCCGATACGACCGCTTACGTGGATTACTACAAATTTATGTGCCCCGCCTTACCCGAGGTACGGGAGTTTATCAAGAAGAAAATAGAGGCTTACTGCGAGATAGAGGGTTTGAACGGTATCGCTATCGATTACAACCGTTTCGTGGACGTTATCCTACCGACCACCCTTTGGCCGAAATACGGTATCGTGCAAGATCAAGAATATCCGCAATGGGATTTTGGCTATCACCCGGCTATGATCGAGAAGTTCAAGGCCGCTTACGGATATGATCCAAGGGAACAAGAAGATCCCTCGCAAGACGAGAAATGGCTTCAATTCCGTTGTGACCAGATTACCGAGGTAGCCAATATGATCGCCGACGTGGTTCACTCCTATGGAAAGAAAATGGCGGCCTCTCCTTTCCCAACCCCCAAGATGGCGTCCAAAATGGTTCGTCAAGACTGGGGGAAATGGAATCTGGATATCGTCTTCCCGATGGTGTATCACAATTTCTACACGAAAGATATCAGCTTTGTATCCGACTGTATGATCGAAAACGTTCGGGATAAGGCCCCCAATACGACACTGTATTGCGGATTGATGGTAGGCGATGATATCGAGGAAGCCATGGATGCCGCACTCAACCATGGAGCGGAAGGTATCTCCATTTTCACCGTATCCGGTTTGCGCACACCGGAAAGCAGGGCTAAGTTCCGTGCTTATACGGATAGTGTCCGTGCGATCCGTGCCGAGAACAACGGGGTGAATCCGGCTTTATCCAAGAGTGCCAAAGTAACGAATCCTTTCGAGAATATGGATATCTTGAATATGATAAACGTAAAGATCAAAGAGCTAGCCAACGTGCCTATCCCCAATATCGCCGATTACAAATTGGTGAAAGAGCAAGGAGCCACGAAATATTATGAGGTCAAAGAGTTGAACACGGGAAAGACATTCTGCGTAGACTTCTACTTCTATGGAGGTATCCTTTCGGGATGGAATGTAACGGTTAAATAGACACCGATAGTAACTTTACTTGAATGCCCATTCAAAGGAGCCTACGATAGCGATTGTAAGCTCCTTTGAACGGGCATCGTAATTTCAATAAACCAACCATCTAATTATCAACTCCCTCCAGTCACCCGGAATCGCACAAATGCCTTAACGGGTTTACCACTTCGGGTAAGTCCCTCTACGGTCACGGTGTACTCACCCGGCAAATCGGAGGTAGAGAAAGGGATCTCTAGCTCACTATTCCCTCTGGTCTCGACGGTGGGAAGCCACAACAAAGTATGCCGATAATCGGGAACACGACTTTTCCGGCTCTCCTCATCCGGATAGGCAGGGGCATAGAATAGACGATGCGACTGCGTGCCCTCATAGTCGAACAGCTGCGTGGAAGTATCCACTTTTAACCTAGGATAGTCGTTCTTGTAAGTATAGAACGCCAAGATTCCCTCAAACATCTGCCCACCGAAGGCATACCGCTCCCGGTACACATCCAGGCACTTGATCAAAGAGGGATCATATGTATAGATCAACTCATGATCCATGATCGGAATCCCATCCAGCAACACAAGCGGGGTATTTAGGGAAACCGTCTGGTTGGAGAGATCCGCCAGCAAGACAAACAGCGAATGGCCGCCATCTTGTCGGCTCCGGAAAGAAACTGACTCTACGAACTCGAAGACCGACTCGCCCATGGTGGAGAATCGGGTCCACTCCTCCATCACGTAAGTTTTATAAGGCCGGCCCCGAAAATGCACTAGTGCCGGAGCCACATGTCCCAAAGAATCAGCCGTAAACAAGCGAGTCGCCTGCAAACCTACGTATCGTCCCGTCAACTCTGTACGCCAAGCAGGATTCAAGCGAAACCGAGGCATCTCCGCAGCCGCATGTACCGCAAACGGCGACTGTATATCCACCCGATACGTTTCCCCCGTATTCGAATACGTAGAAGTAGCTAACTCACGCATCCCTCCAATCTGCGTCGTATAGAACAAGACAGAGGCATCCGCTTGCCGTTGTCCGCCAAACACACGTACCTCGTCCCCCACGAAACCCAGCAAGGCAGATACGCCCGTCTGCTCGGCAGACTCGCCGGTACGGGCATTCACCAGCTTGGCCGTTATCAGGTGTCCCTCATATTCCGGAAGGAACCGCTCTCCCAACCTACCTTTTCCCAAGGTAGGCAACGCAGCCTTCCAATGCGTTACCGACATATCGTCCGGCACCGGGATAAACTCCCGCCCCGCCACCGAAACGGATAGTGTATGCGTATCCTCCGGAATGCCCCGTAAACGGATATGCCCGTCCTCTCGGCGGGAAAAATTCTCCTTGTCCAAGGATAGCTGGAGTGTATTCCCTGAGAAATCCGCAGAAGCAACCGCCAAGAGTGTATCCGTAGGGACACTCTCATCCTTCCGGAAGGTATTCACCACACCGATCGTTTTCTGGAAAAAGACCGCCTCTCCCTCATTCCGCATATAACGGGTATAGGCCACCAACCGGTAATACCCCGTCGGCAACACCGCAGGCAGTTCCAGCCACCCTTCTCCTACACCATTCCGGATCTCGATCTTCGCTTGAACCACCGCCGACGCATCATCCAGCAGCTCTACATATCCTACCTTGCTAAAGGAAGCCGGCACGCCCGACGCATCGGTCAGGCAAAGCTTCAACCACAGCAACTCACCCGCCAAATAAACCTGCTTATCCGTCTGAGCGTACACACGCTCTCGGAAATCCTCCGCCGCACGCAGGCCTTCCTGCCCCAACAACAACAAAGCCACCAGTAACGTTATGATCTGTTTCATGCTCCAAGCTTTTTAGAATTTAATATTATAGGAGATATAAGGGATCGGTGCGCCGAAGATCGCAAGCTTATAACCCTTCAGCCGCCCGTCCTCGGCCACATAATACACGGAATAGGCGTTATCCCTTCCCGTCACGTTGTAGACACCCAGCGACACGGTGCTATGGGTAAGCAGCGTCAGGTGGTGGCTCGGCTCAATGTTGATCGACAAGTCCATCCGGAAATAATCCGGTATCCGGTACTGGTTCCTGTCGGAGAAATAGACGAACTCTCCCCCGGCATAGTTGTACTTGCTCACCGGTATGGAAACCGGACGCCCCGTGCTGTAATCGCAATTCATCGACACGCTGAAACGCTGCGTGAACTTATAGTTGCCCACGAACTTCAAGTCGTGCGGCTTATCATAATCCGCCGGATACCACTCGCCCCGGTTCACGGGCTTCAAGATACGAGGATCCTCCTGGCGCAACTGCGTACGCGAGTAGGTATAGCTCACCCAGCCATTCAACTTCCCTTCCGGCTTACGGATCATCAGCTCCACGCCGTAGGCCCGCCCGGTCGTGTTCACCACGTCCTGCTCGATGCGGTGGTTCATGATCAGGTTCGCCCCGTTGCGATAATCCAAGTAATGATCCATCGTCTTGTAGTAGCCCTCCACCGAAGTCTCCAGGCCCGCCTTCGCAAAGTTCTTGTAAAGGCCCACGGCCACTTGCGATCCGGTCTGCGGCTCGATGTTCGCATCGCTCAGCTTCCAGGTATCCGTAGGTGACATGACCGTGGTGTTCGACAGCTTATGGATGTTCTGCCGCATCGTGCTATAGCCCGCCTTCACGGAGAAACCATCCACGAACTCATACCGTGCGGAGACACGGAACTCCGGCCCCTGGTAGGTCTTGTAGATCCCGCTTCCCTCCTCGCGCGTCTCGATCACGCCCGAGGGCGAGGGCAACTTATCCGGCTCATACAGGGCATAGGAGCGCGGCCCCATCACGTTGAACAGGCTGTAGCGTACCCCCGCCTCCACCGAGAAAGAGGAGGTGATATCCCAACGATCGCCCACGTAGAGGGCCGATTCCAACGCTTTCTCCCGCTGCATCCGGTCATCGAGCACCAGAGACCGGTCACCCTTGCCCAGGTACTCGCCGGGGTTCAAGTTGTAATAGAGCGAGCTGAGCCCGAAATTCAGCAGATGCTGGTCGTGCGCCTGCCAGTTAAAGTCGGCCTTCCCGTAAAACTGGTCGATGCCGAACGACAGCTCGTAAGCCGTAGCCGGGTTGTCGGTATTCTCCGTATGGTTGCGATAATGGTCGTAGCCGGCGGAGAAGGTAGCCGTCAGGTCGGGATGGAAGGCATGCGTCCATCGCAAGGAGCCGCTCGCGTTCTGGTAGGCGTATCGCTCCGCCTCGTCGAAGCGGAAGCGGTCGTGGCTGAAATAGCCGGTCAGCGCCAAGCTGTTGTTCGGGTCGAACCGATGATCGATCGAGGCGTTCAAGTCGTAGAAACCCGCCTTCCCGTCCTTATACCCGCTCTTCTCGGGCAAAAGTCCCAGGAGCCAGTCGGAATAGGTGGTACGCGCCCCGATGATATACGAGGTCTTCTTCCCCGGCAGCGGCCCTTCCAGGGTCAGGCTGCTCGTCAGCAGGCCGATACTGGCCGAGCCCTTGAATTTCTCCTTGCTCCCCGTCTTTGAGTTGATGTCCAGCACAGACGATATGCGGCCGCCGAACTTCGCGGGGATACTGCTCTTATAAAGCTCCATGTCCTTCACCACATCCGCGTTGAAGATGGAGAAGAGTCCGAACAGGTGGGTCGGGTTATACACCGTCCCGCCATCAAACAAGATCAGGTTCTGATCCGTGGCGCCGCCCCGCACGTTAAACCCGTTCGAGACCTCGCCCACCGATTTCACGCCCGGCAGGGCCAGGACGACCTTCAATATATCCAGCTCGCCAAAGGCGGTAGGGATGTTCTTGATCTCCTTCACGTCCAGGCGTGTCACGCCCATTGCCGTACTCCGCACGTTTTCCACCAGGTTGGCCGACACCGACACCTCGTCCAGCACGTACACCTGTTCCTCCAGCTCGATATCCAGCCTACCCGAGGCATGCAGCATGACCTGTCGCTTGGTATCCTTCAGCCCCACCGAGCGGATGCTCAGATCGTGCCTGCCCGCCGGAAGCCGGATCGAGTAGTGCCCAGCGGCATCACTCGTGACACCGATGGCCGGATCCGCCACCTGTAAGGAGACTCCCCTCAGCGGCTCGCCGGTCTTGAAGTTCGTGACCGTACCCGCCAGCGTCACCCATTCCTCCGGTTGCCTGCTTGGGGTACCTACCTCATACACCTTGTTCTCGGAAGAGGCCCGCTGCTCGCGGCGCAAGGAGGCGTAAGAGACCGTATCCCCCGTCTCCCGGATCTCCACCGCATTGAAATAGCCCTCCGGCAAGGAGGCCACCAGCTCATCCCCCGCCGTCACGATCAAGTCGTCCGCATACCTCGTCACGAACAACGAGGCCGGACGGAACGCCTCTCGCAAGACCTGTTCCGCCTCCGCGTCCTTCACGTCCACCGTGACCGTCAGCGCGTTCAGCGTCGCCGTATCCCCCAGCACACGGAGTCCCGCCTGGCGCTCGATCGCGTCGATCAATTCCATAGCCGGACGCCCGTCCAGCCGGATCGTCACCCGTCGCTCGGCAAAAGCCGTCAGCACGGCAAGCGACAAGACTGCCCACATATATACCCGTCTTCCCATCAGCGTAGATTTAAGGTTTCACAATATTCCAGCACACGGACCAACGAGCGCTCCCGCCCATCGCCAAACGAGAGCCCTTGCTCCTTTATATACCGTTTCAATTCCGCACCATGCTCCTTGAACAGCTTCAGTAGCGACCGCTTGCCGCTCACCGGATAATACACGCCCTCCTTGCAGACCCAGAAAGAAGTCCGCTCCACGAAACGATCCGTCATCGTCAGCCCCTCCACCTTCCGTTCCAGCATCTTCGAGGAGCGTTTCCACAAGGCATATTTTCCGTCGTGCAAGCGGGCATAAAACCCTTTCGGGAAAGCACTCTTTTCCCCCATCGGTTCCATATAAAACAGATCATACTCCGGCAGCGAAGCGAAACCGACCCGTTCCGAAGGGATCAACACGTGCAACCGCTTGTCCGGCGAGAGAACGACCAGCCTGTCCAACCGCACGTTCAGCCGCATCGCCACGGCGGGATAGACCACCCCATCGAACGCCAGCGTCCCCGTCCGGTACTCCTTCGTATCCAGATAAGGATGCCCCTCCAGGCGGTTCAGGTAGCGAGGCTCCAGCTCCCCCGTGTAGAGCAAGGACTGGTTCGCGGCCCGCTCCACATACCGACCCTCCTTGCCGTCCGCAGGCAAGCGATCCGCCACGGCAAGCTCCTGCCCCGTGGCAATGCCTCCGCTAAGGAGACAGAACAGATAAAAGATCCTCTTTCTCATGTGCATCACATGGTTTAAATTTATGTTAACTACTATCACAAATGATCCGTCGGCCACCACGAGGGCTTGTTCTTCGTGGCATGAGATTTTCTTCGGCAATCAACGCAATGCGGGTAGGTCTTCGTTTTCTTATCCACATAATCTAACCAATACATACCCTCGTTATTCTCATATCCATAAAAAGTGAAGCAATCGTCATATAACTGCTCCACATATAAATCGGGAGCTGTCGGGATATAGATTGATTGACGAGTAACAGTCGCTACTTCCACGTAACCAATCACGATCTCTTCAGGATCGGACACGCAAAACACGTTTCCATTATTTCCCGCCGACATCACTTGATTGAACAAGCCGCCTGTTCGTTCCGACTCTTCACGTAATAAGCGGAAATAACGATACGCCTCCTCCCTTAATCGCATCTGCAACACCTCCACATGATATAAGATAGACAGACGCTCATCCGTGGTAGCGATCTCCAGCAAAGGTTCATTCAGCACCGTATTCTCAGTCAACGCCTCCGTGTTTCCCAACAGCAGTGTTTTTGAAGAATCCCGAGCCCAACAATAATACGTATTATTAGGTGTCCTCAAATCAAAAAGCACAAGCTGGCCCCCTATATAACCAGCGTTCGCATAAAGTTGCGCCTTCACCTCCCAATTCTCCTTATAGCTCCAGCGATAATAAGGGGATTCCTCTTTTCTCGAATGAGTGGAGACATGAATCGTCACCGGGTCTAAGCGACCCTTCTTTTGCCAAGATACACTATCTATCGGAGGGGTCACCTGAGGACGCAAGAAAGTAGACTGATAGTTCTTTCCATCCACAGCAAGGCACAAACGATACTCCCGCTCCAAGTCGAGATCTCCATTCTGTATCCGATAAACCCCCGACTCAATTTGTCGAGCCTCGAACAAGAACCCATCACTTCGCTCCACGTATACTTGCGCATTCTTTACTGCGTTTATGCTATCCAAATCCTCAAGAATGCCCACACTACGGCTGATCCGGAACTCAGATTCGCCGTCCGTAATCATCCCGTCCACCACAAGGATACCACGCACGCCCTTCACCTCCGGGGTGAAGTCGGAGATACAACTTGTAAAAAAGGCACATATTACAACAATAAACACTCGAATATCCGACATACAAGTCATCATCAGTTTATCTAACACAACAACAAGGGGGTGTGTCAAATTGATATTACCGGACGCAGATGACACAGAACACACAGACGAACGCAAACTTATTTTGTTGATAATTAAATAATATCTGCGTTTCCCTGTGCTTGTCTGTGTAGTCCGCATCCCCTAATACCAACTTTTAACACTCTCTTACCTAATCAAAAATACACATATTCTTCTACCGTCGTAACCAACGAACCATTATTATATACCTCGCATGTTATATATGCACGTCCTGTAGATGAATAATAAATACTAACATCTGCTCTTGAGCCATCACCTGTAGGCCAAACATAAGACCGATCTCCTCCACTTATATTCCATTTATATGTATAATTGGGTTGCCCTGCTGTAGGAACTGTAAAAACGGCTTCATAATGACCTCCCGGATCATAAACTCCAGTAATACTAAACCGCATTGTTTCACTATCACTCTGAATGTCAATAGATCCATTTAGCTCTGCCTTGATTTCTCCCATTCCAATATTCGCAGAATAAGAGCTTACATTACTAACGAACGACACACACAAAATAAACAAAAAAAATCTAACAGTATTCATAACTTAATATGTTTAGATAATTAAAAAAATTCATGAAAACAAAGCAACGCAGGGCGTATTATTTTATACGCAAAGACATGGGTAGTAAAATAACCGCCCCCAATCAAGGCCATTTATTCTTCCCCAGCACAAAAAGGTTCAACTTGAACCTTCGGGAGATTAAGAAAGGTTGTACATTCACGCTCTTCATAAGACTACAGATTTAAGGTCACTTCTTTTATTTGTTCACAATGTAAGCATTATTTTCGAGACCACAAGCGATTATCGCATAAATATTTATTTTCTTCACAAATGATCCGTCGGCCACCACGAGGGCTTGTTCTTCGTGGCGTTGTAACGCTCGCGGCAATCCACGCAACTAGGGGTAGCGACCACTGACGGATAAGAATACCAAGGTAAAGAGGGATACTCCTTGGCGGAGTAGGTCCAGCAAGGCATCCCGTGACCTTCATAAATATCACGGCTGAAAGGGATGTAAAGAGCTTTTTTCGTCACATTGCAGACTTCCACATACCCTACTGTCACCTCTTTCGGATCGGACAAGCAATAGACATTCCCATTATCCCCGGCCGACATCACCACATTGAACAGGCCGCCCGTCCGCTCAATCTCGTCTTGTAAAAGACGGTAATACCTATACGAGTCCTCTCTCAATTGCATTTGCGAGACCTCGATATAATACAATTCCGCAAGCCTTTCGTCCACGCAAGGGATCTCCAGCAGTTTTTTCTGGGGGATCACATTGTCTATCAACCGGGTAGACTCATCTAAAATGATCATCTTGGACGAGTCTCTGCCCCAGCAATAGTAGGTATTCTTAGGCGTATCCCGTTCGAACATCATAAACTTACCGTCTATATAGCCGGCGTTGGCGAACAATTCCGACCTCACCTCCCAAACCTCCTGGTAGCTCCAGCGATAATAGGGCGACTCATTGCGGGAGGCATGCGTGGTGACATGGATAGTGACCGGCTTCTCCAGTCCGGCCTTCTGCCAGGAAACGCTATCGATCTCCGCGGTTCGCATCGGCTTCAGGAAAGTGGATTGATAGTCTTTCTCTCCCAAGGAGAAGTTCAAACGATACCCCAGATCGGGATCAAGATCGCCTGTATGGATACGGTATGAGCCATTTCCCTCATAAACCGCAGGAAAAAGCACGCCATTACTGCACTCTACGTTCATCAAGGCATCGGCTATCACCTCATCTCCCCGCAAGGTATCCAAGATACCCACACTACGGCTCAACCGGACGACCGACTCGCCATTTGTGATCATCCCGTCCACCACAAGGATGCCTCGCACGCCCTCTACCTCCGGGGTGAAGTCGGAGATGCAGCTTACAAATACAGACAAGAACAACCAATAAGCAGTCAATCTTTTCATAACACTACAAAACTTTGCTTTCTAATACAAAATTGTGCTCTCTCCTTAAATACAACGGAGAAAGCACAACACTCCTAATCAAATTAGAAATAAATATATCCCGTCGCTACTCCCAAATAAGAGCCAGAAGAAGAGGATACCTCACAATGAATCCGCACATTACCTGATGTATTACTATAAATGCTCACATCTGCATAAGGACCATTTCCATAAATATAAGCAGTTGTACCCATCGGTTCAATACTCCAAGCAAATTTATAAGAAGAAACAGAAAGAGTATACAATTTCTCCAATCTAGGATCTTTTGCTGGGCCTAACCAACCATAAACAGTATATCGACCTCCAGCATATCCATTATTCAAAACTAAATTCTCTTGCCCAGTCACCACAAAATACTCAGTAGAACTTGCAGATGTCATCTCTGTTGTAGCAATAACCACCTCATCTGCCGATAACGAAACCTGTGAATAACCGAGTTGTACAGCAAAAAATGCCAACAAACACAAAAAAAATCTTTTCATTCCTTTAATAGTTTTATAATTAAACGACCTAACCTCCTCCTTGGATATTAAAATCCATGTGAAAAGGGGGCTCCATCACTTATATTATCATGCACAAGACGAGAGGAGGTTTATGACAGTGCCCCCTTATAAGGGCCACTTATTCTTCCCCAGCAGGAAAAGGTTCAGCTTGAGCCTCTGAGGAATTATTGGCAGCTGACAATTGAGGGTTGACAGCTGGCACGGAATGGTTTGTACTTTCACTCTTTTCATTAGAATATAGATCTAAGATAACGATTGCTATTCGCCAACAATATAGGCATTATTTCTTTATCCGCAGCAAAAGATTCTCACATATTTATTTTTTCTCACAAATGATCCGTCGGCCACCACGAGGGCTTGTTCTTCGTGGCGTTGTAATGCTCGCGGCAATCCACGCAATTCCAGGTAGCATACGTCTTCTCATAATAATCCACCCATGGGAGCTGCATTCCCTGATCACCCTTCTCACGTATCCAGCAATAATCCATGGGAGGCTCATAGATATCTCGCGACACGCTGGAGATATACATCGATTTCTTCGTTGTATTCGTCACTTCCACATAGCCTATAACGATTTCCTTCGGATCAGATAAACAAACGATGTTACCATTGTCACCCGCAGACATCACGAGATTGAACAAGCCCCCCGTCCGCTCAACCGCATCTTGCATACAACGGTAATAATCGTAGGCATCCTCCCGTAATTGCGTTTGAGACACCTCTACATGATAGAGTATCGACAATTTTTCGTCGGAACAAGGAAGCTCATACAATCGCTTTTGCTCGACCCTGTTTTCCAATAAGCCTTTCGTTGTCTCCAGCAACAACGCCTTTGAAGAATCCCGCCCCCAACAATAGTAGCGATTATTCGCTGTCCGCAGATCAAAATCCGTAAGCTTGCCATTCACATAACCTTGTTTAGCGAATAAGGAGGTATGCAATTCCCAATTCTCTAAATAACTCCAACGATAATAAACCGAAGTATTCGCTCCTCCATCACAAGAGAGATAAATCCCCACAGGCTTTCCGATCCCATCTTTCCGGTAAGAGAGGGAGGTTATCTCTGCGGTAAGCATTGGTTTCAGGAAAGAGGATTGATATTGCTTGCCGTCAAGCGTAAAATTCAATCTATACGCAAGATCAGGGTCAAGCTCACCTATCCAGATATGGTAGTATCCATCTTTTTCAGTCTTCGCTTCCCACGAAACGCCATCGCTTCGTTCCACAGACATAGATGCGCTTGTAATCAACTCATTTCCAAACAGAGTGTCTGTGACACTAACGCTTCGACCCAACCGAAACACAGACTCGCCATTCGTGATCATCCCATCCACCACGAGGATACCACTCGTTCCTTTTACCTCCGGGGTGAAGTCGGAGATACAAGAAACCACTAATACTAAACAAAAAGATAAAAGGGACAAAAGTCTTTTCATGTACGTTTCTCATTAAAAAATAAGGAATTCAGAAGTACAATCATGGATAATACTCCTGAATTCCTTTCTACAAACTAAAATGACAAATAGTCTGTTGCAGCGTCGACCCGAGAACCATTCTTATAGATCTCACAAACGACCCGAGCTGAACCAGAAGAAGAATAATATATACTCACATCAGCTCTTGTTCCATTTGCTGTTGGCCAAACATAACTTCTATCCCCACCTTCTATACTCCATACAAATGTATAATCATTAATATTACCATTAGTTACAGATATTTGATAGGTAGTACCTATATACCCAGAAGACTGAGATATCCCAGAATGCTGCAAACTAAATATAGGATTAGCCGCAATAGATTCCACACCAGACAACACATTTGTTCCTTTAGGAAGCGGATTTGACATCATATTACTGGTAAACAACACAAAAAAACAGACACGAAAATAATCTAAAAACTCTCATAACTCTAATTGAATTAAATTAAAAATCACAAATTTAATACTCACATATTTACTAAATACTACTTTAATCAATAGAAACTTAACACTAATACAAAAACAACCAATACATTATCCAAATACCAATATTAATTTCATTGAATAATCACATCAATAGAACTTGTATCCAAGATGCCAATAAAAACAAAATACTCTTCTTTTTATTTGGCAAAGTTCCTTCTTCATCAATAGACAGAGTATCTAAATACTTTCAGGGCATTTGTCATAGATAGAGGAAAAGGCATTATCCATGACAATGCCCCCCAATCAAGGCCATTTATTCTTCCCCTGCACAAAAAGGTTCAACTTGAGCCTTCGGGGGATTAAGAGAGGTTGTACATTTGCGCTCTTCATAAAACTATCGATTTAAGGTCACTTCTTTCTATTCGTTCACAATGTAAGAATTATTGTCGAGACTACAAGCGATTATCGCATAAATATTTTCCTTTTACCGAAATATTCCGGCAGACGAAGCGACACCAGCGTAGCCGTCACCTCCCATGTCTCGACACATGAATCGTCACAGGCTTTTCCCACCCTGCTTTTTGATAAGATATGCTGTCTGTCTTTACGATCCGCACAGGTTTCAAAAAAGAAGACTCATACCGTACTCCATCTATTGAGAAAGCCAAACGATATTCCAGATCCGGGACAAACGTACCGGTTTATAACCAGCAAACGCCATTACCCTCATGCTTGGCAGGAAACCAAACGCATCACGGCACTTACCCAACAAATATCGAGGCCCAACCAGACAATTAAGCCATAAATACCGTATCTGTCTCCATTTTATATTTACATTCGCGGGAGAACAACCATTTAATCCGGAAATACCACGATAACAAACTATTTATACATAAAAATATGGAAGAAAAACTTGACAACGCTACAATACCGCCCCAATATACCCTATGCCTAGACCGGCAATGCCCCAAAGCCACTACTTGCCTCAGGCAACTGGCAGAGCGAAGTATGCCCGACGAGACGGCCTATTGGCAGATCATCAGCCCGAGACACCTCGCCTCATTGAAGGGAACTTGCCCTTATTACCGTCCGAACAAGAAAGTACGCTATGCAGCGGGATTCGTAAGCTTATTGGAGAGCTTGCCGCACAAACAGATGCTCTCCGTTATCCCGGGACTCATGAGGCACTTCAGCCGGCGCACTTACTACCGTGTCCGCAAGGGAGAAAGGCCGCTCTCACCCTCCGAGCAACAGGTCGTATTGAATGCGCTTAAACGCTGTGGAGTGAAGGAACCAAAAGACTTCGACGCTTATTTCGAGGAGTACGACTGGTAAACCAAGGAAGAGAGGCTTGTGTCACTACCCATGTTACGAATGTGCCATCACCGTGGCATGCGTGTGCCATCGCAGTGGCACGCCTTTGCCATCGAGGTGGCACGGGCATGCCAGCATGGTGGCACAACTGTGCCAATAGCATGGCACATCATTGGCACCACAAAGTACTATTAATAAAGCAATTGGAATGATATCACGGAGTCACCTCCCAGCATTTCCATCCTTTGTTGGCACAGATATATACAATGTAGGAACGGACATGGTAGTACGGGAACTTCTCCTTGGTATCCTTGGCGTAGGCGAGCACTTGCGCCACGTCCTCGGGACGGGGATCGCTGAGCGCCAGCATGCGCTCAGCATCTTTCGCCTTGAAGTACTTGAATTCCGCCAACCGGTCGTCCTTGTAATAGTCCGTGCCGGGGATACCGGTCATCTCGAAATCCGAACGGCCCGCAGAGTTGTTCTGCTCGATGGCGAACGTATAGCAGCTGCTCAGGTAACGGGAACAAAGCTCGAAGAAGGAGCAACGGATGAAATTCTCGTTAATCTTGTCGAACACCTGCGCCGGGAACTGCCCGAGGTATTGCTCGAAGTAGTTTTGTACCAGCGGCTCGAAACGACGCTCTTCCGTAAAACGCTCGTAAGTAGGCACATAGCGTTGGGCGTTTCCCTCTATATGATTCATCTCGTTGTAATAGTCCATGTAGATGCTACGCATCGTAAGGTTGGGTAGCACCATGCGGTAATTATTCCGCAGCGTGGTCATACCCAGATAAAAGAGGCTGACCGGATAGAAGTTCTTGTCGAAGAATTTCCTCTTGTTGAACTTGCTCGACAGGTCGGAAACGTTATAGGATAACTCGTCGTCAATCACCAACGCATCCAGCATCTCCTTGGAGTTCTCTTGCGAGAGGGTCAAGCGACGGATCCAACCGATATCCGTACGCAGGTTCTCATCCACCAGCTCACTCGGGATCATACCATCCATCGTGGCGAAGTTCTTAAAGAAATAGGTCAAGATCGTGGAATTGAATAAAGGCTCCGCGCCGGGACGGAAGCGATAGCCGTCGTAGTTGTTCACGATCAGTTGCCAAAGTTCCTCAAAAGAGTCCTGCCCCGTACCGTATTTGTCAAGGACATAACGAAGATAAGCGCTCGCTTCCTCATACGTAAAACCAAGCATATCCAGAAACCTCGGATGCAAGGTCAGGATCTCCGCTATATTATATCCGCTTGTCAAATCGTCCATCGTGACGGGAAGAACCCCCGTGCAGAAACATGTACGGATACTACCTTCGCCGATACCCGCTTTGATCACCTTGAAGAAAGTGCGCAGGAAACTATCCTTCGTGGTTACCTGCTCATAGAGCGGATCCTTGTAGGCCGTCAACAACTGATTGGTGAAATTATCGTACTCATCGATCAACACATACACTTTAGGCAGTCCATGCTCACGGGCGTACCCCAAAGCTTCCTCAAGCATCTTGGAGGCCTCTTTCTTGCTGGAGAACTGAAAATCCTTAAACAAGTCCCGGTTATGCGTTACCATGATCTCCACGGGAGAACGATTCAGATCGTTGAAATTCCGCTCCAACCCTTCCATGTCATCGGCCATCACCATCTTGGAAAAATCATAGCGCACGATCATATAACGATTATGCTCCTCCGTCGGGTGCTCCCCGATCCAAGTCCCGCCGAACAGTTCCTCGAACCGGTCGGCCTTGGTACGGTCGTAGTAACAAGCCAAGGTAGAGATAAACAGGCTTTTCCCGAAACGACGGGGACGCAAGAAGACTGGAGCCTTATAGTCTTCCAAGCCCGAAATGAAATCGGTCTTGTCCACATAGTAGAAATCGCGTTCCCGCATCTCTACAAAATCCGCTACCGCATAAGGAATCGTTATTCGTGCCATAAGCTTTCTTTTTTCTGATACAATACTACAAATTTAAGAAAATAACTTGTTCTTTCAAACAAAAGCCCTATCTTTGCCGAAATTTTGAAGAGAGAGCAGATGACAAACAAGACACATAAGGATAATCCGAAGTTCTATTCCGGTTATATGTCGGAGGTTGAGGCTCTTTTCTCTATTTTACGGGATTATAATTTGGTTATATAAGATGCGTTGGTTACTTTTACTAACGCATTTTTTTTGTGTCCATCGGTCCGGTGATATATAAATATAATATTCTAAAATCATTATAATAAACAAAACAACCCAAATTACTATGTCGAAAAGTGATATCAAAAAGGTGATTGTTCTGGGCTCGGGTGCCCTGAAGATCGGACAGGCCGGGGAGTTTGACTACTCTGGTTCGCAAGCGTTAAAGGCTCTGAAAGAAGAAGGGATCAGTACCGTATTGCTAAATCCGAATATCGCAACTATCCAAACATCCGAGGGAGTAGCCGATAAGGTATATTTCTTGCCTATCACTCCTTACTTCGTGGAGGAAGTTATCAAAAAAGAACAACCGGACGGAATCCTATTGGCGTTTGGCGGGCAGACCGCTTTGAACTGCGGTACTCAACTTTACACCAGCGGTACGTTGGCTAAATATGGCGTGAAAGTATTGGGTACATCCGTTGAGGCTATCATGTACACCGAGGACCGTGACCTATTTGTTAAGAAACTGAACGAGATAGAAGTGAAGACCCCGATCAGCCAAGCCGTAGAAAGCATGGACGACGCCGTGGCTGCCGCTTATAAGATCGGTTTCCCCGTAATGATCCGTTCCGCTTACGCATTAGGTGGTATGGGCAGTGGTATCTGCAAGGACGAGGCCGAGCTTCGCACCTTGGCGGAAAGCGCTTTCGCTTACTCATCCCAGATCTTGGTCGAGGAATCTTTGAAGGGTTGGAAAGAGATCGAGTTCGAGGTGATCCGCGACAAGAACGACCATTGCTTCACGGTAGTGAGCATGGAGAACGTAGACCCGCTAGGCGTACACACCGGCGAGAGTATCGTAGTAGCTCCGACTTGCTCCTTGACCGAGAAAGAATTAGATTTATTGAAAGAACTTTCTACCAAGACGATCCGCCACTTAGGTATCGTGGGTGAATGTAATATCCAATACGCTTTCAACTCCGAGACTTGCGATTACCGTGTGATCGAGGTGAACGCTCGCTTGAGCCGTTCTTCCGCCTTGGCATCCAAGGCCAGCGGTTATCCATTGGCTTTCGTCGCCGCTAAGTTGGCGTTGGGCTACGGATTGGACGAGATCGGCGAGATGGGTACTCCGAACTCCGCGTACAAAGCGCCGGAGGTAGATTATATGATCGTGAAGATCCCGCGTTGGGACTTGACGAAGTTCGTGGGTGTCAGCCGCCAGATCGGTTCCAGCATGAAATCCGTCGGCGAGATCATGTCGATCGGTAAGAGCTTCGAGGAAATCATGCAGAAGGGTCTTCGTATGATCGGACAAGGAATGCATGGTTTCGTAGGTAACAACGATATCCATTTCGATAACTTGGACGAGGAGCTGGCGAACCCTACCGACTTGCGTATCTTCGCCGTGGCGCAAGCCTTGGAACAGGGATATAGCGTAGACAAGATACATGAGTTGTCAAAGATCACACGCTGGTTCTTGGAGGGCTTGAAGAATATCGTGGATTACGCCAACGTATTGAAAGGTTACAACAAGATCGAGGATCTTCCGGAAGATGTATTGAAAGAGGCGAAACGCCTTGGTTTCTCAGACTTCCAGATCGCTCGTTACGTAGAGAACCCGGAAGGAAATATGGAGAAAGAGAATATCCGCGTACGCAACTTGCGTAAGAAAATGGGCATTCTCCCTACCGTGAAACGTATCAACACGATCGCTTCCGAACACCCGGAATTGACCAACTATCTATATATGACTTACGACGGCACGCCGCACGATATCACCTACTACCCGAATGAGAAGAGCGTGATTATCTTGGGGTCCGGAGCTTACCGCATCGGCAGCTCTGTGGAGTTTGACTGGTGCTCTGTCAACGCCGCAAACACCTGCCGCAAGCTCGGATACAAATCGGTGATGATCAACTATAACCCGGAGACCGTATCCACCGACTACGATATGTGCGACCGTCTTTACTTCGACGAGCTTTCATTCGAGCGCGTGCTAGACGTGATCGATCTGGAATTGCCGAAAGGCGTGATTGTCTCCGTAGGTGGACAGATCCCGAACAACTTGGCGATGAAACTGTACCGTCAGAATGTTCCGGTATTAGGTACTTCCCCGCTATCGATCGACCGTGCCGAGAACCGTCATAAATTCTCCGCGATGTTGGATTCGCTAGGTATCGACCAACCTCGCTGGGCAGAGCTTACCAGCATGGAAGAGATCGACGCGTTTATCGAGAAAGTAGGTTTCCCGATCTTGATCCGTCCGTCTTACGTATTGTCCGGAGCGGCGATGAACGTTTGCCATACGAAAGAGCAGATGATCGAGTTCTTGGATTTGGCCGCTAAGGTTTCCAAGGAATATCCGGTGGTCGTATCCGAGTTTATGCAAGGAACGAAAGAGATCGAGTTCGACGCTGTCGCTATGAATGGCGAGGTGGTTGAGTACGCGATCTCCGAGCATATCGAGTTCGCCGGTGTTCACTCCGGTGATGCTACCTTGGTGTTCCCGGCTCAGAAGATTTACTTCGAGACAGCTCGTCGTATCAAGAAAGTAAGCAAGATGATCGCGAAGGAGTTAAACATCAGCGGTCCGTTCAATATCCAGTTCTTGGCGAAGAATAACTTCGTGAAAGTAATCGAATGTAACTTACGTGCCTCACGTAGTTTCCCGTTTGTATCTAAGGTATTGAAACGCAACTTTATCGAGACGGCTACCCGCATCATGCTGGACGCTCCGTATACGAAACCGGATAAGAGCGCGTTCGATGTCGACTGGATCGGAATCAAGGCTTCCCAGTTCTCATTCGCCCGTTTGCACAAGGCAGACCCCGTATTAGGTGTGGACATGAGCTCCACCGGCGAGGTAGGTTGTATCGGCGACGATTTTAACGAGGCTTTGCTTTCCGCCATGATCGCCGTAGGCAACAGTATTCCTAAGAAGAACATTTTAGTTTCTTCCGGCGCAGCTAAGAGCAAGGTCGATTTATTGGAGCCTTGTCGCATGCTGGATGCCAAGGGTTACACGATCTATGGTACGCACGGAACCGCCAAGTTCCTGAACGATAACGGAATCAAGGCAACCGCCGTTTGCTGGCCGGATGAGGAAGGTGATTTGAACATCATGGATATGTTCAGCAATCACGCTTTCGAATTGGTAGTAAATATCCCGAAAGATCATAGCAAACGTGAGTTGACCAATGGCTATAAGATCCGCCGTGCGGCGATCGATCATAACATTCCATTGATCACGAACGCCCGTCTGGCCAGCGCCTTTATCGACGCTTTCTGCAATATGAACGTAGAAGATATTCAGATTAAGAGCTGGCAGGAGTACAAATAATCAAAATTTGATTATATTTGCATGCGTGTAATAGAAAGAGACAAGGCTTTATGCCTTGTCTCTATAGTTTAAAGACCATGTACAGACGGCTACCTTTTATCATATTATTATCTATACTGGCGGTTTTCGCCTTGCGTGCGTCTGTGGTCGCTCCCTCTATCCTCGTACAAAATTATTCCGTAGACGATTACAAGGCTAGTTGCCAAAATTGGGATTTAGCGGTTTCCTATCATGGCATCTTATATGTAGCTAATAATTCCGGTCTGGTTACTTTTGACGGGAATACATGGAACACATATCCATTACCGGATAAAGCCCCTATTTATAAAGTATCTTTCCAGAACGATTCTATCTATACCCAAGGCAAATCATCGTTAGGCTATTGGCTATACGACAAACTCGGGAATCTGGAATACCATCCGATCGATACGCTCCCGTCATATATAAATTTCGATGATCCCGAAACTAATTACACGATCCCGAAAGAAATCGAGGAAAAGCACCCTACTTCTTTCGCTAGCGCCGGAGGTCTCAATTTTACGGGAACATCTACGTCCGGTATTTATATCACCAACGACGAAGGGGAGATCTTTCAACATCTCAACATCAATAATCAGTTACAAGATAATATCGTACGTTCCATCTGCGTACAGGATAATAACTTAATCTGGGTCGCCTTGGATAATGGTATCTCCCAAATAGATATCAATCCTCCCATCGCCATGTTAGGTAAAAGAAGCCAGATCGGAAAGTTGGAAGACGCTGTAAAAGAGGATAACTGCCTCTATATCCGGACAAATCTCGGCTACTTCAGCCGGAGCCTGATGTTTGGTGATAAGTTTACCCCGATATCCGATGAGATCGGACGTTCATATATCCATCCGGATACGGCAGACAATCATTTATCGGTAAGCACTTTATTTAAGAATAAAGATGTATTGGGCGTATTCGCCAACGCAGAAAATATTTACCCGGTTCCAGACAATTTGTATTGGCTCACGATCCAGAATGAGGCCGGACTCTTCCATCGGAAAAACGGTACAGGAACTTTAAAATGCCGGATCCTATTCGATAATTACGATCTGAATCTGGTAACCAATGGCAAACGGATCATCCCCTTGAATGATTCTCTTGATTTGGTATCTGCCATGCAAGGAACCCTATTAATCAACACTCGTCAATTAATAGAGGGAAGCCTAGGAGGATTAACGATGCCACGGTTTATGCGCATCGAGTATCAAGATCAAGAAGGTACACATTATTTATATCCGGACACGCAAAGAATCGACCTTCCCCATAACTTCCAAGAACTCTCGCTATACATCGGGACAACGGTATTCACCCCTAATCACCAAATCAGTTATAAGCTGGAAGGGGTATCCGCCGATTGGTCTTCTTGGCAGAAAGACGGCAAAATTACCTTCTTACAACTTCCGGAAGGAACTTATGAGCTAAGGGTACGTAAATATGTAACCCGGGGTCCGTTTCCCGAGATCACGATGCAAATCACGGTGCGCCCTCCTTGGTATAATACCGTATGGGCCTATTTGATCTACGTCGCTTTGATATGGTTCGCCATTCAAGAAGGGCTTCGGTACCATTTAAGGAATTTGCGGAAAAAAGAACAAGAAAAGCTGGAGGCAGAGCGACAAGCCGAACTGCAAAGGCTTCAACAAATGAAAAGCGAGATGCTGGAAACGGAGTTGCAAAACAAAAACAATGAGCTTACTCTCCAGACAACGGCTTTGGTAAAAAGAAACGAGGCGATCCAAGCTTTGCTGGAAGAACTGGATAAGCAGAAAGAGACATTGGGCGACCGATATCCCAATAAGTTATATACCCGTTTACGTTCCTTGATGGAATCTACTTTGAACGATCAAGCGGATTGGGTGCAGTTCGAGACCTATTTTAATAGCGCCCACCAGAATTTCATGGATCGTTTACGCCAGCAATACACAGATATAACGGCAGGCGATTTACGTATTTGTTGCTTACTCCGCATGAACCTTTCCACGAAGGAAATCGCGTCGTTAATGAATGTATCCGTACGGGCTATCGAGCTAAGAAGATACCGCTTAAGAAAGCGATTAGCCCTTGATGGGGATACGAATCTTGTCGATTTCTTAATGAACTACTAAAATTATTTTCTAGAATATTCTTAATATATAACATTCTACATAACAGTATATTAAACGCACATATAAAGAGCTTGAGAAAGTCTTGTAGTAGTCTTATCCAATAAAAAAATCATTTGCGCAAGTCGTGTAGTAGTCATTTTCATGGCTACCGTAATTTATTGTGTTTCCTTTGTCGGCGAATAAAATCTTAAATTCTTTCGACATGATGAAACACGAACTGGAGAAACAATTAGATGCGCTAGAAAAGAAAGGTGTCGACAGACGACATTTCTTTAAGTTATTAGCGGCGACAGGACTGATCGCGGGAGTTAATACCGGAAAAGCAAACGCTTTTTCAAGCAGCGCAAAAGGTAAAATCGTTATTATCGGTGGAGGAGCCGCTGGTATCAGTATGGCTGCCCGATTAAAACATTGGCTTGATGAACCGGATATCACCCTGATTGACCCCAGCGATCGTCAGTTTTATCAACCGGGATTCACTCTGATCGCCTCAGGTGTGTACCAACCGGAAGATGTCTGGAAGAAGCAAGAGGATTGTATGCCTAGCGGTATAAAATGGATAAAGGACTCGGTCGCTGCGGTTGATCCCGTATGGAATCAAGTAACGACCAAAAGCAACGGAAAGATTCCATACGACTTTTTAGTACTGACCCCGGGATTACAATGTAACTGGGAAAAAGTAGAGGGTATTACCCACGATACATTGGGACAAGGAAACGCAAACTCTATTTACGATTTCGAAGGAGCCCAAAAGACATGGAAAGCTCTCCAAGAATTCGCTAAAAAAGGAGGCAAAGGTATTTATACCGATACCTATACAAAACATAAATGTGGTGGCGCCCCCAAAAAGATCTGTTTATTATCCGAGCATTACGCAAGGAAACAAGGAACACGCGACAAGCTGCAATTGAATTATTTTACCGCATCGAAGGAACTATACGATATCCCGTATTTCACACCTCGCTTGCTAGAAATATATAATGAACGTAACATACCTATTAACTTGAATGTACGTGTAAAAGGTGTAGACACATCCGCGAAGCAAGTACATTTTGAGAAGATAGAGACAAAAGGCGAAGAAAAGATCGTAACGCCGTTCGTAGAGGATTACGATTTCTTACACTTCACCCCGCCTATGTCCGCTCCCGATTTCGTTCGTAATGCCGGATTAGGTTGGACAGAAGGTAAATTGGCCGCAGACGCATGGGTAATGGTCGATAAAGAGACCTTGGTACATAAGAAATACCAGAACATCGTTTCTCTGGGTGATGTAGCCGGTATCCCGACCAGTAAAACATCTGCCGCTATCCGTAAGCAAGTACCTATCGCCGCCAAGAACCTGATCGCGCTCATGGAAGGCAAAGAGCCGACCGAGAAATACAACGGTTATGCCGCTTGCCCGATCGTCACGGATTACGGTCATGTGTTGCTTTGTGAGTTTGACTACGAAAAGAAACCAGACATTTCATTCCCATTCTCGATGATCGATACATCAAAAGAGCAATGGCTTGCTTGGATCTTAAAGGTATATATTTTAAAACCGATGTATTTCAACGGAATGCTTAACGGTTACGCATAATATGAATAAAAAAAATCTATGAAATAAAACTCCCTATAATTTCGAATGCCAAACTACAAAGCCCCGGGTTTCAGTTGTACGAAACCGGGGTTTTTGATTTTTAACGAGTAGCCTTTTCCACTAAATAGACGATCGATTTATAGGATATCCCACTATTCATCGTCAAACCGATCTCGCACGTACGGCTATCGCTATATCCTTCCGTCGCCCCATGCAAATTCGGTTTCAAGTAATGAAGACCGGAAGCGTTTAGTTCCGGATAGAAGAAACCACGATCGCCCGCCCAACCGCAACAAGTAACTTGAGCGGGAGAGACCACCCGGTTCGCGCATAAGCCCGCCAGTTCCACCAGCTTGTCTTGTACTCCCATCTTCGTTGTACTACAAGTAGAGTGTACCGCTACCGTAACCGGCAACTTAGTAAAGTTCAGACGATCACGCATAAAGTCATAGATAAACTCCACAGGTTCATATAATCGTAAACGTTTATCCAAGGTTTCCCTCATATGCAGCAAGCAAGGGCTCATGTCACACAAAATAGGCAAGCGACCGTTATCGCTCGCCCGCAAAAGAGCCTCATTCAATTCCTCCGCCTTCTGCGCCGCTTGCTTCCGGAACCCTTTACTGCTAAAAGCCATGCCGCAACAAAGCTTACTTAGATTCTCAGGATAACGAATCGTAAAGTCCGCTCTTGTCAATAAAGCGATTATTTGTTCCGTTACACTTACAAAATCCACATCTTCATAATCAGCTGAAGCTCCCATCGTACGGGTAATACAAGACGGGAAATAAACCATTTCCATCCCATTCTCTACACCCGTCAGTTCCTTGAACTTTGACGCGCCAGAAGGTGTATGCCGAGTCCAAAGCGGGAATTTATGAGCGGAAGCCCTAAACAAGAAAGAGGCAAATCTCTCGAATGCGTTATACCCCACCAGCTTTGAAAGCACATGGGGCAGCTTAAGCAAAGGACGAAGCATACCCGTTACGGTTCCCATATTCCCGGCGATGCCCGAAGCGATAGCATTCGCCAAGGCACTATTCTCTTTCCACCGTAACTCTTTGATCAATAAACCGGTATTAATGCCAACCGGACATGCCGTAGCACATAGGCCATCGGTAGCGCAGGTAGCGTTTCCTTTATAGTTAAAGGCTTTCTTGAGTTCTTTATATCGCTTAGAGTTTGTTTCCCCCTGTTCCGCCAAAGCCGATAATTCCCTATAGATCACGATACGTTGCCGGGGTGTCAATGTCACATGCCTTGACGGACATTGTATCTCACAAAAACCACACTCGATGCATTTATCGATCAGCTCATTCGCCAACGGTATTTGCTTTAAGTTCTTTATAAACACATCCGGGTCCCGATTTAAAAGGACACCCGGATTTAATATATTTTCCGGGTCAAAGAGCCTTTTGATCTTCCACATCAACTCATAAATCTCCTCACCCCATTCATCTTTAACAAATGGAGCCATATTTCGTCCCGTGCCATGCTCCGCTTTCAAGCTACCGTCGTAGTAAAGTACCACATCTACAAGGCTACGCATAAAAGAAGCGTAATGATCGATACCTTCCTGTGCGTTTATATCCGGAAAAATCGTGAAATGAACGTTTCCATCCAATAAATGTCCCCACATCACCGCATTTCCGTATCCATAATCCGACAAGACCCCACGCACTTGTTCCAAAGCCTCTCCTAAAACCTCTTCCCGGAAAGCGATATCTTCAATAATAGATACCGTACCCCGTGGCCGTCTTCCCGCAGCGGAAGTAAATAAACCGTTTCGTACCCGCCAATAAGTAGCGTAAAGCTTCGGATCGGTCGTAAATGATACCGGATATAAGGTCTGTATATCTGCTAGCCGCTCCTCTATATCCCGGAATTGGATTTGAAGTTCTTCTTCCGAATTAGAAGACGTGTCGATCAGCAACGCTACCGCATCCTCGGGTAAAGAATGTAATATCTCCGGCATCCCCGGTTCATCCTCTACCGCATGTAAGGCGTTTCTATCCATCAACTCGGCGGCGGACACTTTGCATTGGCGTAACGGGGCTATGGCTCTGCACGCCTCCATCAAAGAGGGGAAATAAATCAAGGCGGAAGCTTTTAAAGCCTCATCGGGGACTGTCTCGAAAGTAACCGAAGAAATAAACCCTAAGGTTCCTTCCGAGCCAACCATTAAATGCATGAGTATATCGTATGGATCGGTATAATCCAAGAAAGAGTTCATTCCATAACCGCATGTATTCTTCAACTCATATTTAGATAGAATCCGGTCTTCCATGTCCGGATTCAACAAGATCTCCAAACGGAAATTCATCAACTTCTCCAATAAGCCTATATGCGTTTGCATGAAATCCCTGCGACTCGCTAACGAAGAAGTATCCAAAAAGGCTCCATCCGCAAAGATAATCTCCATATCCCGGACCGTATTATAGGAGTTATGGATAATACCATAGCTAGAACCACTCGAGTTATTCGCTACGATCCCGCCGATACGTGCGGATTTGATGGAGGCAGGGCTAGGCCCTAGCTTACGGCCATAAGGTTTCAACCAGCGGTTCGCCTCTTCTCCAGTTATACCACAAGGGAATTTAGCCAAACTCCCATCTCCTGAAATCTTAACCTTTCCATAGTCAGGACTGATTTCCATCAATACAGAATCTGTAATAGTCTGGCCGGATAAAGAGGTCCCCCCAGCTTTAAAGGTTACAGATTTACCAGTCTTCTCACATTCAGCAAGAACACGTTTTACATCTTGCTCACGACTCACGATTTCAACTCGTTTGGGATTCAACCTGTAAATCCCGGCATCTGTTCCCTTCGCTAATGTAGTTAAAGCATCAGCATATACCTTTTTTATCTTCATAGTCTAATACCTTTATTTGTCTAGAAACGACATTTCAACAAAGATATGAAACCTTTAAGACAATCAGGGCATTTCTCTAAAATAACGGGGAGAATACCCGAATACTAGCTCCGGATGGAAAATCCAGATTAAATCTTTCAATAAATATTCCGGATGTATAGGGAATTCCTCGTAATAAGGAACTGCACCTGTATTACAGGTATAAATCCGTTTTTTTTTAAAAGCGTCGAAATTCTCGTAAGGAGTATATTCGGAGCGTAAATCGTTATAGGTCATCTCAGAAGACTGATTATATTTAACAAGCCAAATATCCGCATGGATCGCTTTATCAAACACGGTCTCAAACGCTAAGGGGGTACTTCCGGCACCCGGTAAATCCTTAAACATATAATCAGCTCCGGCGTCCTCGATAAGATGAGCCATATAACTATCTCCGGATGGTACATACCACGAAGAGCCGAACTTTTTCTCCGACAAAACAGTAGGACGATTATCTATATTTGCGGTTAAGTCCTTTAGAGACAAATAGGCTTGCTCTGTTTCTTTAAATATAGAATCGGCCATCTCTTCCTTTCCGAATAGCAAACCATAAAAGCGAATCCACTCCGTACGCCCCAAAGGAAATGCCTCCATATAGTCGGCTCCTTCGATAATGGGTATCCCTATCTTCTCGACAGGCCCATAACTACTGTTCTGGAATGGGGAAGCTATCACGAGTTCCGCGCCGATCTCTATCATTTTCTCTATATTCGGAGAGGTAGCCTCACCTAAATCAGCGATTCTTCCGGCCTGTATACCCTCTTGTATGGCAGGAGTATCCATATAACGAGGCTCACAAACGCCTATAACCTTATCGGTTTCGTGCAGTTGATCAATAATAGCCGCATGGACAGAAGTATAAATCACAATATCTTTTACCGGGACCTTCACGATCGTCCCTTTGGGTAATCCGCCGGGAACCGACTTTGTCCGGTCTACCAATAAATAGCGTTGAAGCAGACGGGTGCTATCCCACGGATCACGAACTTCCACCATTATATAGGTATCAAAGCGCTGAACCGTGAAACCTTGGGCATATTGAATACTATCAGAGGAAAGAGCTTCCTTGGAAGAAGTTTGCTTTCCGGATGGCGTACATGCCACCATCCAGAAAGCGAACCCTAAGAGAATCAGTAATCGCATTAGATATTATCTTTTTGAGCGAGGACTACTTTCATGGGATTTAAACCGGCCTCAAACTTCTTGAACAATTTACCGTCACCTCCGAAACAATAGATATCGCCATTATTCTTATAATCAGACTCTGCGACATAGACATTTCCACCCACGGCACTGATTGAATAAGGGGATTGTATTGAGGTTCCATCTGTAATAAAGCTCGTTCCCGCAGATTGGCTCTTTGTATCAAATGTTAAAAATGCAGGGCTAGACATTCCCCATTGCGCATAGAACAGAAATAGCTTGCCATCCTCATAGGCCATCTCCGTTGCGTTTGGACAATTCGTAAGGGAAGTAACCTCATAAGTCTCCGTATTTATCTTTTGTACCGTATTGGGTATATCCGCATAGTTACCCATAGAAACCACATATACATTTCCTTGCTCATCCGCCTGTATCCGTGTGGGATTCAATACTACATCCAACTTCTTTATCTCTGTAAAAGTAGACAGATCAACCACTGATACCGTTTTATCATACCCAACCTCGGTACTGTAATCCATACCTCCGGAGTTTGAGACAAACAATTTATTAGAAGATACCGCCAATTGTTCCGGATTCCGTCCGACCTTTACTTTCGCCTCAACCTCCAAGGATGCGGTATCCAAACGAGCGACATATCCATTATAATAGCTAATATAGACTTTTCCACCCTCTGATACCATATAACGGGGCTGCCCCTCTGTCTTGACTTGCTTAATGGATTTTGCCTTCAGATCTGTCACTTCTATCGTAGACTCTCCATATACCGCGATATACATCTTATCGCCATACACGATCATATCCTGTGCCGTATCTCCCAGCCCCCTGCCATTTTGAGCCAAGAAATAATCGGGGACAACCTCATCCTTTTCTATGTCGTACATATATAAAGAAGAGTTGTTATTTCCCATATTGCCCGAATTCAAGAAATATAAAGCCATGAAAGAACTATCCTTCACAAAATCAATAACTCTTACGGAAGCATAAACAGAAGACTCACCTTCCGCATTTGCGGCTATAACTAATAAATAGCCTATATTTACGACATCCGTAATAGCATATGAATGTGTTCCAACTTCTACCTCCGCAATTTTCATATCTTTAGCGGTTCCATCAGAGGAACCATAAATCACGTACTTTGTTACATTGTCAACAGAAGACGGAGCTGTCCAATTTAAGGTTCCGCTAACTTTTAAAGCTTCCGGATTCTCATCCGTAAAACTGACATTAGTTACAGATACATTTGGTATGTTCAGTGAAGGCTCATTGTCATCATCACAGCTGACAAACGAGAAAGACATCAATGCACACAAGGCAGAGACACAAACTAAATTCTTCTTTTTCATTACTTTACTTTTATAGTTTACTAATAGGATAAACAAATACTTAAACGCCAAGAACGGCCCGGCATGGGATAATACTGAATAACATCATAATTCACGTTCGCAAGATTTAACAATTCACCTTGCAAACGCAAACCGAAATATCGAAAACGAAAATCTCGATTTATAGAAATACTCTGTTCTATATAAGAATCAATCCTGTTCCGATCTATATTTTGCGGCAATGCATAACGATCACCAACCGCAGTCAGTATATAAGAGACATTTACCCATGGATTTTCCAAGGTTACGGAAACCGTGCCAGAATGACGAGGTGTATAAGGAATCTGATCCTTATAATTCTTAGCTTCCGGATCTGTCACATCAACCGCGTATTGAAAAGAATAAGTGGAAGCCAAAAGCAAGCTCATTCGTAAGGGCAATCGGAATTGTGTAGATAAATTTACATCTACCCCTTTAATATCCACTTCGCCCATATTCATCATCTTCCAAACATACATGGTAGGTAAAGCCACGATCTTATCTTTCACCGTATTATAATATCCATCCGCCGAAATACTGAAATGCCGCAGCCAATCCCCACAGGAAGAACTCCATGTTACCCCTACATTATATTGGGAAGTTTCTTCCGGTTTCAAATTTGTATTTCCCATACGGAGGTAATACAAGTCCGTAAATGTAGGAACCCGGAATATATCTTTGTAAGAGGCACGTATCCGCAAAGTACTTTCCGAGAATGGCCGCCAAGACAAACTTACAGCCGGGGATAAACGCCTCTTATCATCCGGTTTTTCCCCTTGCTCCACTTTATCAGTGATATATGTTCCCAATAAACTAGCGGTAGCCGTGAATCGACTGTTCTTATATTGCACCGCTAGTACTGATTGAGAGGCCATTCGCTTTGGATTAGGGCCGTTCACAAAATTATTGTCCAGCATAGAGCGAGTTAAATCCGTAGTCAACGTCGCCGATACATACTTTATAGGAGTATACAGCAAACCTACAGAGCCATAATACTCATTCTGTGTATTCAAATCGACTTGTTCGCCCGCAGCATATTTATCATTTATATCTAAATAACGAGTAAAAGCATAATTATACTTAGCCATGGCCCGTAGCGTAAATTTCTCATTAAGAACATTCTTATACCCCGATTGCACGAAAAAGTTATTATCCCATAATCGTTCAGAAGTGTTCTTGTTATATAAATTAACAGAACCGGGAAGCCCCCGCTCCGAATCAAAATAGTACGCCTTAAAGGAAAGTTCGCCTCCCCTTCCAAAATCGCCGAATAGATTACCTTCCAAATGGAAAGAATGGATATCGCTATTTCTTCGCTTCTCTCTCGTTTCCAATTCCCCATTAATTAATGTATAGGGATATTGTCCATCCGCACGCACGAAATCACCATGTAAGGATGCGCTCCAACGCTTTCCTAATTTTTGATCATAATGCAGCACAGGATTAAAAAGCCCGAAGGAACCTCCCTTAACCTTAAGATAAGTATGAAACGATTTGTCTTTAAACGTGGGCTTTCCGGTTTGTATATTCAAGGCGCCTGCCGAAGCATACACCCTTGCCGTTTGGAAAATGTCATCCGACTGCCCGATTGACAAGGAAACCATCTCCACATTATCCAACGAGAAACGGCTGATATCGACTTGCCCGCTTTGCGCGTCCGTAATCGTCACCCCATCGTAACTGACGGCGGTATGCTTCGCCCCCAAGCTACGTACCGAGACCGTTTTCAATCCTCCGATCCCCCCATAATCCTGTACCGTAACTCCCGAGAAGCGTTTCACGGCCTCGGATAGGTCTTGTACTCCCAAGCGATCGATTCCCGCCCGGTCCATAATTTGCAAAGGCGTACCTTCACGGGTGACCGACGGACGTACCTTCTCCACCACTTCCACCCCGGAAAGCTCGTGATAGGCCGTCGTATCGATCTGTTGACCGTAAGCGACACCCAAAGAGAATAACCATGCGCTAAAAACGCATAGGCATCTTATAAGATATAAATCTCGCATAGCAACATTTAGATTTACCAACGTCTTCACCCGAAACGTCGCATAACAAAATCATGGCAGGTTTTCTGGCTCGTCCACCCTCTGTCGGCTACCTTCCCGCCTATCCGATAGGCAGTGGCAACAAGATTTGCCGGGGCTCCAAGGACTTACAGCTACGGGTACAGCTCCGGACTCGCACCGGATTCCCTTTTACTGATTATTATCGGAATCGATAACATCTACACCTTGATTGGCCGCAAAGATACATGTTTACTTTTTGATTAGCAACAAAAAAGCCCCCCGGCGAATCACTTCGGCGGAAGGCTAGGGAGTTTACACTTTTCTAAACATTACTAACAACAAAATATTTATTCTATGTATAAAAGAATAATATCATTAACTGTGCGGTCAACACACGCAAAAACATGGTCAATGGATAAACCGTCGCATATCCAACCGCCGGCGCATCATTTCCTGCCGCCATATTGGAATAGGCTAACGCAGGAGGATCGGTCGTACTTCCCGCAATCAATCCCATCAACGTAAAATAATTCAGTTTATAAAAATACCTTCCCACACAACCGATAATCAGTAGAGGCAATAACGTTATTATAAAACCATAACCGATCCAAGCTACACCACCCTTATTGACTATCGTATCGACAAAACCTTCACCCGCACTCAATCCCACGCAGGCGAGAAACAACGTGATTCCTAATTCCCTCAATAGTAAATTAGAACTTTGCGTGGTATAAGTAACCAATTTATAACGATAACCGAACCGGCTTATCAATATCGCAACGATCAACGGACCTCCCGCTAATCCTAATTTCACCGGTTGAGGAATACCCGGAAAACTAATAGGAAGACTTCCCACGATAATACCCAAAACTATACCAACAAAAATAGTCACCAAATTAGGTTCATTCAAGCGTTTCATTGAATTACCCAGCGTCTCGGCAACTTTCTCCACCGCCAATTCACTACCGACCACTGTCACCCGGTCGCCTATTTGCAAGACCAGATTAGGAGTAGCTACCAACTCCAGCCCCGCACGATTGATCCGAGTCACGTTAATTCCATGTAAACGGCGTAACTGCAAAGCCCCTAATTGCTTACCGTTGATTTCAGACCGGGTAACCAAAATACGCCGGCTGATAAACTGGCTTTCCGCCGGAATCCATTGCTTACGATCCATCTGTATTTCTTGACCGATAAAAGTCTTTATCGCCTCCACGTCATGCTCTGCGGTAATAACAAAAATCTTATCATCCCCATTCAATACCGTGTTCCCCGCCACGATCTCTATCCGATTCGTATCGTTACGTAAAATACGGGAAATAACAAATTCACGGTGTTCCAACAATTTAGATAGCTCACTTACGCTACGACCAAAAATCGCCGGATTCTTCACCACCAAAGAGATAGGTACAGCCTCTCCTCCCGATTCCGTATCCGTCTCTTCTTCCAATTGTTCCGTCTCCTTCGCAAAAGAGATACGGAAAACATAACGGATAAAAATCATCGACAAGATAATGCCGATCACACCTAACGGATAGGCAACCGCATATCCTAAAGCGATCGTTTCATCCGAGATCCCCGTCATATCTGAATAAGCCTGTTGAGCAGCGCCCAATCCCGGTGTATTCGTCACTGCTCCGGATAAGATACCTACCATTGTCGGTATAGGAACGCCTGTAATATAATGTATAATCAAGGCAGTAATCACCCCTAGAAAAACAATACCGCAAGCAAGCATATTCAACGTGATCCCTCCCTTTCGAAACGAAGAGAAAAATCCGGGGCCTACTTGCATACCTACCGAGTAAACAAATAAGATCAAACCAAACTCTCTAAAAAAATGAACGACCGACGGATTCGCCGTAAAACCGAAATGCCCGAGAAAGATCCCGACAAACAGTACCATGGTAATCCCTAAAGAGATACCGAATAGCTTCAGTTTACCAAGCTGGATCCCCAGAGCGATCACAACGGATAACAAAAGGATAGAATGCCCTACCCCTTCTCCCCATAACAATTCATTAATCCATTCCATATCTATTCATGTATATATTAATTTAAGATAAAAAAGTACCTCTGGCGAATCACTTCGGCAGAGATACACATATTGAACATTTAGTATCCCAGTTTAATCTGGCATCCATTCTAACAACATTTACTAATATATTTTCTATTTCTTATGCTGATAATTTAGACAAACTTTCCTCTTCCGGCAAAAGGGTTACCGGCCATTCAAATGTCGCACGACAGTGCGAACAGATCCTTTTCATACGTCTTTGTTCCTTTTAAGATATTGCTTATCTTTTCGTACTGCTTTCCTAATCCCTCGAGCAAAAACAGCCTTTAATGAATGGCAGGTCTTCTGACTGACTCCCATCTTGAAGCCTTCCCGGTCGCTAGAACCAGTGGCGATAGTGTTGTTTCAAGATGTTCTTCGGAGCTTCACAGCAGCGGGACTGTCCGGGATTTACACCCGATTCCCTTTTAATCCACATACCCGAATGGTATATGCGGAACCGATTCGGGAACAAAGATAGCATGTTTTCCGTATATATCATATCTTTTCGCTTTTTTGTTTACTTTTATTATCCAAATAAAAAAATCCCGGGACAAAACAATTGAACCGGGATCTTTTAACCTCTAAGCTATCCTCCCGACAGGAAGAGGCTTTGATTTTCCTTAAATAATAATTACTACAAGGGAATATTTCCATGTTTTTTAGGAGGATTACTCTGGCTCTTATTTTTCGCCATTTCCAACGCCTGAATCAATTTAAAACGTGTGTCTCTAGGTTGTATGACTTCATCTATAAATCCTTGCTCGGCTGCCCGGTAAGGATTTGAGAATTTCTCGGTGTATTCACGAATTGCTTGTTTCTTCTCCTCATCGTTGGCTTTCCGGTATAATATATTCACGGCACCTTCAGCCCCCATCACCGCAATCTCAGCCATCGGATATGCCAAGTTTATATCGGCACCGGTAGGCTTACTTGCCATTACGATATAGGCTCCCCCGTAAGCCTTCCGGGTAATCAACGTGATTTTGGGAACCGTGGCCTCCGCATAAGCGTAGACAATTTTTGCCCCGTGGCGTATAATTCCCGCATGTTCTTGCGTACAGCCCGGCAAGAAGCCCGGCACATCCTCGAACGTGATCAATGGAATATTGAAGCAATCGCAGAAGCGAATGAAACGTGCGGCCTTATCAGAAGCATCGATATCCAAGACTCCCGCTAAAAAGGCAGGTTGGTTCCCTACGATACCTATGGTACGGCCTCCCAAACGAGCGAATCCCACTACAATATTGCGAGCGAAATGAGGCATAACCTCGAAAAAGTAATGATTATCCACTATCGGCTCTATAATATCCTTGATGTCATAAGGGACATTAGGATCTTCCGGAATCACATGCTGCAACGACTCTTCTACCCGACGCACATCGTCAGCACAAGCTATAACTGGAGCGTCTTCCATATTATTAGAAGGCAGGAAACTCAGAAGTTCCCGGATACTCATCAAAGTCTCCTCTTCCGTATCACACACAAAATGTGCGACCCCGCTTTTTCCGCTATGTACCTGCGCCCCGCCCAGCTCTTCCTTATCGATCACCTCGTGAGTCACCGCCTTTACGACATCCGGCCCCGTGATAAACATATGACTTTGCTCTTTGACCATAAAAATAAAATCGGTCAAAGCCGGGGAATAACAAGCGCCCCCCGCACAAGGCCCCAAAATAGCCGATAATTGGGGAACGACTCCCGAGGCCATCGTATTTTGGTAAAAGATAGAAGCATAACCAGCCAAGCTATTCACCCCTTCTTGAATCCGGGCACCCCCCGAGTCATTCAAGGCGATGATCGGCGCTCCGTTCTTTAAGGCTAATTGTTGCACTTTCACGATCTTAGCGGCATTCGTGGCACTCAAGGTCCCACCGTATGCGGTAAAATCATAAGCGTAAACAAATACCAAACGACCATCGATCTTTCCATAACCACTTACCATTCCATCACCGGGAATCTTATTCTTATCCATCCCGAAGTTTGTACACCGATGCACCACGAATTTATCCAGCTCATTGAAAGTCCCTTTATCCAACAGCATCTCGATTCGTTCACGGGCGGTCATACGCCCGCAAGCATGTTGTTTCTCAATGCGATTCAATCCTCCTCCCAACGAGGCCTCTTTATTCAAAGCCTCAAAATCTTTATATAATTGCTCGTTATTCATATGAATCATCTTTTAATAGGTCTAAAGTCATAAGCACTTGATTGTTATCAACGGAATCTCCCTCGGATACCAATATATCTTTTACCACGCATGCTGAGCTTACCTTATAGTTACTCTGCATCTTCATCGCCTCAAGTACGACCACGGTATCCCCCGTTTCCAAGCGATCTCCTTTCCGCACAGGTATTTTCACGACTTTACCCGGCATCGGGGCGACAATCTTGTCATCTTGCTTCTCTTCCGCACTTTTACGCATACGCAAATATTTCTTTTGGGTATCTACGATATCCACATGATAGGAACGGTAGAACATATTCACGTCATAACTCCGATGATCTTCTCCGGAGATGATCTCCGCGTTAAATGAGTTCCCATCGTGCAAGACAGAACAACTGCCGTTCTCCGTCATCACGATATCCACATCATACGGCTTCCCGTCGATAGAAAGCCGGACTTTATTCCCTTCTTTACTGACCAATGTCACATCGGCCACACGATTTCCGATATGTATTTCCATAACCAATACCCGTTAAATCCGTAAGACACCTTTTTGTAAACCAAACTCCCGCCAACGGCTGATAGGACGTGTATCCACCAATTGGGTAGAAGTATTTTCCTCTAAATTCATCAAATAATCCATATAAGCGGCGATCATGGCGATATTCTCGATTTCCTCGTTATTACCGTTAGACCGTTGTAGCATCCGGGCATTCTTAGCGATAAATAATGTATTATATTCCCCTTTCACGAAATCAGGATTATGCATGATACGTTTCAAATAACTGAGGTTCGTCTTTAAGCCCGTGATTTTATATTCATATAGAACCCGGCGCATACGCTCGATCGCATACGCACGTGTCGTTGCCCATACGATTAATTTACCGATCATAGGGTCATAATAGACCGGAATCTCATACCCTTCATATACATAGCTATCGATACGTACCCCGATACCATTCGGTTCCGTTAATTGCCGGATAATACCCGGGGAAGGCATGAAATTATTTTCCGTATCCTCCGCACAGATCCGGCACTCGATGGCATGTCCTCGTTGGAAAAGATCTTCTTGACGAAGATGCAAAACCTCATTATTGGCGATACGGATTTGTTCCTTTACCAAATCCACCCCTACCACTTCTTCCGTGATAGGATGCTCTACTTGTAGCCGGGTATTCATTTCCAAAAAATAAAAATGGCGGTCCTTATCTACAAGGAACTCTATCGTTCCCGCTCCGGAATAATGAACCGCTTTAGCCGCAGCCACAGCCTTTTCCCCCATTTCTTTACGTAAGTCCGCTGTTAGGAATGGAGACGGGCTTTCCTCTACTATTTTCTGGTTACGACGTTGAACCGAACATTCCCGGTCAAATAGATGAATGACATTACCATGGTTATCTCCCAATATCTGGAATTCTATATGATGCGGCTCCTCTACGAATTTCTCTATATATACCGTATCATCACCAAATGAGGACAACGATTCTGAACGAGCCGTATGATAAGCCTCGACAACCTCGCCCTTCTCATGTATCAGGCGCATCCCTTTTCCTCCACCTCCCATAGAAGCTTTCAGCATAACAGGGAAACCAATTTCTTCGCAAACCCGAAGCGCTTCTTCCGCACTTTGCAACGGTTGCTCCGTACCGGGAACCACAGGAACCTCTGCGGCGATCATGCGTTTACGTGCGGCGATCTTATCTCCCATCGCTTCCATTGTCTCCGCTGACGGGCCGATAAATATCAATCCTTCCTGCTTACAACGGCGTGCGAAGTCCGCGTTCTCCGACAAGAAACCATAACCGGGATGTATCGCATCGGCATGGTGCCGTTTCGCCGCAGCGATCAGATTGTCTATATTCAAATAACTTTCCTTGGAAGCCGCCGGTCCTATCAAGGCTGCCTCATCCGCATACATTACATGCCGAGCGGTACGATCGGTCTCCGAATATACGGCAACAGTGCGAATCCCCATCTCCTTACATGAGCGCATTACACGGATAGCGATCTCACCTCGGTTCGCAACAAGCACTTTACGGATCATGTCGCCACGAGGACATAAATTCTCCATAAATCATTAAATATTGATTCTTATTCTTTTCGTACTGCTTTCCTAATCCCTCGAGCAAAAACAGCCTTTAATGAATGGCAGGTCTTCTGACTGACTCCCATCTTGAGGCCTTCCCGGTCGCTAGAACCAGTGGCGATAGTGTTGTTTCAAGATGTTCTTCGGAGCTTCACAGCAGCGGGACTGTCCGGGATTCACACCCGATTCCCTTTTAATCCACATACCCGAATGGTATATGCGGAACCGATTCGGGGGCAAAGATAGTATTTTTTATTTAACCATCCGTTTCAGCCAGGCCGGAATATACGGAATACACGGATCCCAAGTAAAATTCCGTACAATAAGCTCACAAGAGAAGCTTATGCATAAAGCATTAAAAATCAACATTAAAAAAACAGGATAATCTTTCTGCGAAAACACATACATGTTTTTGAAAAAAGTCGTACATGTTTTCCGGAAAGGTCGTACGTGTTTTCCTAAATCCTTCCACCGAAAACAATAGCGCATGCTAAAATTTACAAGAAGCTCCACTTAAATGAGATGTTAAATGAAAAAGCCTTACTTTTTGTAGAGTCAACAGGCAAGTACAGTTTTTATACATTTCGTTTGTTCGTGTTCTCAGCTATTTTGTGTAACTTTGCGTATGCTTGAAGGCATATCAATTTGAAGCTGCCTATTCTTGCTTGCGTTACCTTGTCGTAATAATTGGCTCAAATAAAGAATAAGACTCTACAATGAGATGAATTGAACACATGAAAACTGAATATCAAAAATGTATGGATGAGGAGCCTTTCGACGGCTCATCGCCCGAAATAACGGAAATGACTGTCCGTAACAAAAGGCTACTACACCAACTCAGAGAAACGGATTATGCCGACAATGAGGCAAAGCAGCGCATCTATCGGCAGATGTTCGGAAGTATCGGCAAGGATGTTTACATCGACATAGACTTCCGATGCGAGTATGGGAAAAACATCTATTTCGGGAACAAGGTGATCGTGAACATGAACTGCACGTTCCTCGATAATAACAATATCATTATCGGTAACAACGTGATGATAGCCCCCGATGTAAAAATATATACCGCTACTCATTCCGTTCACCTCGCGGAAAGGATGCCGGAAAGGACATGTCCCGGAGCGTCCATCTGCGACACAATTGCCCGACCCGTCCTTATAGAAGATGGTGTATGGATAGGAGGCGGCTCTACAATCCTTCCGGGTGTGACCATCGGTAAAAACTCTGTCATCGGAGCAGGCAGTGTTGTCGTGAAACATATTCCTGCCAATTCCATAGCTGTCGGCAATCCTTGCCGTGTAATTAAAAATATCGAAGATAATGATTAAAAACCTCATTTTTGATTTTGGCAAGGTCCTCGTAAATCACGATTTGCAACCCTTGCTTGAACGACATTTCGGGGATGATGAAGTGTCGCTAATCGGTTTTCACAAGATTCTATCAGATCCGGAATTTATAAACATGTGCGACCGTGGAATAATCCCGTTTGAGAAAATGATTGACGGAGCGATAAAAAGGTATCCTGAATATAGCGATGCCTTCACGTTTTTCAAGGATAATTATCTTGAAGAGATAACAGGAGAGATTGAAGGTATGCGTGTACTTCTAAAAAAATTAAAGCAATCCGGATTCAAACTATATGGGTTGACGAACTGGAGCGACACAATCTACCGGGTCATGGAGAAATTCGACATATTCCAGTTGCTTGACGGTGTGGTAATATCGTGTGAGGAACACTTCATCAAGCCTGAAAAGGAAATTTATCTTCGCCTTTGTGACAAATATGGCCTTAAACCGTCGGAATGTTTGTTTGCGGATGACAGAATGGTGAATGTGTTGGGTGCAAAAGCGATTGGAATGGAAGCCGTATTGTTTACAACAACCAAAAAGTATATTTTTGAAATAGAGCGAATTTTCGGGATCAAAATTAAACAATAATAGCTACAGCCAGTGATGGTGATCGCACTCAATGGAAAGATTGTACGCTACCAAAAGCAAATAGGCTTACAGGGCTACAAGGGATTGCCCTTCGGTACGTATGTCATCCGGATAAATGAGAAAACATTCAAGATCCAACTCTCCAAATAATCGCAAGGCGGGTATGCTTCACGCACCCGCCTTTCACATTTGCATATCTCCCGTTTTTTTACGAATATTGCATATCGATAATCAACAAATAAGATAAACAGGAATATGGGTATCGGGAAATGGATAGGTGGCGTTTTGGGATTTATGGCGTTCGGACCGCTAGGCGCTCTAGCCGGCATTATATTAGGCTCTTTCTTCGAGGAAGGGGCAAATATGACGGGGCAGTCTTTCGGTGGCGGCACCAATTACGATGATGAATATACACGAAGAGACCTATACGCCGGGGAACGTAACAGTTTCCTTTTCTCCATGTTGGTTATGGCATCCTATATCATCCGTGCCGACGGGAAGATCATGCATAGCGAGATGGAATACGTCCGTCAATTCCTCCGGAGAAACTTCGGCGAGATCGCCGTAAGCCAAGGTGAGGAGATATTGCTAAAGCTTTTCGACCAAGCCAAACGCATGGATCAGGAGAACAACATGGGATTCAAGAATACCATCCGGGAATGCGGAACCCAGATCGCATACAACCTAAGTTATGAGGAGCGGCTGCAATTGCTCGCGTTCCTCGCCGAGATCGCTAAGAGTGACGGGAATGTGTGCGCAGCCGAGATCAATGCCTTGAGAGAGGTAGCGATGGTGATGGAAATGTCTGATAGAGAAGTTGAATCCATGTTGAACCTAAAAGGAAGTTCCTTGGACGATGCCTACAAGGTGCTAGAGATAGAACCGACCGCCACGGACGAGGAAGTCCGTGCCGCCTATCGCCGGATGGCCGTCAAGCATCATCCGGACAAAGTAGCCAGTTTGGGAGAAGACATCCGCAAGGCCGCCAACGAGAAGTTTCAGAAAATAAATGAGGCGAAGGAAAGGATCTATCAATCGAGAGGCTTGAAGTAAGATTCGACAAACAGTATTACTTACGAATTGTCAGCCAATTACATTTACCGATATCTTCTTTATGATGTAAATATTCTTTCTCCTAAATAGAAGTGGACAGACATATCATACCTTACAAAAAAACTTTTTCATATATATTTTCTAAATATTAGAAAACATTCATATCTTTGCCTCCGATTTTAGTAATCAAGCTATCACATAGTTTGGTGAGAGGGAATCCGGTGTGAATCCGGAGCTGTTCCTGCAGCTGTAATCCTCATGAAGTTGGTTAGAAGTTCAAAAACCACTGTTCCTAAGTTGGAATGGGAAGGTTTCTAACCAGAGGAGAGCCAGAATACCTGCTAAAGTCTTACAATAACATCAAGCTTTCAGGATAAGAGCACGTGTCATACAAAAAACAATTCAGTTTATTTTTTGAGACATTATCAATAGAAGCTTGCTGTTTTATTTCGTGAACCAATAAAACACTATATGAGGCTTTTAGCATCTGCTATTTTAGCTTTGTGCGTACAATCCGTATGCGCCCAAAGCATATTGAAAGATCCGAAGGAACTTTCCGTGCTATTGAACGAGGTCGTGGTCACCGGTACGGGTACCGAACACTATCTGAAAGACGCCCCTGTGCAAACAGAGGTAATCACCGGCAAAGCCCTTGACAGTTACCAAGGACGCAGTATGCAAGATATTCTGGAAGGGCTGAACGCTTCCATCACCTTTAATCCGAGCGACATGGGTAGTGGCATCCAGATGAACGGATTAGGCAACGATTACATCTTGATCCTTATCAATGGCAAACGGATCAACGGAGATACCGGCGGACAAAACGACTTGAGTATTATCAACCCCGCCAATATCGAACGTATCGAGATCGTAAAAGGTGCCGCCTCTTCCCTGTATGGCTCGGACGCTATCGCCGGTGTCATCAATATTATCACGAAAAAGAACCGGGATAAAGTGAGCCTATCGAATACAACTCGTGTCGGATCATATGGAGATATATTGGAAAGCGTACAAATCGGCTTTGGGCATAAGAGAGTGAATTCCACCACCTCACTTAGTACGACCCATACGGACGGCTGGCGAAATACGACCCAAGAATGGGACCATCACGAGGTAATGGATGGAACCGTGACACGAACCGTAAACCGATCCACGAACTTTACGCTAAGGGAGAACTTAACCTACAAAGTGAACGACCGGCTGAGCCTCTCGGCCGATGGCTCTTTTTACCAGAAATGGAATTATCGTCCGCACGGCGCATTCAAGTATTATACCTATGATCAATTCTACCGGAACTTCGATGTGGCCGGAGGAGCTAAATACACATTGGGAGGACTGAATTTTCTTTCGGTAGACCTAACTTATGGTAACTATAGTTATTTCTATAATTACCATCATAAAGATGTCACGAACTTCTTCGATCCGGAGACGGGTTTACGTATTACCCGTTATCCGGGGGAACATATTCTGGAAACCTCTCAACAACGTTTCCTTGGACAAGCCAAAAGCGTATTCCACCTCGGGGAAAACAATATCCTAAGCGCCGGACTCGAATATCAATACGATCATTTGAAATCTCCCCGGCGTATCGAGAACGGGAAAGCCTCCGTATTTACGGCTTCCGCTTATGTACAAGACGAATGGAACCCGACAGATCGGTTGAATGTGACGGTAGGTGGGCGCTTCGTCGTGCACCAAGAGTTCGGGGCTACGTTTACCCCTAAAGTCTCCGCCATGTACAAACTAGGCGACTTCAATATCCGAGCCACATACTCAAATGGATTTAAGGCTCCTACCTTAAAGGAGTTGCACGATGATTATATCACGCAGATCGGCGGCGGCCCGTGGAAACATTATTATGGTAATAAGGATTTAAAACCGCAAAAGTCCAATTATTATTCGGCGAGCGTAGAATATCATGCGTCGAACCTGCAGATCACGGTAACAGGATTCTACAACCGTATCAAGAACATGATCGCCCTGACCGAGATCCCGACAAGCGCCGAAGACCGATTGGATGAGATCGAGGCCAGCATGCAACACAAGAACTTATCCAAAGCCCGCTCTTTCGGGGGAGATATATCGCTCACCTATCAAATCCTATCTTCCTTGGCTATTGGTGGAGGCTATAGCTATACGGATGCCAAAGCGCAATATACGGATGATCCAGCCGACCCGAATTATATGCTCTACACCCCGATCAACGGAACCTCATTCCATAATGCCAATTGGAAACTAGCATGGAACCATGCGTGGAAAAAGTATAAATTGGATGTCACCTTGTTCGGCCGATACCAATCCACCCGCTTTTATATCACGGACGGTGATGGAAAAAGTTATCAGCTATGGCGATTGAATACCCGTCATAACGTATTGAAAAAGAAAAAATGGAACCTAGATATCAATGTCGGTATCGATAATATCTTCGATTATGTGGATCGTACCCCGTTCGGACGCCATCGTGGAACTACGTCTCCCGGACGGACTTGGTACGCCTCCTTTATCGTGAAATTTCAGAATAAACATAAACTATAAACAATCTTAAAAGTTAAATGCGATGAACAAATTTAAGTACCTTTTGCTTGCGGCGAGTCTATTTGCCTCAAGCGCAGTTTTTACCTCCTGTGATGATGGAGACGACGACAATACCGCAAACCCGGCGGAAGAAGTCGTAAAGGCAAGTAAGAAACATGACACGGCGATCTTGTTGTGTACATTCGGTAGCACATTCAAAGAGTCTATCAAGACTTACGACGCAACATTGGCCGATTTCCAGAACGCATTTCCCGACGCGGACATCTATTTGTCATTTACCTCCCGTACTTGCGTGAATCGTGTAGAGGCAGAGACCGGTATCGCACGTTATCAACCGGACCTTTGGTTACAAGCTCTAGGAAATGCCGGTTACAAGAAGGTAGCGGTACAGTCCTTACACATCATCCCGGGTGAGGAATACCTAAGCTTGATGAATACGGACGTGAAGAAGAAATTCATGATCGAGTCTTTCCCGAGTGTTCAAGTCGTAAAAAGCCCTTGTTTGGTATACAACGAGGATGATGTGGAAGCCGTAGCGAAAGTCCTATACAGCCACTACAGTGATAAATTGGCTGATAACAAGAACATCCTTTTATTAATGGGACATGGTAACCCGGATAAAAACTATAACGCAAATACGAAATACACGGAAACAGAAGAGGCTATGCAAGCCTTGGCCGCTAACAAAAATGTATTCGTAGGTACCGTTGATTACGGAGATATGTTGTTCTGGCCGGAAGAAGGCGAACCTAATGAGGAATGTGTCTATTCCAAACTTACCAAATACTGCGAGGATCATAACTTAAAACCGGAAGAGATCACGATCTCCTTAGCTCCGTTCATGTCTATTGCCGGAGACCATGCGCATAATGACCTTTGGGGTATCGAGGAGGGTGATGATTTCAGCGCTGCCGCTCCTAACGCCGACGCTTGCTGGAGACTAAAACTTTTGAAGATGGGCTTCAAGATTGACACGAAAGAAAGCCATAACGGAAGCTTGGAGAATTGTAAGATCATAGGCTTAGGCGATTATGACGCTGTTCGTCAGATCTGGGTAAACCACCTAAAAGCATTATATAATGATGCGGAGGCTTGGGAAACCGGAGAAGACTACCAGTAAATAATTGAGAATTGAGAATTGAAAATTGGTTCAGTAAGTACTCACTAATTTTCAATTCTCAATTTTCAATTGTTCAGTGTGTATATAATTTCTTTCGATCAAAAATCGTCGCCCGTTTATATTTCATGGCGAAACGAATGTGATCGATAAATAAAGACCGGATCGCCGGATTCTCACCTAGAGGCTTCAAATAAATATCCACATCGAAACCCTGTTGGCGTAACCCCTTCTGCCAGAAATCAGCGACCGTATTTTCCGTACCTCGAATCAGTACGAACATAAAAGGAATCAACTGCACACGCTTATGACCGGCTTGGCGCATTTGTTCACCCACATCCTCGATCGTAGGGAAACCTTCACGGGTTCCGGTATAATAATCTTTCATTCCTTTGGTCTGGAACATATACCCCAATTTCGCATAAGCCGAGTTACTGGCATGATAAGTTCCGTGCGCCACCAATAACTTAGCCCCATTTTTAGTCACTCCAGAAGGTGAGGAAACCGCTTTCATCACCGCCTCATAATCGGTATCATCATATAACAAGGGATTACCTACACGCAAATCCTTAAACAAACCTTTTCGCTGTTCCGCCTCTTTACGGATCGCTTCCATCTCCACACCCTCTATAATGATAGTCGGTTGGATAATTACATGGGTAAACCCTTGATCACGCAACTCCACCAAGGCGTCCGCCGGCAACTGAACCCAAACACCTTGCGCCCTCAACCGACTCACTACGCTACGGGCGCTATAAGCCTGCCAGACTTCCACGTCTGGGAAAGCCTCCTTGACACGCTTGTTCATCACATCGAGTACTTGGGTACGAGCTTCCGGGTAAGCACTCCCGAAATGTACCATCAAGATCGCTAACTTATCTCCCTTTTCCATGCTCTCCCGGATATCGGAAGCGTAAAACTCCCGCCCGGGTTTCGCCCATAATGAACAGGCGAGCCCAAGCAGGAGTGAACAAACAAACATGGATCGTAAAAATCCCCTATACATTATTATATTAGTTAATAGTTGACATGTGACAGTTTACTGCTTGAAACGGACCAGAAGGCTGACGTAATAGGTACGGCCCGGGGTCAATGTAGCGTAATTGTAATTAAAGGGACGATCATCTACATAATCAAAAAGGTTCTCGATACCTACTCCCGGTTCCAACAAGAAATCGCCGGCTCTAAACGTATGGCTCGTATTGAGATTCCACAAGGAATATTTCGGTGCGTATCCATAAGAAGTAGAATAATGTTCCCCTTGGATACGTCCGTTAAAATTCACGTTCAGCTTATACTTATTCCAAGTATGAGACCACATAGCCGCTACCGTACCACTATGTTTAACGGTCTTATCCAAAGGCTCATCCTCGTATACGTTCTTTCCATCCATGAAACTATAGCCACCATTCAAGGTAAAGCCCGCTCCCAGATAACTATTGAAGGTTACGTTAATACCTTTGATCTTCGCTTTATCGATATTCGCACGCATCTGTATCTCATCATAATCCGTACCATGGGCGGTGTTATAAGCATCCCGTTCCGCCGTATCCAATATCTTATAGTTAATCAAGCTACGTACGTTATTCATAAAAGCGGACACGGACAAAGAGAAAAACCTCATCGTATATTCAGCGCTCAACGTGAAATTGTCGCTCTTCTCTGGGTCCAGATCCGGATTACCGATCGTAAGGCGAGTCGCTCCGGACGCTTTCTTCTCCGATTCCGTATACAACTCTTTCAATTCAGGTGTACGGAAACCAGCCGCATACGATCCGCGGAAATTAAAACCGCCTACCTTATACAGCAAAGCCACGTTAGGAGTCGCATAACTCTTAAAATTCTCATGGTAAATATAGCGCAAACCCGCGTACGCTTGGAAATGCTCATTGATATTGATCTCGTCTTGCGCATAAAATGCAGTCGTGTACATACTTTTACCCGTTATGTTATCCGTCTCACTGCTCAGTAATTCTTTAATGAACTCCGCACCAGCCGAAAGCTTATTATACTTGCCCAAACGAAAGATTCCCTTGACATTCAAGTTATGGTAATGAATCCGTTTCGTCATATCACTCTCTCCGCTTTTCTTTCCATCAAAGAAATCCTTATACGTACTATGATTGTCCGACAGATAATCAGCGTTCAAATAAGAGTTCTTATTAATCATGTACTGAGCGCCCGCCCCATAAGTGAACGTCTCTCTTCTCATATCATAGTTGGTCGTATTCACTTTATCCATCGGCATCGGACGATCGCTGGAACGTCCGAAGAAAGTACCACGCACATAAAAAGACAAACGATCCGTAGCGTCGTACGTGAAACGTTGGTTGATCACGTTCCGGTGAAATCCCTCGGAAGCTTGCTTATTGGTAGGAACCAACTCGCCTTTACTCTCCGTATAGGGATTTAATTGCCAACCATCGGCCCGTTGATATTGATAAGAAGTATATGAACCGAACTTCCCTACATTCACGTCCGCGTTGACCGACTGCAAGAATTGGTTCTTGCTACCATAACGGCTATTGCTCGTCACGTTCACCTTATTGCGGGAATCATCCGTGATGATATTGATAACGCCGGCGATCGCGTCGCTACCATACAAAGCGGAAGCGGCCCCGTTCAAGATCTCTACCCGTTTTACGTTAGACATATCGATACGGGAATAGGTATCATCGCCGGCCAAACGCTTACCGTTTTCCAAGATAACCACGTATTTCTCTGTCAATCCGTTCATATTCATCGTAGCCCCCTGTCCGTTTTCCATAAATACGATACTCGGATTCAGCTTGGTCATCGCATCTTGGAAATTGGTTACGCTCGCCTCTTTCAAGTCTTTTCCCGTAAGCACTTTCACGGGAATAGGGGAATTACTCATGCGGCGATGCGAACCGGTACCGGTTACCACCACTTGATCGATATTCACATACTTTTCTTTCAGCTTAATAACGACATCTTTTTCCGAGTGATCCGTTTGATACACGCCCTGTTCATAGCCAAGGTAAGTCACACGAATACGATGTCTACCATCGGGAAGGTTCAGCTCAAATTTTCCGCCGGCATCCGTGGTTGTACCATTCAAGGATTCCGACACGCGGATATTCGCGCCCGGGATTGGTTCATTACTTTCATCCACGACCTTACCCTGTAAACGTACCTGCGCAAATGATACGTTTATCGCACAACTTACAGCTAAAGCCGCACACAAACACTTTCTTTTCATAAACGATTTGTTATTATGTATATTTCCGCTTTCCTGACCCCGAGAAAAACAGCAATAAAAACGCTTGGCAGGTTTCCTGACTTACCTCGTAGAAAACGACCTTCCCGTCTTTTACAGACAGTGGTATGAGAAATGTTTTCTACTTTACAAAAGCTTACAGTAGCGGGCACTGCTCCGGATTCACACCGGATTCCCTCTTTATGACGAAACCGGATGGTTTTACGTCATCACCAAAACGGGGGGCAAAAGTATAAATTATTTTATATAAACAAAAATATATCCCGGCTTATGTTCTTTAAAAGCTTTACAAAGAGAAGCTTATAACACACCACATCGCCAAAAAGGAAAACAAAAACAATCGCACAAGACACAAAGTTTTCCAAAACTTTTTACAACACACTACAAATTAACACCTTAACATAATTTAATCAGCAAAAAGTTTTCCAAAAAGAAAATCATATGGAGTAATAAGATACCTTTGCACGCATAATCAATCACAAATTAATCGACATCATGATACAGACAGTTGTTAAACGGGACGGGCGTATCGTTGGCTTCAACGAGGAGAAGATAGTAACCGCTATCCGTAAAGCCATGTTGCATACAGACAAGGGAGAAGATATGCAACTGATTCGCCAGATCACAGATCATATCTCATTCAAGGGAGAACCTCAAATGACCGTAGAGGCGATTCAAGATGCCGTGGAACTGGAATTGATGGCCAGTAGCCGGAAGGACGTAGCGCAGAAATATATCGCTTACCGAAATCAGCGAAGCGTAGCCCGCAAGGCGAAAACACGGGATATGTTCTTGGAGATTATCAATATCAAATCCAACGACATCACCCGTGAGAACGCGAATATGAACGCCGATACACCCGCCGGCATGATGATGAAATTCTCCAGCGAGACCACCAAGCCGTTTGTCGATGACTATTTATTGAGCGAAGAGGTCAAGGAAGCCGTATCAAACAACTATCTCCATATTCATGATAAAGATTATTATCCGACTAAAAGCTTGACCTGCGTACAACACCCGTTGGATCGCATCTTGAAATACGGGTTCTCCGCCGGTCATGGCGAATCACGTCCGGCTAAACGAATCGAAACCGCTAGTATCCTTGGCTGTATCTCTCTAGAGACCGCCCAAAACGAGATGCATGGCGGACAGGCGATACCGGCGTTCGATTTCTACCTAGCACCTTACGTACGTAATAGCTTTATCGAGGAAGTAAAGACCTTAGAGGATTTATACGGACAGGATTTCTCCCACTTATATAATAAGCCTATCGACGATTACCTGACACAGACCTTGGATGGATTAAGCGGTGATAGACGCATCATACAACATGCCATCAACCGCACGGTAAGCCGTGTACACCAATCGATGGAGGCTTTTATCCATAATATGAACACGATCCATTCCCGTGGAGGCAACCAAGTGGTATTCAGCTCCATCAATTATGGAACCGATACCTCGGCGGAAGGTCGTTGCATCATCCGGGAGTTATTAAAAAGTACTTACAGAGGCGTAGGTAACGGCGAAACCGCTATCTTCCCGATCCAGATATGGAAAAAGAAACGAGGCGTAAGCTATCTGCCGGAAGACCGTAACTACGATCTTTACCAATTGGCCTGCAAGGTCACCGCCCGTCGTTTCTTCCCGAACTTCTTGAATCTCGACGCGACCTTCAACCAAAGCGAGGATTGGAAAGCGGACGATCCTCAGCGCTATATCCACGAGGTAGCGACCATGGGATGCCGTACCCGTGTGTTCGAGAATCGTTTCGGACCGAAGACTTCTATCGGACGAGGTAATCTCTCTTTCTCGACGATCAATATCGTGCGATTGGCTATCGAGTGCATGCAAGTGGAGAATAAGGAAGAGCGTATCGCCCTATTTTTCGCTAAACTGGATCATATGCTGGAACTTACGGCTCGTCAGTTGCATGAGCGTATGGAGTTCCAGAAAACCGCTTACGCAAAGCAATTCCCGTTGTTGATGTCTTCCTTGTGGTTAGGCTCGGAAAAATTGAAGCCTAACGATTCGATTGCCTCCGTTATCAACCAAGGCACCTTGGGTATCGGCTTTATCGGACTGGCCGAATGCTTGGTAGCCCTTACCGGGAAGCATCATGGCGAAGATGAGGATTCGCAAGCCTTAGGCATAAGGATCGTTACGTATATCCGGGATCGTGCCAACCAATTCTCGGAGCAATACCAACACAATTATAGCGTACTGGCAACTCCGGCAGAAGGTTTGTCCGGCAAGTTCACGGGAAAAGATCGTAAGCAGTTCGGATCGCTCCCCGGTATCACGGATCGGGATTATTATACGAACTCCAACCACGTCCCCGTATATTATAAGTGTAGCGCCCGTCATAAAGCCGAAGTGGAAGCTCCTTATCATGATTTGACTCGTGGCGGCCATATCTTCTACGTAGAGATGGACGGCGACGCTACCCATAACCCCGAAGCGATCATGCGTGTCGTGGATATGATGGATAAATACAATATCGGATACGGTTCCGTAAACCATAATCGTAACCGTTGTCTGGATTGTGGCTACGAGAACTCCACCCCGAATCTGGAAGCCTGCCCGAAATGCGGCAGCAAACACTTGGACAAACTTCAACGCATCACCGGTTACTTGGTAGGAACCACCGACCGTTGGAACAACGCCAAGCTATCCGAGCTGAACGACCGCATCACCCACAACTAATTTTCAATTGTCAATTGTCAATTTTCAATTACCATGTTGTCTATCATAGATATCATCGAAGATACCACCGTAGACGGTCCGGGATTCCGGACCGCCATCTATGCGGCGGGTTGCCCGAACAAATGCCCGGGTTGCCACAACCCCGAATCATGGGATATCCATAAAGGGAAGAAAGTAAGAACGGAAGAGATCGTGGAGAAAGTGCTGGCTGACGAGTTCGCCAACGTCACCTTCAGTGGTGGAGATCCCATGTTCCAGCCGGAAGGTTTCACCGAGGTAGCCAAGGCGATCAAGGAAAAAAGCCAAAAGACGATCTGGTGCTACACGGGATATAAATTCGAGGACCTGATAAAGAACCCGGCACAAGCCGCCTTATTATCCTATATCGACGTATTGGTAGATGGCCGCTACAAACAAACCCTTCGGGATGAGAGCCTTTTATTCCGGGGAAGCAGCAACCAACGGTTAATTGACGTACAAGCTTCTTTAAATAAAAAGGAAATCGTAAAATACAAGTACGATCCTTTTATTTAAGGCTTTTAAGGCACACACATGCATAAAATCTTGTACGGAACAAGAAATAAACATCCGTTCTCTTATATATAAAGAGAATTACATCAGCATCTATTCCTCAATTTTCAACGTGGTCTGTACAAACCACGGCGTGGTTTATAAAATCCACGGCGTGATTTGTACAGACCACGTCGTGATTTATAGAATAGAAGCGCATTCAACAAAGAATATATAAGTATCCGGATAATTATTCTTACTGAAGCGAGACGGATATTAGCATGATTTCATACCTTTGCATCCGAATTGGTTCCGTACGCTCGTTCGGGCATACGGATTAAAAGGGAATCCGGTGAGAATCCGGTACAGTCCCGCTGCTGAGAAAGAAGATGATGACAGACAAGGAAGTATTGTTATTACGGCGCAAATTGGATCTTTTGCTCCGTACGGGAAAATTGTTGATGGAAAGTGCCGCCGATACGAACCGTATCGAGCGCAACATGAAGCGGGTGGCCGCCTTTATGGGGATTCCCGAGGAGAAATTGCATATCGATATCCGATGGACCATGATTATGGTGAACGTAAGCGATGAACGAAACTCATTCTCCAAATTCCAGAAATGCGAGAAACATGGTATTAACATGACAACGATATCACAGGTCAGCAAGCTCTCATGGCGGGCGATCGAGCAAGATTATTCCTTGGATAAATATGAGGAAGAATTGGAAAAGATAGTTCGCCAACCTCGAAATTATACCCCTTATATCGTAGCGGTCGGAGCAGGATTCGCTTGTGGAGGTTTCTGTAAGTTATTTGGAGGAGACTGGATCGCGTTCTTGTTAACCTCGATCTGTACTTTTATCGGTTTCAGGGTGCGTGCCCGTTGTGTAGAGGCTGGCCTTAACGCCTACATGGGGATCGCTCTTGCCGCCTTTATTTGTACTTGTCTAGCATATGCCTCATCTTTTCTGGGAATATCCGGTACTCCGTATCTCCCGTTACTGGCTTGTGCCCTATTCATCGTACCGGGCGTACCTTTGATTAATTTTGTAGACGATATGATCGATAATCACTTGCTGGTCGGTATTACCCGTGCCGCAAACACGGTGATGATGGTAGCGGCAATGACTTTCGGTATCGCTTTCGCCTTGCGCCTGCTCGTGATGAACGACGTATCGATCGACCATAAATTCAGCGAACTAAGCATGGTCCCACATGATCCGTATTACGTATATGCGATAGCGGCCGCCATATCCGCCGTTGGTTTCTCTATGATATTCAATATCCAACGCCGTTTATTATGGGTGGTTGCTTTAGGCGGTATTATCGCCGTATGCATCCGGAACTTCGTGAACTTCGAGCTGGGCTATGGTCCCGTGATCGGCTCGTTTATGGGAAGTTTCGTTGTCAGCCTGATCGCAGTGAAAGCGGTTCATTGGTTCCATGTACCGAACCATGTATTGACGATCCCTTCTGTTATCCCAATGATCCCGGGAGTATTGATGTATCGCTCGTTATTAGGTTTTATCAACCTTCACGGGGTGATCGGCGAGGTTACGAACGCCTTCTCCAATGGTATTAACTCCGCCCTCATCATCCTTTGTATCTCTTTAGGCGTAGCCGTCCCCAATATCTTCGCCCGTCGTTACATCGCCAAAGACCGTCAACGTTATCTGCAAGAGGAGTTGGAGAAACGCAGGCAAAGAGGTAAGTTTATTGAGTGGTGATTTAAGCTGGCCATTCGTGGGTATTCGCACCCTTACTATTGTAACGTTTGCGTATTCAACTTGATTGGTTTAGATTTATGAAGAGGTATGTGGGTCAAACATACCTCTTTCTTTTCATCTCAGTTTCCTGAATTGTTTCTTTATCCAAAAATAATAGCCGGTTATCGCGAAGATCGTCCCCAACAAGGAAACTAAGCAAGTCAATATACGGGTAGTCATTCCCCCCCACGAGCCGACGTGTATGGAATAAATCCATCCTCTTATCTTCCCCGATTTTGGGAGATCTTTATATAATTGGACTTCCGTAATCTCACCCGTAGCAGGATCAAAGGAGTAACGGTCGCTTCCTCTTGTATTTCCATAACGGGCCGTAGAAACCGTAGCGGAGCCATCTTGGATCGTGATTGAGTTAAAGTCCGGATAATGGCTTTTCAATGCCGATAACACCTCAGCCCATTGTGTGTAATTGGAAGAAGCTGGAGCATGATGCGCTTGAGGCGGGTTTGCACTAATACCGAAGACACTATAAAAGACATTTCGATACCAACCAAACGACCATGTTAATCCGGTCAACGCTAAGATAAGCAGGAGCAATGCCGCATAGAATCCCCCGGAGACATGTAAATCATAGAAGAAACGGAACCAACCAGCCTTGGTCTTTACTTTCAACCGGTTTCTCAATACTTTTTTATTGCGGGGATACCAAATAACGATTCCACTTATAATAATAATCGCCAAGACCAAAGTCGCATAGCCAACTATTGATTTTCCCCAAGAAAAACTTCCATCCCGTTTATACTCATCAAGTAACCAACGATGAAGACGCATCATTTTCAGGAAAAAACCTTGTCCGTCATCCATCCCGGTCACCTCCCCAGTGTAGGGATCAATAAAACCCGCGGCCTTTTTCCCCGGTAATACCAGTTGATAAGTTCGTCTCGGGTCAGACGATACCCGAATACCGTTTATTCGAACCGAATCGGGTAATTGTTGGCGTGCCGATTCTATCAAGGCGGCAGGCGAGAGAGGTTCCCCTTTTACTTCCTTTACAAAATAACGGGAAGGGTAGCCTAATTCTAATATCTCTGTCTCAAAGACGAGAATCGCCCCGGTCAGGCAGACAATCGCAATAATAATGCCAAAAGGTATCGATAGCCATAAATGTACTTTCGCAAAGAATTTTCTCATTTTCCGAATAATTGTTTAATCCCGTCATATATACCCGGAACCGCTACCGTTCCATGGTTCTCGTCGGGAAATGATTTACTAAAGAAACGCAGGTTCTCCGCTTGTGGCAAAACCTCCGAAAGAAGATAACTCACTTTGTCAAGATGAATGTCCACCCGGTCCGTCCTTTTTTTAGATGCGACACCGATATACAGGCTTTTCCCTTTAAAATTCCGGCCTGCAACCAAAGCCTCCGCCTCCCGGACCAACCGCCCCTGATCCCACCACAAACTAGGGTCGACCGCTAGATAGGTATCAAATAATTCCGTATGACGAAGAAACGTATTCAAGGTGAAAAGCCCCGCATACGAATGACCGATAAGCATATTCCAGCCGTTCGTGCGATAGGCACTATCGATAGCAGGACGAAGTTCTTCCGTAAGAAACTTACTGAAAGCCTCACTTCCCCCTCCTTGCGGAATCGCATCTATGGAGATTTTACCATCCCGTCCGGCGGCTGAAGTGGTAGGCGTAAAATCACGTGTCCGATCCGTATTTAATACCCCGACAATAATACAAGGAGGTAGATATTTACCTCTACCGGATGCCAACGTTTTCCTTATGCCTACCAGCGAATGAAAGAAAGAATCTCCATCTAGCAGGTAAACAACCGGATAGCGTTGTTTCGTATCCATATTATAATGCTCCGGCAGGTGTATCCAATAACTCCGGTCTTCTTGCAATACGGTAGAGTACAAAACCAGTTCCTTTCCTATACAAATATCCTCCTGGCTCCGCAGGGTTAGCGGGAGCAGGAGGAATATTAAAAGAATGTGAGTCCGGCTCATACTTGCTTATTACTCTTGAGCGGCAGTCAATTTACCCACACCACTGATTTGCTCTGCCTCAACGGTAAGACCTTTTGTAGCGGTAGCTGTCTTCGGATCGATACGATACACGGCCGGTTGACTCCCATCGGTAGTCGTAACCGCCATATAAGCGATACCATCCTCCGAGAACGGAGTATTGCCAAATCCGGAAATAACATCCGTGGAAGGCAGCCCCTTCACGTAAGTAAGACTCTTATCCTCTCCTTTATAAATAGCCAACTCTTTCGCGGCGAATCCGGATTCAGTCAACGGACGATCATACATCAACAACAAGAAATAATCTTCCGTGATATGCCAACAACGCAAGAATGCCTTACCACCCGTCTGTGCCTCCAAATTACAATAATAATCAGGATCAAACTCCTCCGCGTTAGCCTTAATACGAACTACACCGGCCGGCAAAGTCGTTTTCTGTACCTCTGCGGTCATCGTCTTGGCATAGCTGGGCGAGAACACATACACATCGCCGTTGTCTGCCGTCCAAATGGTCTGGTAGTATTGAGAACGGTTACGTCCGCAAGCATAACTGATCTTATCCGTCTTTATCAGTTTCGGGTTCTCGAATTTCTCGTTCGCATAAATAGCGACCCAAGCCTCGTTCGGATATTGCGTCCATTGCAATTCCCCTTTTTCGTAAGCGCCACTACCGCTTCCTCCGGATTCTGTCTTTACCAGCTCCGGGTATTTAACATATTTACCTCCCTCCGCTTTCACGCCGTACTTACTCAATCCCATCGGGATAGCCGCGGAATAGATCCGGCCGTTAGCTTGGAGAATACCCGCTAACGTAACGAACTCGCCATTTCCCAAATAATTCTCCGACAAGATCGTATTCGTGTTTGTCGTAAACGTCTCTTTGGCCACATCCAGATAAGAGAGCAAGAAGCCTTTAGGCAGATAACCATTCTCGTCCGCATATTCCTCACCCAGATCACCGGTAGAAGATGTAATGATATAGTCTCCATAGATACCATAAGAAGTAAATCGCTTGATCTCGTAAGTATTATCACGCTCTTTAATCTTACCTTCCGCATTCAGTACGTATGAAGAAGTAACACCGGCATTTCCTTGATTGTAAACCAAACGATACAAATATTTATCCTTATAGAAGATCCATTGCGTACCGCTTTCCGTAGTGAGTCCGTTGTTTTTAGCGGAGATAGAGCCATCACCCAGCGTATCGGCTGTCAACAAGTAATTTGCGTCACCGACAGAAGCGGCGACTACATAGCTCGAAACCGCCTCCGAGGTCGATCCTCCGCCATTTCCATTCCCGTTGCCTCCGTTATCCGGGTTTACAGGATCGTCGTCACTACAAGAAGTAAATACCCCCCCAACCAATAACGCGGCGGCAAGACCTGTCATTAAATAATTCTTCTTCATGTTGTTTTAATCTATTATGTTTTGAATTAATTATTGATAAATAAAAGATAGTCACACTTTAAATTAATTACCGAAATAAACCCTCACCTTACCATAGAAAGCCCTGCCAGCCTTCTGCAAGCTGAAGTTATCGTATAATTTCTCGTTCGTGAGATTCCTGCACTCGAAAGAGATATTGTAACGCCCGTTCTGTATACCATAAGAGAGTGTCAGGTTATGCGAGAATTGAGTTGGTACCACAAATTCGGATTCACTGCCTACCGCCTCCGAATACAGCGGGAAACTATGCATATATAAATTATCGTAAGTGACACTTAGCGTATTGCCTTTCTTCCACAAATTACGCCAATAGAAAGTCACATCCGAGTTGGCAAACTGATAAGGAAGATTCGGCATACGTGCGCCATATGTCAAGCTCTCTTGGTTCGTCCCGCTGGTAACCGTCTTCACGTTATCCCTCACATTCATCTGCGTAAAGTTTCCTCCTACGCTTACCCAGTTAGCGAAACCGTAGCGAACCGAGATATTGTAACCCTTGGTCTCTACACGACCATGATTCACATAGGTAGCGCCATATTTACCGCCGCTCAAATCCGATATATTCCGTTGGATATAATCTTTCGTATTCCGGTAGATCAATCCGCCTTCCACATATACGGAATGCTTACCGAATGTCTCGTTGTAGCTTAAATTCAGATTCACGTTATCGCTGTTCTCCGGTCTCAAGGAAATATCGCCGGTCTCAAGGTCCTCATCGCCAAACATCTCCTCATTGGTCGGCAGGCGATAGGCTTTCTCATAGGATAATTTCGCTTGCAAGCTTTTCAAGATAAAGTAAGTTCCCGCGGCCCCATATCCCATCGTGCTTACCGAATTGGTCGTACGTATATAGTCATCTTGAGCCGAGGAAGTAGCGACAGACCCCGCGATAAACTGGTTGTAATATTTACCGAACACAGACAAGTTCCAATGTTCCGTCGGCATCAAGCGATACGAAAGACCGCTGATATTTTTACGGGTTTCCTTCGGGATAGCGTTCGCTTCCGAGTCCTCGTTCAAAAGAGACTGATTCGAACGCCGGAACGCGTTGATCACGTGATTGAACGTGAACGTATGCGCCTTACCGATACGGTAGTTAGCCGTTAAGGTTCCGTTCCAGTTATTATTATCCGACCGGGTGTTCTGATAAGATTGCTCACCGGGCATCCGGAGCGGACGCATCTCGCCACGCCAATTATATTCATAGGAAGAGGTATCTACATTGTTCGTCATGTTCTTATTATAATTCGCCGTCAATACCACATCCAAGCCCCTAACGAAGAAATCACGCTTGCGATAGTCCAACGACGGCATGATCGAGTATCCCTTCCGGTATTTGCCGCCAAACACCACTTCTTGGCGTACGCCCGTCTGTATATCTTTATACATATGTGAATAGGTAAACCCGAACATCAAACGATCCGCCCATTTCTTATCCACGAAACCGATTTTCCCGATAACGGCCTCATTATGATACGTATCATGAAAACGCTTCACACGCTCGATCTTTTTCTTATTGATCGCTCCGGTCGTAAAGTCCTTCACCGGAGTATCCACATAGTAATTATTATCCGAATAATTCTGGAAAACGTTGATCTCATACGTGAGTCCGCTCCGGAAAGTCTGTCCGAAGTTCACATAAGATTTATGCGTATTGAAAGACCCGTATGAATAAGAAGCATCCAAGAACCATTTGTTCCGGTTCTTCTTGGTAATGATATTGATAACACCTCCGATAGCGTCTGTTCCGAAACCCACCGGTACCACACCCTTATAGACCTCTATACGCTCGGCATAATTCACCGGAATGTTATTCAGTCCGAAAGAACTGCCGACACCTTCTTGCGGAACCCCATCGATAAAGATCTTGATATGCTTGCCAGTAAATCCATCCATCATCAGTTGCATATCCGAGCCGACACCGCCAGACTCCCGGATCTTCATTCCGGGCGCTTGAGCCAAGGCTTCACTCAAGTTCTGGGTCGAATTTTGCAAGGCTTTCGTATCGAGGGCCACGGCATTGAACGCAGAACGCTTGAGCCGAGTCACGCCATTAGAAACGACAACCACCTCATCCAACTCCGTAGCCTGAGGGCTGATTACCACATTCATCTTTGTCCGTTCCCCACGCATCAGTTTCACAGGTTTCTCTACCGTCTTATATCCGATAGCCGATACTACTAATGTATATTCTCCTGCGGGAGCTTGAAGATGATAGATACCTTCCTCATTCGTAGTCCCGCCGTAATTCGTACCTTTTAGATAAACGGTAGCGAAATCCACGGTTGTTTTTTCCGTGGACAGGACTTTGCCCGATATCATTGTTTTATGTTGAGAAAAAGCCGAGATGGAAATAAGCAACAGTAAAAAGGAGAGGAAAAGCCCTCTGATTTTCTTCATCATCATTTAATCAATTATGTTATTTAAAACGTTGCAAAGTTACGATCAGAGACTACCGCCCCACAATACCTAAGAATGGGTAAAATCACATTAAAAATCTACGGAGGTATACCAAACAATCCCCTTATTCAGGTAATCGGGTGTATGGAGTAAGTTCGTAAAATTGAGTTATGTCAAATTTTAAATCTATTTAAACCCAATCGTAAGTTTTCGAGGTACTTTTCTTAATAAACTTCAAAAAGGTTAACTATATTTGCGAGAAACAGATGTTTAATTTTAATTCTTTATCACCATGACAGACAGAAGAACATTTTTGAGAAACATTTCATTACTTACTTTAGGGGGCATAGCCAGCCAAAAAGTAATGGCTTCAAATCCCACCAGATCCATACCCGCCACAGATGCGGTATCCTCGGCAACCGCCGGGAAAAAGATGGGATTGCAAACCTATTCGCTTGGACAAGAGTTACTGCAAGATATGCCTAACGGATTGAACCGTCTGGCAAAAGCGGGATATACCGATCTGGAGATTTTTGGATATAGGGAAGACACTGGTAAATTCGGTGATTATAATCCTAAAAATACGACATTCATCGCCTCCAAAGATTATAAGAAAATGGTGGATGATGCCGGTTTGAGAATCAGTAGCTCACACCTGACCCCTTCTCTTCGTGAGTACACGAAAGAGAATATGCCCAAATTCGACGAGTTCTGGAAAAAGGCAACCGATATCCATGCCGAGCTAGGTGTTAGTTGTATGGTACAACCGAGTTTACCTCGCATCGAAAACGAGGATGACGCTAAAGTAGTATCAGAGATCTTCAACCGTGCCGGAGAGATCACGAAGAAAGCGGGAATCCTATGGGGCTACCATAATCACAGCAATGAGTTCAAACGGGTATTGAAAGCGGGTGAGAAACCGGAAGAGAAACCGAATCCGTGGGCACCTCCTAAGGGTACTTATATCGAAGAGTTATTCCTAAAAAATACCGATCCGGATAAGGTTATGTTCGAGCTAGATGTATATTGGACTGTTATGGGACAGCAAGATCCCGTAGAATGGATGGAGAATTATCCGAATCGTTTTAAGTTATTGCACATCAAGGATCGTTGGATCATTGGTGATTCCGGTATGATGAATTTCCCGAATATATTCAAGAAAGCTTACGAGATAGGTATTCTCGGCTACTACGTGGAGTTGGAAGGTGATAAGAAAGGCCGTACCCAGTTTGAGGGCGTAGAGAAGAGTGCCGCTTATTTGCAAGCCGCTCCGTTCGTTAAATAAAACATTTCGATTTATCCCATAAAAAAGACAGTGTTTCCGCAGGGTGATCATCCTCATGGAAACACGGTCTTTTTGTTTTTATAAAGGGTATTTCCCGATCAAAAACTCATCTTTACACTGGTAAAATAACTTCTCAAGCTAGCCGGCTCTCCACTGGTCATAACCACGTCATATTGATTTACCGCCATATTGATTTACCGCCTTCTCCGTCAAGCTCTCATTGATTCCATACTGGGCTTCTAGCTTCAATAACAATTCACCGAATTCCCCGCATCCTACATGAATCAGTTTGCCATCCACAAAAACAGAGGGGACACCTTGTATCTTCAAGGCATCGACTTCTGCCTGATTAATAGCTCCATCTACCATCCCATGATGGATCTGAGGATTTAATGTTTCTATTTTTAAATGAATACTATTTGCTTTTATTTCCGGTACGAAAATATATCTTAGCTTTTGGATTACCGCATCAATAACGATTATAACACTCCCGCCCGCACCCGGCTCAAAGATTCGGGTGTCATCAATAAATACGAAGCGATATGATTGACAGAAGCACGCTTCGCTGCTTCCGGATATTCCTGTTGAAAACGCAGATAACGTTTTCTTGCCGACTCAAAACGCCAAGAGTCCGCTTTCTCTTGCGAAAGTATCAAAGCCCAGTCCAATATTTTCTGGTACAATCGTTTAAAAGCTAATCGGATTAGATTGTTTTCCCTGATTAGCTGTTGCATAATCGCAAGGCTTGATCGAGAGATCAGGCCTTGTTATTTTCTGGTTTGTAGCGAGAGAATATCGCTTTCGCATTATCTAAATGTTCTTTTGATAAGGGTTCCACCCCCTTTAACGGATAATCGAGACCTAATTGCTCATATTTATAGGTTCCCATCGTATGATAAGGCAATAATTCCACTTTGCGAACCACTTTATATGAACTGACATACCGAGCTAACGCCTCCAGCCACTCGTCATTATCCGTATATCCGGGGACAATAACATGGCGAATCCAAGTATCTATGCCACGTCTCTCCAATTCATCCAAGAACAGAAGCGTATTATCCTGCTTGACACCCGCCAGTAACGGATGTAAATCCGGGTTTAAGGTTTTGATGTCCAATAACACTAAGTCCGCATAATCCAAGACTTCCCAAGCTTTTGAGGTACATACGAAACCAGATGTGTCCAAAGCTGTGTGAAGACCTTGCTCTTGGCACAAACGGAAAAACTCTTTCAGAAACTCAGGTTGCAATAAAGGTTCCCCACCGGTAACAGTCACCCCCCCACGGGCGACAAAACTCTTATACCGTAAGACTTCCGTCAATAGCTCGCCGGGAGTCATCTGATATTTCACCTTCCCTTTCGGGTTCCAAGTATCCGGGTTATGGCAATACAGGCAACGCAACGGGCAGCCCTGCATAAAAACGACAAAGCGAATTCCGGGACCATCTACGGTCCCGAAACTCTCTAATGAATGTATCTTACCTTTTATCACTTACAGTGAATGGTTAATGGTTCTTGAAATAACATCCAACTGTTGTTCACGAGTCAGTTTCACGAAGTTTACCGCATATCCGGATACACGGATCGTAAGTTGCGGATATTTCTCAGGATGTTCCATAGCGTCGATCAACAAATCCTTATCAAATACGTTAACATTCAGATGCTGACCTCCATCCGGAGTAAAATAGCCATCCAATAAGCTAACCAGATTATTGATCTGCACCTCACGCTCCTTTCCCAACGTAGCCGGAGAAACAGCGAAAGTATAAGAGATACCGTCGTGCGCATGCTGGAATGGAAGCTTCGCTACCGAAGCTAGCGCAGCGATAGCACCTTTCGTATCACGACCGTTCATAGGGTTCGCGCCCGGAGCGAAAGGAGTTCCACCGATACGGCCATCCGGTGTCGTACCAGTCTTCTTACCATATACCACATTAGAGGTGATCGTAAGGATGGACTGCGTAGGTTTCGCATGGCGATAGGTCTCGTGCTGACGCAAATATTCCATGAACTTCTCGGTGATCTCTACAGCGATACTATCCGTACGATCGTCGTTATTACCGAAAGGAACATATTCGCCCTCACGTTCGAAATCAACCGCCAAGCCACGCTCGTCACGGATCACACGTACTTTCGTATCACGGATAGCAGCCAACGAATCGGCAACGATAGAAAGACCGGCGATACCTGTCGCACGGATACGCTCTACATCCCCATCGTGAAGTGACATCTCGAATGCCTCATACGCATATTTATCATGCATATAATGGATTATCTTCAAGGCGTTCACATACACTTTCGCCAACCAGCGCATCATTTGCTCATACTTAGCCATCACCTCATCGTATTCCAGATACTCGCCGCGAACCGGCTCGAACATCGGGGCTACCTGTACGCCGCTGCGCTCATCCCGTCCTCCGTTGATCGCATATAATAAACATTTCGCCAAATTCGCACGGGCTCCGAAGAACTGCATCTGCTTACCGATCTTCATAGGAGAAACGCAACAAGCGATACCATAATCATCTCCATAATCCGGACGCATCAAATCGTCGTTCTCATATTGGATAGCCGACGTATCGATAGAGACCTTGGCACAGAAACGTTTCCAGTTCTCGGGAGCGTTCTTAAACCACAGAACCGTCAAATTGGGTTCTGGTGCCGGACCTAGATTATATAATGTATGGAGATAACGATAGGAAGTTCTTGTTACCAAAGAACGGCCATCCACTCCTTGGCCGCCCAAGGACTCTGTTACCCAAACCGGATCACCGGAGAACAAATCATTGTATTCCGGCGTACGTAAGAAACGAACGATACGCAACTTGATGATCAGCTGGTCTACCAATTCTTGCGCCTCCTCTTCGGTCAACTTACCCTCACGGATGTCTTTCTCGATATAAATATCCAAAAACGTAGAAGTACGTCCGATAGACATCGCTGCGCCATCTTGGTCTTTTACCGCCGCCAGATAAGCCAAGTACACAAACTGAACCGCCTCACGAGCGTTTTGTGCCGGGCGGGTCACATCAAAGCCATAGCTAGCGCACATTTTCTCGAACGCTTTCAAAGCCTTGATCTGTTCGGAAATCTCCTCACGGCTCTGGATGATCTCTTCCGTGATCTCTTGGATATCCAAACGATTCAAGAAACGCTTTTTCTCCTCGATCAAGATTGCCGTACCATACAGAGCGACACGACGATAGTCACCGATAATACGTCCTCTGCCATACGCGTCGGGCAGACCGGTGATAATAGCCGAACGACGTGCGGCAATCATCTCTTCCGTATATGCGGAGAAAACGCCCTCGTTATGAGTCTTACGATACTTCGTAAAGATCTCTTTCGTCATCGGGTCCAAATGATAACCATAAGCTTCCAAGCTATTCTCGACCATACGGATACCGCCCTTCGGGAAGATACCACGTTTCAGCGGAGCATCGGTTTGTAACCCAACGATCACCTCATTCTCCTTATCAATATAGCCCGGGCCATATACATCGATCCCTTGAGGTAATTTTGTCTCGGCGTCATAAACTCCCTTTTCTCTCTCGACCTTAAACATCTCGGTCAGCTTGTTCCAGACCTTACGGGTCTTCTCGGAAGAAGCGACTAAAAAGGAATCATCCCCTTCATAAGGCGTATAGTTACTCTGGATAAAATCTCTTACATTGATCTCTCTTTTCCAGGTCTCACCCTTAAAGTGATCCCAGCACTCATTCTCAAATTTCATAAACAATCTTATCTAATACCACATTTTTATCGGTACAAAGGTAGAACTTTTATCCTCATGTTCCTGTAACATACAAGAAGAAACGGGATAGTAATGCGATGCTTTGCACGAAGTCTCCATTTTATTCACTATCTTTGCCTACAGAACGTAAAAGTTAATCTGGATCAAACACATGAGAAATATCCTGTTTACCGTTTTATTTATAGGAATACTATCTTTAATCGCATCTCCTATCTCACTCGCGTCTAAATCTTTGCATAAGGCAAATATGATTAATTTGTCGAACAATGCCATTATTTGCATGCATCAAGATCCGGATGGCTATTTGTGGATCGGGACTTACGACGGACTTAACTTATACAACGGAAAAGATACGTATGTATATCGTTTCGAATTAAATAACAAAAACTCTCTTTGTAGTAATATCATTCACAAAATATCCGACGCAGAACCCGGCTTTTTATGGATATCAACCTCTTTAGGTATCAATAAATTCTCACTAAAAGAACGGAAAGTCACCGAGTCTTTCCCCGGATACATGGAATGCGATCTATTAGCGTCCGATTCATCCGGCATCACGCTCGCTATTTGTAAGGAAAACAGGATCTCTTGCTACACCCCATCTAGCGATGGGTTCCGGGACCTGCCGAGAGAAGGAGTAGGCCCTCAAACCGTACGTACCTTATTCGCCGGGACGGACGGACATTTTTATTTATTATTAGCCTCGGGCATACTGAAAAAGTTGACTCCGGATTTCTCCGATACTACTTTTAATTTGCTATCGGAAGAACGCCAATTCCATAATAAACCGATCTTATCCGCATTTTACGAGAATAATCATATTTTCATAGTAGATACCGACAATAAATTATATCGACAGCATGTAGACGGAAAGGGGAAAGAATTCCTGTTCGATCTGCCTGAAATGACAAACCAATATGGTAACATCATCAAGATATGCACCTTCCAATCCAATGTGTATATCGTTTTCCGTAACGGCAATATTCTAGACCTAAGCCAACCGGAAAACACGATAAATATGGGCATCGGTATCTTTTGCCTAATGAACGATAAAAGGCAGGAGATTCTCTGGTTGGGAACAGACGGGCAAGGTATACGGATGTTTTATGACAAACCCGATCTTTTCGGCTCTATCTTACTCAAGGATTTACCGATTAATATACAGAACCCCATACGTTCTTTATATACAGATGACGATCAATCCCTTTGGCTCGGGACAAAAGGAGACGGTATTGTCCGGATACAAGCGTATGACACTTACCATAACAAAAAGATGATCCCACAAAGCGCTATCACGCATTTCACCACCGCCGACGGCCTATCCAGCAACCGGGTGTATTGCTTCCAAAAAAGCGAGTACCATCCATGTATCTGGATTGGCACGGAAGGCCCGGGACTGACCTATTATTCGTATACAGAGAAACGAATAAAAACGATCCCGCAACGAGAAGACACCACCCCTCTACGCTATGTCCACTCTATTTGCGAGGTAGATGATTCCACATTATGGCTAGCGACAACGGGTAACGGATTGCAAAAGGTTACCTTACATATAGATAAAGCCGTACCTACAATCGGGAAGGTACAAACCTTCCCGTTAAAAAACGGAAAGAACATCTGTAAAGAAATCCAATCGATGGTATATGACAACGACTCGACCCTGTTCCTCGGGAGCCGTGGCGGTTACGGAGTCATTCGTTTCAATATTTTCAATCAAGGATATGAATTCCTGCAAACCAACAATTTAAGAAACCCGGCCATTGGAGATGTGCTTTCCGTATGCCAGACCGAAGATTCCACGTTTTATGCAGGTGCCAGCTCCGGTCTCACCCGGATTAAATTCAGAGGGGGAAAGATGCGTTTACGCCAATTCGATAAAAGCGACGGGATCGTAAACGACATGATCCATGGTATCCATGAGGGGAACGATAGCTGTATCTGGCTTAGTACCAATAAAGGTCTCACCAAATATAATCCTCGGAACAACTTTTTCCATAATTATCATCAGCCTTACTTTAGCGTCACGGAATTCTCTGATGACGCTTATTGGAAATGCCCATACTCCGAGCGTTTATTCTTTGGAGGCATCAACGGATTAGTCTGGGTAAATAAACAAACGGAGCCGGAGCATACCTATCAACCCGAATTAAGTTTCTTCGAGTTGCAAATGGATAAACAAATCCTTCCATTATATAAGGACATCAGCCGGAACGGTGTAACGGTTCCGGCTGATGTGCAATCGTTAACGATTGCGTTCGTCGCTCCGGATTACATCAACGGGGAAAATTACGAGTATTCGTATCAGTTGGTCAACTATAATTCCTCTTGGGAAAAATTGCAAAAGACAAACAAGGTAACTTTCATGAACCTACCGTACGGGGAATATTTGCTGAAAGTCCGTTATCGCAACGATGTCATTGATTCGTCGGCAAAAGAATACACTCTACCTATCAAGGTATTACCTCCTATTTATCTAAGCTCGTTAGCCATTTTCACGTATCTTTTTATCGGTACAGTTTTGCTCATCATCGCCACCTATCGTATCCATCACCAAATACTAAAGAAACAGAAGCAGATCGCAGACAAGATCAAGGAGGAGCAAAAAGAGAAGCTATACGAGTCCAAGCTGAATTTCTTTACCCACATTACGCATGAGCTATGCACCCCGCTTACCTTGATCAATGGCGTGGAGAATTATATCCAAGCCTATGCCGCCACCTCAAAAGACAAGACATTAGAAAAATACACTTCAGTCCTCCGGGAAAATGTAGAGGAACTGAACGGACTTATCCAAGAAATCCTTGATTTCCGGAAAGCGGAAGACGCAGGATTCAGTCATACGCACATCCGAAGAGTATCCGTATCCTCTCTTTTGCGAACTCAATTCGAATGGTTTTACCCACTATCCGAGCAACACCAAATCCAATTCAAGATTGATGCTCCCAAAGAGCTTTATTGGAATACGGATTCCGTCTATTTCAAGAAGATCCTAGCAAATCTGATTTCCAACGCATTTAAGTATACGGAAGACGGGGGCACGGTTCGTATCTCCTTACATGAGGAGGAGAACTTCCTCGTCCTTAAAGTTTACAACACCGGCAAAGGAATCGAGGAGGCAGACATGCAAAATATTTTCGACCGATATCGTATCCTTGGCACGATGGATAACGACGATAACAGGCAAAATACGACACGGAATGGCCTCGGCTTATTTATCTGCCACAGCCTCGTACAATCCTTAGGTGGTAAAATCGACATAGAGAGTGAGGTCGGCCAATATGCTGAATTTACAGTTACCTTACCTTTTGGCATCGTAGAGGAGACCTCAGACAACACGATAGACGAAGAGATTCCCGTATCGCTTCCTTCCCCAAACACGGATATACAAGAGCTGCAAATCTCACATACGGCACAAAAAGAGACAGAAGATAAACCGATGATACTCGTTATCGACGATCATAAAGACATCGTCTGGTTAATCACGGAAACCCTCTCTTCCGAATATCAGGTTCAAGAAGCTTATAATGCGGAAAAGGCTCTGGAATTCCTCAAACAATACACTCCGTCCCTTATCATCACCGATATCATGATGCCTAATATGGACGGATTGGAATTGATCTCGCTTATCAAAGAAAATAAATATACCCGCCATATCCCGCTTATTATCGTCTCTGCTAAAATATCAGACCAAGAGCAAGCGGCAGGACTTAATATCGGAGCGGATGCCTATCTAACCAAGCCTTTCTCGCCAACAGTTCTCCTATCCGTCGTGAATCGATTGATGACTAACCAAAGAGAATTAAAAGAGTATTTCTATTCTCCGGAAAGTGCTTATCAATATACGGAAGGGCAATTATTACATCAAGAAGACAAGGAATTCCTTGACACCGTAACCTCTATCATCAAAGAAAATGTCAGCAAGGAAGGACTCGGTCCCGAGCTGGTAGCGGACGCATTGAATATAAACACTCGCATCTTATATCGTCGTTTCAAGAAAATATCTACTATGACGCCGAGTGATTTTATAAAGGATTATAGGTTAAACTATGCAGCGCAATTACTCGTGAATACCAACATGAGCGTTCAGGAAATTATTTATAATGTAGGAATTTCTAACAAATCATACTTCTATAGGGAATTTGCCCGTAAATATAACATGACACCTAAGGAATACCGCACAAAAGAGGCATAAATCACTGATTCCTAAATAGTGTCATAATCTACCAAAAGAGTATCATAATCTGCTATATGCATTTCATGACACTTCTTTGGCATTTCAAAGCACTCTTCAATTCGTTAAGACCTATTAATATTGCTGTCGAATAGCAAAGCAAACCGCTTGTGTGTATTCTTCCTTCGGGAAGCACATTATTAACTTTTAATTTAATGTTTTTATGAAAAAGAGTGAAGGTAAGACGAGGAAATGCCTGACTTTATTAGGTGGACGAACCTCTTTGTTACTTTGTTTATCTTTAATGTTTCAGTCCTCTTATGCGGCCGAAGATTCTACTGTTCCTGAAATGGGAAACATGGAGATTCATCAGATCGCACAGCAAAGTTCAACCATTAAAGGTGTAGTAAAAGACCAAAAGGGTGAACCTCTGATTGGTGTTAGTATTGTTGTGAAAGGAACCACGAACGGAACAGCTTCGGACTTCGACGGAAATTTCACCTTGGATGTGCCGGATAACAGCACATTGGTATTTTCTTTCATCGGATTCAAATCCCAAGAAGTTCGTTATACCGGGCAAAAAACATTGAACATAGTCTTAGCTGAAGACTCTGAGACACTAGACGAGGTAGTAGTCGTAGGTTACGGTTCCCAAAAGAAAGGTGAGATCACCTCATCCGTTACCAGCGTGAAAGCATCCGACTTTAACAAGGCACCGGTAGTGAACCCGATGCAATTGGTGGAAGGACGTGTGGCAGGTCTGACCGTATCACGTAGTAGCACCGACCCGAATGGCGAGGTAAAAGTACAGATGCGTGGTGCCTCATCTCTGAAAGGCAGCAATGAGCCTCTCGTTATTATTGACGGCATGCCGGGTAACATGACTTCTTTGAACGCTATCGCACCCGAGGATATCGAGGCGATCGACGTATTGAAAGACGGTTCCGCAGCCGCTATCTACGGTACTCGAGGTAATAATGGTGTGATTATCGTAACAACCAAACGTCCACTCGTTGGTACAACCCAAGTGGATTATTCTGGCTATATCATGCACGAAGCCGTGTATAAACGTCCGGATATCTTAAATGGAGACGAGTTCGTCGCTTATGGTAAAGAGACGAACAATAGCAACCTGAAAGACTTCGGCGGAAGAGACGACCACTACGACATGTTGCTGAACAAAAACAATTTCACACATGTGCACAATTTGACAGCAACGGGTGGAAACGACAAAATGAACTACCGTGCCTCTTTGAACTACAAGAAAAACCAAGGCATCGCCCAAATGACGGACAGGGAAACGATCAATGGTTCTTTGGCTGTCAACCATAAGGCATTCGACAACAAGTTGCAATTATCATTCAATCTAGCCAACTCTTATGTAGACGCAGATTTCATGCCAGATCACGGTGCTTTCTACCAAGCAATCCGTATCAACCCAACCATGCCTGTATATAAGGAAGATGGTTCTTTTTGGGAAACCTATAGCGGCTATGAGGATTACAACCCGGTAGCTCGTACCTACCAGCGAACCAAACACAAAGAATACAAGAACTTATTGAGTAGCTTCAAGGCACAATACGAGATCATTCCGGGATTGAATGTAGCAGGCTTCTTCGCCATGGAAAAAAATGACGAACAAACCAACGAGTACAGTCAACGTATCGAATACAGCCAAATAAAAGACGGAACGAACGGAAACGCCTACAAGCAATACAAAAAGGACACAAACAAAACCATGGAGTGGACGGCCAACTACGTGACTTCCATCAATGGCGTACATAATATTACCGGTTTATTAGGTTATAGCTATCAAGATTTCAACTATGAGATGATGGAGATGCGTAACAAAGACTTCTTGACAGACGTGTTCGAAACTAACAACATTGGATCCGGAGGTTATCTACAAGACGGTAAGGCCGAGATGAAGAGCGAAAAAAAGACCAGTAAGCTAATCGCTTTCTTCGCCCGTGCCAACTATAATTACGATGGCAAATATATGGCCAGCGCTTCTATTCGCCGTGAAGGTTCCACGAAATTCGGAGCGAACAACAAATGGGCTTGGTTCCCCTCTGTCAGCGCAGGCTGGATGATCTCTCGCGAGGGATTCATGGAGAGCCAAGAAGTATTTGATGTATTGAAGCTACGTGCCGGCTTCGGTATCACGGGTAGCTTACCTACCGATCCATATATGTCGCTTGCCACTTACGGAACAGGAGCCGGCGCATGGAACGCTTACACAGGGTCATGGTTGGCTGCCACTTACGGCCCCAACATCAACCCGAACCCGGATTTGAAGTGGGAGAAGAATGAGTCCTTGAACATTGGTTTCGACTTTGGCTTACTAGGCGGGCGCTTAAATGGAACGATTGATTGGTATCGCCGTACAACTCGCGACCTAATCAGCAGCTACAATGCCCAGCAGCCTTCCTTGATCTATAACACGATCACCACCAATGTAGGTACAATGCGTAACCAAGGTGTGGAATTAGCGTTGAACGCAGAGGTAGTAAAGACGAAAGACTTCTCTTATACCGCCAACTTCACATTCTCATACGAGAATAACAAATTGACTTCCTTGTCCAACGATGTATATAAATCTTCTTATGAGGATCAATACGACCTGCCCTCACCGGGTAACCCAGGCAAAGCCTACCGATTGCAGGAAGGACAACCGGTAGCCTCTTTCTTCGGTTACATTTGTGATGGTATCAACCCGGACGGTACTTGGAACTTACGTGATATCGATGGTAAAGAAGGTTTGTCCGATGCCGACCGTACCTTTATCGGTAATGGTTTGCCTAAGTTCAAGGCTGGTCTGCAAAATACCTTTACATACAAGAACTTTGACTTCGGATTCTTCTTACGCGGCATGTTCGACTACGACGTATTGAACGAGGGAGCGATCTATTTTGGCACGACCGTGAATATCGACCAATCCGGTACGAACGTGTACAAGGATGCCTTGAAGAACAAAGTGACGGAGCAACCGTTGTTCTCGTCTTACTATCTGGAGAAAGGAAATTTCTTGAAGATCGATAACGTAACGTTAGGATACACTTTCAACTTCAAAAACAATAAGTATGTACGTAACTTACGTATCTATGGAAACGTAACGAATCTGGCCACAATCACCGGATACTCCGGCTTGACTCCCGATGTAAACGTTACAGGCTTGGAGGCTGGTATAGAGAAACGCGGATCTTACCCCGTTACCCGCACCTTCACTTTCGGTGTTAATTTTGGATTCTAAATTTAAATAACGATAGATTTAAGACAATACAATGAAAGCTTTAAAAAACATATGCGCAATTTCATTATTGCTAGGAGCTACCGCATTTACATCCTGTACGGATCTGACAGAGGAAATACATAGCTCGGTAATCGCTGAGAATTATTACAATAACTCAGGCGAAGTAATGGCGGCTATGATGCGTCCATGGGGGCACTTTTGTGGAACTATGACAGTAGCCAAATCTCCATGGTCTTGTAACGAATTATCCGCCGACGCCGCCGCTTGGCCTCAAAAAGGTCGCCATGGCTATGACAACGGCGACTGGATTCGCCTACACCGCCACCAATGGATCCCTACAGATGGTCAAGTGGTGGAAGCCTGGAGATTACTTTTTATGGGTATCGGGCTAGCCAACAATTTCCTAACAGACATTGAGAGACTTGATTTCGAGGCACTTCAAGTTCCCATGTCTAAAGCGCAGGCGCAAGCAGAGATGCGTGTATATCGCGCTTATTGCTATTGGTACGTGATAGATATGTTTGGCACAGCTCCTATTTGTGAGAAAATCGGCGAGATCAATCCTTCCTCCAAATCCCGCGAAGAGATCTTCGCCTGGATCGAGAAAGAACTGAAGGAAAGTATCCCCACCTTATCCGAAAGCAAAACAGAGACCTACGGACGCGTATCCAAATGGGGTGCCTACGCGTTATTGGCTCGTCTTTACTTGAATGCGGAAGTCTATACCGGGCAAGCTCGCTGGGATGACTGTATCGCCGCTTGCGACGAGTTAGCGAAAGGCGGTTTCGCTTTAGACAAGAAGTGGAACGACACTTTCCGTGCGGATAACGACAAACGATCTACTGAAATCATTTGGTCGATCGTATTTGACGAGGTATATGCCAAAGGCATGGGTTGGTATCAACGTTGGTTGCATTATGCGCACCAAACAGGCTGGAACCTGCAATCAGGTCCCTGGAACGGTCTGGTGACACAACCTACCTTTTACGACTCATTCGCCGATAACGACTTGAGAAAGGTGGAGGGCTTCTTGATCGGTAAGCAATATCCTCGCAAAGTGGATGAAAACGGCAATTACTATTACGACACGACCGCAGAGCCTTTGAAAGGTTCTGAAGAGTACAATGGACAGGATTTGGTTTTCGTAAACTACATCAAGTCCATGACCGAGGGCGAAGAAAACAGCGGCGCTCGCTCCATCAAGTATGAGACCCAACCGGGTACTACCGGAGATATGAACAACGACTGGGTAATGTTCCGTTATTCCGAAGTTATCTATAATAAAGCGGAGGCTTTGATGCGTAAGAACGGCGGTAAGGCGACTCAAGAGGTAGTAGACTTGATCAACAGCGTCCGCCAAAGATCGTTCAAGACAGAAGATTGGGAAAAAGCGAAATACACGACCGCAACATTGACCTTGGATGAATTCTTGGCGGAAAAAGGCCGTGAGTTCGCATTCGAAGGTATCCGTCGTACGGACTTAGTACGCTTTAACAAGTTCGTAACCACCTCTTGGTGGGATAAGGAAGCATCCAACGAGCCGAAACGTAATATCTTCCCGATACCACAAAAGCAATTGGACGCTAACGAGAACTTATCTCCTAACGAGGCAAACTCATTATTCTAAATATCAACTAAGTATAGTAGAAATCCATTATTAACGAATTAGCACTTGACAATGATAGAGGACTACTATACTTATTGATCTGAAAATATAAAAGGTTACCTTTGTCGCGATCAAAGGTGATCCTTGATCTTATCAAAGGTGGCCTTTTATGTTTCATCCTTTTCTAACTAATTGATACGACATGATAAATCTCAAGAAATCGATGTATTGCCTCTTTCTGGCAGCCAGCTCAACAGTAGCGATCGCACAGACCAGTGTAGTTGATCTTGTAAACCCGATCATCGGGACGAACGGAATGGGACATACGTTCCCGGGCGCTTGCGTGCCCTTCGGGCTCGTGCAACTCAGTCCGGATACGGATACCATACCACACAATGTAGACGGTAAATACCAACCTCGCTCCTACGAGTATTGTGCGGGTTATCAACATAAAGACAGTAGCATCGTAGGTTTCAGCCACACCCACTTCAGCGGTACCGGCCACTCCGACCTCGGGGATATCTTGATTATGCCTACCACCGGAACATTGAAGCTAAACCCCGGAACGGCCACGAATCCCGATGGCGGTTACCGTTCCCGTTTCTCGCATGGCACCGAGATATCCCGTCCCGGATACTACGAGGTGATGCTCGCCGATTATGGCGTAAAGGCGCAACTGACCACCACCCAACGGGTCGGCATCCACAAATACACATACCCCACGAACAGTGAAAACCAACGCATTATCCTTGATATGATTCACGGGATCTATAACTATGACGGCAAAGTTCTTTGGACCAATATTCGCGTAGAGAACGATACGCTGGTAACCGGCTATCGTATCACAAACGGTTGGGCACGTACCAACTATACGTATTTCGCCATGTCTTTCTCCAAACCGATCACGCATTACGGATGCGAAGAAAAAGCGAAAGTTAATTATCGGGGCGGTTATGCCAAGTTCAATATGAAAGAGAACTTCCCGGATATCGGAGGACGTAAGATCGTCGCTTATTTTGATTTCGATCCGAAAACGTCTGATGAGTTGGAAGTGAAAGTCGCCCTTTCCGGAGTCAGCACCGAGGGAGCCTTGAAAAATCTACGTGCCGAGGCTTCCGGTGCGGATTTCGACCAATTAGCCGCCAAAGCCTCCGATACTTGGAATAAAGCGCTCTCCGTCATCGACGCGAAAGGAAGCGATGATCAATTGGCTATGCTTTACACCTCCTTGTATCACACGATGATCAATCCTTGCGTATACACAGACGTTGACGGTCAATACCGCGGACTCGACCATAATATCCATCAAGCGGACGGATTCACGAACTATACCGTATTCTCCGTATGGGATACGTATCGTGCCCTACATCCCCTGTTCAATATCATCAACCGACAAGTTAACACGGATATCGCCAAATCCATGTTGAAACATTGCGAGCAAAGCGTTCATCATGCCTTGCCGATCTGGAGCCATATGGCAAACGAGAACTGGTGCATGATCGGTTATCATTCCGTCTCTGTCTTGGCGGATGCTATCGCCAAAGGATTACCGATCGATAAAGACGCCGCGTTAAAAGCGATGATCAGCAGCTCTACGATTCCGTATTATGAGGGAACCAAAGAGTTTATGGAATTAGGTTATGTTCCTTTAGATCGCAACGGTAGCGCGGGCTCCTTGACTTTGGAGTATGCTTATGATGATTGGACCATCTATAACACGGCTCTATTAGCGGGGAACCGCTCCGTGGCCGATACCTATAAAAAGCGTGCGTCCAATTACGCAAATGTATTCGATACCTCGATCGGATATGCCCGTCCCCGTTATACGAATGGTAAATTCAAAGAGGACTTCAGTTTGTTAAGCACGCACGGTGAAGGGTTTATCGAGGGAAATGCCTTGAATTATTCCTTCTATGTCCCTCAAGATGTCAATGGTATGATTCAGTTGATGGGAGGCGAGCAAGCATTCATCACTAAAATGGATTCCTTATTCACGATGCATCTTCCTGATGAGTTCTTTGCCGAGACCGAAGACGTAACCAAAGAAGGATTACTAGGAGGTTATGTACACGGCAACGAACCCAGCCATCACATCCCATTCTTATACACATGGACCAGCCAGCCTTGGAAAACCCAATACTGGCAACGTGAGATCATGAATAAGATGTATCGCAACAATATCGACGGCCTTTGCGGTAACGACGACTGTGGCCAGATGTCCGCTTGGTATATCCTTTCCGCCATGGGATTCTATCCGGTTTGCCCGGGTACGGATCAATACGTATTAGGCGCTCCTTACCTTCCCTATATGAAGGTCCGCTTGGAGAATGGCAAGACTTTCGAGGTAAAAGCCGATAAAGTCAGCGACAAGAACCGTTATGTAAAAGCGGTAAAGCTAAACGGGAAACCTTATACCAAAGGATACATCACGCAGGATGACATCATGAACGGTGGAACGCTCACTTTCGAGATGACTTCCAGCCCGAACAAAAAGCGATTGTTCAACGGAGAGGATCGTCCTTATTCACTGACGGATTAACCTATTTTATCAGAAAAAACAGACAAGACTCATGAAGTATAAACAATTAATCAGCGGTGCTTTCCTGCTGTGGACTTGCATCGCTTGCTCCGGCAAAAAGGAACAGGCGGCTACGGTAGCGGAAGCCACCTCAAGTCCTTGGGATAATTATTACATCGGAAAGATCGATTTCAAGAATCTTTCCCCCGAGGCTAAGGGCTCGGCGATCTATGCCGCCGTTATCCCTGATCCGGAAGCTTATATTACCAAGCACGCCCGCAAGGTCGTAGAGACGCTTTATTTCACTCCCGAAGATAGTATCCCGGGCATCGAGGAGATCCACTATACATTAAAGGAATACGACGGGGTATCCGCGAAAGACGGAGCGCCCCCTTCCATCAGTATCGTATACAGCACGAAATGGATCGAGAAAAGTTTTGCCAATAACGACACCGCGAAAGTGGATTACGAGACCCGTGGCGTATTATACCATGAGCTGACGCATGGTTTCCAATTGGAGCCTCAAGGCATAGGTAGCTATGGGACTAATAAGACTTTCTGGGCCATGATAGAAGGTGTGGCGGATGCGGTAAGATACCTGAACGGTGGTTTTACCTTGGAAGATCGTCCCAAAGGCGGTCACTATATGGATGGTTACCGCACGACAGGCTTCTTCCTCGCATGGCTTACGCAAACCAAGAGCCCGGATTTCCTGCGGAAGTTCAACCGAAGCACATTGGAGGTTATTCCTTGGTCGTTCGATGGTGGCGTGAAATATGCGCTCGGCAATGATTACGACATAGACTCCTTATGGAAAGAATATATGGCAACGATGGGAGATGAAGCGTAGCCCCGGCAAAGGCTACGACCAACGGCGGTAACACTCAACAAGTTACCGCCGTTCTTTTATAGTATCACTCCCGACCTTCCGCCAATAGGCATTATAAGGTCGCAACAATGCCCATCGTAAGCTCCTTATACTGCCCATCCTAACAACCTTACAATGGGCATTGTTACATTATTCCCCTAAAACACCTTCCTTATTTGCATTTCCGTAAACATATATCTACTTTTGCGAAAAAGTAAATATGGAACTTTATACCCGAATCCTATTGCCGAAAGCACGATTCTCTTTCTCGTATGAGGACCGGGTCGTGATGATGGGCTCCTGCTTCGCCGAGAATATCGGGCAGAAGCTGGAAGAGAATAAGTTCTCCGTAGATATAAACCCATTCGGTACTCTGTATAACCCGGCTTCCGTAGCGGAAGGATTGCGGATGCAGCTATGCCCGGAGCGTTTTACCTCCGGGGATTTATTCCGGCATGAGGGCATATACCATAGTTTTACCCATCATAGCCGTTTCTCCGCTCCCTCGGAAGAAGAATGCCTAGACCATATAAACAGCCGCTTATCCCAATCTTCCGATTTCCTGCGGAAAGCGACCCGGTTGGTAATCACGTTGGGAACCGCTTTCGTGTACCGCCTCAAGAGCGACGGGCGAATCGTGTCGAATTGCCATAAGCTACCGGAAAAGATGTTCGACAGGCAACGATTATCCACGCAAGAGATCGTCGAGGACTGGAAACCTCTGTTACTAGCCCTTTGGGAACAAAACCCCGCCTTGAAAATCTTGTTTACCGTAAGTCCGATCCGCCACTGGAAAGACGGGGCGCACGAGAACCAACTCAGCAAAGCCACCCTATTGCTAGCCACGGATGCCTTACAGAAAGATTATCCTGACCGAATCGCCTACTTCCCCGCTTATGAGATCCTTATGGACGAGCTCCGGGATTATCGTTTCTATGCGGACGATATGCTCCATCCCTCCCCCTTGGCCATTGATTATATTTGGGGGCGTTTTACCGAAAATTTCTTATCCACAGACACTTCGGCAATCCTTAAAGAATGGGGTGATATTCAAAAAGCTATTAACCATAAGCCCTTTCAACCGGATAGCGAGGCCTATAAGCGGTTTATACTTCAAACTTTGTTAAAGATGGAACGAATTAGCGAGAAAAACCCTTCGTTCGATATAGCGAAAGAGATTGAATACGTGAAGGCAAAAATGAGGATATGCCAGTAGCGGACAATTTATCCGCATTGACATATCCTCACGGGATACAGGTTTACTTCAATCGAAGCTTGATATTTCCATAATTGGGGATTACGTCTAATGCCTTACAATAATCACCCCAAGCAATTTCGGGATAGTCCCAACGAGTATTTACATAGAGTATCAGTTGCTCGCCGGTCGGCTTGTTAAGCCGGCAAGCCAATGATGCTGACGGAGAGACGATATTAAACGCCTCCTTATTCTCTATCAACAATTTGTAACTGAAAATATTCTCTTTCATGCCTTTGGCCATCTGCGTCAGCGGACGGTCACCGATAGCACCCGGATCAGCGAAATAATAATAATTATGGGTATCCAGATTCCACGATTGCTCAGGGTTGGCTCCATAGGCGACTGTTTTCGGGTTATACAAAGCCGCGGCTCCTTTATTCCCGGCGAAACTATTCTCCGGATAATAACTCCAGTATCCTTTACGTGTCCATTCAAGATGCGATACGGCCTCGGGCAGATAGAACTTGATGCCAGATTCCCGGAGCCATCCGTTCGGTTCTCCCTCTGTCTGGTAATAAATATCCAATTCCCCATTCGGCCGCAAGATAAAATTCATCGTCATGCCAATACCCTTATAGGTGCCGGATAAATCCAGGAGGATCGCTCCCTCGGAATCCCGGCGGTATACCAACGATCCTTTTTTCCAATCCGCGTCATCCACTATATAATTCTTCGCTTTCTCGCGCACCTCAGGTCCCGTATTATGGTTCACGTTCAAATCAAGGTTCAAGAACGGTCCTTTCTCGATAACGACCTTACCGCGAGAGGTGGCGTTATGGATCAGGCCGGTCGATTTATCGAAAGGAACCGTAAAGCCATCTCCCTTGATAAGGATCTGATCCGGAGTCTCCTCCAAAGACAGAGCGGACTTCGCCGCAGGGACGACTGCCAGATCCGGGTTCACATTGCCCAACGCAATCTCCTCCGCGTCGATCAACATTCCATCAGACGCATAAAACGACAAAAGGATCGTCTCTCCCGCCGTCCATTCCTGAGCCGGGATCTTCAACATCCCTTTTCGATGCGGAGAGACAGACGGAGCTTCCAATGTATATTCCTTTCCTTTGTACGTATATCGAATACTCACCTCATCCAGGTTCGTATGGTCAAAGCGGTTATAGACCGGCAGGCTCAAAGGCATGCCGGAGATGGGCTCCTTGACATCCATCTGGAGCAGGCGAATCGGAGAGTACGCTTTCTTCGTCCCCCAATACTCCGGCTTCTCTCTACGCCAAACATCTACGATACCCCATTCACCGTAGCCGACACATTTGCCTTGAAAATCCAACGGCTTGGCGGTACGTGCGAAATCAATCCAGAAAGCCTCGCCTTTTTTAGGCTCGGGAAGCATGAATGTCTCATCAATATACCCCCATATAGCACCTCCAAGTCCTCCTTGCGCATCAAATAAATTACTCCACATCTTATCCAGTGAGGCACCCCAAAACTCACGTATATTAGGATCATCCTGCAAAGTAGTATAGGTATAACAAGGCACATGCGCCCACTCGTCAAAAATCGTAGGCATAGAGGAAACCTGAAAACCAAATGTCTGTACACCCAGTTGATTCATCGTTCCATCCACCCCGGGATAGTGCATGCTCAATATATCATAGCAAGCAGCGTCCTTAGCGACCGAGCCCGGATAACTGAAGATGGCAGGACGTGTAGTATCATTTTTTTTCACCCAATCATATGATTGTTGGAAATTGGTACCGTATACGCTCTCATTGCCGATCGACCAAAACAAGATAGAGGCATGCGTACGCAAGCTGTTCACCATCTCCTTCAACTGTCCCATATAGCGATCCGTGAAAAGGGGATCCTCTTGGCTGGCAGCCGGCCCATAGTTCTTCTGCCGATGCGTATTCACGAAGCAAATAGCCGTCTCACACTCCACATATAACCCCATCTTGTCGCAATAATCCAAGAAACGTTCTGTCGGAGGGTAATGGGATGTACGGACAAAGTTCATATTCGTATGCTTGAATATAGCTGCATCCAAGCTATCCAGCTCAGCCGTAATCGTTCTACCTAATGTCGGATGGATATCATGCCGACATGCCCCGCGAAGCTTTACAGGCTGACCATTCACCAACATCTTATTGCCATCGATCTTGATCTCCCTGAACCCTACATTCCGGCTGATGCGGCAAACCTCTTTACCCGCCTCTTCCAGATGAATATCCAAGGTATACAAATGCGGATGCTCGGCATCCCATTTCAAAGGAGCGGCTACCGCGAAATCATGGTTGACCCGGCCAGCTTTCACCTCCTTTACCGCTACCGGCAGATTCACGTTCTCGCCTTTCGGGTCTCTCAAGGAATAACGAACCCGCGCGTCCCGGGAGATATCGAACGATACCTTCAAAGAAGCATCCGTATACGTATCATCCAGATCCGTTTCTATCATCAAGTCGGATACATTCGTCTGTGGGAGGGCATACACCGTAACATCCCGGAGGATTCCTCCGATCGGGTGATGCGCGTAACCGGACGCATACGAGATATCATCCAGCCGGTCTGTCACCTCCAGCTTTATCTCATTTTTCTTGCCGGGCTTAACCAGTGAAGTAATATCAGCCTCCCAACGACTAAATCCGCCGAAGTGTTCCCGCACATAGGTTCCATTCACCCATAAACGAGCGTAGCTATAAACCCCGTCAAAACGAAGGATGGTACGTTGCCCCTTATAATCGGCGGGAAGCACGAATTGTTTCTTGTACAGCACAGGCTTGTCATGCTCAATGGCATATCCCTGCATGGCCGCCTCGCCCGGTACCTGTATCGGGCTCCATTTAGACTTCGGGCTAAATTGGAACGACCAATCCCCGTTTAATGACATTTGATGCCGCTCTACCCCGGCGACTGTCTTCGGTATAATATACGCCTTTGTCTCGACCGCTTGGGACACGTTCCCCAGCAAGGATAGGCATATACAACCAATCATATAAAGTACTTTCATGATTTATTTAGTATAAAGTTACCACCATAAGAAATAAAAAACAATAAGAATAATCACCACGAACAACGCGGTCCAGTTGAATATACGATCCGTATGGAACAAAGAGCGCGACAGCAATCGATCCGCATCATCCCCTTTCGGGTTCTTTTTCCCCATCAAGACCAGAATGGCACAACAGAGCAAGAATATGATCCCCATGCGATCCAGCCAAGGCAACGATGGGAACAAATACTTAAACACGAACGAGAGGACGAATGAGGCCACCGCCGATACCAACGCGCCGTTGGACGTAGCCCGCTTATAGAAAAAGCCCGCCAAGAAGATACTCAACGCCCCCGGACTGACGAACCCCGTGAACTCCTGGATGTACTGAAACGCCTGATCCAACCCCGATAACAAAGGAGCGATACAAACACCGATCAGCATGGCCACCAAACTCGTCATCTTCCCGACACGCACCAAATGCGAGGCATCCCCCTCCGGGCGGATATAGACCTGGTAGATATCCATCGTGAAAATCGTAGAGATGCTATTCATCATAGAAGCCAAGGAGCTTACAATCGCAGCGGTCAACGCGGCGAAGGCTATGCCTTTCACGCCGACGGGCAGCAAATTGCCCAACAACCACGGATAAGCCTCATCCGGCTTGCTCAAGGGAGCATCCAAGGCAAACGCCGCGATGCCCGGAATAACCACCAGCAAAGGGATAAGCAATTTGATGACGCCCGCGAACGCCATTCCCCATTGCGCCTCCTTTATATTCTTGGCGGCTAACGCTCGTTGAATGATATACTGGTTACATCCCCAATAATACAAGTTGGCCACCCAAAGACCGCCCAGAATCACCGACAAGCCGGGAAGATCCATATAACCGGGATGGGAAGGATCCAAGATCAAGTGAAACTTATCCTCGGTCTTGAGGTAAAGCGTCTCGCAACCTTTCAGCACACCCTCGCCGGCACCTAGCAAATCCAACGCGATATAAGTGGTAATCAATCCGCCACCTACCAAGAAAAATACTTGAATGACATCCGTAAGGGCGACCGCCTTCAATCCCCCGTTTATCGAATAAACCACGGCGAACAAGGCCAGGCCGATCACCCCGTACAATAAAGGAATCCCCATCACGCTCTGTATCGTAAGCGCACCCAGATACAGGATGGAGGTAAGATTCACGAAGACAAACACGATCAACCAAAAGAAGGCCATCACGGTCTTGACCCGCTTGTCGAAACGTTCCTCAAGGAATTGAGGCATCGTGAATATGCCCCGCTTCAAGAATATCGGGAGGAACCACTTCGCCACGATCAAGAGTCCCAACGCCGCGATCCATTCATAAGTAGCCATCGCCAGACCGATCGCATAGCCTGACCCGCTCATTCCCACAAACTGCTCAGCCGATATGTTCGAGGCGATGATCGAAGCACCTATAGCCCACCAAGCCAAACCACGTCCCGCCAAAAAATAGTCGTTCGCATCCTCCACATGCCCCTCTTTCTTCCGGGAGACGTACAAACCTACAAACAAGATCAATACACAATATAAGACAAAAACACTTAGATCTATAGGTGATATATTCATGGTATTACTATTTTTTAGATAACGGAATTAAATACGACGGAAGGGATAATGGTTCTTGCCGGGGCTCATGCCGGTAGAAGCCACGAACAAACTTCCGCTGAGCGGATACGCCTCTCGCTCCCGCATGGACAGCCCATCCATAGCGGTCGTTATATAAAGCAAGCCGTCCCGTCCAAACGTACAAGAGGCGACATTCGGCACAGGTACCTCCACCTTATCCAACAACTCGCCGGAAAGAGGGTTCCATACACAGACACCGAAACCGCCCCAATGCGCGATCCACAGATTTCCATCCGCGTCGATCGTCATGCCATCCGGCACTCCCATATCCTCCGGGATCTCCAACGCAGGTTTCTCATACGATAATTCCCCGCTCCGCATATCGTACCGATATGATTCGACCACGTGGCGACCGGAGTCCACATAATACATACGGGAACCATCCTCGCTCCAAACGATCCCATTCGGGATACATTGCTTATCCAACATCTTATGGATGGACAAATCCGGATCGACCCGGTACAACGCCCCCGTCTCGGAATGATCGGACAAGTGCATCATCCCCAACCACAAGCGTCCTTCCGGAGAAGCCTTCCCGTCGTTCGGCCGCATCATCCCATCCGTGGGGAAAAGCTCCCGTAAAACCTCTTGCTCGCCTGTCCGCAAGTCATAAGCGATCAAACGCCCTTGCAGGGAGAGCAGCAGCCTCCCGTCGGTCATCGGGACAATCGTGGAAACACGAGCCGGCAACCGGACCGCAGCATACGCATCCCCGTCCGGGGAATAAGTATGCAATAAACCGCCGTTAATATCGACCCACAAGAAAAGTCCCAAATCATTCAACCAAGTAGCGGCCTCTCCTATCGAATCCTTACATTCATATAATAATGTAGCTTTCATTCCCTCGTATCTAATAGGTTACACATCGTCTTGCATCAAGGCAGAACGTCCGCCGTCCATCAGAATCGTCGTACCACTGATAAACCGGGCCATGGGAGAGGCCAGATAGACACATAGCGCCCCGACCTCCTCTACCGTCCCGATCCGTTTCACGGGATGCAGATTCTCGGTTCTCTGCCGTTCAGCTGCCGGATCCGGGAAAGAGGCGAACCATGTATCATTCCCTGCCGTATCTATAAACCCAGGTGCGATACCTACGGTACGTATCTCAGGCCCCCACTCAATCGCTAAACTACGAACGAGACCCGTTATAGCCGTTTTTGTCACATTATAAGGGAAACAGCCCGGAATGGAACTAAAGGCATGGTTGGAAGTCATTAACAAAATGGCCCCTTCATCCGCTTTCTCCAGATAGGGCTTGCAATACTTCGCCAACCGCCAATGAGAAGCCAAATTCAAATCTAGGTTATGTCTCCACTGTTCCTCATTACAACCCGCTGCCCCTTCAAACACATTCGCTCCGGCATTAGAAACCACCACGTCCAAACGACCGAAAGTTTGGATAGTAGACTCCACCAAAGCCGCCAATTCATCTGGTTGCGTCACATCCGTCTGCACGTAAAGGGCTTTCACGCCCTCTGATTCTATAGCCGCACAAAACTCCTTAGCACTTGGATCATCCACCGGTTTACGGGCACATCCGGCCACATGGGCACCGGCATGGGCAAACGCACGTGCCGTGCCGTAACCTATACCCGATGACACGCCGGTCACCAATACAACCTTATCCTTAAGATCTATTATAAAACTCATTCGAATCAAATATAAAAATTAACCGGAGCGTTCTCCGTGATACCCGGATGCGCTTCCATTTCCTCCTCAACCAAATCAACGCCCAAACCCGGACGATCGGACAGATGGAGCATACCGTCATATACCATATCCGCTATCGGATGATCGATCACACGGTCACGCCAAGGCACATCATTAAACATGAACTCTTGACGGAAGAAGTTCGGTATAGAAGCACATACGTGCGAAGAAGCCAGCGTAGATAACGGTCCATTCGGATTATGAGGAGCGATCAATACGCTATATGCCTCAGCCATCGTAGCCATACGTTTCATTTCAGACGGACCTCCACAACGGGTTATATCCGGCATGATCACGTCGCAAATATGATTCTCCAAGACAGGACGTATGCCGAAGCGAGTATAATGACGTTCGCCTACGCAAATAGCCACATCCGATGGGATACGTTCCCGCATCGCCCGCAAAGTCTTGGCACTCTCAGGACCTGCCGGTTCCTCATACCATGCGATATCTAGCTTAGACAGGCGTTCGGCCATCTTCACGGCGATACGGTAGTTCAACATAGCATGCGTCTCAATCATGATATCCGTTTCCGGTCCTACCGCCTCGCGTACCGCCTTGGATACATTGAAGGCCAGATCCTGTTGTTCAGCCGTAAGTGTCAAGTTAGAAGCCAAGTCTTCCCCATAGAAATAATTCGTATGGGCGAACGGGTCAAATTTCAAGCCGGTGAATCCAGCCTCACGTACCCTCTTCGCCTGATCGAAATAATCCGCCTCGTTATGTCCGCCTCCCGTAAACCAATAATTCGCATACAATAAGATATCTTTCCGGTAAGCGCCCCCCAACAACTCATAGCAAGGAACACCCAGCACCTTACCTTTCAAGTCGAGCAACGCCATGTCAATACCACTGATGGCGCAAAGGCTGGCACCATACGGGCCAATCCAGTTCAAGTCGCGGTACAACTTCGTCCAGATAAAATCCGTTTTCATGGGATCCAAGCCGATAATACGTTTCCCCACATGCTTAGCCGCCTCATATACGATCGGGCTTCCCGGCCAGTTCGTAGCCTCTCCAACCCCAGTATACCCCTCGTCTGTATAGATTTTCAATAAAGTCCAATTATACTTGATACCTTGTACCAACCATACTTTTACATCCGTAATTTTCATCTCTTCTGTTCTATTTTAAAGTATTACATTATTCCATACTTATCAAACGCCTCACGGGCTTTCATGCCTTCCTTAATTTTCTTCAGCACGACCCGCTCGCCTCTCGCCTTTTCCAGCGCACGTTCGAAGACCTCCTCCTCGATCTCTCTCGGAACGACACAAACACCGTCTATATCGCCGATGATCATATCGCCGTTGTTGATCCTCACGCCCTCCATGTCGATAGGAACACGGTAGTCGATCACCTTGCCGCGAGGCGCCTGATCCTGCGCATAAGGGCCATAAGAGAAACAAGCGAAATCCAGTTCCAAGATCCCCTTCGTATCACGCGAATACCCATTCACCACGGCTCCAGCCGCCTTGCATTGCATGGCCCTGGCACTCATCAGCTCTCCCCATAAGGCATATGCGGGCGATGATCCGGAGCAGATATATACCTCGTCCTCTCTCAAATCGTCCAACGCTTCCAGCATCAATCCGAAGGAGCGTTTCAACAGCGGGTTATTCCCGGCATCCGTCAAGTTATCCAACACATCGGCCTCCAACACGGTCATCGCCCTTCCGGCGATAAACATATCATCCCGCAAGGGCCTTATCCGAGGTGGCAAAAACTGGTGCGTATATCCCATCTTATCCATGATATCGCCGATCACAGCGGTATACAGCTCATTCTTGATTAAAGCCAGTAGCGATTTGTCGTCACTCCATTCTTTCATTTTTTCCTTCATTTATTTAGTTAATAAAATCGTATTCCTATTTCAACAGATCGCTAGGCGACACACCCACCAACTGCTTGAATATACGGGAGAAATATTGAGGTGAGCGGAAGCCACACTCAAAACAGACCTCTTTCACGCTCAACTCCGTAATACGCAACAGCTCTATCGCCTTGTTTATCCGTATCTGATTCAAGTAATCGACAGGCGACAAATTAAGATGCTGGGAGAATATCTTACGCAAGTACCGTTCACCGATACAGGCTTCTTCCGCGACATCCCCTATAGAGATATCATCCTTATAATGTTCCCGGATGTAATTAATCGCCTTTCTCATCGTATTGTTGGAAGACAGCGGAAAATAGGTCTCATCCATGTGTCGATAGATCAAGATGAGCAGCTCTGCGTAATACATCACGACTAAGTGCTCATAGTATTTATTGCGGGTATTCATCTCTGTCACGATACACTGGATAGCTCTCATGATACGGACATTGTTCACGATCTTGATCAAACGGTTGGCCGATGAGAAGATACTCAAAGGGGTTAGCGAGCGGCCGACATCCAGATAATCCTCGAAATGACCGAATACCTCCGGCAGGAACTCCAGTTGCATCAACGTGCATCCTTCCGAGCCAGCCTGAAAAGAGTGGGGAACATCCGAGCAGATAATCATCAACTCGTTCTCGCGAAAACTTACACTCTCGTTCTCCAACCGAATAATGCAACTTCCCTTTTTCACATAATTAAGCTCCAACCTGTGATGAGCGTGCTGGCCAAAACGTTCCATCGGGAGAAAAGAGACAAAACGGAACACATCCGCCAGTCGCTTTCCCTCCAAGGTACGCATAATTTGACCTATACTACTGAATAAGGTACGATTCTCCTCTTCCATGCTTCTCTATCTTTAAATTACACTTGATTTCCCGCTAGTATCCGGATATTTAATCGATATCACAAAAATAAGATATATCCGCTAAGTATTCTACATATGACACCCATAGGCAAGCATACAAACAGGTACTATTCGTCGAAAAAGTTATCTTATTCGGAACTAGATCTGATAAACTTCCGAAAAAGTCATCATCGGCGATTGTTTATTCCGTATAAGTCAAATCGGAGAAACCTGCGGACAGCCGTCTCGAGAATTCAATACATAACTTTGCCATACATTATTTATCCAATAAAACATTTTCATAAAATGGGAACAAAAATCATAACATTTGGCGAGATCATGCTTCGCCTGTCTACGCCTGGGCACTTACGTTTTTGCCAATCCGACACGTATGCGGCTACCTTTGGTGGTGGAGAAGCCAACGTAGCGGTCTCGTTGGCCAACTTCGGGTTGGAGACGGAATTCATCACACGGCTTCCGAAAAATGACATCGCGAACGCTTGCCTGATGGAGTTGCGTAAACATGGCGTAGGAACCCGGCATATTCTATACGGCGGGGACCGGTTAGGCATTTATTTCCTTGAGACAGGAGCCGTGGCACGTGCCAGCAAAGTGGTTTACGACCGTGCCCACTCAGCTATTTCCGAGATCGAGTCGGGAATGATCGACTGGAAAACCGTATTCAATGGAGCGAGCTGGTTTCACTGGACCGGCATCACGCCAGCCATCTCACAAGGAGCGGCAGAGGTATGCCTAGAGGCGATCAAGGCTGCCAACGAACTGGGTATAACCGTATCATGCGATCTCAATTTCCGCAAGAATCTTTGGAAATACGGTAAATCCGCGGCAGAGGTAATGCCGGAGCTGGTTGCCGGTTGTGACATTATTCTGGGGAACGAGGAGGATTGCGAGAAGGTATTCGGCATCCGACCCGAGAACTTCGATGTCACACATACGAACGGCGAGGTAGACGCTTCCGGCTTCGAGTCGGTTTGCAGGCAAATGAAAAACCGGTTTCCACGGGCCCGGAAGGTTATCATCACATTGCGCGGGGCGATAAACGCCAACCATAACACCTGGGGAGGCGTACTGCTGAGCGACAACCGTCTTTATGAGAGCAAACGCTATGACATAACCCATATCGTAGACCGGGTAGGCGGCGGCGACTCATTCATGGGAGGATTGATCTACGGATTGAATCGGTATCCGGAGGATGACCAAAAAGCACTTGATTTCGCTGTAGCCGCCAGTTGCCTCAAGCACACCATTTATGGGGATTTCAACTTGGTCTCGGTAGAGGAAGTAGAAAAACTCATGGCAGGCGACGCTAGCGGAAGAGTATCCAGATAAACCGATTAAATCATTCAATAATAAGAATCATAAAAACATATGGCTAGATTCAATCTGTTACAAACCATCAATACAGTGGTATCTACCGGAATCGTCCCGGTATTCTATCATAAAGATCCTGAAGTCGCGAAAAACGTGCTGAAATCCTGTTACGAAGGCGGCATACGTGTATTCGAGTTCACGAACCGGGGAGATTTCGCCCATGAGGTATTTTCTGAACTATCCAGATTCGCCGCCACGGAATGCCCGGAATTGGTATTGGGCATCGGATCAGTGGTAGAACCTGCCACAGCTGCCCTTTATATGCAATTAGGAGCAAATTTCGTTGTCGGCCCTTGTTTCAATCCCGACATAGCGAAAACATGTAACCGCCGAGGTGTTCCCTATATACCCGGTTGCGGATCGGTCAGTGAGATCAGCGACGCACAAGAAGCCGGTTGCGTTATATGTAAAATATTCCCCGCCGGAAATGTAGGTGGCCCCTCTTTCGTAAAAAACATCAAGGCCCCATTACCTTGGGCCATGATCATGGCAACCGGAGCGGTAGAGCCTACCGAGGAAAATCTCAAGAAGTGGTTCGAGGCCGGGGTTGTTTGTGTGGGTATGGGAAGCAAGCTCTTTCCGAAGGAAAGCATCCAAGAAAAAAAATGGGATGAGATCAGCCGACTCTGCGCAAACACGCTCTCGATCATCTCTTCCAATTTCACAAAATAAGTAGAGACGGGGCACGCCCCGTCTCTCTCTTATCAGTATCCCTCGTTCTGTACCATATTCTCATTCCGGTCTAGTTCCACTTGAGGGATCGGCAACAGATATTTACGAGCCGGTAAGAATTTACGTTCTTCCAGTATGATATAATTACCATTCCACGTCACCTCGCCAGTAGTAGAGTTCACCGATCCGTCCCGACAACCGATCGCCTGTCCATTCAATAACTCAGGGCCAAGGTCCCAACGTTTCAAGTCGAAATATCTCAATCCCTCGAAGGCAAGCTCCACACGACGTTCGTAACGCACGATTTTCTCTGTCAAACTCGTTACCGCCGGCATTCCGGAACGCTCGCGGATCGCATTGATATAGCGTAATGCTTCCTCTTTTCCCGAACCTGTTTTCAACGCACATTCGGCAAACGTCAAATACATCTCGGCCAAACGGATGACCATCGTGTTCACATCGTAATTGTTGGCATCTTCCACCGACATAGGATAAATATGCTTCTTTACTAACAACCCTCCGCGGGAAGCAGCGGCGTTCACATGATAATCATCATTCGACTGCCCGTTTATCAACTTATCCAATGGGTTATAGATACGTCCGTTGTACTCTTCTCCCGGGCACAAAACAATCTTTTTCAAACGAGGATCACGATCCTTGAAAGGCTTATTGTCATCATAGCCGGAACCTGCCTCATCGATAAACTTACCGTTTCGCATTTGGAAGGCTTCTACGAACGGCCATAAGGCATTCAAGGCAGACCAACCGCCTTCGATCGCAGGAAGATTCAATTGCGGAATCATGTTCTTATACTGATCCTTTATATATTGCACATCCAAAATAGACTCCTTGTTGGATGTTTCCGCCTCAGGATAGAAAAGAGTCTCGTAATCCGGGTACAACTCATAGCAACCCATAGCGATCACCTTAGCCGCATCTGCCTGAGCCTCGGCGTATTTCCCCAGATATAGCTCAAAACGAGCCTTCAACGCCAATACCGCCCCCTTGGTGATATGGCCACCCGACTGAATCTGGTTTTGCTCCGGTAGAGCGTTTTCGATAGCGGCCAGCTCTGTCAACACGAAATCGATCACCTCATTTTGTGGTGTACGAGCCATATTCGCCTCCTCAGCATTCGCGAATACCTTTGTCACCAAGGGTATATCACCATAAAACATAACCTTGTTGTAATAGTCGTAAGCCCTAAGGAAACGTACCTCTGCCTTATAACGTTCTTTCTTTGCCGCATCCATCTCTACGGCATCGATCTTCTCCAAGAAGTTATTGTATTTGCGAATACGGTCGTACGTAAACCATTCTGTAGCGAATTCGTCGATCCAAGGAGACTGATGTCCCGGAGCGGAAGTCGGCAGGATCTGCCCATTTCCTAACGCCTGATAATTATAGTCGAACTGCTCATAACCATTATCGGTAGCGGCATCCAGGAAAACGATATTCGTAGCGCTCTCCCAACCCCGGTAGCAACCGGTCAAGGCTCTATCCGCATCGGTTTCCGATTGCCAGAATGTAGCGTCCGATAACTGATCGGCTGGCGTTACATCCAAAAAACTGTCGCCACAAGAAACCAAGGCAAAAGAGAGCAGCGACATTCCCGTCATATAAAACTTATTCATTTGAGTATTCTATTTAAAATGTAACATCTAAACCTAACGTATAAATAGCGACTTGCGGATAAGAAGATCCCGCGGCACCATTAGGACCTTCCGGATCGAAGTCTTTCGGAAGCCCAGAGATCGTAAATAAATTCTGCCCACTGACATATACACGAGCACGTCCGATTCCCACAGATTTCAATAGAGATTCCGGCAAATTATAACCAACTTGCAAATTCTTCAAGCGCAAATAGCTCGCATTCATCGCCAAAAAAGAACTCATGACACGATTATGCGACTGATTGATCAACAAACGGGGGTAATGGCCTAAGCTAGTCACCTGACCATTCTCCACGATCGTACGGTCAAGATGCTTCTCCTGAGCATTCGCTCCATCGATAAATCCCCACATAGACTCGCGGTCTACCGTACGATATACATCGGCTGCACCTTGGAACGCAGCAGAGAGATCGAATCCCTTGAAACTCATGTTCAAGTTAAGTCCGAAGGTAACATTCGGAATGGTGTTACCTAGTACGACACGGTCTTCCGCATCTATCTTACCGTCTCCATTTTGATCCTTGAACTTCAAGTCGCCTCCCTTGACCAAGGAAGAATGAACCGGACTGCTGGCGGCCTCTTCATCCGACATAAAGATACCTATGCATTCATACCCGTAGAATGAATCCCACGACTCTCCCTCCATCCGGATCTTATCACCCTTGGAAGGATTCAAGTATTTCTCCACCTTATTCTTATTAAACGCCACATATGCGTCTACCCCATATTGGAAATCGCTCACGCTGTTCTGATGTCCGAATGAAAGTTCGACACCCCGGTTCCGCATAGCGCCGGCGTTAGAGACCGGAGCCTCCAATCCATAAATCAAGGTTACGGGAACCTTCGTCAGGATATTATCCGTATATCGATCGTAATAATCGGCGGAGAAAGAGAACAGGCCATTCTTCACGCTCAAGTCAAAACCCAAGTCAAACTCTGTGGTTGTCTCCCAAGAGATATCGGGATTGTTAGCCGCCGTTTGTGCAGCACCGTCAGAGATTGTTCCGTTAAACGGATAATTCTGTCCCAATGCGATCAACGCAATATATTGATAATCATCCATCCGATGATTACCCAACTGACCCCACGATCCTCTGATCTTTAAATTATCCAACCACTCGATCGACTCCATAAAAGCCTCCTCTGAAATACGCCATCCGGCAGAGAATGAAGGGAAATATCCCCAACGATTTCCACTGGCGAACTTAGAAGAACCATCCGCACGGAAATTAGCCTCCAATAAATAACGGCCGGCATAATCATAGTTGATACGTCCGAAATAAGAGCCAATATTCGAGTCGAGCGCTTTTCCCTCGTTGCTCCATCCATCCGTAGAACCGCCGTTCAGTTCATCCAGATCATTACTCGGGAAATTCTTCCGGTACGCCTTCGTTTGATGATAACGATACGACTCGCGAGAGACACCCAGCATACCTTTTATATTATGCGCCCCGATTTGCTTCTCATAATTCAATAAAGCCTGAAGGGTTACCGTCATTTTCCGCTCCCACATATCATTCACGCTATTCGGTCCCTGTACGGTTCCATTTCCATAACGAATCTCTTTGATATGGATTTTCTCTTCTTTCATGTCATAATCCACACCAGCTATCCCTTTCAAGGTAAGGCCCTCGATAATCTTCAATTCCGCAAAAGCGCTCCCCAAAGCATGCACGGCTTGGGTAGTACCCTTTCCTCCCGCTTCCAGCCAAGCGATCGGGTTTCCGTCGATATGCCGTCCCCAAGAACCATCCGAGTATTTGTTTACGTACATATTTGGGATACGATTCGCTTGGCGAAAGAACTGTGCCAAATCGTCCGAGTTATTATAAGGAGTGGTAGGTACCGAGATATCCCGATACGACAAACTACTATTCACGCCGAAAGACAGACGATCGTTCACCTTGCTATCCAAATTAATACGGACATTGTAACGGTCATAGTCCGTATTCTTGGTCAGACCCAACTGGTCATAATATCCCAAAGAGACGGCGTAGCGTGTCGCTTCCGTTCCACCGTTCAAACTGATATTATGATTATGCGTGAATCCGCTACCTTGTAATAGCGCATCCATCCAATCCGTATTCGGATAATTGTCCGGATCGGATCCATCCCGGTATTTCTGTATATCTTCCGCAGAATAAGCGGGCGAGGCTCCCTCGTTCCTTAACCCCTCATTGTACAGCTCCGCATATTGTGCTGAGGAAAGATGTTTCTGGCGATTGATGTCTTTCTGGAATCCGACATATCCGTTGTAGGTAATGGAAGGTTTACCCGTCTTACCTCGTTTAGTCGTGATAAGAATCACACCGTTAGCCGCACGGGTTCCGTAAATAGAAGAAGCTGCGGCATCTTTCAATACGCTCACACTCTCAATATCATTCGGGTTGACATCATCCATGGAAGATTCCAATCCATCCACCAAGACCATCGGATCGGAATTATTCATCGTACCGATACCACGTATGCGAATTGAGGTCTTCTCACGTCCCGGCAATCCTGACGATTGAGTAATCGCCACGCCCGGCAACTTACCTTGCAACATACTGGTTGCGTTCGTGGCAGGCATCCCCGACAACTTCTCAGAATCCACACTGCTGACAGAACCCGTAAGGTTCACTTTCTTCTGTGCACCAAAACCTACGATAACCACCTCTTCCAAGGCTTGTGAATCCTCTTTCAGTAAGATTGTAACCGAGGTCTTATTTCCCACCTCCACCTCTTGCATCACATAGCCGATATAAGAGATCTGCAAGACCGCATTCTCGGGGACTTGCAAAACAAAACGTCCATCCAAATCTGTTATGCTTCCTTGCGTAGTTCCTTTTATTACGACATTCGCTCCAATAATGGGCTCTCCCTTAGCATCTGTTACAACTCCGGTTAACTCTCTTTCTTGTTGCGAGTGGGTTACGCTCTCAACATCAAAACTCGTCCTTCCCTTTTCTGAGGCTTGCATCGCTCCCGTAGAGAAAGCGAGGGCAATAACAGCCGGCAGAAAATACTTTCCTGCGATCTTACAGGAAATGGCTTTTCCTTTTAATTTGTCCATAAATAAATTATTAGTTGTTCAACCATGCAAAGTTCGGCATCTCGAACAACTAATAACCTATATTATAACCCTTTATACTTAAGCATTGCGGAATATATACTTAGGAAACGATGCACTAATCGGAACTCTCCTTTTAGTGGTTTCCCAATAAACCATTCCGGGTTAAAACAGATCGTATTCCATCAACTTCGAGTCGATCTCTCGATTCGCTTCCAAACGTACATACCGGGCCTTTACCGCTTCCGTGAAATGAAAGTTGCGGCGGGTCGGGTCATTCTTCAAATTACCGAACTCAAAAGCTCCGGCTGTTTTCCATGTCTTTCCGTCATCGCTGATCTTCACGGCTCCCTTCACGATCATCTGGACTTCCTTGTCCGATTGTGGCGTATAAGCCAAGCCGGACAATATGCGAGGCGTATCCAACCGGATGGTGACCGAGCGGGAATTATCAGTTTCTACTTTCCAACTCCTCTTGTCATATCCCAAGAGCGACTCACACACCTCACCGGAACGACCATTCAGTATGGCAACCGCTTTCACCTCACCGTTATCCCACACGAAAGGCTCCTTATATTCCGGAGAATTCTCGTTGGGCATCGTACCGTCGGTCGTATAATGGATCTTGAAGCCAGCATTTAAATCGCTAGCCATATCCTGCTCATACGTATTCCATTTGAAATCCTGGCGCAAGGTCTCGACACAAACCGCTCCCGCCTCGTTCCTGCGCACGGTCAACCGCGGCGGACGCGACTCGTAATAATAGGCCGCTACCTCACTGATAGCCGGAACCAAACGTGACTCCAACACGCGCACCCTAAATTTATCGGTTGTCACGTTCGGGAAACGGAGTATCCGTTTATAGCCGATGTTAGTCGCCTCCACGATCTCTTTCCACTCGCCATTTACCCAAGCGTCAAGCGCATGTCTCTCCACTCGTTCACCATTGGTAGCGATCGCTTCTTGCAATATAAAGCGGTTCACGGTAACAGGCTTCGCGGTCTCTATGACAACCCCTTCGCCTCCTGCGATCACAGCACGGAAAGTGGTATCATCCTTATCCAACCATTCTTTCGGGCCATCCGCCTGAGCCAGCAGATCCGTACCGTACGTCTGACGGATACGCTTGCCTACCTCTTTCAATACGCTGACATCCTGCGCAGAGAAACGCCCCTCACGGTTGGGGGGGATATTCAACAAGAAAGTAGAGTTTCCACCTACAGCACGCTCATAGATATCGAACACGTCGTCCGCGCTTCTCACACGCTGGCGATCATCATCTCGGTAGAACCAACCCTCACGAATAGACGTATTAGTCTCAGCCTGTTGATAATGCAGATATTTTGCCTTGAGTAATTGTTCGCGGCTACCCAAATCCTCATCCGTCATGTCGGGGAAATAAGAGGTCGTGTCCGGATTTTCCGGGTAAGGGATGATATTCCATTCCGTATCACGAGTCCTTCCAGCCTCATTGCCACACCAACGAATATCCTCGCGGCCAAAGATCACGGCCTCCGGCGCTAACGAATGAATCAAGTCCTTCCAAGCCGAATATTTATATTGCTGGCCTCCCTTGCGCTTCGGGTGTGCCCCATCGAACCAGACCTCATGGATCGGGCCGTATTCGGTCAAGAGTTCGAATAGCTGGTTCATGAAATACTCATTGTAATCATCCAACTCAAACTCGAAAGTAGTCTTGTTTTCAAACGGACGCCCCGGCACCTCATGCGGAATGGTACGCTTGGTATACTTACTCAAATTACCATACAATCCCGTAGGACTTTCAATTTGGAACAAATCCGCCGGAGAAAGGTATACTCCCAGCTTCAAGCCATACTTTTGGCAAGAGGCGGACAAGTCCTTCAATACATCCCCCTTTCCATCCCGGAAACCGGTAGACATGATACCGTGCTTCGTATAACGGCTCTGCCACAAGACAAAACCATCGTGGTGCTTGGCGGTGAATATAACCTTCTTCATTCCCGCCTCTTTCATCGTCTCACACCATTGATCCGTATCCAACTCCTTCAAGTCGAATATACGAGGATCCTCCATACCATTTCCCCACTCCATGCGGGTGAACGTATTAGGCCCGAAATGGATAAAAGCGATAAACTCATCCCGTAAAGCCTCCAACTGATTGTCGGTAGGCACGATATGCGCCGCCTTCTCAATAATCATTTCCGGAGAGTCCGTAGCCTCAACCAGCATCGTTGGACGGCACTCCATGGTCAGTTCCGATTTCGGGTTGTCGGCACAGGCCGAAAGTAATAAGCAACCCAATACAAAATTCAAGTATTTCATTTATCAGTATATTTATTATTCTACTCTTACTAGGATCTCTCCCCCGATCCGTTCTCCTTTCCGAACAGGTTTCCGGTACGGATCGTAATAGGTACTCAGGAATATCTCATTTCCGGCCGTAGCAAAGTCGGCAACCAAAAAGCGGATCTTATCCTTCTCCAGCCAAGAACGCCAATGTTGCCGACCGTTAGAAGGAACGGTTATCTTACTTCCATTCATGCTTCTCAGCCCGGCATACCATATATTCCGACGTGTAGACCGGAAATCATTACTACCCAACTCATTATAATCCATACTCCAAGACCAAGCCGGTTCCGTACGCGGATCGACCTTCTCCGGAAGACCCTCATAAAACAGGCTGGCCTCACCTACCGGACGACTGATATGGTCGGAAGGATAGACACTCCACAACCCGTCACGACGCCAGAATGTCTGATCGAAAGAAACAGGAGCCTCGAAGACCAATCCCCATTGTCTCGGATTCACATCCTCAAGCGCATCAAAGGCATAAACGACCGACAGCTCACCATTCGCGTTCACCTTCAAGTCATACGACCCGGCAAACTCCTTATACGCCCCTTTTACCTTTACCACCACATCATTTCCCTCTCGGACAGCATCTACTTTCTCAACTTTCCAATCAGAGCATAAATCATTAAACGCAGGCGTATTCGCATTATGATTCGGATAACACCCCCCACTGGTCAACGGCAACGCCATCAACCACGGCCCGCCATTCAAGACCTCTTTTTTCCCTTTCTTTACCGAAAGTATCTGACCGGAAATACGGCTGATCTCGCAAGTAAAATCCTTTCCGGTAATCATATAACGATCTTTTTTCTCTTTCAAGCGAGTCGGAACAGCCGCTAACACCTGCGACTCATTCTGTATCTGCCTTCCCACCGGAATCAGATACTCATCTGCCGTAAATCCGCAGGGATCCACGAAAGAGAGATAAAGCTCATTGGCCTTTTCCGGATGAACCGGCCGAACACGCAACTGCCCTTTCTCACCAGGTTCAAGATTAACAAAGATACTTCCTTTTTCTTCCCCATAGACCCAATTAACCTGCAATTCATTCAAGTTCGTATACGTGTACCGATTTTCCAGATCAATAACCAGTTCCTTGGCCGGAGATAATGTCTTTGTAGTCACACGAATCGGACTATAAATCTTTTTCATATCCCAATATTCCGGTTTCGGCCGACGCCAGCCATCAATTGGCCCCCAAGCGCCATAACCAACCGCATCACCGTTCGGTAACTGGAAGATGTCATCGATACCAGACCAAATGGAACCACCCAATACACCCGGAGTCTTATACATATTTTCCCATGTAGGAGCCAACGCTAATGCCCAATCGCTCCGGACACCGGGATCCGTCACCAACTCACTCCGATTATATACATTTAAGTGGCAGTATTCACCATAGGTCATCGGACGATCACTCTTCGCCGCTACCTTATACCCATCCGGCCCCGGATAATGAATATTGGAGATAGGAGCCGTGCTCCCCTGATTATTAAAGCCACCATATCCTTGATCGTGAAAGGTGAACGGACGTGTCGGGTCCGCCTTTTCCATATACACCTGTACCTGCGCAAATTCCTTATTCCAATAAGACTCGTTCGCCATAGACCAGAAGATAATGGAGGGATGATTCCGGTAGAATTGGATCATCTCCATATTGACTTGCAATACATAGGGATAATATTTCTGTTCGCGGTAATCCAATACCTTCCAGTTCTCATTCGCATGATGGCCAAGCCAGCAAACCGGAGCCTCTACCTCGACAAACATCCCCAGCTCGTCGCACACCTCCAACATCTCCTCACAAGGTGGATAATGAGATGTACGGATGAAGTTACAGTTAGCGTCCCGATACAACTCAATATCTTTTCGTGCCAACGCCGGATTCATCACACGGCCTGTCAGCGGATGCATCTCATGACGGCACACACCTTTCAGCTTAACCGCCTTTCCATTTACTAGCATACGATTTCCTTGAATCTGGATCTCTCGGAAACCAAAGCGTTTCTTCACTTGCTCGACAATCTTTTCCGAAGTTTCCAACTCGACTTTCAACGTGTACAAATTAGGATGCTCGCTATCCCACTTTTTCGGAGAGGCAATCTTTCCGGTCAGCCAACCGCTCCAAGTAGATCCAGCCGCTATCTCCGGAATAGCCTGACTCAAAACGACCGGTTCACCCGATACCGAAAGACGAACCGAGAGATTCTTTTGCACATTCGCAGAAGCATTCGTTACCGATACATACACTTTCAATTCCGCATCCTTATATGCATCATCCAAATCCGTTACGATACGCAGATCGGACAAGTGAACCTCCGGAACGGCGAAAAGCGTCACTTTACGCGTAATCCCCCCCAATTGATGCGCCGCATATTGCGTCAAGCTACCCAACATATCAGCCAACGACTCACTACGAACCCGCAAAGCCAATACGTTCTCGCCGCTCCTCAACCCATTCGTCACATCCAGCTCGAAAGCTGTCATACCTCCCATATGGGAACCTATCTCCTTTCCATTCAAATAAACGACCGACTCGCTGGAAACACCATCGAAGCGCAACTTCACCCGTTTCCCGCTCCAATCCGCAGGCAAGGTAAACGTAGTCTGGTACCCCCCAAAAGCCGCGGAATCAACCTGAAAGCCCTGCATAGACCACTGTCCCGGTACCACGATTGGCTTCCACTCCTGCCCCATCTGTTTCCGCTCATAAAAATAAGTAGCGGGCTTCTCATTAAACGACCAAATCCCATTCAATGATAAGACCGGATTATATACGCCGGCTACCAGATGCGGCTTAATCGCATATATAGGCAACACCTTTTCGGCACAAACGGTCGTATCTACCGTATACGCTTGGATATGTACCAGATCCTTTTTCCGATCCCCCTCGAAAGGTTTCAGCGGAGCCGGGTTAGACGAATACAAATTCAGTTCCGAGACAACAGCATTATCGCCATTCAATGCCTCAAATACCAAGACTAACTGCCCATAAGCATAGGCTTTTTTAGGCAGGTCTATCACATATCGTTGCTCCACTCCTTTCTCAAGGACAACGGGGGCTTGTACCTCATTCCCATCGGCAACGACACGTTGCTCGCCGCGCTTATCAGCCAGATAGACAACTTCCATCTGGTAACCGGCCTGTATATCCATTTGGTCGAAAGCATAGATAAGCGTATTGCCAACGTTGATCGTTTTAGCCTCCTTACTCCCCGGAAAAGATTCCGGCAAGGTATCATTCTCTCCCTTTATCAGAAAGGGCTGCGCATTATCCACACCGCAATCATTGGTCGCCACTCGTCGTAACCCCTTACCTTGAGCCTGCAAGACAAAACAAAAGGAAAGTAGAAACCCGGCACAGAATAAAACTCTCTTATATCGATCGTACATACTTTTTATTATTTCATTATTTTATTATTTCAAGACAGAGCGTATAAACAAGAACTCTCCATGCACCCGCTCCCCATACTTCAACGTACGGTAAGCATATTCTATGTGCGGAGAAAGGAAACCCTCCTTCCCTGCATTATTATAATCCGCAACCAGCATCCTCACCTTTTGCTTATCCTTCCAGCAACGGACCGATTGTGTACCGTCTGAAAGCACCTTCACCGAGATTCCAGATTTACGGTCGGCCAACGTAGCCTCGTAAATATGCTCCTTGGTAGAGCGAAACATATTCGATCCCGATGCGGTCTGATCCAAACACCAATCCACGGACGGTTGCTTATCCGGACCGGCCATTCCGCTAATTGCCAACGACTCGTTGAATAACTCGGCCTTACCCTCCAAGACACCTATATGGTTCTCCGGATAAACCGACCAATATCCTTTTCGTTTCCACTCGAGCTGCGTATAAGTAGCGGGAAGCGATAATACGACACCGATCTGGCGAGGCGAAACCTCTTTCAGTACCTTAAAGTCGTAAGCGATGGAAACCTCGCCCGTAGACAAGATCCGATAGCGCCACTCACCTTCCGCCTCCTGATATTGGCCTCTCACGACGATCTCGATCTGGTCCTCTTCCTCTCTCTTCTCAATGGAAGTAGCCACCCAGTTCGTACATACAGGATTATAAGGCTCGAAATCCTGCCCATCGCCCACCATCTGGATACCCCGTCCGGTCGAGTTAAGAGGCAACAACATCAATACCTGCCGGTAATCCTCCAGCAAGCCGTCCCGTTTGGAGACTTTATAAGTACCAGACAAGGAGGTCACCACGATCGCCTCAGCGGTTTCCTCGCATCGTATCGCTTGTCCCGCTTTCGGAGACAACGGACGCAAGCGATCCGGCTGGATCTTGAATTTATACTCATCCACCACAAAGCCCTGCGCCCCGGTAACAACCACCGACAAAAAAGACTCCTTCCGGGCCTTTTCCGGCAGATTGATTTCCAATACACCGCTTTCCCGAGCCGCTATATCCGCAGTTACCGTACCAGACAGATTTCCGGCTTTCCATTGAATCTCGCAAGCGGATAAGTTCGTGAAATTATAGCGGTTCTCGACATCAAACATAACCTTTCCGTCCTTGTCCATATTCCCTCGAAGTTCCAGACGTACCGGGCTGTAGGCTTTCTTCATCCCCCAATACTCCGGTTTCTCGCGTCTCCATCCATCCAAGGGTCCCCAAGTGCCATACCCTACGGCTCGGCCTCCCGGAAGGAAGAACGTATCATCGATACCAGCCCATATCGCACCTCCCAGCACGCCCTCACTATGGTACATATCATTCCACATCCGATCCAGCAATTCTCCCCACATACTCCTAACTCCCGGATCCGCAGAAAGCTCAAAACGGTTATAGGCATTCAGATGACAAAATTCATCAAACACGACCGGACGCTTATAATTACGATACTTCTCCGGACCTTTCGGACCCGGGTAATGGTGGTTTGTCACCTCCAATTCTCCCTTATCCGCATCCGGGCCCCATTGGCTGAAAATACGCGGACGCGTAGGATCTATTCGCTTGACCACTTCGGCCGCACGTTTGAAGTATTCCGTATATAAATTAGACTCATTCCCCATCGACCACATAAGCACGGAAGGATGACTGCGGTTCAGGTTCACCATCTCGACATGCTGGTTGACCAATACGGCCTCCATTTTATCCTCCGGCACTTTCGTCTCGTGCGCCCAGCAAAAAGGAGCCTCTACCTCGACAAACATTCCCAGCTCGTCGCATGCCTCCAGCAAGGCCTCGTCGGGCGGATAATGGGAGGTACGAATGTAATTTACGTTGCCAAGACGGAAAAGCTCGACATCCTTTCTCCATAGACCCTCACTGACCGAACGTCCCCGCAGGGGCATCACCTCATGACGGCATACACCTCTCAATTTGATCGGCATGCCATTCACGAACATCCGACTCCCACGCACCTCGATCTGGCGGAAACCCACCTTCCGCGAAGTCTCGTGCAAAAGCTTGCCTCCATCGGTCAGACGGCAGGTAAGCGTGTATAAATAAGGATGCTCCGGATTCCATTTCTCCGGATTCTCAATATCAAAGGACACTTCCTTGCCCACGACCTTCCCCGCTTCGATAACCCCTACCGGATAGTGGTCTTGCGCCAAGCGAACCGTTTTTCCTTGGGCATCCCGCAGATGGAAAGATAAGCTTAACTCATTCCCAGAGGATACCGAAGCTTCATTCGCCAATTCGGTCTCTACCTTCAATACCGCTTTCGTATAAGTAGAGTCGAAAGCCGTAGAAACATGGAACATGGATATATTTCGCTCTGGCAAAGCGAACAAATACAGGTCACGGGTTATTCCTCCCAATGGATGAACCGCATAACGGGAGCCACTGGCCAAAGAATCCGCAACTGTCTCACAGACCACCGCCACATCAATCCGGTTCTCTTGCCCGAATCGAATCAACCCGGTCACGTCCGTCTCAAAAGCAGTAAAACCACCTATATGATAAGCAGCTTCCTTTCCATTAATATATAAGCGGCTCTCACTATAGATAGCATTACATCTAAGCTTGATTCTCTTGTCCTTCCATGCGGCCGGCACGGAAAAAGTCCGGCTATATCCCGCCGTCGCTCCCTTTTCTACCTCAAAGCCTTGCATGACCCATTCTCCGGGTACCTCTATCGGTTTCCAGGCATTGCCAAATGCGCCCCGCAGCCAAAAACGCTCGCCCGGCGACGTGTTAAATAACCACGTACCAGCCAACCCGACCCGTTCTTTCTCAATACTCGAGGACAACGGGGATAAGCGAGGTACGACTGTCTCTGCCAAGGATAAAAAACGGATGGCAATGAAGAAGACTAAAATACTTAATGATCTCATGGTTTGTTTATTGTTAATTCTTTATGCAAAGATCTTAAAATTAGCATAAAGAACAGAGGATTCGCTTGCGAGAATATTAGCATATACGGAAAAGCCAGGAAAAGTTGTTGCACAAAACGGAACCTAATCATCATCCATAACCGATTTAACGTCTGTTCAATATAAGTATTCTTCTTGTTTCATACTTTGTCTGAAAAAATTTATACCTTTGATATTCTAAATGAAATAGGATCAGTAAAGTCTAAACTAAAATAAAAGAATGGAATACGCAATTAAAGAAATAGCAAGAGTTATCGGTGCTAAAACAAACCAATTGCTTGACGATACGGTCAGTTTGCTGTTGACAGATAGCCGTCGTCTCTCCTTCCCGGAAAAAAGCCTCTTCTTCGCCTTGAAAACCAAGACGAACGACGGACATAGATATATACAGGAACTCTATAAACTTCGTGTTCGCAACTTCGTGGTAAGCGATATGCTACCGGAGTTCGAGAGCATGAAGGACGCGAACTTCCTGATCGTAAAAGATACGTTACGAGCTTTACAAAAGCTGGCGACTCACCACAGGAAGCAATTCAACATCCCCGTGATCGGCATCACCGGTAGCAACGGAAAGACGATCGTAAAGGAATTCCTCTATCAACTGTTGCATAACGAGTTCAACATCGTACGTTCGCCTCGGAGCTACAACTCCCAGTTGGGGGTTCCTCTCTCGGTATGGCAGATGAGCGAGAAAAATACACTGGGCATCTTCGAGGCCGGTATCTCACAACCGGACGAGATGGAACGCCTGCAACCCATTATCGCCCCCACGATCGGTATCATCACGAATATCGGGGAGGCTCATCAAGAGAATTTCCTCTCCTCCAATCAGAAATGTATGGAGAAGCTGACGCTTTTCAATGATTGCGAAGCCATTATTTATGATGGGGATGATTTATTTATCGCCAATTGTATCGAATCGGCTTGCCTTTCCCATAAAGCGATCGCGTGGAGCCGTACGGACTCCGAGGCTCCTTTGTTTATCGAGTCTATCGATAAGAAAGAGTTTGAGACGATCATTCACTGTACTTTACTGGGCTTCAACCGGGTCGTTACCATTCCGTTCACGGACGACGCTTCTATCGAGAACGTGATCCATTGTATGGCGGTTATGCTTTACCTAAAACCCACCAGCGTAAACGACGTAACAAAATTCTTGCATCTTGAGCCGGTGGCTATGCGATTGGACGTAAAGCAAGGTATCAACAATTGCCTGTTGATAAATGATACCTATAACTCGGATATCAACTCCTTGGATATCGCACTCGATTTCCAACAAAGCCGCCGGGTAGGCAAGCAATTAAAGAGCACTTTAATCCTCTCCGATATCCTTCAATCGGGCACCTTGCCGAAATCTCTATATAAGAAGGTCGCCGATTTGGTTCGCCGTAAGAAGATAGATCGTATCATCGGTATCGGCCGCGACTTAAAGGAATATGCTTCCGTCTTCGAGATCGAGAAGGAGTTTTACACGACCACCGAGGAATTTATCAAGTCTCCTTCCTTCAAGAAATTCAAGGATGAGTTGATCTTGATTAAAGGTTCCCGCCATTTCCATTTCGAGCAGATCTCCGAGTTGTTGGAGAAGAAAGTGCATGAGACGATCCTAGAGGTAAATCTGGACGCGATCGTACACAACTTCAATCAGTATCGTTCCAAGCTAAAGCCGGAGACTAAGATGGTTTGTATGGTAAAAGCTTTTGGTTATGGAGCCGGCTCTTACGAGTTGGCGAAGACCCTTCAAGAACATCGTTGCGACTATCTGGCCGTGGCGGTAGCCGACGAGGGAGCCGAATTGCGTAAAGAAGGCATCTCGATCCCCATTATCGTCATGAATCCGGAATTCAGCAGTTTCAATGTCTTGTTCGAGAACCATCTGGAACCGGAAGTCTATAGCTTCCGCCTATTGGATGCCATGATCCGGGAGACCGAGCGCAGAGGGATCACCTCTTACCCTATCCATATCAAGATCGATACCGGCATGCATCGCCTAGGGTTTCAACCGGAGGATGTCCCGGCGATCTGTGAACGTTTGAGAGCGCAATCCGGGGTTATCGCCCGTTCGGTTTTCTCTCATTTAGCCGGAAGCGACTCGTACGTCTTCGATGATTTTACCCATCAACAATTGGATAAATTCACCAAAGCCGCAGGGGAATTAGAAAATGGGTTAGAGTATAAGGTAATCAAACATATCCTAAACTCCGCAGGAATCGAGCGTTTCGCCGCTTATCAAATGGATATGGTACGTTTAGGTATCGGTTTATATGGAGTAAGCGCATCCGGACAAAAAGGCTTACGGAATGTCAGCACCTTGAAGACGACGATCCTGCAAATACAAAACGTACCCGCAGGGGATTCGATCGGTTATAGCCGTATGAGTTATGTGAAACGTGATTCCCGGATCGCTATCATCCCGATCGGATACGCCGACGGATTGGATCGCCACTTCAGCAACGGAGGCGGGGAGGTCTTGATCAATGGACAACGCTGCCCGATTATCGGCAACATCTGCATGGACGCTTGCATGATCGACGTCACCGACATCCATGTGCAAGAAGGCGACGCCGTAATTATTTTCGGCGACGAACTACCGGTGAGCGAACTTTCGGATAAACTGAAAACAATCCCTTATGAGATATTAACCTCTATCTCGCCTCGGGTAAAGAGGGTTTATTTCCGGGAATAAGAAGTAACTGCCAACAAAGAATGGCTCTACCTTGTTTTAATATCAAGGCACATATTCAAATGTCAGGCTATGATATTCATTTGCGTATGTTGCACATTTTGTGTATGTTTGTGCCGTAATTAATAAACAAGAGGTATGAGTCATAATTTATTGAAAGGCAAGAGAGGCATTATCTTCGGTGCGCTGAACGATATGTCTATCGCCTGGAAAGTGGCAGAAAGAGCCGTAGAGGAAGGTGCGACTATCACGTTAAGCAATACGCCTATCGCTGTTCGTATGGGTCAGGTAGATGCTTTGGCGGAGAAGTTGAACGCGCAGGTAATCCCGGCGGACGCAACCAGCGTAGAGGATCTGGAGACCGTATTCGCGAAGTCAGTGGAAATATTAGGTGGTAAAATAGATTTCGTTTTACATTCTATCGGTATGAGCCCGAACGTACGCAAGAAACGTACGTACGATGATCTGGACTATGGAATGCTGGAAAAGACGTTGGATATCTCCGCTATCTCTTTCCACAAGATGCTACAGGTAGCCAAGAAACAAGACGCTATCGCCGAGAATGGTTCCGTAGTGGCATTAAGTTATGTGGCCGCCCAGCGCACGTTCTTCGGATACAACGATATGGCGGACGCTAAGAGCCTGCTGGAATCTATCGCCCGTAGTTTCGGTTACATCTATGGCCGCGAGAAAGGCGTACGTGTGAACACGATCTCCCAATCCCCGACAATGACAACCGCAGGTAGTGGCGTGAAGGGAATGGAACACTTGATGGACTTTTCTAACAAAATGAGTCCACTGGGTAACGCCAACGCCGACGAGTGCGCGGACTATTGCGTAATGATGTTCTCCGACTTTACCCGCAAGGTAACGATGCAGAACCTATACCACGATGGTGGTTTCTCAAGCATGGGTATGAGCCTCCGGGCCATGAACCAATATAGTAAAGGATTAGAGGAATATACAGACGAGAACGGACACATTATCTACGGCTAATATGTTAGTGAGAATCTATCCGGAGAATCCGAATCAAAAAGAAATAGACAAGGTCGTCAAAGTCCTGCAGGACGGCGGCCTTGTCGTTTATCCTACCGACACGGTTTATGCGATCGGTTGCGATGCGCTGAACGTGCGTGCGGTAGAGAAAATTTGTCAGATGAAAGGGGTTAATCCACAGAAAAGCAACCTGTCTATCATCTGCTACGACCTGTCTAATCTTAGTGAATACGCCAAGGTAAGCAACGCCGCTTTCAAGCTGATGAAGAAACATCTGCCCGGTCCTTTCACCTTTATCTTACCCACCAGCAGCGAGCTTCCAAAGATTTACAAGAACCGGAAAGAAGTCGGAATCCGTGTACCGGACAATAACATCACCCGTACATTGGTACAATCCTTGGGAAATCCAATCCTAACCATGTCCATCCGTGACGAGGATGAGGTGATCGAATATACGACAGATCCGGAATTGATACACGAGAAATACGAGCATCAAGTGGATATCGTAATCGACGGCGGTTTCGGAGGATTGGAAGCCTCTACGGTTATAGATTGCACGACGGATAATTTCGAGATCGTACGTCAAGGCAAAGGAGAATTGTAGCTATCCACCACGATTTGTATTCGCTCTTCCGGCAGATTAGCGGGAAACTCCAAGCTTATTTCTTGTTGGTCACCCGGCATTAGCGTAATATAGTTATCCGAATAATGTACCGGTAAGATTCGTTTGCCTGTCTCCTTATCAAAGACCTTGATACGGTTGAAGAACGAGATCTGCGAATCAGCGCTCAGACGGACTGTACCTACGAAATTCGATCCTTCCTTCTTGATATCGGTCTTGATATCCGGTCTTGATTTCGGAAGTTGAGATAAGCTGGTGTAGTCTTTCGGCTCGGTTGTCAGCCAATAAACATTGGGAACGTCCGAATTCAAGGCCAGCCGTAAGAAATAAGCGCCTTTGATCCCTTCCGGAACGGGGATATCCAATAATTCCTGTACCGTATTCGCCTTGGAGCTCGCTCTCGTCTCTTTCTCCCAAAGCAGTTTGCCTTCCAGATTATAGATACGAGCGACCATCGATAAATCCGTATAATCTTTCAAGGTCGTATTCAACAATCCCGCTTTATGAGTTACCGGGTTATAATAGGCATGTAAGGGCTCGCAACCTTTCCGGGTTCCGTACAAGGAGGCGTTTACATCGAGAGACCAATCATACATTTGCCCTCGTAAGGATGTCCATGGATTCTGGGTTTTCCAGATCAAGATACCCGTATACCAATCCCACATATGAGAGGCCCAACCTTCCATAAAACTACGATATTGATCATAGTTCACGACTTGGGCATACTTACAATAGGTCTCGATATCCTTCACCTCCCCATAACGCTCCAGATGATCGCCATAGCCCAGATCCTTATGATACCGCCACGTATAATTACGGGTCAAACCTTTCCTCGGGAAACCGGCTAAATCCTGTTCCGTCATCATCTCCCGCATACTCTCGACCTCCGGGGAACCAACCGATCCGGCTTCCGGATTAAACGGATGTGAACGGAAGCTAAAGAACCATTCCAGCTCTTGTATACCGTAAGGACCATCCCCATTATCCCCCAAATAATTCCGGGTAAACAACGTGTCTGTCGAGAAACTCACGAAAAGACGCTCCGGATCTAACCGGGGGAAAACCTCCTTTCTCAAACATTGATCGATATCTTTCGCTAAAGGCCATTCATTCGCCCCACACCAGAAACAAAGACTCGGATGGTTACGGATCATTTTCACTTGATCTTCCACGGAGGCGATAAATAAATCGTGATTATCAGGATATTCCCAACGACGCTCTCGGGAATCCATCTTGGTCGGGTCCTCCCAAGCGCCATTGCAATCACCACTGCCCCACAGATCTTGAAAGACTAAGATACCGAACTCATCACAGGCGTTATAGAATTCCGGCCGTTCCACCAACGCACCTCCCCATACACGGATCATACGCAGATTCATTTCCGCATGGAAACGTACCTCATCCCGATAACGTTCCGGAGAAAGACGAAGCAGCCAATCGGAATTAATATAGTTACCACCCGTGACGTATATTTTCTGTCCGTTCACGAAGAAACGGCGTCCCCCGTTATCCGGGCATTTATCGGAAGTAATCTCCCGGATACCGTAACGCAACCGTTCACGGTCACTCACTTGATTCCCGATCTCAAAAGAGAGGTTCATATCATATAAAGGCTGCTCACCGATACCGTTAGGCCACCATAAACGAGGATTCTTTACCGCTAAAGGATTCAAGGATACCGTTTTCTTCTCGAATGGCGATAAAGTAACCGGCTGGGTTAAGCGGGTTCCGTTCGTCTCACAAACCAATAGCCCCTTTAAGGAAGTGCTCCCGGTATTCTCTAGCTCGACAGAGGTATTCACAAAAGCCTCCCTTTGAGTTTTCGTTTCCGGATCACGTACGCCGGGTACCTTGGTCACGACATAAGGAGAAGAGAGGCATACCGGCCCGGTTGTCGTAATAGAGACCTCATCCCAAATACCCGTATTCCGGTCACGTACCGGTTGTATCCAGTCCCAACCCGGCGTATATTGCATCGTATTATTCCGGGCGATCTGCCCATCACCACCTTGTCCGCCATTCGGATTTCCGGCATGTGTAGGTGGATAAACCAATACCGCTAATACATTGGGGGCATCCGTACGAAGATAAGGGGTTATATTAAAAGTCTTCCTCAAGAACATGCCCTCATGGGTATTTCGATTGATCCGCTTACCATTTAAAAAGATTTCCGCCTTATAATTAATGCCCCGGAAATTTAACCAGACATTACGTCCCTCTGGTAAATTATTGATAGTAAACTGACGAGTAAACCAATAAGTATAGAAATCATTGCCGACCTCATGTATATCGGGTATCAGATTGTTATTCAAGCCGAACTCGGGAGCCGGATACATATGGTTCTCCAAAAGTGTAGTCAATACCGTGCCCGGCACACGGGCTGGTAACCATCCTGTTTTATCCAAAGGCGCCGCGCTCAACCGGTTCCCATCCATTTTCACTTCATTCGCTTTCCGGGCATACCAATCTGAGTGAATCAAGGTTTTCTCTCCCGGCTCCGGGATCGCCAACAAGGCTTGCTCCTCTGCTGATAAGGGCTTTAACCAGCAAGCCAGACAAAGCCAACAAAATAAATAAATACATCTGTTCATCATATAATCTTAGATTTATCCTTCTAAAGTACTACAAAATTCAGAAGGGCCTCTTCGCAAACTCGAAGAAGCCCTTTCATTACATATTATTTAACAATAAAACCTATTAATGCCGATTAGAAATTACCTGCACCAGCTTTATCCCACCATACATGAGTACCACCTTTATCACCGGAGATCGAACCCGTATTCTCTTGGTTCAGCAGCTCGATACCTTTTTGATATTCCACGGTATTCGTATTATCCTCATTATCGGAATACAATAAACGACGAACCTGTTCATTCGTATCAATATCCCCATTACTCTTATTCACGCGGTTCGGGAATAATTTCGGATAACCTGTACGACGAAATTCCGCCCAAGCCTCGCAAGACAACGGGAAGTTCGCAATCCATTTCTGTGTAATGATACGTTGTAATTTCTTCTCATTAGTTGCGCTCTCATCCCACTTAACCGTAATATCATTCTGAGCCTTGATGCTGTTTTGACCATTAACCGGGTCGACGAAGTCCTTTTGTGTTGTCGTGCCACTGATATAAGCATCGATCTCTGTTTCTGAAATTGAGCTTACTCCGGCCAGACTTCCCTTATAAGCCAACTGATTCTTAATAGAAACACGGATACCTTGTTCATACAGTTCCTTCGCCGTACCTCCCATGTTACTCCAACCACGCAACGCACCTTCCGCACGCAAGAAATAACCTTCGGCTGCCATCATTACCGGTAAAGCTGTTGTATAAGAACAAACGATCTTCGAGAAGTTACCCCATTGATTCGGTTTAGCAGGCAAGTCACAGCCGCCGCGAATACCTAAATATTGAGTACCGGAATCGATCGTCTTCCCATCCTCACATTCAACATCAGCTTGGTTCTTCGTCATATACAGCGGTAAGCGAGGATCTTGGAATCCTTCCAGTATCGTGGTTAAGTTAGCGTTCATGCCACTATCTCCCCATTCGAACATACGAGTTTGCTCATTACTCAAACTCTTATTGATCAATACATCCTGCTTTAAGATAGCGCCCTTGGCAGCCTCTTCAGCTTTTTGTTTAGCTAAAGTCGGGTCGGCCTTCACGATACGCAAGGCGGCACGTAGCTTTAATTGATTGGCTACTTGAATCCACATATCCAAATCGCCATTACACCAATAGTCGAATGACTGTCTCTCCTCCAATGTGGATTTCGGGCTTTGGAAATCTTGAAGCGCTTTATCTAACAATTCGAAAATAGAGTTATAAATGCTCTGCTGCGTATCATAAGAGAACGAAGCACCATTTGTCGGATCTTCGATACAAGACGTATAAGCAACCGGGCCGTAAACATCCGTCAACATCTGGACTGCATAAGCCTGAACAACACGCATCATTCCCGCATAGTCTGTCAATCCTTGCTCGTCACAAGAGGCGATCAAACGACGTGTATTATTGAAAATGTGTAAATAAACATTCTCGTACATACCTCCACAAAAACTACGATTCAACGCATAATCCACGTTACCGGAACCATTGAAATTATGTGGTGTCATGAAATAACCGCTAAACAAGTCTACGTTCAAACTAAAGCAGTACTGGAACAAGTTCTGTTGCGGAGCATATACATAAGACAGCGGTTCTTTAAACTGCGCGGAGAAAGGAAGAGTGTTCGGGTCTACCTCATACTGATCGGTATTCAATGTCTCAAAATCGTCTGTACAGCTCACGGTTGTTAATCCTGTGCTAAAAGCTAAAGCTGATACAGCCGCATATTTTAGAATTCTATTTAGTTTCATAAGTAATACCTGTAAGATTTAGAAATTAAGTTTTAAGTTCAAACCAAAGCTACGGGTTGTCGGCAACGCAAACATATCGATACCCTGCCAGCCATTACCCGTTCCTGCAGCTACATCCGGATCCATCGGAGCATCCTTATAGAAGAAGAACAAGTTACGTCCAATGATAGAAGCGGTCAAGTTTTTACCTGCGCCAAACAAGTTGCGGAAGGTATAACCAAATGATAACTCACGCAAACGAACATTAGTTGCGTCATATACGTACTGGGAAGTCAAGATATTAGAGTTGTAGCTTGTACCACCGGTAGTTGAATAATACAATTGCGGGTCAAATTGTACTCCATCGACCTCTACAAAACCTGCGTCACGAGCCAAACCAGAACGTTCGGAAACGCCCCAACCATCCATGGTAGCCTCAGTCATCGACAGAACCTTACCACCAACCTTCGCATCGATTAAGAATGACAACGTGAAATCTTTATAGTGGAAGGTATTCGTCCAGCCCATGTTCACTTTCGCATTCATATCGCCCGCATAAACAAGATCTTTATTATCGGATCCAGCCAATACAGGAGCACCAGTATCAGAGACAATAGGCTTTCCGTTATCATCACGTTGTAAGTCGCGAACATAAAGGTCTCCGAAATGCCCACCTTCTTTCAAGAGCACTTTGGCACCTGTACAATAACTTGTCAGGTTCCACTCGGAAAGCTCGTCGGCCAACTCTATAATCTTGTTATTATTGTAAGAGAAGTTAAAGTTCGTGCTCCAGCTGAAATTATCTGTAAATTGATTATACCAACCTAGACTAACCTCGAAACCTTGGTTTTGTACGTTACCAGCATTAATATAACGGCTCTTCAAACCAGTTTCCCATGGAGCGGAGATGTCAAAATATTGATTCTTGGTATTTGTCTTATAATAGGTCAAATTTACGTTGAAACGATTCTGGAAGAATGTACCATCAAAGCCGACTTCCAACGAATTTGTCTTTTCTGGTTTCAACGTACGGAAAGATGATTTTTCCGGCGGATTCAACGCACCTTGATCTCCCAATGTATAACGCTCGTTGGTTACACCGATAGGCACATCATTACCTACAATGGAATAAGAAGTGCGTAACTTGAATAAATCCACGTTCTTGCCGAAATCAACAAATCTATCCAACAAGACACTTGCTCCAACAGACGGATAGAAGAATGAAACACCATCTGTAAACGCCAATGTTGAGGACCAGTCGTTACGGGCACTCACATCGATAAACAGACCTTCCTTATAACCAAATTGGGCCGTAGCAAACACAGAATTCAAACGTTTCTCGGCCAAGGTCTTTGTTGTCTGTAATTTATAATAGTTAGCCGGAGAGAAAATATTAGGATAGTAAGCACCACTTGTAATCACGCCCGCATCGTTAACAGAAAACTGAGAATCACCCCAGCCAATCAATTCTAAAGAAGAACTTTTTGTCTTTTGATAGCTTCCACCTGCGGTTACAGACAAAGAATAAGTATCCTCCCAAGTCTTATTATATTGAGCCAACAAGTCACCATAAGTCTGCTCGCTATTCACACGTGTATCTTTCATCGTGCCCAGCAAGTTACGGCCTGCCGTACTAGATGCGTACTCATTCAAGTTCCAAGTCTCATCACCTCGTTCATAACGCAGACGACCTGTAACAGAAAGACCTTCCATTATGTCATACTTGACACTACCGCCAAACTCATAGCGATTACGATAAGAAACCGGTTTCTGGCGATTCAGCATCCAGTAAGGATTGGAGAACTGCTCTTGAGCGGTATTTGTCCAATTGTGCACATTTATATTTCTTGTTCCATCGTACACCTCATAGCTACTCTTATAATAATCCCAGTCCTCTCCTCTTGGAAACAAGTAAGCGCCCAAAGTAGGATTACCTACATAACCTGCAGTCGGCTGGTTCTCGATATGCTGATTATTATAACGAGCAGACACGTCTACATGAAGTTTTGTCCACAAGTTAAAACCAACCTTCGCTAACAAGTTATGGCTCATATATGTATTCTCTGGAACGATACCATTAGAAGACACATTCGCATAAGAAAAATAAGATGAGATATTATCATTGCCACCAGCCAACGAGATAGAGTTGTTGGTCGTATAGCCAAGATTATAATAATCCTTCGCATAGTTTGGAGAAGCAGATGCGAGCTTATCGCCCCAGCTAAACGTTCCTTGATTACTTACGCCATAAGAATTCTGGAACTTCGGCAATACCATCGGAGTTTCAACCGTCGTATTACTAGAAACATTTATAGCGACTTTACCAGATTGCGCCGATTTAGTCGTAACCATAATGGCACCGTTAGCAGCGACCGCACCATATAAAGCTGCGGCAGAAGCACCTTTCAACAAGGTAATCTGAGCGATATCGTCCGGGTTGATTGTAGACATGGCATCACCGCCATCACGACTACCACCATACGAACCATCAATCTGTGAATCTGAGACATTCATCATCATTGGAACACCATCCACGACAATCAACGGTTGATTACTACCGCTAATAGACTTATTACCACGGAACAAGATCTTGGAAGAACCACCCGCACCTGTAGAGTTCGGGGTAATCTGCAAACCAGCGCTCTTTCCTTGTAAAGAGTTGATCATATTTACATTCTTAATCTCGTTCAAATCCTTACCGCCTACTGTTTGTGCGGAATAGGTCAAAGTCTTTGATTCACGTTTGATACCCATCGCCGTTACGACAACCTCATCCAAAGCCTCTGCGTCTGAAACCATCGTAACATCGATTTTCGTACGGCCATTCACTGGCTCCTCAATCGTTTTCATACTTAAATAAGAGAATACCAAAATAGAGTTTGCGTCAGCCTCCAAGGTATATTTTCCATCAAAATCAGTAATGGTACCCGTTGTCGTACCTTTTACTAACACGTTCACTCCTGTTAGTGGCTCATTTAGATCCTTGTCAATGACGACACCACTAATCGTTAGTTTCTGTGCATATCCTGTAACACACAGAAAAAACGCCAATAATAAAATAAATGACTTTCTCATGAAAAATCGTTTTTGAATTAAGTGATTCTACATTTGTGCTTTTTTAATTTTCATACTCTTTTTAGAGAGATCGGGCTCTCTTTTCTTTCTTTTTTAGTGCATAGGCATTTACTCTTTTTTGTTTAAAGTTATTATTATGTTCATACAGAAATCTCTTTCTATTTAAAATCAAACGGTTCTATTTTAAATAATAATAACAACGTAGTATCATTAGAACTAAATCAAATTAACATATTTAATTTATTGAGGCATGATGAAAATTTGACTATGTGTTATCGCAAACACCTGAAAAAGTGAGGAACATACTGATTTTTGTTACGTTTTAACTTGTATGTATAGTTATTATATATATATTTGTCTGTCAAAACATGAAAAACGACTTAGTTCTAATGAAACTAACGGCAAATTTCAATTAACATAATATTCCTTCATTATCTTCTTCCTCCTATAACATCAAATCGCTATCTGGCTATTATCTTGGAATAAGATTACAGCTTTATTTACAAGCTTCGAAAACAATTCAGTCAGGAAATTAACTATTAACTCTAATTTCTTCCACAAATATTCAATGATTTGCATAGATTATCTCTACATTTGCGGTATATATATATTAATGTATTGACTATGAACTGGACCCAGCTATTATCCGGCAAGCGTTTCGGAATGGAAGAGTATCACGAGAGGAAACATGAGAGGACTGATTTCCAACGAGATTATGATCGTTTGATTTTCTCATCCCCTTTCCGAAGATTACAAAACAAGACACAGGTGTTCCCATTGCCGGGAAGTATTTTTGTGCATAACCGACTTACACATAGCCTGGAAGTATCATGCGTAGGACGTTCGTTGGGAAATAACGTAGCGAAAGGACTTACGCAAAAATATCCGGACGGCAGTATCAACTTCCCGGAGATCGGTTCCATCGTTTCAGCCGCTTGTCTTGCCCATGATATGGGGAACCCTCCATTCGGGCATTCCGGAGAGAGGGCGATATCCGCTTATTTCTCCGAAGGGAATGGGCGGAAACTAGAAGAGAAAGTACGGAAGGAAGGAGGACGCTGGGAAGACTTCGTTCATTTTGAAGGAAACGCAAACGCCATGCGTTTGCTGACCCACCAGTTCATCGGACGCAGGAAAGGAGGTTTTGCTTTAACGTATAGCACATTAGCCTCTATCATCAAATATCCTTACGCATCCATCTACTCCGGAAAGAAAGGCAAATTCGGCTTTTTCCAATCGGAAGAGGGAAGCTATCTGCAAATCGCCCAAGAGCTAGGGATCGGACATAGCCCGGAAGCCCCGGACAAATTTCTTCGTTACCCGTTAGTTTACTTAGTAGAGGCGGCAGACGATATCTGTTATCAAATAATGGATATAGAAGATGCTTGCAAACTGCATATCCTGACCACCGAAGAGGCTATACAACTATTATTGGGATTTTTCGAAGGAGAACGGCTGGAGCATATCCGCAAGGTCATGCATATGGTAGACGACACCAATGAGCAAATCGCCTATCTGCGCTCTTGTATTATCGGGCTATTAGTGGATGAATGTTCCCGTGTCTTTCTAGAGAACGAGGAAAGCATCCTCAACGGCACCTACAGCACTCCGTTAATCAGTAACATATGCGATCAGGCCAAACAGGCTTACGCCAATTGCTCGGCTACGGCATACAAGAAAATATATAAGGCAAAGGAAGTGCTCGACATTGAATTAGCCGGTTATCACATTTTCAGCCATCTGATCGACAGCCTGACCGAGGCCGTGATGAACCAAGAGCATGCCTACAGCAAACTGCTCTTACAACGGATACCGGAGCAATATGACACGAACGCTCCTACTACATATGGCAAGATACAATGCGTACTCGATTACATCTCCGGCATGACCGATGTATATGCGCTCGATCTATACCGGAAAATCACCGGTATGAGCCTGCCGGCCGTTTGATGCTGTAATAATCTGCTAGAATTCTTCCCGGTACTTGCTTTCCATGCGATCATCCAAGATGCTTAGATAGCTTTTATAGCGGGACTCGCTGATTAGCCCGTCGTTAACAGCCTGAATGACGGCGCATCCCGGTTCATGACGGTGCGTGCAGTTATTGAAACGACATTCCTCCGAGTATTCAAACAACTCCCGGAAATAATGGGAGATCTCAGCGTCTGCCATCTCGATCGTTCCAAATCCTTTAATACCCGGAGTATCGATTAAATAGCCGCCTTCGGGAAGAGGAATCATCTCGGAAAAGGTGGTCGTATGCATTCCTTTGTTATGATATTCGGAGATATCACCGGTACGGAGATTCACACCCGGCACCAGCTTATTGATAATCGTGGATTTTCCGACACCCGAATGGCCGGACAAAAGCGTAATCTTATCTTTTAGATCCGTTTTCAAGGCATCCAAACCTTCCTCGGTCCGGGCACATAGCGTCGAACAGGGATAGCCAATCGAGGTATACAACTCAATTAAATACTCCAACGCCCTTTGATCCTCATTATTATAACGATCAATCTTATTGAAAACCAATTTAACAGGGACACGATAAGCCTCGGCGGTCGCCAAGAAGCGATCGATAAATATCGTTGTTGTTATAGGATAATTCACCGTAACGATCAGCATCGCCTGATCCAAATTCGCGGCGATGATATGCGCTTGCTTCGATAAGTTAGAGGCACGACGGATGATATAATTCTTACGCTCCTCGATCTCTATGATAAAAGCGGTTCCTTCTTTATTTATATCGATTACGACACGGTCTCCTACCGCAACCGGATTGGTACTCTTTATGTCTTTCAGACGAAAGTTCCCCTTGATCTTACTCTCTATATCTCGCCCGTCCTCCGTACGGACCGTATACCAACTACCTGTGTTTTTTATTACCAGTCCCCTCATGAAAATTGAGAATTGAGAATTGAGAATTGAGAATTGGAATAAGGGCCCAATCGAGTTCCTTCATTTCCAATTCTCAATTTTCAGTTCTCAATTATTTAAACGGTCATTACTTCTTTTTCTTTAGCGGCGTAAAGGTCATCGATCTTTTTGATGAACTTATCATGGATTTTCTGAACCTCTGCCTCGGCGTCTTTCTCTACGTCCTCGGGAACCCCGTCAGACTTGATGCTTTTCTTCAAAGCCTCGATAGCGTCACGACGAGCGTTACGAACGCTGATCTTCGCGTTCTCCGCCTCCTGCTTACATTGTTTCACCAATTGACGGCGACGCTCCTCAGTCAACGGAGGAATACCTAAACGGATCACCTCACCGTTATTCTCCGGCGTGATACCTAGCTCGGAATCCAGAATACCTTTCTCAATATCGCGGATGATCTTCTTCTCCCACGGAGTGATCATGATAGTCCGTGCGTCCGGAACCGTCACCGTAGCCACGTTCGTAAGAGGAACAGGCGCCCCATAATACATTACCTTCACACAATCGAGGATTTTCGGATTAGCCTTACCAGCCCGAATGTGAGACAATTGCTCGTCCAGATACTCAATGGCGAACGTCATCTTCTCTTCCCCTGCTTTGATCAATTGTTTCGTATCTATCATAAATATACGTTTTTTGTTTGCGAATCTTTTAATTAACAAAAGTAATAAAGATTTCCAACTTCGCAAACATATAATTAAAATACTCCCTAACAAAAGATTTATAGTACCGTATAAAAGCTTATCGCCGTCACTGTTTACTTAACTTAGGCGTAAAGAATAGTAAGTAGGCTACACCCACACACAACACCAGCACCGCCCCTACTTGAGAAGCCAACATATCGGATGCCACGCCCATAAAGATCGGGAAGATCGTGCCGCCAAACAGTCCCATAATCATCAAACCGGACACCTCATTTTGCTTATTCGGCATAGAAAGCAGGGCTTGGGCGAAAATAATGGAGAAGACGTTCGAGTTTCCAAAGCCGATCAAGGCAATACAAGCATAGATGATCTCTTTCGAATGAAATAGCAGCAAACCGATCATCGCCAATAACATCAAGAAAACACTAAAGGCAAAGAATCCTTTCGGAGAGACTTTTCGCAAGATAAAAGCCCCGGAGAAGCATCCCGCCGTACGGAAGATGAAATAGAGGCTCGTGGCGAAACCGGCATCAGCCAAAGTCATACCCAGACGTTCCATCAAGATCTTCGGGGCGGTCGTATTCGTCCCCACATCGATCCCCACATGGCACATGATACCGATAAAGCAAAGCAGGATAAAAGGCTTGCCCAGCAAAGCCAGACATTCGCCAAAGGTAGAGGGCCGCCCCTCCTCTTTGGTCTCACGGATAGAGGTAGTTCCCAATAGCAGGATAGCGATCACGGCGATCACCATATAGACCGGGAAAAGGACACGCCAACCGAGTCCCATCGACGGTATCGCTTGGGTAGCACCCCACATGGCGATATAAGGTGCCAAGAAAGAGGCGATCGCCTTCACGAACTGGCCAAACGTCAAGGAACTAGCTAGCTTATCCCCGCTTACGATATTCGACAATAACGGGTTCAAGGAGGTCTGCATCAAAGCGTTACCGATACCCAGCAGGGAGAAGGATATCAACATGACCATATAGGCATCGTCGAAGATCGGGATCACCAGCGAAAGGAAGGTCACGATCAAGCTCAATAGCACGGTCTTCTTCCGCCCGATACGGTTCATCAACATCCCCGTCGGGACGGAGAAGATCAAGAACCAGAAGAACACGAGCGACGGGAAGATATTCGCCTCCGAATCACTCAGGCCTAAATCCGCTTTCAGGTAATTAGAGGCGATACCCACTAAGTCCACGAATCCCATGGCGAAGAACGCCAACATCACGGGAATCAATTTCAAGGATGAAGTCTTCTCGCTCATGGCTTATAAATCTTTAGGGTAAGCAGGCCATGCGCCACTCTGCGTACAAACATAAGCGGCTACTTTTACCGCTTTCTCATGCGCCTCACGTAAAGGTTTTCCGGTTAAGATCGAAGAGATAAACGCCCCGGAGAAAGAATCGCCGGCGCCTACCGTATCTACCACCTGTACCTTCGGGGTAGGAATCGTAGAGACCTCCTCCTCGGAAAAGATCGTACTATACTCCGCCCCGGCCGTAAGTACCAAATAGCGCAAACCATATTTCTGCATGAACCAGCGACACATATCCTCTATCGTGCCTTCCAGGCCAAACATCGGGCGAAGCATTTCCAATTCCTCATCATTGATCTTGAATACGTTCGCCAATTCGAGCAACGATTCGATCAGCTCTTTCGAATAGAAATGCTGACGGATATTGATATCGAAAAAGCGCAAGGCATGACTAGGCATATAAGAAAGCAAGGTACGAAGCGTCTCACGAGATTCCGCGGCACGTTGCGCCAATGTTCCGAAGCATACGGCGTCCGCACGTTTCATCAAATCGATAGACGCTTGGGTAAGCGGGATATGATCCCATGCCACACCTTCGATGATCGTATAGGAAGGGATGCCGTTCTTTAGCTCTACCATCACGCTTCCGGTCGGATATTCCACCGTACTGATATAATTACTATCGATACCGTTCTTATCCAATTCCTGAATAATCTCGGTTCCGAACACGTCGTTGCCCACGGCACTGATCGCGTAACCTTCCGCTCCTAATTGGGTAGCGTGATACACAAAATTAATCGGCGCTCCACCGGCTTTCTTCACTTCCGGGAAAACATCCCACAATAATTCACCAATGCCTACTACTACAGGTTTACTCTTTTCCATGATATATTTTGTTTTTAATTATTTGAAGGGATAAATGGTTAATGACGTAACCGTGAACGCTCCTCCCTTCGCATTGAAACTAATGCGATTATACGGCTCTTCCGGGAAGACTAGGTTGGTCATGACAAACTCTCCATTCCCGTCGAAAACCTCTATGCTGGATTTATCTACCAGCAAACGCAAGGTATATTCCTTGGCAGCGGAGACCGGTGCCGAGGTAGCCGTGGCGAATGTCTTGCTGAAATCCGTAGCCCCGCTGTTACGGCGATCCATCGTGAACGTATTATCCAGAAGATTATAACGCATCTCCACTTCCTCGCCTTTCGAGTTAAACAATTGGAAACTCATGATATCGGCCCCATTGTTCTTAAATTTGATCTCGATCTCATAGGTTCCCGCATTGCCGGAAAGTATCGGATTGACCTCATGGGAACGGTCTACCTTGAAGGAACCTTTCTTCTGGGCTTTCCCTCTCAACTTCAACACCTCGGGAGACGGGGTGCTGCTCAAGTACGTCTGCCCGTTTTTCGTATAAAGAGCCAAGTCGCGAGGAACCGAGTTCGCGCTCCGGTATTGCGAGGTCGGCACGTTATTCGCATACTCCCAATTGCTCATCCAAGCCAAGGCGATCTTCCGGTCCTCCGGAGCGTTACTCCAAGTTACCGTAGCGTAATGATCCTTGCCGTAATCCATCCATTTGGTCAAGGCCGGAGATTCATTCACGAACTGTTTCCCATCGAACGTACCTACGAAATATTGGGTAGCGGAGCCGCCAAACGGACCGCCGGGATTGATATTACAGATCAAGACCCACTTCTTCAATTCCGTACCCTTCACCGGAAGCTCGATCAAGTCCGGGCATTCCCAAACGCCCGCATGCGCTCCTTGCCCTTCCCCGAAACTGCTCTCATACGTCCAATCCTTCAAATTGGGAGAAGAATAGAGTTGCATCTCCTGCCCTACGGCGAGCACCATGATCCATTTATTGGATTCCTTATGCCAGAAGACTTTCGGGTCACGGAAATCACGTTGCGTAGAAGTAAGGATCGGATTCCGGCCATATTTCTTGAACGTCCGGCCGTTGTCCAAGCTATAGGCCATACTCTGCACTTGCCGGTCGCTGGCCGAGGTATAGAAAGCCACGATAGCGCCAGCGCCAAAACCGGCGGTATTATCCTTATCCACCACACAGCTACCGCTGAAGATCGTACCCAAGGCATCCGGAGCGATCGCCACCGGTTGATGCTCCCAATGAATCAAGTCCTTGCTGATCGCATGCCCCCAGTGCATATTCCCCCACATCGAGCCATACGGATTGTATTGATAGAACAAATGATACTCACCATCCTTGTATACCATGCCGTTCGGATCATTCATCCATCCCCAAGCCGGCGAGAAATGATAGGCCGGACGGAATTTCTCCCGGTTAGACGAATCAAACTGATCGGATAGCTTCATCTCTTTCCAGCAAAGAGCCGATTCCGGGGCAAGCTGGAAGTTGAAGGAGATATGCTTATCCGCATACCCTGATAGATCTACCGGAACGAAATAATTCACCTTATTCACCGCCAAACGAACATTGAAAGTCCGTACCACGTCATTATCGACAATCATATATAACTTGGATTCCGGCGAGGACTCCTCGACCGGAAGCAACAAATACTTGGCTTGCGCATCCACACGGACAATGCTTTGTCCTTCGCCCAGATGCTTTATATCTATAGTACGTTCTGTCGCATATCCGGCCAACGGATCGACAGCACTTAATAAAACGACACCGACAGCCATACATAAACTCTTAAGAAGTCTCTTTGTTTGTTGTTTCATAAACGAAAGGATTAAAGGATAATACAGTTTGATTCTCCGCCAAAATTAATAGGATTCTTCCGGATAGAAAAGCACTTATCCCCTAAAGATGGGGAGATATGACATTTGTGATAAAGATCGTACAAATGTTATTGATACTCCGTAGGCGTAACCCCGTAGACCGCCTTGAAACATTTAGAGAAGTAAGCGGGCGAGGAGAAACCGGTTCGGTAAGCGACCTCACTCACCGTATACGCGTTCTGCCTCAACAACTGGGTCGCCTTATTCAAGCGATAGGTACGCAAGAACTCGACGGGTGCGGTTCCGGTAAGCTCCTTGATCTTCCGGTGAAGGTGCCCCCGGGATAATCCCAAGGTCTCGCTTAGTTTCTCCACATTATATTCGGGGTCCGCATAAACCGCCTCGATCTGTTCCGCGAACTTACGCAAGAAGGCATCATCGATACTCTCCACCTTTTCCGGCTCGGACAGAAGGAGCTTATTATCCCGCAGCTTCTCCAACAAACGTTCCCGTAACTTCCGGCGCTCTTGCAATAGGTGGATAATCTTGATCTTCACGTAATCCGTATGGAAAGGCTTCTGTATATAATCGTCCGCCCCGCCGGTAATCCCGAAAATCCGTTGACGCTCATCGGTCAAGGCGGTCAATAAGATCACCGGGATATGGCTAAAGGGAAGTTGCGACTTGATCGTCCGGCAAAGTTCGAAACCATTCATCTCCGGCATCATCACATCGCTTACTACCAATGATATCTCCTCCTCTTCCAATACCCGCAAGGCATCTTTCCCGTTCGCGGCCGTCCGGATCTTGAAATGAAGGCTAAGCTCACGTTCCAAAAAGCAGCGGACCTCATCGTCATCCTCGGTGATCAGTATCGTATAAGGATAGGTCTTGGAAAGCATCTCCTTGGTTTCCGAGTCGTCCAACCGGGAGGCTTCGTAGGCTTGATGGGATACGGGCGTTTCCATCAGGTCGCTATCCTCGAAATGCGCCTTTCCTTTCCGTAGGCAGACCGTAAAGGTAGTCCTTTGCCCCGGCTCGCTCTCCACACGGATCTCCCCTCCGTGCATATGTATATACTCCTTTACCAAATGTAATCCGATCCCGGTTCCCATCGACCGATCCTCCGTATAGAAACGGTCAAACAGATGCGGAAGGTTAGCGGGTTGGATACCACTTCCCGTATCGATAACCTGTATAAAGACCCGATCTCCCTCTTCCGTCAGCTCTATTCGCACGCTACCTCCCTCCGGCGTAAACTTAAAAGCGTTCGAGAGAAGATTGAAAAATACTCTCTCCAATAAGTCCGGGTCGATCCATAGCGTACATTGTTTTATCGAAGAAGTGAACGTATAGGAGATCGCACGTACCGAGGCCATACTGTCAAAATAAGATTTGATCTCGCCAACGAAAGGAACCAAATCGATTTCCCGTACCGCTAGTTTCTCTTGCTTGCCTTCCACCTTCCGGAAATCCAATATCTGATTGATCACACGCAACAAACGGTTGGCGTTCTTCTGGATCAGTCCTAGATCCGAGGCGTAAGGAGATTCCCGCAACGAGACAATCAAGCGATCCAAAGGGGCGAGAATCAAGGTCAAAGGCGTACGTACCTCGTGGGAGACATTCGTAAAGAATTGGAGTTTCTGCGCCGTCACCTCTTTCATCTCTGCGTTCAAGGAGATTAGCTTACGATTCGCCTGCCTCATCTTCCGGTTTATGTAAAAGGCGTAAATGGAAAGGGCGATAAAACCGATCATCAATAAGGAGATCACCCCTAAAGAGTTTCGCAGGAAATAAAACCGGTCGGACAAACCATCGATGCGGGAACGCTGCGCCTCGATACGTTGCTTATATTTCTGGAGTTGGTCCGCTTGCAACAATAAGGTGCGGGCAGACTGATGATCTACCGGGGCCGTACGAAGAGGGATAAACTTATCCACCGGCTCCCCCTGAATGATACGCATAGCCGTGCGAATCACTTGCTCCCCTCCTGTCGGATAGAGGAAAGAGGCGTTGATCCGTCCATCTTCCACGGCTTCCAGACCGGCACCCGCCACAGCATCCACGCCGATAATCCGCAAATCCCGTCCTCGGATGGAATCCCATGCCATAAAGTATTCCCGAGCTGCTATGGCCATCATGTCGTTATGGGCGTAAACGAAATCTATCTGCTCGGGATGCTGTAACTTCCGAAGCTCCATCCGGGCCGTATCGACCAACCATTGTCCTTCTATCTTACGGAAATAAAGATCCTCCCTTTCTCGCAAGGCATCGACAAAACCTTTATGTCGCTCTTGCGCCGGGGAGGTTTGCGTGAGTCCCCATATCTCTAAGATAATAGCGTTCGGGGGAAGATAATGGGCGGCGTAATTGCCTGCCGCTAGTCCGATCTCATAATTGTTCGCCCCGACAAAAGAGGTGTATTGATCGGTATTTACCTTGCGATCTGTAATGATCGTCGGGATTCCGGCACGGTACGCTTCCTCGGCAACTGCCGTGATCGGCTCGGATTGATAGGGGGAGATGATCAAGACATCCACCTTTTGGCGGATCAAGTCTCGTATTTGTTGTATTTGTGTCTCGTTATTGTTTTGCGCGTCCTTTATAATAATTTCCACATTATCATAGTTAGAGGCTTCGATACGCATATCGTTAATCATAGCTTCCCGCCAAGCATCGTCCAGCATACATTGGGAGAGGCCGATAACGTGCCTCTTCTGTTTCCCCGAGCTCGTGCAACCACACAATACGATCAAGGTTAACCATACTAGTAAAAAGGGATGCTTCATATACAAGAATAAAGGTCTAACGTATTTGCCACAGGGCTGGCACAACCTTGCCATGCCTGTGGCACAACTATGCCATCAGCATGGCACTGCCATGTCATCGGTTAATGGCACTAATTATGCACCAGTGTCCCGATATTCTCTCCGCTCATCACTTTCTTCAAGTTGCCGTTGGTGTCCATATCGAATACGATGATCGGGAGGTTGTTCTCTTTACACATCGTGGTAGCGGTCAAGTCCATTACCTTCAGGCCCCGGGTATAGATCTCATCATACGTAATATCGGAGAACTTGGTAGCCGTAGGATCTTTCTCCGGATCAGCGGTGTAAATACCGTCCACACGGGTACCTTTCAGCATGACATCCGCCTCGATCTCGATGCCTCTCAAAGAAGATCCGGTATCCGTAGTAAAGAACGGATTACCCGTACCGCCAGACATGATTACCACGTTGCCTTGTTCCAGCAACTCGATCGCACGCCATTTATTATAGAACTCGCCGATCGGTTCCATACGGATAGCCGTCAGTACCTTCGCCTTCACGCCTTGAGCGACCAAAGCGGAGCTAAGCGCCAAGCTATTGATCACCGTTGCCAGCATACCCATCTGGTCTCCTTTTACCCGATCGAAACCTTTGGAAGCGCCGCTCAACCCGCGGAAAATATTACCGCCACCGATCACGATACCGATCTGTACACCCATCTCGGCGATCTCCTTGATCTGTGCCGCATATTCATTCAAGCGAACCTCATCGATCCCATATTGTTTACCACCCATCAGCGACTCCCCGCTTAATTTTAATAAGATACGTTTGTATTGAGCCATGTTTTGTATATATTTAATATGTAATTCCGCAAAAGTAATGATTTATTGAAGGCTTGTGATAATTCGCAAGACATTCGATTTCAAAGGAAGAAGACTTTGTTTGATAATCGCAAATATAATAGCCTCATCAATACTAGAATATTCATGTGAAATAATATTCCTTAGTCCTATAATCTTTCGCCAAGGAACATCTGGGAAACTCAACAATAGTTCACCATTTGTTTGATCATCTATCTTTTTAATGCTCTCCCCTATAATTTGAAGACGCATGACACATCCGTCAAATACCAAAACACTATCAGGAGACAATAAAAACTCTTCCGGAGTATTGATAGCCTCACTCCAATGAAGTATCAAATCTATTGACTCGACAACTTGTTCGCAACGGTCTATAATTCGATTCTTATCAAACATAGATTCCGTCTTTAAGAATATTATTTTTTAGCGCAGGCCGTAAAGAGTCTCTTAATCGGACTAAATCCACCTTACATTTACACAAAGACTCCAAAAGCTCTTTTAGATCGAAGATAATAAAAGGCTCGACTTTCTCTAATGACACAAATACGTCTAAGTCACTATCCTCCCTATGTTCACCTCTAGCCACTGAACCAAATATCCCCAGTTCCTTAATCCCGAACTGAGCACCAAACTCTTTCTTGAATCTAGCCAATATCTCTTTATATTCTGCCGCAGACCTCATAATGAATCATTTTTACAAAATTAGGAATTAATCTTATAGTATACAACAATAAATAAAAAAGATCGCCCCAACCGGTGTCGGGGCGATCTAAACACTAATCCCGTGTTTTGTAAGCTGCGAGGATTAGCTAAAATTATATGAAACGTTACTGGTTACTTTTTATCTAAGATCTCCAAGGTATCGGCAGCGATCATGAATTCCTCATCCGTAGGAACGACGATGATAGTCACCTTACTGTCCGGAGTGCTGATTACCATCTCCTCGCCACGCATGCCCTCGTTCTTCTCTACATCGATCTTCATGCCCATGTATTCCATGTTCTCACAAACCGCACGACGGGTCGCCCATTGGTTCTCGCCGACACCACCGGTCCAAACCAAGATATCACAACCACCCATAGCGGCGGCATAAGCGCCGATATATTTCTTGATGCGGTAGTTATATACGTTCAAGGTCATGATCGCACGCGGATTTCCGGCAGCTACGGCAGCCTCGATCTCACGCATATCGGAAGAGATACCGGAAAGACCGGCAACACCACTTCTCTTATTGATCAAGTCGGAAAGGCCGGCACCATCCATGCCTTCCTTATCCATGATGAAAGACAAAGCACCCGCATCCACGTCGCCGCAACGAGTACCCATCAACAGACCCTCAACCGGAGTCAAGCCCATGGAAGTATCCACGCTCTTACCATTCTTGATAGCGGTGATAGAACCACCGTTACCTACGTGAGCCGTGATAATCTTCTGATCCTCATAAGGAACACCTAAGATCTCGCAAGCACGACGGGATACATATCGATGACTGGTTCCGTGGAAGCCATAACGACGTACGCCATATTTCTTGTACATCTCGTAAGGCAAACCGTACATATACGCATAATCCGGCATGGTCTGGTGGAAAGCCGTATCAAACACCGCTACTTGAGGAATACCCGGGATCAAAGCCTCCATCGCCCGAACACCCTTCAAGTTAGCCGGGTTATGAAGCGGAGCCAAATCAGAGCACTCGATTACCTTATTGATTACATCCTGATTGATCAATACGCTAGAAGCGAACTCCTCGCCACCATGTACCAAACGATGACCTACAGCGTCGATCTCCTTATAGTCCTTGATACAACCATAAGTAGCGTCGGTCAATACGCTCAAGATAAACTCGATACCTTGTTGATGGCCGGGAATCTCTCTCTCGATAACCACCTTCTTGCCCTCCTTATCCGTCAATTTCAGGAACGCGCCCGGCAAACCGATTTTCTCGATACCACCTTGAGCCATAACCTCACCGGAGGTCATATCGAATAACTTATATTTGATAGAACTACTACCGCAGTTCAATACTAGAATCTTCATATTATTAAGTCGTTAGGATTATCTATTATTTTGCGGATTTCAAACCGATGGATTGATTACAAGCGATCGCTACCATCTTATAAATATCGTCTACGGAACAACCGCGAGACAAGTCGTTCACCGGAGCGGCCATACCTTGAAGGATAGGACCGACAGCCTCAGCGCCACCCAAACGTTGAACCAGCTTATAAGCGATATTACCCACCTCCAAAGTCGGGAATACCAAAACATTCGCTTTACCGGCGATCTCGCTACCCGGAGCTTTCTTGCTACCTACAGCCTCAACCAAAGCGGCGTCGGCCTGCAACTCTCCGTCGATCTTCAAGTCTGGAGCCATTTCCTTAGCCAAGCGAGTAGCCTCCACTACCTTGTCCACCATCTCGTGAGAAGCGCTACCCTTCGTAGAGAAGCTCAACATAGCCACACGAGGCTCAACGCCTACGATATTACGAGCCGTAGCGGCGGTAGCTACAGCGATGCTGGCCAACTCTTCCGCGTTCGGGTTTGGCATAACCGCGCAATCTGCGAATACCAAAATACCATTATCCCCATATTGAGGAGTCTGCGTGAACATAAGGAACGCACCGGAAACACACTTCATGCCCGGAGCCGTCTTGATAATTTGCAAAGCAGGACGCAATACATTACCCGTCGTATTCTCAGCGCCGGCGATCTCGCCGTCAGCGTCACCCGCCTTGATCATCAAACAAGCCAAGAACAAAGGATCTTCAACTAGAACCGCAGCCTTCTCGGGAGTCATACCCTTCTTTTGGCGAAGTTGGAAAAGCAAGTCTGCGTACGCGGCTTTCTTCTCGTGATTTTTCGGATCGACAAGGGTTGCCTCACCGATATGGTTCAACCCAAAACCAGCCGCCAACTCCTTGATCTCAGCGGGGTTTCCAATTAAGATAATGTCTGCTACACCGTCGGCCAGTAATCGGTCGGCAGCTTTAAGAGTTCTTTCCTCGGTACCTTCGGGAAGAACGATACGCTGCTTGTCAGCTTTAGCGCGCGCAATAATGTCTTGCATTAAATCCATAGCGGAAGATATTTTATATTATTTAATAATTGTACTCGTAATCCGGCTACAAAATTAGGCATAATGCAATATAGAGTTTACAAAATAGGCAAAAGAATTACAGGTAGAGATACCAGTTTCAGATCTTTTAACAGTAATTCGTCACTTCCCGCTCCCCAGAGAGTATTTGTTGCAGTTCTTCCGCTGTCACATTCACACTTAGCTTGCCTTTATGGGCCACGGAGATCTTTCCTCTCTCCTCCGAGACAATAATAACCAGCGCATCTGTCTCCAATGACATCCCTAAACCGGAACGATGGCGCAATCCCATATCCTTGGGAAGGGTAGCGTTCTGGGCGACCGGCAAGATACAACCAGCCGCCTTGATCCGGTTATCGGCTATGATCATGGCACCATCATGCAACGGGCTGTTCTTAAAGAATATATTCTCGATCAAGCGGGCATTTACATCGGCGTTGAACATCTCGCCCGTATGCTCATAGATCGTCAAGTCCATATCTTGCTGGATCACGATCAAGGCACCCGTCTTTTTCCGGGCCATATTCATACAGGCCAAGACAACAGGAGCGACAAACTTCCCTTCTTTCTCCGGGTCGTCTCCTCGTTTGGAAAAAAGTTTTCCTAGGAATTTCCAGCCCCGGTGCGAACCTAACGCCAACAGGAAACGGCGGATCTCGTCTTGGAAGAGGATTACCAAAACCACGAAACCTACGCTAATAAACTTATCCAAGATGGCCCCCATCAACCGCATCTCCAATACCTGCGAGATCAAGATCCATACGACGATGAATGATACGACCCCACTGAATATAGCCAATGTGCCCGAGCTTTTCATCAACTTATAGGTCTGGTACAGGAAGAAAGCCACCAGCAATACGTCAATCAAGTCTTTTATACCGAAATGCATCCACATAGTTAATTGAGAATTGAAAGTTGAAAATTATTTGTTGGTCATTTGACCTATGACGCGAATGGCTTCCACTGCTTCCCGCACATCATGTACACGAAGGATATTAGCGCCGTTCAAGAGAGCGTACGTATTCAATACGGTCGTTCCGTTCAAGCTATCCGCAGGGGTTCCACCCAGTAATTTATAAATCATGCTTTTACGGGAGACTCCAACTAATAAAGGCAACTCAAAAATAGAGAACTCCTTTAAATGGCTCATCAATTGGTAATTCTGCTCCAACGTCTTACTAAAGCCAAAGCCGGGATCGAGGATGATATCATTCACCCCTAAAAGCCGAAGCTGGCGTACCTTCCGGGAAAAGTACAGCATGATCTCCTCCATCATATCCGGGTAATCAGTATGCCTCTGCATAGTTTGAGGGGTTCCACGCATATGCATCATGATATAAGGCACCTTCAAATCCGCTACCGTTTGGAACATATCCGCATCCAACTCACCGCCGGAGATATCGTTAATGATAGCTGCTCCATATTCCTCTACGCAACGACGCGCAATCCCCGCACGAAACGTATCTACGGACACCGGGATATCCGGGTAATGCTTATTTAATATATGTAAGGCAAACTCCAAACGGCGCATCTCTTCCTCCGGCGTAACCTCAGCGGCATCCGGACGGGATGAATAACCACCGATATCTATCCAATCCCCTCCCTCCGATAAGATTTCCCGGATACGGTCCTCGATAGCGGTCTCGGTCTGTTTGCGGCTGCCCGCATAAAAAGAATCAGGAGTAATATTCAAGATTCCCATCACCAACGGTGTCGCTAAAGAAGTAAGTGTCCCTCTAATATTGAGCGTTTTATCTAACATGATCTTTCCTTATTTCCAGCAAAGATACAGGTTTCTCTCTTAAAATCTCCTTCTAGATTCTTCATTCTTTATTTAATTGCTACATTTGCGCCGAATTAGACAGGAATAAATATTTAACGCGATACAGTCATGAGTATTATCGACCTCTATGATTTATTTATACATAACCCTCAAATAACGACAGATAGCCGGAACTGTCCGAAGGGTTCTATCTTCTTCGCCTTAAAAGGTGATAAATTCGACGGAAATCAATATGTCGGGAAAGCCTTGGCATCCGGCTGTGTCTATGCCGTCATAGACAATCCCGATTATTATATAGGTGAACGTACGATCCTTGTTGATAACGTGCTGAAGACCCTGCAACAATTAGCACACCATCACCGCAAGGTACTGGGGTTGCCGATCATCGGAATTACCGGAACGAATGGCAAGACCACGACCAAAGAGTTATTGGCCGCCGTGCTCTCAACGAAATTCAATTTACTATATACCGAAGGGAATTTCAATAACCATATTGGCGTTCCCTTGACCCTGCTCCGATTGACTCATGACCATGAGATGGCGGTTATCGAGATGGGCGCCAGCCATCCGGGAGACATCAAGGAATTAGTGGATATCGTCCATCCTAACTATGGCATCATCACGAACGTAGGCCGTGCCCATCTGGAAGGCTTCGGTTCTTTCGAGGGTGTGATCCGGACAAAAGGGGAGTTATATGATTATATCCGTCGCTCCAAAGGCAAGATATTTATCAAGAAAGAGAACGAGCACCTTCAGTCTATCGCCAAAGGCATCGAACAAATCACATATGGAAACGGGGATGATGCTTTCGCATCCGGACAGGTAGTCAGTTGCGATCCTTTCTTAGTGTTCAATTGGAAGCAACAAGGAAAGTTGCATACCGTCGAAACACATATGATCGGTAGTTATAACCTAGATAATGTATTGGCCGCCGTCGCCGTAGGCCGCTTCTTCAAGATCCCGGCAGAGCGTATCAGCCGTGCTATCGCCGCTTACGAGCCTACCAATAACCGTTCTCAGTTCAAGAAAACCGATAATAACGAATTGATTATCGATGCTTACAACGCAAATCCGAGTAGCATGAAAGTAGCTCTGGACAATTTCATCACCATGCCCGTACAGCCTAAAGCTATCATCCTTGGAGATATGCGCGAGCTTGGACCAACTAGCGACGAATTACATGCGGAGGTTGTCGAACAGATCAAGAAAGGCCAGTTCGACAAGGTGTTCCTCTGCGGCGAGCATTTCTCCAAGGTAGGCAAAGAGTTCTCCCCCTTCGCTACCACGGAGGCAATGGTGGAAGAGCTTCGGAAACAGCCGTTAAAGGGCTATCATATCTTGATCAAAGGCTCTCATAGCATGGGGCTGGAGAAACTAGCGGATATCCTATAAGCTATCATCGAACAAGACGGTTTTCAACTTCTGGTACAAGAAGGAGAGAATCAATAAGATAACTCCCAAGATTATAAAGACGACCACCTTCCCGATCGTAGGCAAGAGCCACAGATCTACCAACACCAACTTTAGCAATACGATCGAGAAAGTGGCCAAACTAATCATCCGGACAACCTTCAGGTGCAATCGCATTCCCACCGCCATTTGCATAAAACCGGCAAGACTCAACGAGATAGAGAAACCTGCGCTTAATTCATCCGGCAAGCCCAACTGATTCAACAAATTATTCGTTCCCACGGCCAGTAATATCGTAGACAGCAAACAAATATATAAGGTCATCCCATGCGTACGCTTTTCTCTTGCGTCAAATGACTTATAATAGTACCGCCCCAAGACAAAAATATGCCCCCCGATTAAAAGCAAGGAAACCCATAGCAGGAACCGGGGAATAAAGAGATCATCATACCCGACCCACAAAGACATTCCTCCGAACAGGGATAAAGATAGCCCCAAGAGTAGTCCGTATCCCCCCGCATTTCTTGACACAGGCAAATAGCTTTTCCCTAATAAAACATTCGCAGCAAATAAAACCGCCACCGTAAATGTCTCGATATAGCTAAAGGACACGATCGAAGGATCTACATATGAATAGAAATCGAAAACAAAGGCTATATATAATACGACACATCCCGTCAAGAGAGGCCCTTTCGTAGATATCCTTGTCGGACGTACCAACCAAGCGTCTACCCAATACGATAAACCCGTAAAAATACCGGTAGCGAACAAGCCATTTATAAATAGGGAAGAATCTCCGTACCGAGCCTCCATACATCCGTGGAAGACATCCATTCCGTAAGAGCCCAGCGTCAAGACCGGAAGTACCCAAGCGAATATCTCGTAAACCCGCAGACGGAAACGACTATAGAACCAGAGAATAATCATTACCTCTGAAGCCCAAAACAAGGTAATAAAGGTCCCTTCCAGTTGGATCGGGATCGTCACCGATACGAACGTAAGAGCGATACCCAATAACGTATGCATCAAGAAAGTGAAAGGTTCCCCTTTCCGTTTGATCCAAAAGAAAAGAGCGAAGTTAATAGCCGCAACAAAAAGGGTTACCAGACCTTTGTAATTCCGCTCAAGCTCCATATTCTGCAGGAGACAAAGGGCAAAGAACAGGAATACGAAATTGTTCAATCCGATCACTCCTAATAAATATTGATTGATCCCCCGGATATTGATTCGTACGATGGAAGCGACCGATAATAAGAAGATCAAATAGAAGGCGATAGAGAAAATAAGTAAATGTGTTAATTGGACACTTCCCATCAAATCCAGATCCGCAGCATACGTATAACCCGCAAAGACGATCCAAGTCAAGGCAAAACAAATTACAGGCAATTCCCCCCACTTCTTATAGATAGATAGCCCGAACATTCCTAGGTCCAAGATCATGACATAGGTAAACAGCACCCAATAACTTCCATCTCCGCTGCCCACTAAGAATGGAGCGATAAATCCACCCACCAAAGCGATAATCGCCAGTTCCCTACGATTATAGAGTATAGATAAAGACGACATAAATCCGGTAAACAGCACAAGCAGAATAAAAGCGACCGTTTGGCTAAACAGCCCGTAATAATGATAGGCGATCGCCACCGTTACATAGAAGATCGCGAAAGCGCCTCCCGCCAGCAAAGAGCTAAAGGTACGATAGGAATCCTTCAAACGCCAAGCCACGAATAGAAGTAATCCGCCCATCCCAAAGCCAAGGATCGTACGCAAGGTCTCGTTTATCCATTCCTTATCTATCGCATACTTCACGAAAAGCCCCATACCCAAGACGAGTATCAGGATACCAATTTTACCGAATAAGTTCTCACCGATATATTTCTCATAATTGACAGGTTTCCGCACCTTCTGGGGTTGAGGATTTTTAGCAGGTTCGACAATCGCCCTTACCGGTTCAGGTTGTACGAAAACTTCCGACTCTTTCAAGATCTCAGGCTCCGGTTCCTTTATCTCGTCCGCAACTTCCGAACTATTCTCCAAACGTCTACGCAAGGCAGCGATCTCTTTCGATAATTCCTCCGTCTTCTCCTGTGATTTGGATATCTTATTACGCAAGTTTATCCAAATCATGATCAGTAATAGAAGTATCAGTAAGGTATATTCCATAAACTCTAAAATTATAAGCTTGCCGCAATATACGCATTTATTTATATAAAAGCTTTCCGAACCATAAAAAAGTCCCGACGATACGAATATCGCCGGGAGCAATTTTTTATCCGGTTTCCTTCCTCACGGAAATACTATCGGAAGAACTTTTTTACTTTAGTATTAACCACACGTTCCCCCATCACGGGATACTTTGTTGCGTGGAAATTATTTAATTAAATATATTTAGATAGAGACGGGACGTGCCCGCCTCTACTGTATCATTTCGAATAAAATAATTATTTAACAACTACCTTAACAGCAGCCTCACCCTCTACAGCTACAGCTACGATACCTGCCGGTACAGCGATTGTAGCGTTATCAGATGAAAGAACTGTCTCAGCAACCACCTTACCTAAGATGTTAGAGATAACAACAGACTTGCCAGCGGCACCTTGGATTGTTACAGTACCATCGTTAGCGATAACAGAGATAGCAGAAGCTCCTTCTTCAACGTTATCGTTGGATGTCGGGTGTAATGTCGTAGCCTCAGCAACGAACTCATGAGCCTCGTCACGATTATCCGTCCAAACTAATACGTTGTTGATAACTTTCAAATAAGAAGTTACATCTTCACGATCAGTCTTAGTTGCATCATCTTCGTTTGCAATCTCCTTTGTTGTCTTATTCTCGATCTTCAATGTATTATTTGCAGTTGTAACAAATGCCATTGCAGCCGGATTTACAGACATAGTCTTCAAGGTATCAACAGCAGTTGCTTTTTCACGAACAATAGCTAAAGAATCCTCACCATAAACGATAGCTTTAACAAAGGCTGCTTTCACCAAACCTTCTGTAGCATTCCAATAAGCGCTACCTTCATTTGTCTTAGATGTATATTTATCATCATCACCCTTAACCGCAGAATAAACAGAATCTTGAGGATTTACCAAGAAATATCTGTAACCATCAGCGATAGCAGCAGAGTCTAACCCATTACCTGTTGTGATGTAATAAGTAGGTCTAGTTACATCTTTTACACAAGCAGTATCAATCCACAAACCAAACAAGCTGTCGATATATTCTTCTTGACCTGCCAACTTAACCTCCGCAAACAAAGACTTAGGATTCATGGAAAGAGCTTTACCATCAGCCTCGGCAGATTTAACCAACATGTGAGAAGGAGCATTCAATGTAGCGTAGTCCGGAGATGGCTCTACTACCAAGTCAAAATAGTTGTTATTTACAGCTGAAGCTGCAGCAGAGATCAACTTACCAGTATTAACATCCAATACCACAATCTTATCATCTGTAGACAATAAATAACCATTTCCCTTAGCTGTTTTGAATGTGAACTCAGAACCAGCAACTGCAGGAGTAGCTGTATTATCTTCTTTTGCCAACTTAAATTCATTATCCTTAGCTACAACATACTCTTTTGTATATTGCTTGTAAAGTTTATAAGTAGCCGTAGCTAAAGTATCACCTAAAGCGATAGCACCTACACCAGCTTTGTGTTCATCAGCATTGCTAGTCCAGACCTTACCCGTTTTATCTTTAATTACTTCAACCTTGAATTTAGCAGCGTCTTCGGCTGTAGTTTTCTTAACCTTCAATACGCCGTCAACGATTGTATACAAATCATCAACACCCTCCGTACCGGAGATCAAGTTCAATGTATAAGCGAAGTTATCAACAGCTACCTTGTCCAAATACTTCGTAGCCATATAGTTGTATTCCTTGCCACCGGCTTTGATATCTTTCTGATATTCGAAGTAGAATTCAGTACCAGCCGCTAAACTTGCAGAAGCAGCGCTATTTACAGCATCCACTCTGTAAGCGTCTTTACCTGTTACCTTATAGATCTGAGCGGCAGCAGTTGTAAGACCTTGGTTGAAGTTACGTTCAACGAATTGGTATTTACCACCCTTAGCAACTACATAGAACTGACCAGCAGGGTTATATGCATTAGGAGCATCCTTCTTCAATTCCAATCCACTAGCCGTAGCATAAACATACTTAAACTCATCACCAGATTTAACCTTGATGAAGTAAACACCATCACCAGTAGGCAATGTAGCCGGAGTGCCCTTACCTAATTTTACGGAAGGAGCGACACCTTGCTCGATTGCAGAAGGAGTACCAGAAAGTTTAGAGACTGTCAATACCTTTGAATTGGTTACCTGAGCATATACTACTTGAACATCAGCAGCAGTACCTGTAAGCGCAGCTTCAAATTTCTTAGTAGCTGTATTATAAACAGGTGCATTCTTTACATAAACAGCGACTTTATCGTTTGATAAGTCTTGAATAAATTTGAACTTTTGAAAATCACCATTCAATACTGTATGATAACCATTATCCAACCAAGTTGAGTCTTTTGCGAATTTATAGCCAAACACATCCTTTTGCCCAGCGATCGTGTACTTAGTTGTATCCAAACCGAAGTAAGCATCCTTTTCACCGATCTTATCAGCGCCAACTTCCTGCAACTGTACATAATCAGCATCAGCGCCAGTCAACTGAGTAGCTACTAATTCTTTGCCCTCAAAAATGTTCTCTTGATAAGCCTCTCCAAAGTTCAAAGAGAATACAGTGAAACCATCGCCTAAGTCAGAGGCAGCCAAAGTACGAGCCTTCAAAGCCGAATTTACCTCCGGAGTGAATGCTGTAGCGGCACTAGCAATGCCCAAGGATAACTTACCTCCAGACACAACCAATCCTAAAGATCCGTCCGCAGAATAATAAGCAGAAATCTTGCCGTCAGCAGTTACAGACCACTTGTCAACACCTGCCGCTAAATTAGGTTTAGCATCTTTTTTTGCAGCGAAAGACAATACAGCACCTGTCTTTTTGTTAGTGAAGCTGTAAAGCTTGTTTCCAGTAGCATCAACTCCAGCTTCAGTAACCTTCCACATAGCAGAGTCAATAGAAGCTTTAGGAGCAGTTGCCAAATTGCTAAATGTTTTTACCACTACAGAGTCCGATTTAGCTCCATAAACAGCTAAATAATCAGAAGAACTGGACTTCAACATGGTGTAACCGTCTGTTTTGGTGATTTGGGCTGAAGCAACAGCCGAAATCATTGCAAGTCCAGCTACAAGAGTAGAAAACTTTTTGTTCATAATTCTAAAATTAATATTAATACTAGTGTTAATTAAAAGCTCTTCAATATTTTACCCCTTCAAATTGGGTACAAAACGACTAGTCTAAACGATCGTCTAAATCTTGCGTTTTTCAAGGGATAAAGGAGAAGGTTTGTTTATGGAATCGGTTGTTTCGTGATGGATAGCCTATTTGATTGATAAGAAAGCGGATAAGGGGTGATTTTTTTAACCTTGAAGGGTTGCAAGTGTCGAAGAAACGCGTACCTTTGCAAATGACTAGAAAAATCGATCGTTTAAACTAGTCGTTTTATAAACCTATCTTCATACGATCAATAGCATATACTATATTTTCAATAGAATTTACCCTTTTATCATATATTATATATGTACGAGCGTACATATATAATATAATTATCAAGCAATCAACAGATATTCCTTATTCCTTCAAGTCTTATAATAATGAAACTTTTGTTCACCTATGAAGTAACTTTAGTTCCATAAGCTTAAAACTATAGCTTGATGCCGATGCAACTAAAGTCACAAGGGCAAAACGCCTCTTTCATGCTTTTATTGGTCAAAAAAGAGAGTAATCTATGTATTTGAAAGCTTTTTTCATAAATTTGTCGCTTTATAATAAACTGAGTAAAAAATGAATACACACGAACTTTGCTGCGTAGGACACATCACCTTGGATAAGGTAGTAACACCTAAGAACACCGTCCATATGCCGGGAGGAACCTCCTTTTATTTCTCGCATGCGATAAAACATTTCGATGACATTGACTATACTCTGGTGACAGCCTTGGCTGAATCTGAGATGAAAACGGTGGAGGAACTACGAGCCGAAGGTATCGACGTTGCCGTGATGCCAAGTAAGCACACCGTTTATTTCGAAAATATTTATGGAGAGAACCAAGATAACCGTACGCAACGTGTATTGGCGAAAGCCGATCCTTTCACCGTGGAGTATCTGGAGAACATCGACTCCAAGATCTTCCACCTAGGTAGCTTGCTTGCCGATGATTTCTCTTTGGAAGTGGTAAAGTATTTAGCGGGAAAAGGCTTGGTATCCATTGACTCGCAAGGATATCTGCGGGAAGTGAGAGACAAGGATGTGTTTGCCGTGGATTGGCCAGAGAAAAAAGAAGTACTTAAATACGTGCACTTCCTCAAGGCTAACGAACATGAGATGGAGGTGTTAACCGGATATACCGATGCCGTGAACGCAGGAAAAGTTATCTACGATTGGGGCGTGAAAGAGGTATTGCTGACTTTCGGAAGCATGGGATCTATCATTTACGACGGTTCCACTTTCCATAAAATCCCCGCTTACATACCGAAAGAAGTAGTAAACGCTACCGGAGCGGGTGATACTTATATGACCGGATATCTCTATAAACGTGCCAAGGGCGCAAGCATAGAGGAAGCCGGACGTTTCGCGGCAGCTATGACAACATTGAAAATCGAAGGAATAGGCCCATTCAACGGCACTAAGGAAGATGTGTCGCGATGCTTAGAGACAGCGGAACAACGAATGCCTGAGTAATTGAAAATTGAGAATTGAGAATTGAAAATTACTTGCCCCCTTAATTTTCAATTCTCAATTCTCAATTTTCAATTCCCCCTGAATGCCTTGCAGAATGTAGTCATTAGCAAGATACAAAGCCCTAACAGGCCGACCACCATATAAGCGTATTTCATATTGAAAGCCTGCGAGATCGCCCCGATCAACAAAGGCGCGATCAACGAGCCGATAAAACTGATACTGGAAAGGATTGTCAAGGCAATTCCCACCGGAGTTTTCGATTTAGCGCCCACCAAGCTATAAATAGTAGGCACCATACATGAGATACCCAAGCCTACCAACATAAAGCCCAAGGAATTCACGATCACCTTCACCGTCATCGACTCGAACATACCGCCCAACAAGGCTGAGATAAAGAAACCCGCAAAAATAAAGAAACCCGCAAATTGCAACACCCTCTGCTTTCCTAAAACACTATAGGCGGAGTTCGTAAGAAAACGGCCTACCGTCATCATCACCATGAAGACCAAGAAACCAATCTGCAAGGACTTAGGAACCTGCAATACCGATTCGAAGTAAAGTCCACTCCAATCAAACATCGCGCTTTCCACCACCAAGGCAAACAGCCCGACGATACCCAACTGGATCAACAGCATTTCCGGCTTACGGATAAAACTCAACAAAGCCGGGGCCTCTTTCTTCTCCGCTTCCTTCTCTTCCTCCGGTGATTCAACCGCCACGTCTTCCTGCAAATACTTCCGGCTTATCAAAACGATCATCGCGATCAATAAAGCGATCAACGTAAAATGCCAGAACGGAGTAACACCGGATACGATCATGATAAACCCGATCAAAGCACCCAAACAAGCCGCCAGACTCCAACCTCCATGAAATGAGGCCATGATCGTACGTCCATAGAGCCGCTCGATACCAATCCCTTGCGTATTCAAGGATATATCGCAAAGATTCCAGAACACGCCAAAACAGAACAAATAGACACCCAGCAGATAAATATTATGTGCCGTACCGATCGCGAATAAGGCCAAGGCATATCCCAGCACACTGGCCTGCGCCATAATACGGCTTCCCAACTTCGACACCAAATAACCCGCTAACGGGATCGCCACAAACTTACCTACCGGGATCAAGAACAAGACCAAACCCCAATAGAAAGCGTAATTCACCTCAAAAATATCCTTCACGTCCGGAATACGGCTAGCCCAACTAGAGAAACAAAGGCCTTGCGCTAAAAAGAAAGAAAGCATCGCATAACGAATCCGTTCCTTGGGAAAAGCGTTACCCAATGGAGTACTCATTTTTTCATTCATTATCATTTACTTTTATTGTTATCATCTATTCGAGAAAGAGGCACGAACCCCATTCCTCCGCAAAGCTATCAAATATATCCTAATCCCCTAAGTCCTAAAAGTAGAATTTATTAGGTAGATTCCCTAATGAAAAGTATATATTGCGAAATATGCACAGGAACGTTGACTAAATCGAGGATGAATTTACCACATTCACACAGGCACAAGTTATCACGGGAAGGGTTACGGGCTTAAATAACCATCCTATCGAACTAGCCGGTCGTGATTATACAACTGAACGAGAAAAGCCAGATGCTTTCCCGGAGAGCGTCCCTTAGCCAAGGGCATTACGCTAGAAAGCCGGGAAAGAAGATGCCTTCAACGCGAAATCACAACAAGACACTTTATTATTATTAAGTATTAATCGAGTCAACCAGGCTTATTTATAAGACGAAATGTAGTCAACTAAAAGCGTTAGCTGACACAGCAGTAGCTGTTCTATCTATAGGTAAAGATCGTTTCACGTCTGTGATATGATCTTTTCACAGATATGAAACGATCGTATCACATAGGTGAAACGATCTCTTCACGGATGTGAAAAGATCAGATCGTCTGGTGTTAGGCTATACTATCCCTTGATGGAATACACATTGCGGCATGGATCTTACGATTAATTGTCATAATATCACAAGCTCATCCTCATCACATCTTCGGGATAAGAGACATTGTAAGCGTCTCCGCGCTCCCCCTCACAGCCTTCACAGCATATCGCTGCAATACAACAAATTAAGAGTGTGTGAAACGTGACCGATTCCAAACTTATGGCTAAGAAAGCAGGAGGATTATCGGCCGATCCCTAAAACATAAAAAGTCCCACAATACGTTAATATTGCAGGACTTATCTCTTTGGGCTTTGTTCTTATGTGATCCGAGCGGGCTTTGTG